>Ga0065180_10001010_pt1 | contig 12336 bp, 9 predicted proteins | sample CryGey02umfilter_3_FD_59226 | JGI IMG/M metagenome (GOLD analysis project Ga0065180, IMG submission 59226) | Groundwater microbial communities from aquifer in Utah, USA - Crystal Geyser 4/9/14 0.2 um filter (version 2) (version 2) | ecosystem: Environmental > Aquatic > Deep subsurface >... | reverse complement strand
CATGCGCAGCTTTATCGCCGCCGAACTCAACCTCTCCGTCGAAGACGTCGTCGCCTTTGTCCTTGGAGGCCATGGAGATACGATGATCCCGGTAACGCGCTTCGCCAGTGTTGGAGGAATTCCCCTTCACGATCTTCTCTCCGAGGAGGTGATCGAGCGCATCGTTGAGCGTACACGAAATGGTGGTGCCGAGATCGTCGAGCTCCTCAAAACCGGCAGCGCCTACTATGCTCCGGGAGCCTCAGTTGTTGCGATGGTTGAGTCGATCCTTAAGGACAAGAGGCGTGTCATGCCCTGTGCTTCCTACCTTAATGGCGAGTATGGCGTCGAGGGGCTCTTCATCGGTGTTCCCACGGTTCTTGGGCGCAATGGTGTCGAGAAGGTGCTCGAGGTTAAGTTCACCGATGTTGAAAAAGAGACCTTTGCTCGGACGGCAGATCATGTTCGCGCCTTGGTTGAGGATGTTGAGCGCTTTTTAGCGTAGCGTCTTCTCGTCGTTCGTACTCGAGATCGGCCGGACCGGCTCTACGTAGGTCTCCTCTCTGGGGGACTCCATCGTCGAGATAGCTTCGCTCGACTTTATCTCATTGATCGACTGAGCTTCCAGCACCTGCTGCTTGAGCAGTCTGTTTTTAAGTTCGAGCTCACGCTGCTCAAACTGCCCCTCTCGAATGACCGCTCCTTTTTCTGCAGTGGCGCTCACCTTGATGAAAAAGTAGGTGGATGTTCCCACGAGGAGGAAGAGCAGTGTCCCTATCAGGAGTTTGCGTGACTTGTTAATCTGAACTGAGAGAGGTGTTTTTCTGTAAGGCATGACTGTCTGTTATCGTAGTAGTCTTGAGTTGTGGATGCAAGCCTCACGGCTCTTATTCAACCGGATCGATAATCTCAAACTCGATGCGGGCAACGCCGGCTCCCGGACTGGCTATTTCTGCAAAAGCAGAGCGTGAGAGGTCCAGGATGCGGCCCGGTATGAAGGGGCCACGGTCGTTGACCACGACATCCACCTGCTTCCCGTTAAGACTGTTGGTAACCCTGAGGATAGTACCAAAGGGGAGTGTGCGGTTTGCCGCCGTCCGGTAGTTGTCGACATACTCTTCTCCTTGCGGGACGCTCGTGTGCGCCAGTCCATCGCCATACCAGCTCGCGTAGCCAAACATTCCCCCCTCCTCGGTCTTGATGTAGCGATAGATGAGAGCGGCCATCTCACCACGGCTCAGCGTCTCGTCCGGCTTTATTACAAGCTCGCCGCCGGTTGTTCTTAGGAGCATGCCGCGTGCTGCGCTCAGCATGAGGTCGGGAGCGTACCACTGAGTTTTGTCGAGGTCGGGGAGGGGATAGCGCAGGTTGATCTCCTCGGGTAGGGGAAGCTCTTCGCCGCTGCTTTTGAAGAGCATTCGTAGCGCTCCAACAAGAATAACCTCTTTTTCGGGTTCAAAGTTGGTGCCCTCACCCGTTCCGCTCACCACTCCATACCGTTTTGCACCCGTCACAATATCGTAGAACCAGTCCTCCTCGGAAATATCGGCAAATGCGGCTGGTTCGGTAACTGGCGTAACTGGCTCAGCCTCCGTACCAGTGTTATCTGCCAACGTCGGTTCAGCTACCGGTTCTCTTTGGCTCGGTGTCGCTTCGGTGGAGGTCTCACTCTCGAACTTCTCAGCCTCATGAGCTTGGGTTTGGTCCTCTCTCTCTGCGGCCTCGGCCTCGAGCTTTGCTTTCTCAGCAGCTCTTAGCGCCGCCTCGGCCTCCGCCTTCTTGCGTGTGATCTCGTGGAGTATCTCGTGATCTGTAGCGCGTAGCACCATTGCCAGAGCCTCAGCTCGATTTACCGGCTCCTCCGCATGGAAGGTCCCGTCTTCGTAGCCGGCAACAAGTCCGCGCTCATGAAGATAGGTTACGGGTAAGAAGTACTCCGAGTCTTCGGGGAGGTCGTAGAAGTTTGGGATGACTTGTTGAGGAAGACCGTCAGTTGTTTGGGCAAAAACCCCTGTAGGTGAGATGAGAGTTGTTGCGATCAGTATGCTGGCAATGCTCCTCCTCATCTCTAACTCTTTTTTATACTTACCGCTCGATTTTCGCCTTCACCTACACTCTCGGTCGTCAGGTCACCATACTCGTCAGCTGTGAGGGTGAGGTGGACGATGCGACGGAAGTAGGGAGACATTGGAGGAAGTATCTGTGATCCGCCATTTTTACGGACCATCTCCGCCTTACGTCGGGCCAGCTCCATTATGCTTTCCTCTTGTCGTCGGCGGTAGCCATCTACGTCGATTACGACAAAGATGCTCTCGTTGGTTTTTCGCCAGACGATAGTTTTCAGAACGTGCTGAAGCGCGTAAACATTCTCACCGTGATGACCGATCAGTATGGCTGACTCGTCCGTCTCAATATCAATCTTGTAGAGTGGTGCGCGGCGTGGCCCTTCACTCTCATCGATCGCAACCGCGATGTGGCGGAAGCTGATACCGAGGGCTTCAAGGAGTTCGCTGAGAATCTCTTGCAGAAGTGTGTCCATAACGCGGATGATTATAATATAGCTGTCTGAGGAGCGCAAGGAAGGCTCTTACTTCCTGTTTGCCACCAGTTGCTGAACCAGGGCGAAGAGAGTTGAGACGCCCCAGTAGAGGCCTACGCCGGCCGGGAGAGTTGCACTGAATCCGGCTATCATGACGGGCATAATGTAGATCATCGCCTTGTTCGCAATCTCCATTTCTGATCCCGCTAACGGCTTCTTCTCCTTCTTGTCTTTGTGCTTGCGGCTCTCCTTCCGTGACTCATCTTTCTCTTTTTTCTGTGCCATGGCGAGCTTCATCTGCCCGAACTGCAGAAGTCCAACGATCAGCGGCAGGACGAAGTGGTCCACCTTCCTAAGGTCAAGAATGCCCAGGAAGAGTGTCTGAATCGACTGGAGATTAAAGTGCTGAAGCGGGCTGTAGAGAAGGTAGGCGTTGTCCGGATTGAGTCCGCTCTGCACAACATAGAAGATTGCGATGAGGAAGGGGAACTGGATGAGGAGCGGGAGGCAGCTTCCAAACGGATTTACCTTGTGTTCTTTCCAGAGTTTCATTGTCTCCTGGGCGATTTTTTCCTGGTTTCCCTCGTGCTCCTTACGTAGTCGAGTCAGTTTTGGCTGAAGCTCCTGCATTCGCTTCTGTGAGACTATGGCACGCTGTGAGGGTACAAGGAGGATCAGTCTGATGATCAGGGTCAGAATGATTATTGCAAAACCAAGGTCATGGTAGGGAATAACTGAGACGATAAAGATGAGGGCGTTGTAGATCGGCTGGTAAAAGGCAGCTCTGAAGAAGCGTTTAACTACTCCCGCCTGCTCTACATTAAAACTTGCCGATGAGAACGTTTGTGGCTCACCTTCGGGATCGCCGCTTGGAAGTGTAAGACTGACTCTATACTGGCCAACCTCTCCGAAGAGGCTGTGATTCCAGTACTCAAAGTTAATCGTCGTTTCTTCGCCCGGGTTTATGGTCGTCGGTGTTACCTCATCGCACGAGATAGCGGCCGTCGCCGTCTTCTCGGTGAAGCTATCTCCGGCAAGCGTGCTGACCGTCAGGGGATTGGTGGGGCAGGTTTTCGGAAGAGTTATGGCCTCCTCCGTATTGTTTTTTACCTTTACACTCACCGCCTCATCCACCGCATAACTGTCCTTTGTTGCACTGATTGTTACCGACGCGGTCGATTCCGGGTTTTGCTGAGCGGGTTTTGCAGGGTTGAGCAGCTGTAGGCCGAGGAAGATGACCGTAAAAAACAGAAGCCAAGTTATGAGTTTTTTCTTATCCATGTGATGGGGGAGAGCGGTCTATAGTTTTAAGCAGAGTAAGTATCTCCTCGACGAGCCTGCTGAACTCGGTCGTTAGCGCCTCGCTCCGAGCGAGAATGACGATATCGTAACATGTTGAGGAGGGTGCGTGAATACATTTGCGAACCGCCTCATCGAGCCGGCGTCGTATCCTGTTGCGGATAACGGCCTTTTTCGCTGTTTTTTTTGAGACGATGAGAGCGAAGCGGTTATGCGCCTCGTTGGAGGTGAGCAGCTTTGCCTGAAAGCTAAAACTACGAAAGAAAAGACCCCGTCTCAAAATTTGTTGAATGCGGTAACTCTGACCTATCCGGTGAGTTGAGGGGAGCATGATGCAGTACGGTAGCGGGTAGCAAGCAGTTCGTAACGAGGGCGTGCGGGCGTGCTACGAGCTCCTGGCTACTCGCTCTTTAGACTGTCAGCTGTTTGCGCCCCTTGCTGCGGCGTCGCTTGATGACCTCGCGGCCAGCAGTCGTACGCATGCGCTTGAGAAATCCGTGTGTGCGCTTTCGCTTTCGTGTTTTAAGTTTGCTCAACATAAGCCCACGCATCATACGGACGAAACCTTAAAAAGTCAAAACAAACAGGCTTAAAATAGCCGGTGCTCATCGAATTGAGCTGGATTTTCAAGAAAAATGCTGTGAAATTGCTAATTTCCCCCCGATCCGTATAGTAAGAAGAGTCTTCTTTGAGGTTCATCTTCGATTTGGTATAGTTTCAGAAAATTTGTCATTAATAAACCTTCCACTATGGCTCTCGCCTGTGAATCGGAATTCATCTTTATTGGAAAGGGAGACGAAAGCTTCCTCGAGAACTACTCCTACGAGCTGACCGATGATCCCACTGCTAAAGGTGGGCGAATCTTTATGGCACTCGAGATCCTTAATAACCAATCCGAGGCCGAGGATATAGGCGAGGCTCTTTTTTCTAACTTCCGTCAAGCGTTTTACCGCTCCATGGAGGCTGATCCTTACGAGCGATTTGAGGAGTCACTAAAAGAGGTAAATGCCACGATTGAGAGTTTCCGTCAGGAAAAGGCCTCACGCTTCATTGGCAACCTGAACATCTCGATAGGTGCGATTGTAGAAAACACCCTTTATATCTCGGTCACGGGTGATGCAGAGGCCTACCTTATTAGAAAGCGTTTCGTCTCGATCATCTCCGAAGGTCTTGTTGAGGATGCTCACACCGAATCATTCGTTAATATTGCCAACGGTGCCCTTGAAGAAGGGGATACCGTTCTCTTATCGTCGTCTCGTCTCGTTCGTTATATAACCAAAGGTGATCTCGGTAAGATGTTTGCGCTTACTCATCATGGTGAGCTCGCTGAAGCTCTCGGTGAGCTGCAAGACTATCTTCTTACCGAAATCCTGGGGCGCAGTGCTGTTGTTGGCTTGTACATGGGTAAGGAGGAGGCCGTAGCAGCCGATATTGAGGGGATGTTCGATAGTGAGTTGATGGAGTCGGGAGAGCGTTCTGCATGGCATCCGGTTGAGGCTTGGAGGCGGTTTTCAGGAAGCTGCAAGAGTCTCTATCGCAAGTTCCGGATGATCTCTTTCGTCGCTAAGATTCCCGGGGTTAAAACGCTCGTTGCTTGGGGGGCGAAACTTTGGATGAGGAATAAGATTAATACCGTAAAAGATAAGGTCTCCGAAACCTTGGAGAGTACTGCAGCAGCCGCTCAAGAAAAGATGGGACGTGTCTTGCCGAAGATTCGTTTCCGCAAAGAGATGAGAAAGGAGCGCATCCTCATGATCGCCGCCGGTCTGCTCATCCTTCTTGTTGTTAGTGTCTTCTGGCTCCGCTCGCGTGGAGGCCAGCAGGAGCTCATTGCCGAACATCAGTCTCGTCTTAATCATGTTCGTGAGCTTCTTGGTGAGGCTTCGACTGTTGGCCAGTTCGATAAAGAAAAGGCGGCCGATACCCTCACAGCTGCGGAGCAAGAGGCTCTTACCGTTTTGAGCTCGCGCTTCTTGCGCAGTGAGGCGGTCACACTCCTCGATGAGATTCAGACTCAGCGCGATACGCTCGACGATATCAAGCGTCTGACCCCCACGATCGTGGCCAATCTTGCCGAAAAGCGTGAGAATGTAAGTGCGTTGGGGCTGATCGCGCTTAAGGATCTTCTGTATGCTTTTGAATACAATGCACTGTATGAGATCGTCCTCGATAAGCTCCAGGATCCTCTTACGATCAGTGATGTTGAGACGGTTATTCTCGCTTCAGCTTTCAATGAAGAGAACTCTCTGCTTTTCCTCACTCGTACCGGGAAGATGCTCGAGTACAAGGATGGTCGCGTCCAAGAGGTCAGCACGAGTGATGGTCTGTGGAAGAAAGGTGTTGATATGACTTCATATGGTCCTCGTCTCTATGTTCTTGATCCTGAGCACAATCAGATCTGGCGCTATCAGCGTCGTCGTGAGGGCTTTGACGTGAGTGAGGCTTACAATCAGGATGCCTCGCTTGAGAAGGGCGTCTCAATCGCCATCGACTCCAACATCTACGTTTTGAACTCAGATGGAACCATCACTCAGCTCTATCAGGGTGAGCAGCAGGAGTTTCCACTTCGTCGCTCTCCGGTCGTTCCGGTAACTCAGCCAACAAAGTTGGTTACGGCGCCGGAGTCTCTCTATCTCTATGTTCTTGAGCCGGCTCAGCAGCGTGTTCTCATCTACCGCAAGGATCTCCAAAATGGAGGAGCCGCCTACCAGACTCAGTACGTCTTTGAGAATGTTGGTACGCTTCGCGATCTTGAGGTTGTAGATAACCGCCTCTACATCGCGGACGACAAACAGGTCTACTTCGTAAATCTCCGTGGCCTTCCGGTTGAGTAAGCGTAGAACGGGTAGGGTTATTCCGGCTTTGATAGCGGTGGGTCTCCTTCGCTCCGCATGGCTCCGCTTAGGCTGCCAGCGGCCAGATGACGAATCCGTCTGCATCACGCTCGGCTGTTTCGGTGTACTGTTTGAGCAGCTGGGAGATCGTTGTCAGACTTTCGCGTGCTTGGGTCAGGTAGAAGTTGACCATAGCCGTGAAGTCGTCGCTTTCGTTGTAGATCTCTTCAGGAGCACCGGCGATCATATCCCGTATGTTGCTGAGGTTGTCCTGCAACAGTGTGTAGTGCATAAGGATCGTATGCCCGTTCGTATCGCTTAGGTTGAGTATCGCCTCCATTGCTCTGATATTGCGATCAAAGTTGTAGATACCGGCCTTCTCATCGTAGGCATTGGTCGTTGCCGGAAGGCGTCCACGCATCTTTCTGCGCCTGGGGGGCTCTACACCTGCGTTATAGGTTTTCACTATTCGGTCGAGCCAGCCAAGGCCCGCCTCGTCTTTAAAGATGTCATCGGCACTCAGATCCCGTGAGAGCCGGTCGATGACGGCGAGAGGATCGTGGGGCTCGCGTAGGGCTATGTTCGGTATGTTCTCACCGCGCGTTTTAACGACGTCGTCCAGTGTGAGAACGTGGTCAAGAGCGGTAAGGAGGCGCTCGGTGTCACGAAGTGTCAGATTCGGCAGGTAGAGACGGATCGCCTCACTTGAGTAGGGGCCGTAGCCGGCTCCGATATGGTACCCGAAGATCTCGGAGAGGAGGCGTCGAGCGACCACGAGATTTTTTGACTGTGAGAAGATACCCATCAGAAGTGGTGAGCGGTCTACCGCATTCTGCACAAGCGGCATAAGGTCGGCGTGAGTATCCATCCATCCCATTACCATATTAATCTTCTCTCTCGCCTCCGCCTGAATCGTCTCGGGGGTACGTTTCTGCTCTTGTTCCGCACTGAGTTTTTCTCTGAGCAGGGCGAGAGCCAGTGGGTTGTTGACTGAACCGTTTGATGCGGCGTCGAGTGAGGCACTGAGGTTGAAGTCCGGAGTCGACTCCTCCACAGTTGAGCCATATCCAAGCCGTTGGGCGAGCTGGGGTGAGAGTGAGAGGAAGGCTATGCCCGGTGGGAGTCCCATACCTTTCTGGAACGAGCCGAACCAGCCACCGAAGGGAATACGTCCCTCGCCGGTGTCGGGGTCGTCGAGCGTTGCGTAGTGGCGTGCTCCGATACCTGAGGTGACATCGCAGATCATGTCGAAGTCGCGGCCTTGAATGAGTCCTTCTTCTTTGAGCGCCTTAAGGAGGTGGTCAGGGAGGAAGTCGGCTGAGGTAGAGGTTTTGTGGGGAGTGACGAAGATGACTGGGCGCTTGCTTCCGGCCTTTGCAATGGCATCCTTAATTCTTGCGACGACCGGCTTGAGTTCCGAGTGCTCCGAGGTGGTCCAGGGCGTGGTGATGCGGTTAACTTTTTTCAGGTGCTTTGTCAGGACCTCGTTGAGGCGCTCACTGAATGAGCCGTTGGTAACTTGTATAACCTCGAAGGCCGACTCGTTGCGGCTTATCGCCTCGGCAAGCTGCTGCATGCACTGTGTGGCTGAGCCCAAAAAGCCCAGCTTGTGGCTTGAAGGAATGCCCACAAAGTGGCGGAACTTCTCAATGATCTCTTTTTGTAGCTCAGGTGAGAGGCCGTTGCCATTGTGCTGCTTGAGCAGCTCAAGCAGTTTGAGGAGTTTCTGGGGTGAGCGGATGCTCTCGTGGAGCTGGCCGGGGCCGGGATTTGCCGTGAGAATCTGGCGGTTCTCCTGACCATCACGCCAGAGGTAGACAACGTCTTCGAGCTCTTCGCGGAGTTTTGGGTCAACCCAGGCCTCAACGTAGAAGCGCTCGGAGGCGGTGAGATACTCTACCTCGCGAACGATCTTTCCTTCTGGATTCTGGAAGCGGAAGGTCCAGGTCTTTACCAGGTCTCGTTCCGTGTGGCTTGCCGCCTCAGCCAGCCGTGCTTGAAGTGTCTGCATGTCCGGTTCACCTTCGGTGTCGGTGGGTAGCATGACCGTTTCTTTGTCGTATCGGAAGCCTTTTTCCGTAGCTGCTTTGCTGATTTCCTTCTCGTATTTGCTGAGAACGACGGGGAGGTAGGTCTGTCTTCCCGTCGTTTTTGCCTCATTTCGTGGGGCTATCTCGTCCTGTTGGAGTATGAGTCCCAGGGAGGCGACGGCGGGGATGTTTGGCGTCTCTGATGTCTCTGCAGGCCAGCGGGCCCACATGTCGTGGAGGTTGCGGAAGGCGGCCTTATTGTTCTTGTTTTCGTAGGAGTCTTTGACCGCTTGGTGGGGCGTGATGAGCAGAGAGAGGCCGGGGAGGACTCCGATACCCTCGAAGTTAACGACGTAAAATGTCTTGCCGTCATCGGGGAAGAGGGGCGTCTCGGCTTTCAGTGCATCGAGCGAGCTGAGTGAGACGTACTCAATATTATAGTCGTGGGAGTCTCCCAAGTTGCGTTGGACGATCGCCTCGCCCTCCCGAGCCGACTCTATGTGAAAGGCGTACTGGCGGTTGCTCAGTCTGAACTTCTCGTGGATGGTTCGATCTACCTCCGCAAAGAGGCGCTTAACTTCGGCACCACGGTGCGAGAGCTGGCTCAGCTCGAGAATTGAGTGAAGGTACTTCTGAACGACTGGCGGCATGTTGGGAACGTCGGGAATGAGCTCCTCGTCGTCAAAGATGTAGCCGCGGTCCAGAATCTCACCTACTGCGCCTGGTTGTCGTGGCAGACTTCCTGGCATCTCGTGGGGAATACGAGCACCCAGGGTCGGGATTGTTGGCCTGCCTTGATCGTCGCGTGCATAACCACCCTCAACAACGGCCTGGAGGTATTTTTCAGCCTCTTCGGGCTTGTAGAGGCAGAGCCAGTTCCAGTACTCCGCATTTGTGAAGCGGCTCTTTTCCGGGCAGAGAATTTTGATTCCATACTTACCATCGAGTGCGAGAAGTTTTCGGTAGAGCTTCTTCTGCTGGTCCTTCATCGCGAGCACCTGTTCGGGCGCGTGTCGGCGGCTCGAAGGGTTGCTCAGCTCAAAGAGAACGCGAATGTGCGGATTGATTCCGCCGCCCATACCTACCCCCGGGTGCATATGGCCATAGACGGCCACGCGGAAGCCGTTACGGTCGTCAAAGCTGTCGGTGAACTCCGAGAAAATGGCTCCGAGAGCCTCTTGTGCGAGTTCTTGTTCTGTCTCATCGTCGGTCTCAATGCGGATGTTGAGATCTGTTGAGGAGGTGACGCCGCCCAGCTTTCTAGCCTTTTCGCGAGAGTGCGAGGGGGCGCCGTGACGAATCTCGTCCATGCGCTTGTGCTCTTGATGTTGGAAAACCGCAAAACGGCTGAAGCTTTTTTCGTCAGCTTTCTTGCTCAGGAAGAAGTCGTCGCCATCGGCCTCACCCTCTTCGATATCCATACCGAGGATCTCTTCGAGGAACTCCAAGTTCAGGTCTTTTTCAAAGCTCGAACAGGTTATGTAGAGGCCAAAGTCGTGACTGCCCATTACTTTGTTGAGTTTCTTGTCGAAAGGCTTTGTGGAGGCCTCGGTGGCGATATCAATTGCGTTTCGTGAGAGGGGCTCGATGCCCGTGATGATAAGACCATCGTACTCGTTTCGCTCCTGTAGGCGGGAGTTTTCCCCATCGGGTCGGCAGAACTTCTTCAGGAGCTGCTGGATGCGGAGCATGTTCTTCCATGCATCTTTGCCGCTTCCGTTCACCGGAATGAAGAGGGCGTGCTCATTCTTGGGGAACGCGCTCACCTCAAACTCAGCCTCCGTAATGATGCCTGCGTTTCCATTCAGTCCGACGAGCTTACTGAGCTCTTCCGGTCCGGCATCAATAAGTTCGCCGTTTCCGTTAATCATGCGAGCGCGGAGGACGTCTTCGGAGGCCTTTGTTCTATTGCCCCCCTCGGCACCGGTTGCCACAACACCACCGATCTGCGCCTCGGCCTTACTCGTGGGATCGGGCATAAGGCGGAAGCGATACTTCTTATCTTTAATCTCCTTATTGAGGAAGATATTTGCATCCTCAATGTGGGCACCGGCATAGGCGATAATCCTGTGGGGCCGTGCCCTGAAGTCTGTTGATTTAAGAAGGGCGATCGGGAGGTTCGGGTGGCGAACCAGCTCATACTCTTCAGTATTATACTCGGGAATGCTAAGTGCTATCGCACTGCCATCCTGATCTCCGGTTATGTCTTTGATGACGATACCGACAACCCCGTTGAGGCCATTTACAGCTGCGGCATGCATCGCCTCAAAAACACCCAGCGCGCTCGTCTTAGCTCCGATGGGCATGGCCAAGAGGCGGTTTTCTTTGCAGTAGTTGATCGCATCGACAACCTCTTGCTCGCTGCTCACCTCAATCTGAAAGTTGGTCTCGATGAGCTTTCCGGCGTCATCAACACTTGCCGTGCCGGCCTCAACAATGTGGTCTACGGTATTCGGATCGTGCTCAGTCCGTATCTTGATCCCCCCATTCTTGCTCCTTAGCCCATCAATAAGGCGGGTTCGTGACTCTTGGGCCGAACGGATTTTTGCCTCATAGGCTGCCGCGGTCGTCTCTATCTCATGCTGAATCTTCTTTTTTGCGGCGGCAATATGCGAAATCAGCTCACCGTTACGCGGTTGGCGATAAATAAGTCGTCGGCCGGTGTAGTGTGAGGTGTGGTTGGTGAGCATAAAAATAAGCGTAGCTCGGCAATGAATATAGGGATCGGATAGCGGATTTGTCAAAGCCTCCGCCTTGACGGTGGGGTGGTAATTATCGTCCGGGCCGAGAGGTTAAATCGTGGAGGCTTCGTGTGGTGTCTGATCTTCCTCAAAGGCCTGTACAACCTCTACGCCAAAATCTTTCAGCGTATCATAGATTGGAATAACGTCGGGATAGCCTCGTAGATAGACCACTTTCGTGATTCCGCTTTCGGCGATCATCCCCTCACAGATGCGGCAGGGGTGAGAGGTGACATAGATTGTTGAGCCGCCGAGTTTTACGCCTTCCTTCACGGCGTGGGCAAAGAGACGCTGCTCCGCACAGATCCCGTAGCAGATCTCGCGCTTCTGGCCGGAGGGGACCTGCTGGATATCCCGAATACAGCCAATAAGATTGCAGTCGTAGCAGGAGTGGAAGCTGTTGTCTCCCGTCGCCAGAACCTTCCCCTGTCGCACTGCAATCGCGCCAACTTTAGCGCGAAGACAGCTGGATCCTTCCCCGACCTGCTTGAGCTGCTTGATGAACTTTCTGTCGCTATCCGTTAGAGGCATGTGCCTATTCTACCATCCATGGGTAGTTTTTTTGAATCTCGAGTACGAGAATCTCCGGTTTGAATACTCCGAGCTCGGTAATGACACCTGAAATGGTATCGGCTGGGGTTAGTTCGAAGGCCGGATTACTTATTTTGACGCCTTCGGGCGGATTCTCCCAGACTTCATCGGGAGTGCGCTCTTCGATGGGTTCATCTGCGCCATCAAGGGTGAGGGGATCGAACTTCCACGAGTTGCTGCAGGCGTAGAGGGGAGTTTGGTAGAGGCTTGAAAAGTAGGCGAAGGTTGCCGTTCCGATCTTGTTTATAACATTTCCTTCTGCAGTAATGGCATCGGCACCGAAGAGGAAGAGGTCGGCCTCTCTGAGTGCGAGTCGTCCCGCG
>Ga0065180_10001006_pt1 | contig 12356 bp, 30 predicted proteins | sample CryGey02umfilter_3_FD_59226 | JGI IMG/M metagenome (GOLD analysis project Ga0065180, IMG submission 59226) | Groundwater microbial communities from aquifer in Utah, USA - Crystal Geyser 4/9/14 0.2 um filter (version 2) (version 2) | ecosystem: Environmental > Aquatic > Deep subsurface >... | reverse complement strand
ACCCAATGGATCCTTCCGGCAAGACTCAAAGAATCTTACTTGCCGCCTTCACTCAGAAAACTGGCTTCCAATGCATTCAGTGCCTCAGCCACAACCTCATCTGGAACTCGAACTCCAGTTGCCATGAATGCCAGCTTCTCAGCAACCTGATAGAACATGATGGCTTGGACCGATTGCTCCACCACATTGCACAACTCCTCAGTCATCTCTCGCAACTCTTCCACTGAGGTAGTCTCGGTACGGGCAGAACGAATACGGTCAACAATCGCAATAGCTTCCGGTGAATTCATGTTGTCTCCTTGTTTGCTGCACTCTCACATACAGCCTTCCACACGTTGGTCGATGGAATCATGATTCCGCTGGTAACGGAATCGACTCCGCTAATGTTGCTTTTGCTGCTGATCTCTTAGCTTTTCGCTTGTTCTCTTTCTCTTGCGCAGACCTACGATTCGGCACAGGTTTATTACACCATTCCCGAAAGGTCTCCAATCCCATCTTATCCTTTCGCTTATTGATTAGCGTGATTGTTTCAATGAGAGAAAGATCACCTCGTAATTGGTTACAGTTGAAATGCGAAGGAGCATAATTGTCACGCCCACACCCACCTTTGGACTTGGGAATTAGATGCTCCCTCGTTATACTCTCCATGTTGTCAAACTTCTCACCACAGAGAATACATCTCCCATCCCAATTACGAAGCATATTCCGATATGCTTCATATGGATCCTTCATCGGCGTTTGTCTTTGATCGGATTCTCCTCATCATACTCGTATCCAATTGACTCCAGATACGCAAGGTACTCTGGATTCGGCTCCCCTAGAAAATAGGTGGAACCAGATTGAGTCGTGATGATCCTCCCATTCACACCAGTGATCGGAGAAGTAAGAACATGCTGCTGATCCTCCTCTCGGAATCCACTTAGATGCGTTCGACTACACTCAGGTGCAGTAAACGGATTCGGTGTGCTGGTTACTCCCCACTTGTTTAGTGTATAAACCATTCGTTCACGTCCCTTTCAAGCGGCTTGTTTCTTGCCCTTGTTCTTGCGGTTGTGTCGACGCCAGAAGTTGTGAATCTTCTTGTCCAATTCGCCAACATCCTTGAACCCATACCGACCATTCCTTGCCCAATAGTCGACGAACTCCTCTGCGTCTTGGGGAAAACAATCCTCGTCATCTCTGTTGCTGAAAGCATTGCAATTCAAATGCTCCAACTTCCTCTCGCCACGAGGTGATTCTGAATCGAAGTACCTGCCACGCTGGTATGGAAATGCATGCCCCTCATTCGAGATCAATTCCACACCATCGTATAGCTTGTAAGCAATGTATGCCCAACGGTAACAATGCCCACAATTGATGTCTCCCTCGCGTCCAAGATACTGAGGGAAAAACTCACGAGTGATCAATTCCCCATCAATCTTACCCGGTAGCTTGTGCATAACATATCCTCCTTCACGGAAACGATATTGTTATCTGTTGTTGTAATACTCAATTACACCTACACTTATGGCTTCTAATGTGGCATCATTCCATCCGTATAACATTGCGTCATACGTAAGATTCTCTAATGCCTCACGCATAGGTGCATTCTCGTTCAATGACCAAAGGAAGTTCTGAACCGCTATGGTCTTCACTCCCTCGCCATTGGCTAGTTCATTGATTCGTTCACTTGTCAACATGCTATTATCCTTTGCGAATCATCTTCTCTACATGAATGATTAGCTCGTCATCTTCAATATAGAAAAGATCCCCATGCGCCGGAATAGATGCAACAAGCAATTGCCCCAACCGAAGAGATGGTTGACTCATCCATGCAGCTAAAAGCCTTTGGATAATTGCCTTCTTTTCGGAAGGGGTCTCTGCTCTGCCAAGAATTGGCTTGGACATTGCCGCCTCTACTTGCGAAGCATTCGACGAGAACGCTTCTTTTCAACCTCAGATCGATGCCGGGGCAGAAGCGTATTCTCAATGAACCTCTTACCCAAACTGAGCAATGCCCGGCTATTCAGTCCGTTCGATTGAATCTTCCCAGTCAAACCGGGCGACCCATCAGTGTCGAATGTGTACTCAATCTCGTCATCATAACGAGACCAAAGCTTCGCAGAAACCGTCTTGGACTTCAAAACGTGCTGCGTATACTTGTACCCACATCCGTCCTCGCCCTCAATCTTCTCCCACTTTGCCTTTGCCATGATATCATTCTCCTTTGGAACTTGTCTATGACGTTAGACTCGGTTATTCCATGGATCTGGAACCGAATCAAACTGACTCCCAGTCGGATTCGCAATAGATACATGATATACCCTCGCTTCATTCACTGTGCTTTCTGGCAATCCCATCACCGCACATGCGAGCTTACACCATGTCCTAATCGCTCCTTGCTCATTCGCATCTACCGCAACCGAACTCTTCTTTCCATTGTCTGCCTTGTACGGATTCCCAAACGTTACATTCGGGAATGGGGGCAATGCCGCCGGATTGAAGACCGACTTCACATGCTTGCGAACTTCCTTGTCCAATTCAGAACTAAGAAGCGTCATATGCAATTCCTTTACAGGTTGCATATCCTCTGGAACCATCCCCGTAAACGTAGATGGCTCAAATCCCTTTGCTACCAAGATCCCCGTAAATGCTGGCGTTAGACTCATGTAAAAACCTTCCTTGTGAAACTTCTCCTATTATATCCGCATATGCATCTATTCATAATGCGGTCTTGGAGTTCTTTCCCCAGGATGCTCTTCAACTACAATCATGATGTCCATTCCGCCTAACACAGAATAGATGTTTCCTTCCCTGTTCTCACCATAGATCGATTCTAGATGAGCCTTGAATGCATCCACCTGTCCCTGATCCACAGGATCTAGATGGTATGACCACTTGCACAACTCGTACTTCTCACCAGTTTGAGGATGAATGACTCCCTCACGAGCACGAGAACAAGTGTAACATACATCCGTATGTCCCTCAATCGAAACTGCCTTGACCGAAATACTCGCAACCGGCTCGTGATGATTGTAATACCAACCACCTTCTTCCGGTCCCCCATAATGACGAGTCACTTCATATGCATTCACATACAATAGTGACTCACTTCCAGGTCGAATGTAATCCTCGGGCGGGCAGTCACATTCACCGTCTTCGTCTGGAATCTTCCCACAGTACGAACACCCGTGATAGTATGCTGCCAAACCGGGATCATTCTCACATGATTGACACATGATTGATTGCCTTCCCTTTATTCATTCATCAGCGTTTGCTTAGCGTTGCAACGCTTGCGAAGCGTTACACCAACTGTATTCCTCACGTTGGTCGATGGAATCCGTAAATTCCAGGCTCAACGGAATTCGTCGTTTTACAGTGGCAGCGGAATCTCGCCCCGGCATAGCGTTTGCATCCTTGCACACGCCATGCCAACCACCCCGAAAAACCAAAGGGGTGCCGCAATGGCACCCTGGTTTCAATCTTTGCTAACGACCAGCATTGTAGATGGCGTTACGTAATAGCGCCCTGCTGCGTATCGAACCATCATAGATGAGAACTTGTGGATGGTCTATGTTCTTATTCCAAGGATGTTCTACGCAAATCACCAATCCATTAGGACGATGAGCTAGCCATCCAGTAAAGAATGGAGCCCAATCGTCTACTAGAATACGACCATACACAAGTGACTTGTCTTGTGTGATCGTAATTGCCGCATCAGGAATGTTCTCGTGGCACCATTCTACCTTTTCTGTCCAAGCAGAAACAGTAGTCTGTGGTCCTTTGGTTAGAACATGAAGCTCAAACCCCTGTGAACGAATCTCATCTACAATCTCAAAACCCGCCTCTAATCGAGGTAGATTCCTCCAGAATCCTGGTTGGCGTTTGATTAGCTTTTGACGCTCTTTTACATGCGTCGGAGCATCATCTCCATATCCAAATTCAAGAGATTCGTTTGGTCCAAGAAGTTTGGTTAGTTCTTCCGTCATGCGCCGATCATAATCAGCAATGGTCCCATCCATGTCTATTAGCGCAATCTTTTCCATTGTGTTTATCCAGTATACATGATCGACGCATCTCCCATCGCTTGCGCAAAGGAGTATGGCTTCCATTCAGAAGACTCTGACCACATTCTCCGATATGACCATTCACCATCAGATGTTATCCGATAGATAATATCAAAGAATCGTTCGTAATTGTCAGAGATTGTCGTTGAACCATCCGCATGAGTCTGAATGAACAGCATCGAATTGAGGAATTCTTTGTCGTCAGGTTCATTCCAAACCTTGGAAGCATTCTCCTTGATTGCTTCCACAAACTCTTCAATTCGCTTGTTCATCGCTCAGGTCTCTCCCATGGCTTACCTGCAATGTCCCATGCCGATTCAACCATCTGTTTCGCATCCTTCAATCCATGACCAGTGATCTCTCGCACTGCCTTGATCTGATTGATCCGATTCTCTGGCTCTCGCATACAAGTGGTAATGAGATTTCTCACCTTTTGCGACAACTCCTCCAAACTGCGCACATTCTCATATGCAACATGTTTAGACGTAAGGTCATCCAGCTTTTGCTTCAATTGACCATTCTCTGTCGCAAGAGAGGTAATCGTTTCCAACATCATCTCAATCGTTGTGACTTGACTCATGGTCGTTTTCCTTTTAGCGATTGAACCAAACTACATGAGTCCATCCTGGAACGACACCACTTGACGTAATGTCAGATGGACAGACATAGATGTTGCTCATCTCTGTCCCGTTTGAGTAATACCCATGTCCATCATAATCGATGAATCCACCATTATTACACATCTCGACGAATTCATCAATCTCGATTAGATCCCCGTATTCGGGAATTGGGTCCATTGTAGGCGCAACTTTCCCCCAATGCTCAGGTGTGTATTGGTGAGTCACTTCGTCACCTTCAACCACCAACACTTCATCCACTGATTCATGTGGAAGTGTTTGTTGTTTGCAGATGAACTCCAAACACTCCTTTGGAGAAGAGGCATTCACACCTTTGGCAACACATGAACAAGTCGCTTGTTCTTGAAAACAGACAGCTATTAGTAGCATTGTTTTTTTTACTCCTGTAAATCGCGCAGTCCGTTTCCCAATAGACGAAGTTCCATCAGATCCGCTTTCGCAGAAAGCTTCTTTGCAATATCCATAGGCGTGTCTGCCGGATCGCATTCTACTTCTGTCTTGTAGACTTCTCCATCCCAACGAGATATGAAGTATGTGTAGAATACGTTTCCATGACGTCCCATGCCCAACATGACTGTTTTCTCCTTTAGTACAATGGCTCGATTACTTCGTCCTCTATCATCTTGCGCACGTATTCCCTCTGCTCCTCAAACGAAAGCCCATTCAACCTTTCCATGAACTCCCCTACATATGAATACACAAGACTTCTTTCAAAGTCCCATGGAGTCATCATGTCTTCCGCAGCCATGAAGTCAAAACCTTCTCCGTCTGGGTTTTCGTTTACATGTCGTTTGAATTCAGAGACGTGAGTTTGTGCCATTATGGTAGCAACAGATGCAAGATAATCATGAAAAGCTGTTTCATCATCAACTGCACCTGTTCCGCAACAATGATAACAATCAGCTTCTATTCGCTGATCATCTTCATCATAGACTTCAATGCCGGATCCACCACAATAAGAACACGTTGCCATGATTGCTCCCATGTGTTCCATTGTCTGTTATCCTTGTTTGAGAAGATCAATCAGCTTTTGACGAGCTTCCCCAGAAAGTTTCACCTGGAATTCACCATTGAATAGCAAAAGTACATTCTCAGACTTGTCATTCAGAATGACCCACATCTGTGAACCACCTTCACATTCAATTAGGTTTTCTTTGCACGGTTCTTTCCACATGATTCTTCCTTGGTCTGACGTTTTGCAGGAATCCAAAAACTTTTGCATGTCAAAGTCTGGATTGTCTTGCAAGAAGAAAGCACACATGAAGTACATTATCGAATTCGCAACCGAATGATCGCTAGACTCCGTATGCAATAACGGACGTATCATACCAATCGCTTGCGTGTACTCCTTCTCATTCATGTTTTACTCTTAGTTAGTAATTAGAAAAAACGTTAGGAACACGGTCAGGCTCACTATTGATTGGACCGTTTCACACATACTAATACATGTACCGCAAACCCGGCTCTAGCCTGTTCCGTCCATGTATTATCATGAAGTTTGCAAAGCTTCTGCGAAGCAGTATGTGCGCATTCGCCCAATGACATTACGTACCAGCTTCGCAGGAGCGTTGTTCAACTATCAAAGGGCTAATAAAGCCTATCACATTCCTAGTGGGTCCAGAGGGACTTGAACCCTCAACTCTCGGGTTAAAAGCCCGCTACTCTACCATTGAGTTATGAACCCATTAGCACACCCGTATTCGGGAATTGGAACTGGTACGTTGCTCAGCCCCTAGTGCTAATATGGTTTTGCAGGGAATTCAATCCCAGAGGTATACCATAAACCCCGCCTATGCTTTCGCATAAGCCCTGCGTTCAGAATCGCTTTCGAATTGCATCCTTTATGAACTTACATGTACCACACTCGTATCCAGGGTTTTGAGTCCCTAGGTTGTTTCCACAATGAATACACTTACGCCGAGTTTCAATCGGCTCACCATATTCATCTGGATACTTTCCAGCATCATTCTGTTTCTCATGGGTCATTGTCATAACGAGTTTCCATGTATTCCATATACTTCTCGTCCTCATTCCAATGCTCATATGGGCGAGCCATTCTGGCACCCAATTCCCCAAGCATCTCTTCAATGACCGCAAGTCGCTCATGGTCGATTCGAGCTTTCTTATCGACCTCCGCATAGAAGTCTGCTTCTGCTTTCTCGCGAATAGCAGAAAGTTCTTCTTTGGTAATGTCAGGATTCTTTTCCTCAGCCTCACATGCAGCTTGATACGTATGATCATCTGCAAGTTCCGCAAGATAATCAGCCTGTTGATCCCGACTATCTTCGTCCATCCATGAACGTTGCTCAATCTTCGAATGAGCATCATTCCATTCGGTTGCGAGCTTTTGAATCATCTCTTGACGAATCTGGAATCGAAGGGATTCCTCCCCATTCTCATCCATATCGCCCTCATCATTGCGCTCAATTACGAATGTACGCATGATTCATCCTGTCCTTTTGACTGAGATGGTCTGTTCCTGAGAATTATCCAAATGTGTCATATCTGGATTTATCTTGTTGCCACAATGGATACACTCATATCCGAATGACGTCTTCTTCATTCTTGCCATGGTTGAACAGACAAGACAATATGGTCGCCATCCAGGATAATTAGGAATCGTGTATGCCATTGTCAATCCTCTTCATTAGGTTTGGGATCAAAGAGGTCGCAAACCACTTCCGCATTCCCATCAGGATATGTCTTAATCTCAATAATCTCATTGAGTGCATATCCAATCGAACGCAAATCCCTCAAAAGAGATTCCTTCAATTGCGTAGGCGTAATCATCAACCGTGCTCTGGTCATGTTTTTACCTTTATCTTTAGAATCTTGTTCCTTCGTTCTCTGACGAATTCTCTGAATAAGGATATGATTCGTTCATGGTCCTTCAACATCAAAACATCTACATCTTGATGCGAACACCAACTTACGAATTCTTGTCCAGTTTCAAGAGAAGGAAAGTTCTCGTCAGCTAATGCCCAACACAATTCCTGTATAGATATCCCATTGTGTATCCCTGCCTTCCTAAAAGAATAGACCCGTGAAGCGAACTCCAGAATGGCGAGAATCCTATCCAATGATTCTCATTGCGTTTAGAAGTGGATACCATAATCCAAGCATACCGGAGCTTGGACGGGTCTGGACCGGGATGAAAGAATCGAACTTTCATTTCCGCTTTGATAGCGGCGTTCTAGGATCTTTATAGACGTCATTAGATCCTTTTACCATTAGACTAATCCCGGAAAAAGTCGGACATGGGCACGAGAACTTACTTGTTCTCTTTCCGTTGCGAGCGGCGAACGATTCCTATCAATCCCCTCGCAAGAAATTGAGAGTTATCGTCCCGATTAATATGCCCACACCCAAATCATTATTGGGTGTAACCCCACTTGCGTCGAACCTCTTCCACCAATTCCTTGGCTTCCTTCAAGCCCATTCCCGTCAAGTCGCGCACAGCCTTGATCTGTCGAATGCGATTGTTCACATCCAACATCGAATCAACCAAGTCAACAACCAAGGCTCGCGAAACGGTCTGCTTTTGTTTCGCCACCTCATCCTGAAGACGATACAGATCACTCTGTAGACGTTGAATCTCATCCTGCAAACGTCCACGTTGATCCACGGACGATTCGAAACGATCCAATACCTCACGGAACATATCTTCTTCGTGCATGGAAGCCTCCTTATTCAAGGGCTCAATTGGAGTATTGGCTCTCTATCATTGAGATCATCGCAGATAGAGATGGAGCCTTTTAGACACAAGTGCTCAGGTGTATCATCTTCAGTAGTTCTTCTTGTCGTAGGTGGGAATGAGAACCTGCTCAATGAACAGCTTCCCCAGCTTCACGCCTTCCTCGCCAACACCATTGATATGACATTCGATGCTGGGACTTGTGTCCGTGTCGAACGTCATGTGAACGGTTCCGTATCGATCCGCCCACACCTTGGCGGAAATGGAGTCAGACTCAACCACATGCTGATCCTGCTCGTATCCGCAATCCGACCGCGCCTCAACCACGTTCCAATTCGGCTTCTGGGGCATGAGAATCTCCTTGTATGGGTTTTGAGAAAAGGACAGTTTTTAGAGACACTTGTCCAGGTGCCGGTCTTTCAAAAACGAGCCGTTTTAGGACAAGTGCTCAGGTCCAGTTACTTCTGATAGTTCTGGGATACTATCAAACCGGGCTGTCAATTCTATATTGACTTAGACGGCTTTTTCGGTCTCACAGGCAGAAACCGCAAACTGCTAAGACTTGAATCCGCCTAGGGCTAAGGGCATGATCGATTCAATCATGCCCCATAACCCACAAGGTCTTACTCTGCGGACTTGACGGGCTGGTCTGCCCAACGACAGACACCGCCGCTCTTGCCCTTGGCAATGCTGAACAAGGCTCCAGTACCGCGCTCGCCAGCATGGTCCCGAATGTAACCCTGCACCTTTTCGGTCAAGGTCTTGAAGTTCTCGGGCTGGACATTCAGACGCGAAAGCGCGTAGCTGGTCACAGCAGGCATGTTGAGCCTCGCCCCTTTGAATTGGTCGAAGACAGCATTCACAGCTTCTCCAACCGTGGCAGACTCCAACTCTCGTTCCGCCTCGTAATTGAGGAGATCCCCTTGGAACTTGAGAGTGGTAGCGGCGTGGTCGATGGACCCGTCAGCGGCACGAACGAGATACGTGTTGAGAGTGATGGTATTGATAGCCATTGTCGTAACCTCCAGAAGTGGAATGAATCCTAGCACCTTGCGAACCATTCGCTGCGTGCCCTCAATAGTCGTATTCCAACCGTTGGTCGATGGAACGTCGCAACCCCATGTTGCGTTCGACTCACCAACCGGCTTCCTAACGTTGGTCGATGGAACCTTTCGTTCCGTCTCCAACGTAACGCTGCGTTCTGTTCACAACAGAACGTTACGTACGTTGGTCGATGGAACGCTTCGTTCCGCCCCCAACGTATTCCGTTGCCGCTGCAACGTTGCAGCGTTCCTCGCATTCCTACCGTTGGTCGATGGAACCTCGCGATTCCACTGACAACGGAATCCCTTACAGCATTACAGCCACACTGGAACGTGAATTCCGTTCCCATAATAACTTTGCTATAATGCATTGCGTCGCGCTAGTTTATGACGCGGCGTCGTTCGGGGTGACACACCTATAACTAACGTTGGTCGATGGATTCCCCATATTGCAAGATGCGTGCCAGGCATGGTTATTGCAACGCGCGCTAGCGCGTCGCGCAATATAAGGTGTCAATTCTGGCACGACTTTCGCAATGTAAAGCACAAGTCGTGCCAAACAATAAACATCACACTATGTTACACTATGTTACGCTATATGACACTACGTTAGGACTGTCAAACCTGCCGCAAGGTTACATGGTATGGCGTTTGCAGGGGGTGCAAAAGACGTGCCCAGGCATGCGAACAAAAAAACGTTATTATTATACCTCTGGTTTATGAAAAGAGGTAAAGGTAAATGCGGGCGGTGTAAATTATGCCCTCAACGGAACCGCCGCTCCCCGCCGAAGCGGGGAGCTATTCCGACAATTCGATTCAAGCCAGATACAAACGCCCGCCAATCTTCGATATGGTATGACGATCCCCATACAAAAGACTGTTTAGCGAATACTTGAGCTTGCTTGTATCAAACCCATATTGGGAAACTCCCTCAATTGCCTCTTGTGGCAAACATCCAGGATTATCCCCAATCCATTCGCGCAACAATTGCGTTTGCGTAGGCTTACACTTCCCCACACTATGTTTGACACAATGATCGACAAGGGCTTGACCCAAGGGATCAAAGTCATCAAACCTTGCCCCACGTTCAGGGGAAGGTTCATTCGCAGGCACGGAAACATTCTCAATGCCTGCGAGTGCCTTGATCTGCTCCAATCGAATCCAATCTTCTTGCGAACACGGAAACTCGATTGTTACTGACACCTTCATGGTTACACCTGTTTCCCGCAGGGATGCGAAGCTTGGTCGATGGATTATCGACGAATCTTATCGACCTCTGCCCATGCGTCCAGTGCTCCCGGCGACGCACGATATGTGCGCCTTCCCACGCGCTCCACCAACTCCAGCTTTTCCAGCTTCTTGAAGGCATTGGAGATGTCCCCTTCCGAGTAGAGGCAATTCAGGCGCTTGTTGATGTGATCGGTGGCTTCCTCCACGGTCAGACCTTGCCCACCATGTCTCACAGCGGCGCGAAGAACGATTCCGCACCTACGCGGAAGTCCCAATTCGACCTCGATGCGCTCTCCAACCTGGACGGAACAATCGTGTGTATTGAAAGTGACGTATCGACGGAAACTCATGTTACACTCCTATGGTTCTGGATTCAATGATCCGTGACTCTGAAGTTGCGAACGCTAGCTCTGATCTAGATCCTCGCCCCAATCCTCATTCTCCCAAGCACGCTTGTTTCTTGGTTCCTTATGGATCTTGGGTGTCATGCGCCGATCCTGCTGAGCCTCGCCCATGGCTTGCTTCAGCACGAGGATATTGCGTTCCCTCTTATGAGGAACTTCGATGTTGAATCCGCGCATACCTTTACGACTTGCCATGTCATCCACCTTTCATGGTCTGTATTGCTGACGTTGGTCGATGGAAAGCCCCCCACGTCCACACCGCAGAGCTTGGCACCACACTTGCAACATTGCAAAGAGGGTGCCACCTTGTAAGCGAAAAGGAACGGGGACGGACGCCCCTCGTTCCTAGCAGATTCAACCCTTTCAACCCTTTGGGCGTGAGAAGGTTGTTTCCTCGCGCGGATCGAAGTAAGAGTCACGCTCCGGGGAATACTTGGGCGTTCGCATCGTTTCCAACGCTCGCTCCAACCTTGCACGCTTCGCCTTGAGACTGCGCAATTGACGCGCCTTGGCACGCTCCTGATTGATAGCACTTCGAAGGGCACGGATCTGACGCTTCTCATTGCTGATCTGAGACTCGAACATTGGAACCTCCACGTATAGAGTTACTCACGTTGGTCGATGGATTCTGAGAAACTTGGTGCCCCGTACCGGAATCGAACCGATCTATCGTGACTTATCCTTGTTGATCAGACTCGGATCGCTATTAGCTACTTGCGCTGATCAGGCGCTTTTGCTTTCGCGCACGACTGTCCCAAGACACGGGGTAAAAAGGGCAGTTTTAGGGACATGCCCAGGTCGAGATCATGAGCCGCTCACGAATGCAAGCGGCATTGGCAGGCTTCACAGCGTTGGTCGATGGAACTCACGCCTTGGGAGGCGGCGCGTCGCAGACGCGGGACACACCACCACCCTTGCCCTTGGCGATCTTGAACTCGCCCCCGTTGCGCTGACGCACGTACTCAGCAACCGCCGCCGATTCCGCTGCGAACGTTTCGGGGGTGACCGAGAGATGACCGAGAGCCGCGTTGACCAGCGAAGGCATGGTCAACACCTTCCCCTTGTGCTGATCGAACACTGCGTTGACTGCCGCCCCGATACGGACACCCGCCGTTGCTTCCGCCTCGGACAGATCCTGCAATTGGGATTCCAACCCTTCCATCGTCGCATCGATGTCGATGGTCCCATCCGTGAACCGAACCGCACAACCCGCCAAGCCTTCGCACTTTTCCATGTTTCATTCTCCTTGTAACACTATCGTTGTTCCCATAGGAGCGAAAAAGAACATCTCATTCGCCCCT
>Ga0065180_10000970_pt1 | contig 12619 bp, 7 predicted proteins | sample CryGey02umfilter_3_FD_59226 | JGI IMG/M metagenome (GOLD analysis project Ga0065180, IMG submission 59226) | Groundwater microbial communities from aquifer in Utah, USA - Crystal Geyser 4/9/14 0.2 um filter (version 2) (version 2) | ecosystem: Environmental > Aquatic > Deep subsurface >... | reverse complement strand
CCATCCCTCCCACATCTCACTTTATCTCTTCTTTGTCAATTAGTGTTAACACGCCCTAAACTGAAACTCCTTCCTCGCGGCCTTCATCCGGCACGTTTTGGAGAAATCTTCGCTCAGTTTTTCAACAGCAAAACTATTTCTGACGATAGAGTCATCGACAGCACTGAAGAGTATGGACAAATAAAAAGCTTTTTGAATGAACTTGCCTTTCAAGATCTCTTGGAAAAAGGAAAAAAATTCTTAGAAGGCTCTTCTTCGCAGGTTGAAGACTTTACACGTGATGATTTTTTTGTCCTTCAGCAAATACTTGAGAAGCGATTTTCGCATTTTGTTACAGCAAATCAACACGAACGACTCACAGAGTTTTACAACAGACTCGATCTTAAAAAACTAAGCAGTGAAAGCGCGCTTCATTCTCTTGAAGACAAAATCCCTTCGCTCAGTCAGCTCACCGGCTCTTTATTGGAAAACAAATCTCTTGATGAACGAAAGCAGCTCGAAGTTGATGGCTTTATTCTCTCTGTGCTAAAACATAAGCCCGAACACATAAGTATTACCATCTTCAATGACATTTTAAAGCAGCTCAACCATAGATCTGAAACTTTACAAAATGCTATCCTTGGAAAACCTGGAAAATCGCCCAGTTCAATTTATGCTGATTTTCTTCAAAAAGCCGAAGAAGGCATCGGCCCATCTGGAGCCAGTGATTACAAGCATATCCTCGTGTGGGGAACTCATGTTGGGCATCCAGCTGCTTACGCAGCTTACTTGCATGTTCTTCAACATTCATCCCATCCATTTTGGAAAATAAATCCAGAAGGAAAACAAACAGAATGGTTGTCACTCTCACCATTCATTAAATACGATCTTATTGAAAATATTCTTTCTCGTGATGATGTCCCCTCTGGAATAAGAGCAGATCTTAAAGCTGGTTTTCAAAGCTTTCGAGAGAAAGCAAAAGCTACAGTCTCTGAAGAATACCGAAAATATACTCCAGTTGGTATCGCGCTGTTGATTGAAGTTCAAAGTTTCCGTGACAAAAAACTTTTTGGAAATCTAGAAGAAATTTACAAACAAAACCATTCAAAAAAAGAATACAAAGAACCAGACTATTCCAACCTGGGCACAGCACTGATCAATGATATGTTTAACAACTCAGGAGCTACAAGCATTGCAATGACCCTAGCAGACCTGTCTCTCTGGCGCGGTAATTCAATTGGCATGGAAGAACTGAAGCGAGTGGTCAACGAAGGACAAGGTGGAGTAAGCGAAAGCTTAGATGAACTCTTTACCATTGAATCTCTTGCTTCACAAAGTAGAAATGTCATGGAAGAGAGACCTATTGCACCAGAATTGGATGAAAAACAAAAACAATGTTCTGAAGATGCATTCGATTTTTTTGATAATGGCATCAATGTAAAAGCCGTTCTTGCTTGGACTGAGAAAAAAGCTCAGGGAGGTGGAAATAGTGGCATTTATCAAATTCAGAGAACTTTTTTAAAATTCGAAGATCTCCTCAAAAAATATCCCAAAAAAATAATCCACAACGCATATGAAATTTATATTGGGGGCGTAAAAGCAAAACAAAATGATCTCGACTTAGGTTTCATTGATACACTCGAACGCAGCGGAAAATATAAGAGCGAACAAGAAAAACCCATCGATGCGCTTGCCTTTGTTTTTCGCAATGAAGACGACAGAAGAAATGAAAAGGCCTTTGGAATTATTACACAACTTGCCACGGAAGCATTGAAGGAAGATGGCAGCAGAGATCAAAATACTTTAGCAAAAAAAATGCTCGAAGATTTAGAATCTGCCCTGGTCTCTAGCGAGCATATCCAAGCCTTGCTCGAGCAAGCGAGCTACGAGCATGACGATAGACTACAATTCAAGATGCATTTTCAGTATAACAGCAAAGCATTTTTGAATGACACGCCAAAGTTCAAGCAAGATGCTGAACACCTCAAGCAAAACAAAAATGTTTATGTGGGAATTTTAAAACGTGCAGCAGAAGAAGACGGCACATTTACTCTCAGATCAGCAGGAAAATTATTAGAAATGTATCAATTATTTCATGAAACCAAAAATGAACCCTTTTTAAAAGAAACTTTGGTCACTTTGGATATTCAATCCATTGTTAAACACTTTGAAACCCGAAGACCATCAAATACATCAGCAACTATTATTATGAGACTTGCCATGCTTGGAAACCAAAAGGCCATGCAATATCTCTTCACGGCTTGGAAGGCGAATCCTCGTAATATAAACTATCTTCTTACTGAAATGCTTAATAATGATAACTTTGAACAAGCTCAGCAAGAAGTGCTCAACTTCGTGGAAACTCAGCTGTATGGCGAACATCCCGACGAAGCCTTTTTACTTTTAAAAGCTGCTGCCAACAATAGAGTTGTGGGTTCGTTCGAAATTCTTGGCCGCTTAGCACGCTTTGATGAACAGTTTCGCGATCAAGCCGTTGAACTTATCTTCACCCGAAATGCAGATGGAGCGCCTTCGTTTGAACAAGAGCTTGTTCGCAATCAACTGATCAACGACTGGGTAAATCTTGTAGACAGTGATCAAGCGAGTGAAGAGTTCATTTCTTATTTAAGCGATATTGCAAACAGTGAAAATTCTGTTCCTCTTTACGATTTAGAAGATAGCATCGCCTCCTACAACGAACGCAGAGCTGAAGAAGCAAAAGCAGCGGCCGAAGAAGAAGCAAGGAAAGCGGAAGCTCCAGCAGAAGCACCTGAAGATTCAACTCCAGCTATCACCCTTGGCGCTATTCCAAATAGTGTTGATAGTGAAAACGAAGATGATGTCGACCTACAAGAAGTTTACAGCCAAGCCTTAAACACAACAAACATCGGCATCAGAAGCCATGCCATTGATGTACTTTTTGAACATATCAACTCGCCAACCCAAGGTGCAGATGCCGCTGGATACCTTCGTGAACTTACGCTCAATCTTCCAGTTAATGAAAACGGAAGTATGTTTATCGAAAATATTATAAGTGGGCTCTTGCTTACACCAACTTCTACCACAAACACGATAGATGCTCTTGATGACCTTGTGGCATACTGCGAATCTTATATCAGCACCGAAACCGAACGTTGCAGTGTCATCTTAAGTGCCATGAAGGAAAGCGATACTGCACCCTATTCAAGTTTGGCTGCGGATTTGCTCGCTACTCTTGAGAGTGAAGAATAGAAACACTTCACTTGCAGAGCTAGATAAGGCTTGCTAGGACATGCGGTGCTTTAATAAAATTTAGCGCATGTCATCGCGAGGAACTGAAAGTGACGTGGCGATCTCGATTTTAGAATTGTCAGAGGGGATTGCCCGCCTGCCGGACGGGCAGGCCGCGCTTTGCTTCGCAAAACTCGCAATGACAGAATTAGCAATATTGTCTACACGCCGTAATGAGCAAGCCTATGAAAAAGCAATTATCTTCATTTCCTCATTCATTTTTTTCTAAACGCCACATCTTTTTTCTGGCGCTGCTTCTTTCTCTTGTTCATATCTCCTCACTTTCTGCAGAGACAAACAAAACCTTTTCACAGCTAATGCAGCAGCCAAAGGTCTTGGCGCAAATTACGCCACGAGATATCTCTCCCAAAACTCTCCACACTTTTTATGCATCACATCACTACAAACAATTCTGGACTGATGAAAAAAAATTGAATGACGCCGGAATTGAACTGATCAAAATAGTACTGAGCAGTAATAAAAAAGGACTCTCACCAAAAGATTATCACCAAGATCTTATCGTAAAATTGTTGGCAACGAAAAAAGGAAAAATAAAGTGGAAGCGAAAATTAAAACCACAAGAGATAGCTTCGCTTGAACTTGCTCTCACTAATGCAGCCCTCAACTACACTGTTCATCTGCATCGCGGAAAGTTAAACGATGAAACATACACTCCACGAAAAGTAAGTGACGTTGAAAGACAAAATATAGCGCCTCATCTTTTTAAAGCTGCAACTGAAAAAAAACTTGAAGATTTTTTTTCGGCATATGAGCCCACATTAAAACTTTATGCCAATTTATTGGATCTTTTAGAAGAAATAGAAGAGTTCGTTGAAAAAACTTCAGAATGGAAAACTATTCCACCTCAAGAAACCATTGAAACCCTGAATGAAGAAAAACCATCTCTCCCGCTTATCCGCTCTAGGCTTGCGTTTTGGGGCGATCTTAAATCACGCCATGATAATGCAAGCATGCTTTATTCTGAAGAAGTAAAAGAAGCAATTATCACTTTTCAACATCGTCACGGTTTAGAATCTGATGGAAAAATAGGCAGACAAACCATTCAAGCATTAAATGTGAATCCTCAAGAGAGAAAAAATCAAATCATCGCCAACCTCGAACGTCTTCGCCATCTTCCTCATACCTTAGAAAATCGTTACCTTTGGGTGAACGTTCCCAACTACAGCTTGCAGCTGTTTGAAAATGAAAACGAACTCATCAACATGAAAGTAATTGTAGGCCAAGAAAAACGGCCCACTCCAATTTTTCACAACACCATCCGCTATATTGTTTTTAGTCCTGTTTGGAATGTACCCTACACTATTGCCGTTGAAGACAAAGTGCCTGAACTTATACAAGATCCAAGCTATGCAGAAAAAATGAACTTACTTGTTTATCACGCCGCAAATGGAAAAGAAGAAATTGATCCCACAACTATTGAATGGGAAAAATACAAAGATGCAAAAGAAGATGAATTCCCTTTTCGCTTTGTTCAAGCGCCTGGAAACAACAATGCTCTTGGCCATATGAAATTTATGTTTCCCAATAAGCATGCGGTTTATCTTCACGACACTTCAAGTAGATCGCTCTTTCAGAAACACCACCGCGCTTTTAGCTCTGGATGTATTCGCCTGGAAAAGCCCATGTGGCTTGCGCAATATCTCCTAAACGATAAAAAAAATTGGGGCGAAAAGAAAATCTTTGAATCCATGAACAAACCAGAAGAAACAACAGTCTATATCAAAAAACCACTTCCTATTTACATCAATTATTGGACCGCATGGAAAAACAAAGAAGATAAAATGGAATTTCGCGAAGACATTTACAAGCTCGATCGAAATATTTCAAACCATTTGCTGTCGACGGGAAAGCATTGATGGGATTATGTTTATCGCTACAATAACTCACAAATTTGAAAAAGAGCTATTTTGATTTTTTTATCTAACCCAGCTCTTTCTTCCAAAAGTAAATAATCTCTTAGTTCATCATCAATGTCTTTTTGTGTGAGCTTTTTAGCTTGATCCATTAACCTTTCTTTAAATTCTTTAAACGTCATTTGTTTTGGTAATTTCACTTTTCTTTGCGAGTGAACATTTTTCAAACGCACTTTCAACGTTTCTTTATCCGGTTTGATTTTTAAAATAGAGTGGAAAAAGTAGATATCATAAAGATCCCTTATTAAACCTCGTTCATTCCAAGCGGCTAATTTATTTGAAAGCGAAACATCAAAACTCATTACCGAAACAATATGCGGGAATTGATTATTTTGCTTTGAAAGCGAACTTGTACTTATAGGTTCTGTCTTACACGCTTTCGAAACATTCACCTCAATTTGAGTTTGATACTGTTGATATTGTATTGATACGCGAAGCGAAGTTGAGTGAAATGCTGCTTCAATTTTTGCGCCTGGCAATTCTTGAAGCAATTTTTTAATCAAAGGATACACCTCTTTTTTTGATGAAAAAGGAACAAAAACATAATCCAGATCATTTGTATAACGAGGACAATCCAGCAGCCGCAAAACCATACCTCCCTTGAGAATAGCGTTCTTAGGATAAAGTTCAGCCATTCGGTTTATAATCCAAACCATCAGTGCTTCATTTGAATGAATATCAATCATGAAAGAAACTCCTTACAAAGCTTACAAATTTTTTATTTTTATATTTTTTGAGATAACGATCTATAATTTTTAAATTAAGTTTCTCGAGGGCAATGTCGGAAAAAATATCGAAAGAGTATCGTTGTCCCTTAAGGTGATAATAGAGCGTGTCTAAAAAAGCTTTTTCTTTATTTGCCATCCAAATGCCGTTACTCACTTCAAAACCAAAAAACAAATGTGGTGAAATACCTAAATGAATAATCTCCCCATATGTACTTTGGTATTTTCTTTTTTTCCCAATTTTTATTGCATATACGGTTTTTGCTGGAACTGAACCAATCAGCATGTGTTTGCTTAAGGCAGTACCTAAACTTAGATATGATTTTGCTTGAAGTCTTTGACTTAGCACTTCTAAATTTGGATTTTGAGAAACAAATATTCCTCGAATAAATGAAGTGAGAATGCCTTCTTTTTCTAACTTACTCACCTCGCGATAAAACTGAAGTTTACTTCCAACTTGTAAAAGGGTTTGTAGCTCTGAAGTACTGAAAACCCCTTCATTTTTCACCAAAAAATCAGCTATAACTTCCTGTTTTTTCTTGTTTAATTTCATACGGACAGTAACTATACAAAAACTGATACTTTCTGTCCATATAAAAATTCTGGTACTAGCTCCTGCGTCTCATCCATCGCTTACAATTTTGCTTCAATGGCCCGCGCTATTTGATTTCTCACTTCGTACAGCGCATTTGGATCTACCGCTGTCACTCCTTGCACATCCGGAAACAGTTGCTGTGCAAATGCCTTTGCAAGATCTTCTTCGCCTAGACTTTTGAGCATATTCAAATATTCGTAGTCTTCTAAACCCTCGCGAATAAGCTTAAGCCGCATTGAAGCAAGTGGAATACCTCGTTCACCACCGATACGAGACGGCAAACCCGGATACAACAAGGTTCCGTCGCCTGATCCTGAGAAAGCACACAAACCTCCCTCATTCCATGAGCTGGAGAGTTGTTCGGCAACTGAAAAATAAAGTTCTCCTCCAACATCCTGCTGGAACGTAAACCATTCCATTGCTCTTGCTTGCAACGCTGAAGCATCTATCACATACGAAGGATAACCCGTAAACCCTTCTCCCACGCTGGTTTCACAACCATTTCCACATCCATGGGAAAGACAAGATTGATACCACCACAATTCATGCTTTGGATTTGAGCTGAGAAAATCATCGTAATCGTCGCGCTCTCCAAACGGCAAACCTGTGCCAACCCAGTTAATTGCGGGAACTAAAATATCAATCAGTGAAGTAAGATTATTTGCCTTCGCTTGAGGAAAACCTGTGGTCACCAAAGTCTGCATGCCAGACAATTGAACAGCAGGCGCTATTTGCTGAATGGACTGCCAAGTACAACCGTTTGGTGGCTCATCACAAGTGTAGTGAAAAAGTGTTGTTCCGTTCCAAGCTTTTTCTTGCCAATGCTGCATGCGGAAGAGCAGCTCTTGCGGAATGTTTTGCACACCTGCTGCGAGTTCAGATCGCATGCTGGTAAGTTTTGCGAAGGGAAGCCGTGTTTTATTACTCCCTTTTAAAAAGGGTTCGTAGAGTTCATCAAAGTGATTCCAACTCTGCCCTTGCCGTGGCCAGCCGTACACAAATGAATCGAGTGAAATGCGATGGTCCAAAGCAAAACGTGCATACATCGTATTGTAATATTCTATTCCAGCATCTCCACCACACTCATTGTACCCTCCATGATGTGCACCGCACGCAGCATCCCAGCCAATACCAAACGCAGTTTTCAAACTTGAAGTTGAAGGAAGCGCAAAATTATAGACATGAAGCGAAATGGGAACACTCATATCGCCGTCGCTCGTTTGAAGGTTTACCGTTCCCAAATACGAGCCAGCCTCAGCATCTTGTGGAACTAAAACTTCAATCCACAATACTCTGGTTTCGTTTGGAGCAATCGACAAAGGAAAGATATTTCTTTTTTCATGAAACACTTCATCTTCTGCTGGAATAAGAGGATCTGGCCAAAACCCTGCGGCACCTTCATCGTTTGAAGCTTGGGGCACGTGATAAAGTTCCTCAAGATAAACAGTAAATTGCTCTTTTGGAATGACATGGTTATTTTGATGAGAGAGATCCGAAAGCGTAACAGCCTCAATCTGCTTTCCCAAAGCTTCACCATTCATCACCACCTGAAAAGCTTCGAATTCATTTTTCGCTGCAGAAATGCCAAATGTTTCAACGTAAGGAACAGCATCTTGAGGTCTGTATTTTCTGTTCACTTGATCAAGCCCTATCCATTTCGGAACAGCGCTGACATCCACACCAATTTCTTCAATGACTGGCGTTGTGGGAAACCCTTCCGAAGGTGGCGGTGACGACGTGAGGCTCTTTGTTTTTGTTCCCGACGAACCGCAAGAAAGAAGAAAAAGGAAAGAACAGAACAAGGTGAAGCGCTTCATCGAAAGCCTCCTTTTTTAGATATTTTTTTCATAGGCCGCCGAGTCTAAACTTTCTTTTTAGGGGAGAGCAAGATTAAAAAAACAGGAACCATTTCTTCTGAGGTTCCTGTTTAAATATTTGAAATACATCATAATTTTTAAAGCGAGCTCTTAGCCAGCAGTATACTTTCCCAAAGTAGCAAGGCCGTTGCATTCAATGCGGTGAAGAAAAACTTTTTTTGCTGAAGAAATGTTTTCTTTTTTTCCAGCCCAAGCTTTTAGCGTGTCTTCTTGCAAAGCCCGACCATAGGAAAAACTTAGATTCCAAGGCAAATCACCAAGTTTATTCATGGCATTTAAATGTTCAGTTGCCGCGATAGAACTTTGGCCGCCAGAAAGAAAGACGATACTGGGAACTTCCGCTGGCACGTATTCTTTCAGAAGAGTCACCGTTTCTTTTGCCACTTCATCAACACTTGCTTGCTGTGCACATTTTTTTCCAGAGATGATCATGTTTGGTTTCAACACCATGCCTGGCAAATAAACTTTTGCTGCGCGAAGTTCATCAAACACAATTTTCCATACTTTTGCAGTTACTTCACGACAACGCGAAAGCGTGTGAGCCCCGTCCATCAACACTTCCGGCTCGACAATGGGAACAATGTTGTTCTCTTGGCAAAGAGCAGCATAGCGTGCAAGCGCATGCGCATTTGCTTTTATGCAATAATCACTTGGAAGAATTTCGTTGATTTCAATCACCGCTCTCCACTTTGCAAAGCGAGCGCCAAGTTCGTAATATTCCTTCAAGCGCGTTGAAAGCCCATCGAGCCCTTCGGTAATTTTTTCACCTGGAAAGTTGGGCAAATCTTTGGCACCCATATCCACTTTGATTCCCGGGATCACTCCATTTTGCTCAAGGTATTTTGGAAATGGAACACCATCGTCAGTTGATTGACGAATCGTTTCATCGTAGAGGATAACTCCGCTCATAAACTGCTCGGCACCTTCTGTTGTGAAAAGAAGTTGGCGGTAGGCTTGTCTGTTTTTTTCGCTTGATTCAACTTGAATGGTATCAAAACGTTTTTTAATCGTTCCATTGCTTTCGTCCGCGGCAAGAATGCCTTTTCCTTTTGCTCCCATTGCCTTGGCAACGCGCTCTAACTGTGATGTGTCCATATTCTCCTCCTTGTCCCTCGTTTGGCTATCGCCTTAATCCCTCACTCTTTGAAGTACAAGAAAAAAATCAGTTCATCTCATCTCCATTTGCAAAGGAATCTGGGTGCGAACATTTCATGGCAAGCGAGAAGGACTGAGGAATATTTCCCGTTAATAACTGGTGGGGTTTGAGGTATTCGTACAGTTGTCCATAATGTTTTACTTCGTTATTGCTCACTCTTCTTATGACATGATGCGGGCTTAACCCTTCGTGTGATTTCAAGCCCATGGCGCCAATGAGTTCAGCCATCCCCTTCATGGTTTCTTTATGGTACATCATCACACGTGTTCTTTTGTCACTCACCACCAAGCCCGCAACAAGCTGAGGGTCTTGAGTGGTCACACCTGTTGGACAATTATTTGTATTGCATCGCAGTGCCTGAATGCATCCCAGCGAAAGCATGAACGCGCGCGCAGCATAGATGGCATCTGCACCTAAGGCGAGCCGCTTAATCATGCCAAAGGCTGAGGTCATTTTTCCCGCGGCAATAATTTTAATCATGCCTCGTAAGCCAAAACCAACAAGGGCATTGTGAATAAAGATAAGCGATTCTGTCGTTGGTGTTCCTACATGGTTGGAAAATTCTAGTGGCGCAGCGCCCGTTCCCCCTTCGCCGCCATCTACAGCAATATAATCTGGAGTGATTCCGGTTTTATGCATTGCTTTGCACAAGGCCATAAACTCTCTCTGCTTCCCCAAGCAAAGCTTGATGCCAACTGGTTTTCCGCCAGAGAGTTCTCGAAGCTTTTGAATAAACTGCATCATTTGAACTGGCGTTGAAAAAGTAGAATGCGCTGGTGGCGAAATAACAGGCTTGCCAAGAGGAACATCTCTTATCTGCGAAATTTCTAGATCTACTTTTCGGCCTGGAAGAATTCCACCATGGCCAGGTTTCGCCCCTTGCGAAAGTTTGAGTTCAATCATTTTCACATTGTGATGCGTTGCTTTGCGGGCGAAGGTGGTTTCGCAAAAAGTTCCATCTTCTCTTCTGCAGCCAAAATATCCCGTTCCAATTTGCCAAATAATATCGGCACCAGGTTCAAGGTGATACTTGGTGATTCCTCCCTCACCTGTATTTAAGGCGAAGTGACCGTCTTTTGCGCCGCCACTTAAGGCCATAATTGCATTTTTGCTGATGGCTCCAAAGCTCATAGCAGAAATATTCAAAATGCTTGCGGTATAGGGTTGTGTGCAACGTGGTCCACCAATAGTGATGCGAAGATGTTCGGGATCAAGATGTTGGGGTGCAAGTGAATGGTTTACCCACTCATACCCGGAAGCATAGACATCACGCTGAGTTCCGAAGGGCAAGGTATCTAGCTGCAATTTTGAACGTTGATACACCACGGATCTTTTTTCTCTGCTAAAAGGCTTTCCGTCCGTATTTGATTCAACGAAATATTGATTTATTTCCGGGCGAATAGATTCAAAGAGATAGCGAAAACGCCCAAGGATTGGGAAGTTACGACGAATGGTACTTTTTTTCTGAAAGTAATCTTGAAAGCCAAGCAGCAAAAAAGGCCCTACCAAAACAAGTGACCACAGCAAAACCGGGAAGGAAAAATAAAACCAAACCTCTACTATTATGAGTGTTATTGAAATAAATAAAAAAATTCTTCTCATATTTCCCCCTTAAGCTCCATTTCTTTAGCGTACTTAAAATACTCTGTCGACCTTTCATGTTTTAGCTCTTGACACATCGCCCGCAAATGCATATACGGCGAGGAATGCAGAACAGACTTCATCATCATGCTCATCATATCCCATAGGGGAAGGTGAACGTGTAAGCTGCAAAAAGAACAAACACTCTCAACACCGACCCCCAAAGGTCGGTGTTTTTGTTTTATCTGTTCATTGTAAACACTGACGAAAGGGGGAAAAAAAGGATAGAAAAACGTGACCTCAACATTTTCTCCGCTGGCCACATTACCAACACTTTCCACACCACTTCGCCTACCAGCATTGCAAGCTTGGTGGACATCTCCAAGTCTCACTCAACATCGCCAACTTGTCTTGCAGCACGCAAAAACACTTGGTTCTTTAAACCCTCAACAAGCGCAAGAGCTTAAACTCATTGAAGAAGCCGGCGATAAGCTTCCCGCAGCAAATGCCTTTGAACTTGTGCGTAATCACAAAATTGATGCTCTTTTGAAATCGATCAAACCAAAATCTCAAGGAGCTCGCTACTATACAGACAGAACTGAAAGGCTCTGGACACAACAACTTCCCTTTATTCTCAACTGGATGGATCAAGCTCTTATTACCGTAAACGCAAGAAAAGCACCAAACAGATTTGGCATTGATACCAGCACATTTGCCGCAGCTTGTAGATTGGAACGAGGCGCACTTTCTGTACTGCTCGCTTCTTCAAAATGGAAAGAAATTGCCAGAGCTTACCAAGACAGTTTTCGCGATGAAAACATTCCAGTTGGAAATCCTCTCTTCACAGATGAAGTCTTAGAAGTTGTAAAAAACGAAGCTCAAAAAAAAGCTAGCGCTCCGTTCACCCTTACTTTCAACAAATCTCTTCGAGCTGAAACCTTTGTTCCATCTCGTTTTGCTGCCGACGCACCTCAAGTACAAGGTGCACTCTTTTGTTATCCTGGCATTGGCAGGCTGGGATATTCTGATTTGCCTTCACTTTTTCCTGCAGCCTCAATTCTTTCGGATCTTCGAGAGGCTGATGGTCCAAAACGGATTGTAAATCACCAAGCCGCAAAGCTTTTTGCAACGGGTCTTTCCTGGCCACACCATGGTGGAGGCGATCAAGATCTTCCACTTGAAGAGCTGATCACAACTATTGATGCACACGCGAACTCCGTTGAAAACAATACCCTTCCCAAAATTGCATTAGGCCGTAGCTTTGGTGGCAGCACTTTGCTAGACTACATTCTCGCGCATCCCCAAACCTTTGCATCAGCATTTATTGTTTCAGCTTACAGCCCTGCGTTTACCAACTTTGTTTTGGCTTCGCTTGGAAATGAGGCGCGAGAGTTTAACTATCCCGGTTGGAAATGGGTCTTGGAACTTGATGGTTACTTTGAAGGAGACACTCCGGAAAGCCTTAGCCCAGAAGTATTTCAAGCCATGCAAGATGCTGCAAA
>Ga0065180_10000940_pt1 | contig 12841 bp, 10 predicted proteins | sample CryGey02umfilter_3_FD_59226 | JGI IMG/M metagenome (GOLD analysis project Ga0065180, IMG submission 59226) | Groundwater microbial communities from aquifer in Utah, USA - Crystal Geyser 4/9/14 0.2 um filter (version 2) (version 2) | ecosystem: Environmental > Aquatic > Deep subsurface >... | reverse complement strand
CCAATCCACATTTTTGTGTTTCTACTGAGTGTCATAATGTTTTGTTTGAGTAACTTTTGTGTTCAGTATAGCCGGGCCGGAGGCGTTTCTTTTAGATTTCTAGTGAAGCGAGATGCACATTCCGTGTAGGAGCTCGCCTTGGTCCGGCCCCGTATATCTCACCAGTCCCTGCTCCTCACATGAGGCTGGCTCCGAGCCGTTTAGCTTAGAGGTTGGCCTAACTGAGGGCTTGGTGGTGGGCGTAGGGAGAGTCTCCGGAAAACTAATTACCGGAGTCGGCGCGGGCCGAGTCTGCCTTGCCGCTTTTGTCGAGCTTCCCGGAAGGGTCTCGGAGCGGGTTGATGTACAGCCGGCAACTCCACCATCTTTCAGGATAGGGGAGCTCTCGGCTGGGCATGGGCTGAGTTTTTTTGTGATGACGGGCGCGGCTTGCTCAATAACTGCCGGCTTTGCGGCGGGTCGGGGGCGCTCCTCACCCTGGCGCTGCTTTTCGGTTGCGAGGCGCTTGGCGTTGGCTCGGGTAATTGCAGAAAAGTCATAGGCCTCACTCTGCGCGATACCACCGGTCTCAGTTGAGTTAATGGCTGAGTCAATAACTGAGCTCTTAAGGAGCTCGCCTGAGAGTGTTCCTCTAAAGAATGGTGAGCCGGAGGCCGTATACGAGCTCGCTCCGCCGAGCACCATGAGTGCGCCGAGCGTTGCGATTATCCAGTTTTTTTTATGGTGTGTGTGCATTTTTATTGAACAATTTTTGTATTCTATATTTATGTTTTCAGGTGGTCATTCCCGTTTTATTTTGGGGAGCCGCTTAAAACGTTACACCCGTTACAATTGCGGGCAGCAGGAGACTCGCCAGCAGGCCGATCAGGGCGAGAACGGCAATGGTAATGGAAAGATATTTGCGCTTAGTAGATTGCATGGTGGTGATTAGTTAACGGTAATTATTTTGGTAATCGTGTTGATGATGTTGTCGGGATCGCGGACCTCGAGCTTCACTTCATGCTTACCCGGTTTATCGAAGGTAAAGGTGGGGCGGCGGTCTGTGGAGGTCTCGCCATTGTCAACGGTCCAGAGATATTTTATCACAGTTCCCGTCGAGCAGCTTGGGTCCATAGAGACATTAAGGGGAGCGCTACCGCTCAGTGTACTTGGTTCGAAACAGGCCGAGAGTGAGACGGGGCGGACGGTAATCTGAATGTCTGTCTGGGCCTCTTGTTTGTCTGAGGTAAAGGCGGTAACCGTAACCAGGAAGTTCCCGATCTTGGTGTACTGGTGAGTGACCTGAGCAACATCGGAGCGTGGGGGAGTGCCATCGCCAAAGTCCCAAAGATAGCTGACGATTCGTCCGTCGGGATAGCGTGAGGCGGAGGCGTCAAATGAGACGATCAGCGGAACGGGGCCGTCTACGTGGTCTGTTTTTACCTCCACGGTCAGACCCTGCTTCCGCACCTCAACCTTAAACTCGGCGGTGCCGGTAAGGTCTTTTGCATCAACGATCGTAAGTTTTGTTGTGTAGCTGCCGGGTTTTGCAAAGGTGTAATCTACCACGGGATCGGTCGCATCTTGTACTCCATCGCCATCGAAGTCCCACCGGTACTCGACTATATCGTCGTTGCGGTCACGGCTTGCCGTGGCATCAAAGTTTACGAGGAAGGGGGCCTCACCGCTGATCGTGCCGTCGGTTGCTGCGGGAGTCGTCTTTACCTGCGGTACCGGTGCCTCTGTGGGAGTTACGACGGTATAACGCTTGGTCGTCTCTCCGCGCTTGCCCTTTGAGTCGGTCACTCTGAGGAGGACCTCGTAAGAACCGGGATTTGCGAAGGTGTGAGTCGCACTGCGGGTTGTGGCTTTCTCACCATCCCCAAAATCCCACTCATAGCGGTCAATCGTGCCCGTTGGGCTCACTGAGCCGCCGCCTGTGAAGATGTAGGGAGTGTTTGCGTCGAGAGTAGCTCCCTCGAGCTCCTGAATCTCAATCGAGGCCTGAGGAGTGTCGGGAAGGGTCGCCTCGATCTCAACTTCGGCTGTTGCAAAGGCGCCGGTCGAGTCGGTAACGCGGAGGCTGACGATATAGCTACCAACCTTGTTGAAGGTGGTCTCGGTGATCTCGTCACCACTATCGTCGTAGGCACCATCGCCGTTAAGGTCCCAGGCGAAGTCGATCAGCTCACCGTTTTTCGAGCTCGATTTCGATCCATCAAGTGTGACCTTGAGCGGAGCCGGGCCGGTGGTCGGTGTCGCCTTAATGACGACGTCTGCCAGGACGTTTTGTATGGTAACGTTGTGAGTAAACTGAAGGTCTTGTTCAGCATCTGAGTTCTTGTCTTTGACGGTGACTTTGAGCGTGACGGTAAAGTTTCCCAGGTCGGTGTAGGTGTGGGTCTGTTTCATGCCGCGCGCCTCGGTATCGTCGCCAAAATCCCACAAGTAGCTGAGGATCTCATAGGCCGAGGTGTTGACGGAGACGTTGCTCGCGTCGAAGCCGATCGTAATCGGTGCCGTCAGGTTCACTGTGGGTGTTGGCTCGGTGACGATGGGGGAGCGGACGACCGCTGCCGTTCGCTTGGGAGCGAGGAAGAAGTAGGCCGAGACCCAGCTGACGATGAAGAAGATCAGAGTAAGGAAGGCGATAAAGGTAAAGATGTTCGCCTTCTTTTTTCCGACACCATCTTCTTTTTTGAGCGTCGTGCGTCGGAAGACGCCAATGATTGTTACTATAAAGCTGACGAAGACGAGCCCGAGGAAGAGCAGGTTGACGATCGTGATGACCGTATTAACTACCTCGCCGGGTGGGACACCAAAGAAGCTAAAGATCGGGTTTTCAGTTGAGCCGAAGACGACAAAGGCGATCAAGATTCCAAGGAAGAGGAAGATCGAGCAGCCGAAAGCTGAGAGACAGCCAAAGGCAAGTTTCTTACTTGAAGGCTTGGCGGCCTGGGGAACAACAGATTTTGTGCCTTGGGCTCCTGCAGGAGCGGGCGCTGTGCCGGGCTGAGCAGGAGCTCCCGCAGCTGCCTGAGGCATCTGCATAGGCTGCGTGCCACCTTGCGAAGGCGTAGGGGTGCGGTTCATCGGTGCGTTTGGTGTTGTGTTGTCCATAATTCTTTGGATTATACGCGGGTCTGGCCGCGACGTGCAAAGCTTGCGATACCCATGCCACCTAAGATGACGAGGATGCCGCCGATAACGCTAAAGATTATTGTTTTACCGAGTCCGATATCGTTAAAAATATTACCGCCAAGAAGATTTTTTGGCGCACACTGAGCTGCGGTGAGCTCCGTCTGAGGGTTGTTGGTCTTATCGAAGACGACATCGATCGTGTCTTGGGCAGTCTGGTCGTTTCTATCGGTTACCGTCAGCAGTGCGCGGAAGTTTCCCGGTCCGCGGGGATGAGCTGTTCGGTCAAAACGCTGATAGGTTGCCGTGGAGCAGTTCGTCCCTGCCGCACCCGTTCCCGGGAGACGGCACTGTGCGTTCGGGGCATTCTCGATATCGTTGTGGCGTTGGCCATCACCGTCGGCATCAAAATAGATATTTGAGTCGAGGGCGTAGTCGGTTATCTCACCACGTGAGTCGCCCCAGAAGTAGGTGACACTCGCTCCACAGGCATCTGCGGGAACGTGGAGAACCTTCTGGTTGCAGTTGTCTATAGTTGTGGGGGTACACCCCGGTCGCTGCTCTATGCGCTGTGAAGTACCACTTGAAAGTTGGGCCTTGAGCTCGGCCTTGAGCTCGGCCTTGAGCGTGTCAGCTGCCGGTCGGCGAACGCCACCAGTTGCTCCCGTGCTTCCGGGAATAAGATCGACAAAGTTTACGGTTGAGGCGATATTTCCGGCGCTGTCCTCGACGGTGAGCTTAACTTGGTAGCGCTCGCTGTGAGGGAAGTCGAAGACGGGATTCTGGTCTGTTGAGTCTACGTCATCAGCCTTGTCTCCATTACAGAGCTCTGAGCGGGGTGCGTTTGTGTCACAGCCGATCTCGCTCGAGGTGTCGAAGTCCCACTTCCAGGAGACGATCCGGGCATTGTTATCACGGTCTGCTGTTGTCGCATCAAAGAACTTTACGCGTCGTGGCGTGCCTTGAGTAACTTGGTAGGTGAAGTTTACGTTGGGCGGTGTCGCGTTGGTCGTGACGAAGATAGGGAGCTCTTCAGAGTAGCCCGAGGCACCCTTGTCGTCTATAACCTTGAGCTTGACGCGGAAGCCGCTGCGCGGACTCTGCTCGCTGTAGGTGTGGGTAATGGATGAGAGTGTCGTTGGGTTATTATCTTGGAAGCCATTTCCCTCAACATCCCAGATGTACTCCTTGACTGAGCCGTCGGTATCGCTTGAGCTCGAGGTGAAGGTTATATCTTCGCCGATGCGGATGTTTGTTCGGTCTACGCGGAACTCCGCCGTCGGAGCCTGGTTTTCTCCGTTCGTTACAGAGATGGTTGGGCGCTGTCCTTCGGGAAGGAGCTCGTCACAGTCGACGCTCTGATTCTCGTTGTCGGTGAGTTTTGCACAGAAGGCAAACTCCCGCTCTTCGCCCTCGATTCCCGAGGTTTCAACAGTGAGAATCGCATCTTTACTTCGCGTGTCGATCACGCCCAGCTTGCGGCCGGGGTGAGCCGGGTCGTAGTACCAGAACTGATAACTCGTAACGCGGCCATCGGGATCGACCGCGCCTTCGGCGCTGACCTTTACCTCGACAGGTGTTGTAGAGCCGGCAGTCTGTTTCTCAAGTGAGATCGCAGTGAGCTGGGGCTTGCGGCTTACGACGCGAATGGGGAAGGTTGCCTCGCTGATCTTTTCGGCACCGGGCTCGGTGACAGTCAGGCGGACGAGTGTTACCTCGCCTTGCGCTGTGAGCTCGCTGTAGCTGTGGTCAACGCGGTTTGTCGTGCTGGTTCCTTGGTCTCCAAAGTTCCAGCTGTACTTGAGTCTTCCGGCATCCTTACCGGTTGAGCGGATCGAGTTACGGGCGTCAAAAGTGATTCTCTGGTTTCGTGTTACTTCAAGTGCGGGTACTCCTCCATTTTCGTCTTCATCAGCCAGAATAACCTCATTGCCATCAATCGATACTTGTAGAACGGCGACGGGCTGGTCTCCGCGAGCGATATAGACGCGTTTGCGGATCTCGGTCTGGCCCTTGCCACTTTCCGAGGAGGCGTTAAGAGTCACGAGGTAGCTGCCCGTCTCGGTGTACTCGTGCACAAAGCTGAACGTGCGGTCTGTGGTTATAAAGGCCTGTTCGAAAGCTCCGTCGCCGTAGTCAATTTCAAGACGGTCCGCGTTATTAACAACTCCCTTAAAAGTGAGGGGCGCTACTCCATCTACAAGTTGCGAGGCGGGAACGAAATTCGCATCCCACTTGGCCTCAACAATGGATTCGACGGTAAACTCCTGCTCCACACGGTCTTCTTGTCTGATCGACTCATCAGCATGAGAGTCGTTAACCGTCAGCACAACTTTATACGTTCCGACATCTCTAAAGGAAACTCTCACCAGATTTGATTTCTGGCCCGAGAGCGGGGTGTCGTTAAGAATAGTGATGCTGTTTGGAGGTTGGAGCTCATCGCCCAGTTCATTGAAAAACTGCCAGTTGTAGGTGAGTTTGTCGCTTGTATCCGGGTCGAAGCTGCTGCGCGCATCAAACTCGACCACCGAAGGCTGAGCGACGTCGGGGCAGTTTTTGGGGCAGGTACGCACGGCAATGTTTGCTCGTGGCTTGCGTGACTTAATGCTGATAGGCACGGTTGTCGCGTTTGAGCCGCTGGCGTCCGAGACTTTCAGATGGACGGTATAGCTGCCGGGTTTCTTGAATTTGGCACGGAGAATACTTGCGTTGCTCGAGCCAACCAGCTCGACCTCAGAGGTCTTGCTGATTATGTTCTCAGCCGCCTCGTTGCGGATCTCCCACTCATAACTGGTAATGCGGCCGTTGTCGCTACGTGAAAGTGTTCCATCGAACTCGATGAGCTCTTCGGGCTCACCAATAGTCTGCTCGGTTCCCACACGTGCGGCGATCGAACTGATCACAACATTGGTTATCTTGCGGTCTTTGCGGTTGCCGCGATCGGTAACTTCAAGAGTGAGCGGGAAGGTTCCTTCCTGCGGATACTTATGAGTGACCTCACTGAGCTTCTCTCCGCTCTCGGGCTGGCCCGTTTCGCCATAACTCCAGGAGAAGTTGGCCAGCTCGCTGTTGTCTGCTCCCCGTGATTCGGTCGCATTGTATCTAAGTCCCTGCTGTCGAGCTTCCCCGACCGTTGCCTGGAACTCGTTCTTGTCGACCCTAAGCTGCCATACGCCGCTTTCGTCACGCTCGTAGGCTCGTAGGTCTTCGGTGATGCTACCGATCGTCGCTTTCAGGACGATCCGCGCATTACTCGGTTTTACGGTAATCGCATAGGTCGCCTCGCCTCCAGCTATATGGTCGGGGTCTTGGCTGGCGATCTTGAGTCGGGCACGGTAGGTTCCCGGGCGGTTGTAGGTACAGCTGATTGTCGGACCGACGACACTGGCACACTGGACTGCGGCAGAGCCGTCTCCACCTGCGGGTGTGCCGTCTTTTCCATCGCCATCGGGATCCCAGATGTACTTGTCATCGGGGATAGTTCGTCCGGTAGGGTCACGTGAGTCGAGACCGTTGAGCTCAACAATAAGGGGAGCATTGCCCTCCCGAACGCTTGAGTTTATGCGGACGTAGACGAACTTAATATTCTTTACGACGAGGTTGAGCTTATCCAGAGAACGAATAACCTCCACGAGATCCTGTGCGTTGCGGGCACTCTGCGGGTCGCTGATAATACTGCGAAGGCCATTAATCTGCCCGAGGACTTCGGCGAAGAGCTGTCCTACCGTTGTATTGGGGTCGATTCCACTAAAGGCTCGCTGGAGGTCGCTTGGGCTTATGAGCCCACGTTCGACGGCCGTTGTGGCGGACGTCTGATCGGCAACGGGCCCGAGCAGCTTCCAAACGAGTGGAAGCCGTCCTTGGACGTTGTCCTGATTGGCGGGGCGCAGTAGAAGCGCGCCTTGTGACTCCGGCCCGATAAGTGAGTCGATTATAGAGATGAAATCGTTATTGGCGGCCTCTTGAATGCCAAACTCGATCATCTTTGAGCGTACTTCCTTAAAGAGCTCCGAGGTCTCGCCGCTGATCTCGTACTTCTCACTGTGGAGGTCCTCGTCCGAAATGTTTCTAAACTGGAAGAGGTACTCGTCGAGCATGCGCTGGGCGGCAAGGTGAGTCTCACTCAGTGAGCTCGTGCTATTTTTAATTTCTGTGATCAGGTTTGTCACCTGTCCTATATAGGCGCGATTCTCATCGCGACTTGTAGGAGGTGAGACGTTGGCAACACGTGTAACGATTCCACCAACCTCAGCGAGGTTTTTGTACCCTACGACAAGGTCGTTCAGGCTGGCGCTGAGCTCGGCTGAACCGAGATTGTAAAGCGTCTGCTGGGCGAGGTTGGAGTTTTCAAGGGCTGAGCCTCGAACATCCTCGCTACCACCTCTGCCGCCACCATTAGTGTCGGTGCCACTTCCTCCACCAAAGGTGAGGATCGTATTAACAAAGGCGTATGAGGCGATAATAATAAGGATACCGACTCCGGCATACAGGATCGCCTTCTTTCCCTTTCCCGTCTGGTCGTCGTTTCCGGCAGCGGTAACATAAAGGAAGCCACCATAAATGACGACCACAACCGCGATAATGCCCAAAAAGCTGAGGGCGAAGTTAACCGTATTAATGATGAACTCACGGGCGGTAGTCGCCTTTGTCAGTGTGGGGTCGAGCCCCTCGCCGGTTGGTGCGGTAAGCCCGCCCTGAAAGTCGCTAAAGCTTGTTACATCGCCATTACTTCCACAATCCAAAATGCCACCAACCGCATCGTTGATGTCATCACAAAGCTCAGCTGCATGGGCAGTCTGACCACCGAGACCTACTCCCACACCAAGTGCCAGGAGTACGCTCAGAAATAGCGTTGTAATTTTTGTGGTTGTTTTCATTGAAAATAATCCCTGTATTATACTCTTTTTTTAGCGTCCCGGCAATGTAGGCAGCTGTCCGGGTAGGTTAACTTCGGTTCGTCCGGCACTGTAGCTGGTGATCGTTCGGACTACTCCATAGGCCGCAAAGGCTATAAACATGCCGATAAATGCACTCGTGATGATCTTTTTCGCCTTGGCCGTCTGGTCTTCATTCCCAAAGGAGGCTACATACAGGTAGCCTCCGTAAAAGAGCATCACAAAGGCACCGGCTCCGATAAAGGCGGCAACAAAGTTGGTAAAGCTGATAACGAGTTTCTGGGCACCCGCCACGTCGAGGCCGGACTCTCCGGCATCCGGGAAGATAATGCTTTTAACAACAAACTCGGCAACGCCGGCAACGATCAGCCCTGCGACCGCGTATCCAATGCGCTTCTTCTGCTCCTCAATGGCCGTCTCGTCTCCTGTGGAGGTTACCAGTCTGAAGCCGGCAAAAACCAGTATGAGGATAGCGATACTGGAAAGCATGGCCAGAATGAAGCTGTAAATGCCTTTTATGAGGCTTCCTCCGGCGACGGCACACTGTTTTGCGTTGCTTGCACTTGCCACACACTCGCCGTACTCGCCAAAGAATATCTTGGTTACGAGCTCGTCGGCGATAATTACCAGAATCAGCCCCATTACTATATAAGTGAGCGCCTTCTTCTGCTTGTCGAGCTCATCGTCGATCTTGCTGCCGGCTGTAATAAAGCGGACGCCCGTGATGATCGCAAAGACGACGGCGATGGTTCCCAAGAGATACTTGAGGAAGTCGATACCCGTGAAGATGATCGTCGTGAGGATGTCGGCGCCGGGCTCGATACTCGAGAGCTCGTGAAGGCGCCCCTCGAAGCTGTTGAGCTGGCTGTTGTTTTTGTCATTCCCCAGCGAGTCTTCCAGTATCTGGAGCGGTTGTACCCCACCCGCAGCCGGCGTTTCAGCGCCACTGGGGCCCCCTGAGCCGGCCCCATCCAAATCGAGGTTGTCCGCCTCCACTTGTTTTGCTCCTTTATCAACAGTGTTCGTCGTAGGATCCGCTGCTTGCGCATAAACAAGCGTACTCCCCAGCAGCATGGAGCTGAGGGCCGTGACGGCAAGGAGACGAACGATAAGACGCAGGGGTGTTTTCATCTGAGGGCAGAGCCCTTCAAGTGGTTAGAGTCCTTCAAACTGACGGGCAACAAAGGTGCTTACGATGGCGAATGAGCCGTAAATGATGACGATTCCGATGAGTGACCAGGTGATGATCTTCTTGGCTTTCTCGATACGTGCATCGTCACCGGCACCGAGGGCGTACATGAGCCCACCGGCCATAAGTGAGAGCAGGGCGAAAGGGCCTGCCAGAGCTGCGATGATATTGGTAACGCCGGCAATCTCTTTCACCAGCTGTGCGGCATCTATCCCCGGACGTACCGCGTCTATACCGGGATACTGACTCGTGTCGATCTTGAAGAAGACGTTATTGATGATGGGATTGGCCATTAATATGATGACCAGACCGAGAAGAGCGTAGCCGATGTTTTTCTTATCCTTGCCCACCTCATCTTCCGTGCCTCCCAGGGTTACCAGGCGGAGTCCGCTCCTCACTATAAAGAGGACGGCGACACTTCCCACTATGTACTTAATAAAGGTTATGACAATCTCCACGGTCCTACTGAAGATTCGACTTTTTTGCAGTGCGACGTTCGGATCTGCCAAAAAGCCTCCACGGTCGACGCTGAAGATTTTTGCCACCTCACCGGAGAGGCCGATCGCAAAGAGGCCGAGGACGGCATAAGTGAGGTTTCGGGTCTCGGTGGTGAAGACCTCTTCGTTCCCGGAGGCGCTAATCAGTTTGACGCCCGAAATGATTATTACCACGATCGCGATTGCTCCGATCAAGGCTCGAATATTACTGAAGATCCGCTCCGCCAGACTCTTAGCCACCTCGGTCTCCGTGGTGCCGCTGGGGCAGGGGAAGTAGCTGCAGAGGCTGCTGCCGGATAGTTTAAAGATATCTGCTGCTGCAGCGGTCGGTGCATTAACGAGCCAGAGAACGCCAATCAGGAGTGGCGCAAAGAGAAGGAGCTCACGAAAAATTTTGTATTTCTTCATAAAATCAACAAATTATACCACAAAAACTTCTTGCAGGAAATGGGAGTGTGGTGTACTGTTGCCTCGGCTGACGCCGCATTTTAACGTTAGATTATGGCATCAAATAGATTAGTTCAGTACGTTTCAGAGAGCTTCCACGAACTTAAAAAAGTTACCTGGCCCACAAAAATTCAGGCGGTGAATATCTCGATCTTGGTAGTCTCATTTGTGCTTGTTGCCGCGCTCTTCTTTGCAGGTATCGACTACCTTTTCAATCTCGGATACACAAAGCTCATTGATCTTGGCCCCATTCGTGCGGGTACCGAGGCTCCGGCCGCATCCGATGTTGAGGTCACACCAGCTGAGATTCAGACCGATGGCGGTAGTGTCGAGGTCACGCCACTTGAGATAACCCCAGAAGCTCCTGCGGAAGAGGCCCCCGCTGCAGATGCTCAGTAGCTTACTCTTATTGATTTTTTCCTATGGCTAAACAAGCTCCCGGTACCGGTCGTAACTGGTACGTCGTTCACACCTACTCCGGCTATGAAGATGCCGTTCGAGAGGCACTCCTCCAGCGTATTGAGTCCACAGGAATGCAGGACTACATCTTTGACGTCGTCGTTCCCAAGGAGTCTCAAATTGTCATTAAGAAGGGGAAGCCAAAAGAGGAGCAGAAGAAGCTCTTTCCGGGGTACGTCCTCGTCGACATGATCGTTACCGATGAGTCATGGTATGTCGTTCGAAATACACCTAACGTCACCGGATTTGTCGGCTCAGGTACTATTCCCGTCCCCGTTTCGGGTGAGGAGTGGCACGTTGTTAAGGTCCGCATGGGCCAGCAGGAGCCCAAGTTTAAGGTCGACTTCCAAGTCGGTGACCACGTCATCGTTTTGGATGGTCCTTTCGTCAACTACGACGGTATCGTTAAAACCGTTGATGAAGAGAAGGGCAAGATCAAGGTAATGATTACGATCTTCGGACGTGAGACTCCCGTTGAGCTCGACTTTACGCAGGTTAAGAAAAAGTAGGGGAGTAGCTCTTTTCCTCGAGTTCTTTTCACGCTAAAATGGCACCGATTGTCAATTGGCGTATTCTCGCCTGTCCAAAAAAAATGAATAAGTTTACCATCTTCACTATCATTCTTTCCGTTTCGGCCATCACCGTGATGACCGATCTGGTAATCCGGCAGTATCTGACTGATGGTGGTTTTGCGAGTGTCCTTGAGCCCAAAGCGATCTCGCCCGTTCTGGAAGATCCGAATCCTGAGGCAGTTCTCGCCTCCGACACCTCGTCCACACAACGGGAGGAGGTGGATGCGCAGGATGACAAAGGTCCCGATGCCCAAGAGACGTTCGAGGCAGCATCTGCTGCTAGAGTAGGGGATGATGAGCCTATCTCCAGGCCCAAGACCGCTCCCGAGACCCTCATTACCGAAAGTCAGGTTGAGGCAGCCGGTTTTAATGGAGTCTTGCAGGAAAAACACTTCGATGGTAAAGTCTACCAGCTCCTTGATATATCGAACGTTCCCGTCGAGTCTCTCGGCCTCTATTTCATAGAGGCGAACGGCGTTCCGGCAGCCTCTATCACTGAAATAGTATTACGCGACGAAATTCAGGCTCTGCAACTCTATTCGCTCTTGCAAAATAAGACCAAACCCTATATAGATTTAACACTAAATGAGACGAATGCGTACGGTGATCGCTCATTTTACATTAATCACGCGAAGAAGCAGGACGAGGCCTTCCTCACTGTTAAGATAGGAAATCGCATCTACGGCTTCGCCTACGTCAAGTTCTTCCACCCCGAGATTAAAAAACTCATTCAGCTCTTAAGCGCATAAAACAATGGCTAAAAAAGTAATCACGCTCATCAAAATTCAGATCCCCGCAGGTAAGGCCAATCCGGCACCGCCCATCGGACCGGCTCTCGGTCAGCACGGTGTTCAGATCCAAGACTTCTGCAAGCAGTTTAACGACCGCACCGGAAAAATGGGAGACCTGATCGTTCCTGTTGAGATTACTGTCTATGAGGATCGCTCGTTCACCTTCATCACAAAGACTCCTCCAACAGCTTTCCTTATTATGAAGGCCCTCGGTATTCCTAAAGGATCCGGCGAGCCAAACAAGAACAAGGTCGGCTCACTCTCAAAGGCTCAAGTAGAGGAGATCGCCAAGACCAAGATGCCCGATATCAACGCAGTGACCCTCGAGGGTGCTATGAAGATCGTAGCCGGTACGGCTCGCTCGATGGGCGTAACTGTCGCTGAATAATTCCACTTAACTATCTACCATGCCCCAACACGGAAAAAAATATCGTGAAGTCGCCAAGCTCGTTTCGGAGGAGACCTATGAGCTGGCCGCCGCACTCGAACTCTTGAAGAAGACCTCTGTCACAAAGTTCGACTCATCATGTGAGGTTCATATGGCTCTCGGTCTTGACCCTCGGCAGGCAGATCAGCAGCTTCGTGGAACGGTCGCCCTTCCTCATGGAACAGGTAAGACCGTCCGTGTTATCGCCTTCGTTCCGGAGTCACAGGTAAAGGCCGCAAAAGAGGCCGGTGCAGTAGAGGCGGGTGATGAGGAGCTCATCGAAAAGATTGAGAAGGGCTGGCTCGACTTCGATGTCGCAGTCGCCGTTCCCGATATGATGAAGAAGCTCGGTAAGATTGCCAAGACTCTTGGCCAGAAGGGACTCATGCCTAATCCAAAGGCGGGCACGGTCACTCCTGAGATCGTAAAGACCATCGGTGAGATCAA
>Ga0065180_10000917_pt1 | contig 12997 bp, 15 predicted proteins | sample CryGey02umfilter_3_FD_59226 | JGI IMG/M metagenome (GOLD analysis project Ga0065180, IMG submission 59226) | Groundwater microbial communities from aquifer in Utah, USA - Crystal Geyser 4/9/14 0.2 um filter (version 2) (version 2) | ecosystem: Environmental > Aquatic > Deep subsurface >... | reverse complement strand
CAATTTAGTTGGTTTATTCTTTTTTTGATCGAGAACGAGTTTTGGCCAGATCCATGGTCAATCACCACATCCTTGTTCTATGTCCCTCTCATATTTTTAGCTATCCATGCCTGGATAAAGCCCTTGAAACGCATGAGAGATTCTTCTCACAGGGGAGCAATGTATTGATTCAAGTTAAGACCCCTTGATTTCAACGTTTGCGTAATAAAAGAAGGTGTAGATGGCAATTACATTATTGAAGCAGATTATGTGTTTGCTCAATATTGACTGATTTGAACGTTGGATGCTGAGCCACAGCACGAAGCAAATCTTCGTACAGTTTCCATTGAGCCTCCGATTCGTCTATCGAGAGAAGAGTAGAGGTAAGACTTGTATCAAACGGAGCTCCACTTCTGCGAGCACTTGGCGAGAGATAAACAGTGGTCCAAGCGGATTGTTCGGCGAAGAAATCGTTATCATGCATTTTAATATTGAGAAAGAAAGGGGCGATTGAGCCTTGTTTTGTTTCCGCTTCTTCTTTCATTTCTGCTAGAAGTGCAGAGGCATCTTCTCCTGTGTGCTCAAAGGCTTTTAGTTCAGATTGTTCAGGGCGCGTATAGAGGGGTCCTGTGGTGTCACCAAGATTCATGGCTCCGCTATGGCCAGCAAACATCACAGCACCTAGGTCCTTATAGACTTCGAGAACGTCAGGAAGGGCACGTCCAGTTGCGACCCCAACGATGTAGGGTCGATCACCTGCGAGTTCAACGAGATACGCAAACCCTCCAGGAGCCGTTGTGGGTTCTCCTGTGACGAGATCAAGACCATGTGTTTCATAGGTTCGAACAAGGTCTTGAAGTTCTTGTATGGAGAGCTCTGAAAGATCTGGTGCATGCGGGGTGTTTGGGTGATACGGAACAGGGGGGCGGATATGATAGCCAATGCTCACAAGAGGACTGGTTAGGATGCGTTCAAAAAGATCTGGCTGAAACGCTGAGTAGTAATCCACCATCGTGGTGGTAAAGAAGATCGTCACGGGGAGTTGGTACGTTTCGTGGAGATCGAGAAGTCGCTCTACGGTTTGAGCGCTCAGTTCAGGGTAGCTGAAATCCTGCGTGTTTAGGGTGAACGTAACGTAGTAATCAGTCGGTTCATCAGGTGTTGCCTCAAGAAGGTTTTCTTCCGTTTCGGGAGATGCGGGGGGCACAGAAGGAGGGGTTGTTTGAGGAGATTGTTTGATCACAAGAACCAATATGACGAACATGATGAGCGCCAGAACACCGATTAAGCCAAGGAGAGGTTTTGATTTCATAGTACGTTCAGTATGCCAGGAGCAACGGAAAAGGAAAACACTGTGGGTACAGTGTTTTAAAAAGCCTTTAGGTTTTTTCTTTTGAGCCGGCGAGTTGCCCGCAGGCAGCATCGATGTCATCCCCCATGGTTCGGCGAGTGGTAGAGATCACGTGTTTGGATTGGAGGATCTCGAGGAATTGTTTGATCGCCGGAGGAGTACTGCACTCAAATTCGAGTCCGGTGAGGTTGTAAGGGATGAGGTTCACACGCACATTCCCGATGCGGTTTACGAACTTTGCAAGCGCGCGCGCCTGGTCAGGAGTATCGTTGACTCCTTTGAGCATGACATACTCAAAGGTGAGGTGATGACGGCGGTTTCCGTGGCGGTAGAGATAACGTTTTGCCCAGTCCCCGAGTTTTGGAAGAAAGTCATCGTAAGAAGTTGGAACGATTTGTTTTCGCGTTTCAGAGACCGCACTGTGTAGAGAAATGGCAAGACGAACATGAGGCCAATCTTTGTCGGTCAACATCTGTTCCAGACGAGGAAGGACACCAACGGTAGAAACGGTGATACGTGTGCGTCCAATATCGCTATGTTTCAAAATAGCGTTGAGCGCATATTTTACTTCTTCATAGTTGGCGAGAGGTTCTCCCATCCCCATGAAGACAATATTTGAAATACGTCCTTCGAGTTCTTTGTGCTCTTGAAGATATTGCATCCAGAATCGATATTGGTCGACGATTTCGTCGGACGTAAGACTTCGAATGAGTCCCATCTTTCCTGTCGCACAAAATCCGCACCGCATGGCGCATCCGACCTGCGAGGACACGCAAATCGTCCAGGCGTCACGCTTGTTTTTCATCAGCACCGTTTCAATATCCTGATCTCCTTCAACACGAAGAAGCGCTTTGTGGGTGTCCCCATTTCCACTGATTTGAATTTTTTGTGGCGTCACGGTCATCCAAGGGATCGAACCGATGTGCTCTCGAATATATTTTGAAAGGGAAGTGAGCTCTTCCCAAGATGTCGCGAACGAAAAAAGACCTTGCTCAACCTGTTTCCAACGGAAAGCCGGTTCAGTAGGGAAAAGGGTAGTGAATTGTTTGTGTCGTGATTCAATCATAGAAATCAATAGACGAGGTCACAGGACCCCGTCTATAAACATTATTCGGCTGGTGTTTCTTCTGTGGCAGGAGCCTCTTCCGTAGGAGGAGTAACTTCTTCTGTGACAGCTTCAGGAATCGCTTCAGCTTTTGCTTTTGCTTCCGCTTCTGCGACTTTCACCGCTTCTGCTTCAGCCTCTGCTTTCTCTTTAGCTTCCTTTGCTTGTACTTCAGCTGCTTCAGCCTTCGCTTTTTTCTCAGTCGCCTTTACTTCAAGTTTCCCTTGGCGCTTTTTTGAGATGTGGGTCACGCCTCGCTTTTCGCCTTCGATAATCTTCTCATCAATAAGGAGGTTCCAAACAGTGTCTGTTGCTTGAGCTCCCTTTGAGATCCAGTATTTTGTGCGATCTGTGTTGATGACGAGTTCGCTTGGCTGTTTTCGAGGGTTGTAATGTCCGAGGATTTCGGTGGACTTAGCCCAAGGATCGTTATGTTTTGGCATAACAACGATACGATAGACGGGAGCCCGCTTAGTTCCTACGCGTGAAAGTCGAATAGATAGCATAATAATTGGTTCATGAATCAAACATGAGCGTGTTTGACGGTCGCGCGCACAATACGAGTTTTTCCGTGTTTCGTCAAGAGATGATTGACGCGAGGGCTTTTCCTTGGTAGTTTGTGTTGTCACATACCATGACTGGAGGGATGTATGGGAATGGTGATCGGGATCGTCGGTTGGCCTTGTGCCGGCAAAGACGAAGCGTCCGAATATCTCCAAGAGACACATGAAGCAATTCGGTTGGGGCATTCGGACCGGATTCGCGAGCTCGCTTCTCTTCAAGGGATTTGGAACCCGAAGACTTCAGATCTTTCCGCTCTCTTTGAGGCAGAAGCGGATCGTTCTGGGTACGGATGGATCGCCTCACGCATCTCAGAGCTGGTGCTCGAGCGATGGTGCCAATGGGATTTTACTCCCGTGGTCATCACAGGGGTGCGAAATATGGAGGAGGTCGAGGTCTACTCTGACCTCGATGGGTTTCAACTCGTGCGGATTGAAGCAAATCGACGGGTGCGCTTCGATCGCTGGTGCCGTCGCGCGCGAGCTGGAGACGGTCCGTTTACCTGGGAACAGTTCCTCGCCATCGAGGCATTGCCTGGGAATACGAACCTGCCTGCGCTCATGAGCGTTCCGGCGCATGTGATCGTCAACAACGGAAGCCTTGCCGGGCTTTATACGGCTCTCGACGAACTCTTTGACGAACAGCACTAGCCCCTTTACTGGAATTCACCAGCAGGGGGGATCGCATCTCGCGATACGGCCCCAAGCACGACGTGCTTGGGGACTCAACCGAGAACTCGAGTTCAAACTCGATCTCTCGGTTGAGGAAAGCCTCCCAGAAAGTTTCTTCCTGGTTCCGTCACGGAGATCCCATGACAGATCTGACTCTGGAAAAGAACGGACTCAAATTGCGAAAGGCACTCGACTGGCTGAAAATCTGCAGAAGGACTCTGCGGGACGCCCAGCAGAAGCTCGATCAGCTTCATGCGAGCCATGCAGATGCAGAGACGGTGCAGGCTCAGCGCGAGAAGATCCAGAAGGCTGAATCCAATCTGGAAACGGCCTTCAAGAAGTATCTCCCCATGGTGTCAAAAAACGGACGTGAACGCATGAGTACGTTCATCGACCCGTTCGAGGCTCTCCAATCAGAACTCGCCACCGCCCTCGCGCAGAACGGCATGCGCATCCGCCATCAGCGCAAGAAGCGTGAACGTAGCGAGTAGCTCCCCCTCCGTCCCACACCCGGACGGTTTTTTCTTTCGTCAAAAGTGGTTCGGACGATCTTTGTCAGGATGATTCAATTTTAAACCAGATATTCTTTCAGAATACATAAAAATACACTAAATTCAGCTAAATAACTGTCTGATAGTATTGACAAAATGGTCAAAAAATGATATAGTATATCCGTTCAATACAATTACTTCATTGGGGAGAGAGACCTAATGTCCGTTCACGGAAAGCCACTATTGGCGTTCCTTGGCTGATTATTGGTTATCTCCACGAAGGTAACCGGTAATCAGCTTTTTTCTTGCCCATGCACGGAAAGGACGGATCCATTCCTATACGATCTGTCCTCCCCGTGCGTCGAGCAGGTGCTTGACGACATTCCAACCCCCATCCGATTTCAGGTGAAGTCGGATAGGAGCACGAGATGAACCGGACCGATATCGAGAACCTGTTCGGCTTCGCGGCCGAGCAGAAGGAAAACGGGGATCTGGACGGTGCCAACCGGACCTTCCTCCAGACCGTCCGCGACGGCGTGCCCCAGGGGGTCACCGTCGTCCTCAAGGCGGACGATGACACCAAGCCCGCCAACCTGGTGGCCTGGCGTCAGACCCGCCCCTACCACTTCGCCCTCCTCGTCCTCGAGCTGGAAGGAGAGGTCTCCCAGATCATCCCCGTTCCGGTCCTGGAAGAGATCGGCGGGCCCGAGCTCGTCGACACCCTCATCAAGATCGCCCGGTACGAGCAGTTCGACTACAACGAGGACGACGACTGCGACGACCTGGACGGCGATGACTGCGACGAGATCGACCTCAGCAACATCGAAGCCCCCTGGAACGAGACGGACTTCGACTAGCCTTCACGACCAGTGACGTCGGCTGGTCGTGACCTCAGTAACCCATCTCCTCCCTGTTGCCGGAATTCGCCGGCAAAAGGGGAGTCGCGACTTCCGCGACACGGCCCCACGCACGACGCACGTGGGGACCTCAACACAGCACTCAATTCACAGTTGAGTCCTACGTTGAGGAACGATCAACCAACGTTCCCAAAGGGAGTCCACATGGACGAAGAAGAAAGGGAGCTTACCTACTGTGAACGGCGGGCCCAGGAGCCCATGTACAGGTACTTTGAGAGTGCCACTGCTCTCATCATCGGTACTCCCGTGCTGATCATCCTCGCAGACTTTGTGAGTCAGCGCGCCGGTGACATCGTCGCGATCGCCTGTCTTCTTGGCTTCCTCACCTACAACGTCGTCGTCGGCTACAAGTTCCGGCGACAGGAGGAGGAAAGCCAGCGCTGAAAGAACGCGTCCCACTCCCATCAGACATACACGATCTGGTGGGCACGGCTCAAGCACGACGCATATGCTTGAGACCTCGACCGAATATTCGAATATGACCTGCCGGTTGGCAGTCTCGAATACTCAGTTGAGGGATGAAACAGTACCCTGATCAGGAACCCACTGGAGGAAAAGCGCATGCTCGCTCGTATTCTGCCCTCGTTCTACGTCCCTGTCATCAGGACCTCCAGGGTCCGGTTCGTCATCGGGGAGTACGACAACCTCGAGACCATCCTCGAGCAGGTCAACATCTGGGTGAACCTCGAGGGCGGGGTGCTGGTTCAGCACTGCCACACCACTACCAAGGCCCTCACGGGCGTGGGTGGGTTCACCTTCGAGCTCGAGGAGATCGAGGTGGACACGGTCGAGACCTCGATCGAGGAGCTCCGGATCCGCGCCATGCTCGCCCAGATCGACCGCGATCTCCGCGAGGCGGGGATCGAGATCGAGGACGAGGAGGACATCGTGCTGTAGCCAACAAAGCACTGTCCCTGCCCGGTGCCCCATAGCTGGCAGGGTCGTCTAACCACCTAGACGACGTATCCTCATTCCAAGCCCGTAGGTGGAGCGGGCGAACAGGAGGGCTCATGCCCATCTTTTGAGAGGAAGCGACAGGAGGGTTAACGACGGCATTTCGGTGTCGGTTCGAACCCAGGTTATCGACCTGTCGTGGATGATACAGATGACCCGGCGTACTATGCGCGGATTCTATAAGCGGAGAGTAAGGAACGGAAAGGAGCTAGAAACTCTGAGTACAAGTACGAAGCAATCCCGTTTAAAGAATCCCTCCGAGCAATCGGAACGTCGGGGAGTGGCAACACTCCGAAGGGTCGCGCCAAAGCATGGGAGCCCGTGATTGATGGGCTCAAAGGTCTGGCAAACCAATTGATCAAACGGGCCTTTGGATCTTGGCCTCTCGTCTTGGACGAGTTAAGACAGATCTCCTCTCGCATGGTGGATGGCTAACCACGCGCTTTGATCGGCTGAGTCGATTCGCTGGATGGGTTGCGCCCATATCCCGTTGTCCGATTACGCAAACGGTCGTTCGTTGCATCGCCACCAATCACGGTCGCGGTGTGAACGACAAACAGACAAAGACGAACGTCTGATTAAATGGTTCGTCACAAAAAAAGGATGGTCATCAATGACCTACCCGCTCCTCTTCTACGATCATTGAAACGCGCCCCCCACGCGCGCCAGAAAGTGGGGAATGAGGTTCCTCGGCTGGACACGTGATGTCGCCGGGGCACCTGAACGACCTGCCCCGGCCGACGTGGTGCGACTCGCACCAATCACGTGTCGACGCCGGGGTCCTCAACCGAACTGTCGAGTAACCACTCGACAAGTCAGTCAAGGAAAACTTCATTCCGAAGTTGACCATTTGCCACCCACCCACGGAGCAACCAATGCCCATCACCACCGACGATCTCGCCACCGCCCTCCGGTACGAGGGCGAGGTCGCGTTCGAGACGGTCACAGGGGGGACGTTGCGCGGAATTCTCGTTCGCGTGACTCGGACCCATGTTCAGCTCGAGCACGGGTTCCGTGTGCGAGATGAGCTGGTCAGCGTCCGCTTTTCGGGGCTGGTCGGCCGTCCCTTCGGCCAGTACTTGTGCGACAAGCCGGCGCCCATCCCGGGCTTCGGCAACGTCCACGAGACCAGCTCGCTGGGAGACATGATCTCCCTCATGGATGACATCCAGCGCGTCCTGATCCTCGTCCGTGTGGATGGGGAGATCGAGTACGTCAGTGGACGCATCACCAAGGTGTCCAAGGACACGGTCGAGATCAACGGCTGCATCGTGGTTCCGCGCTCCCGCGTGGTCGGCTACGCCAAGTCCATCTGACCCACGCGCCGCCCGGCGTGACCCCCCAGAGGAGTCACGTTCGCGCGGCTCCTCAACGTAGTCCTCGAGTTCGTTTCGAGTCCTGCGTTGAGGAACGATTCCCGTTCCCACTAGAGGAGTATTCCATGCGTTTCGCAACCTCCGTGGTTTGCCATGCCTTCGATAAGAGGGCTATCGGTTCCCGCGTCATCGACGAGGCCGGCTTCAACACGGCTCTCGTGGCCGCCCTGCAGGTGCACGACACCGCCACCGATCGCGCCCAGGGTCAGCACTTCCTCCGGATGACCGCGAGCGCGCATGCGTTCGTGAGCTCGGGCGAGGGCAAGCGTACCACCAACCCGGACGACTACGTCCTGCGTGAGCACCGCGGTGTGGTGAGCCCCTTCCTCCGTCGGGAGTTCGCTCTCCCTCTGGAGGCCCTGGCGGTCGTGGTCTACACGGTCGAGGCCTACCTCGTCGACCCCGAGATCAACACCATTCCCGGTGAGGCCGAGCGCATCCAGTCCGAAGCCGCCGAGGGTGTGACTCACGTCATCGTCGCGGTGATCGCCTCCGCTGCCCCGCACGCCCCGCGCACGCCCTACCGCTTCACGGTGGCCCTCGCCGGTGGCAACAACGAGGCCGATGACTGGACCCTCGAGGAGGTGCGCCGTCTGGCCTCCGAGAGCGTTACCTACTGGGACGAATGGGCGATCGTCGCGGACTAGTTCTGCGATAGTGAACCTCATCTGCCCGCCCCGAGGAGCGCAGCGCCTGCCACGACGCCCGGGATGCGGGGCTCAACTTCGTCCCCGTCCCCAAGTGACGAACACGCGCCGCCCGGCGTGACCCCCCCAGAGGAGTCACGTTCGCGCGGCTCCTCAACGTAGCTCTCGATCCAATCGAGCTCTGCGTTGAGGGCAACCTCCTGGGGAGCTTCTTCCCAGTGCTCATTCCAAGAGGGAACCATGGAAAAGCCTACGCTCGAAGAGCAGGTTGTCGAACTTCAGCGACGTCTGCGCGAAGGCGGTGACGATCGCGATAAGCTCGAGCAAGAGCTCGCTCGGGTTACGGCCGAGATCCCTTGCCACCGTGCTCGTGAAGCACAGGAGCGTGCAGAGTGTCTGTGAAGGATGAACATCCGAGTGAAGAGACCGATGGCCTCCACTTCAGCACCATGATCACTCTCCTCCTGCTCTGCGGAGCCTTCTGGCTCGCCGTGTGCAGTGGGATCCTCCAGTTCCTGAACTGACCCCAATTCGGAGACACCGTGTCCGACATCGACTACATCATTCTGATTGTCGTCGCCCTTCCGATGGTCTTCGGTCTGGGTCTCATCTTCCTGTCGACCATCCTCTCTGATCAGAAGCTGAGAGGTACCGTCCTTACGGTGGCGAATCTGATCAACATGGCCTCCGTCGGCCTGACCCTCTCTGTCATAGCCTTCGGTGCCAAGGGTCTGCTCGTGCCTGTCATCGCTTTGGCGGTGCTCGGCATGATGTACCTCAGCTTGGGACTTGATGGGTACCTTGAGATCACCCTCAACCGGTTCAAGCTTTCTTTCCAGAAGCTCCCGCCGGTCGAGAAGGATGACCCTGAGCCCGAGCGTGAGGGCAAGATCCTCAAGTTCGAGCGTCGGCCTCGCGACAACGGCCCTCGTCCGCTCTGACCCACGCGCCGCCCGGCGTGACCCCCCGAGGAGTCACGTTCGCGCGGCTCCTCAACGTAGTCCTCGAGTTCGTCTCGAGCCCTGCGTTGAGGAGACTCAAACAAAAACAGATCCGCTCTCTCGGATCTGTTTTTGTTTTATCGTCTTGCGGTTCCTTCTCCGGCTATATCTTCTAAGTGAATCGAGAGCAGACTGGAGATTCCTTCGTCTGTCATGGTGACGCCATAGAGAACGTCGGCTTGTTCCATGGTGGCGCGGTTGTGTGTGACGACGATGAATTGCGAGCTTTTTGAGAGATCTTGGAGGATGGAGGCGAAACGCACCGTGTTGGATTCGTCCAGCGCAGCATCCACCTCATCGAGCAAAACAAATGGGGAAGGGTTTACGGCCATGATGGCGCTGATGAGCGCGATCGATGTGAGAGCCCGCTCTCCACCTGAAAGCAGATTGAGAGCCTTGAGCTTTTTCCCAGGAGGCGTGGCTTGAATATCGATTCCGATAATCGGATCCTGATGCTTCTCCAGCTTCTTGGCGATCTCGGCTTCTTTATCTCGAGCCTCTTCCCCTGTGTCAGCAAATACTCGATCAGGAGTGACTCCATCATTCATAGATTCCTCTTCGTCTTCCCGAGTGAGTTTTATCAATCGGCAGGAGCCTCCTCCAAAAAGAATCTTAAAGTAATGTTCGAACTCCTTATTGATCTTTCCAAAAACGTCTTTTGATTGCTTTTCGATTTGTTCATCCAGCTCTACAATGACTTTTTCTGTGTGACGAATCGCTTTTTTCAAATCCTCAACCTGTCCATCGAGAAACTCATGACGGACACGCGTTTCCTCATACTCTTTGATGATCTCAGGATCGATTCCCCCAATGAGTTCAAGCTTATATCTCAGACGTTGAACTTCGGTGTAGGTGTCATCTAGCGACATCTCTGTCTGTTCTGCGCGTTCTGCGCGTACGGCCACCGCACGATCTTTCATAAACTCATTCATTTCTCGAATGAGCGCTTGTTGTCGTTCTTCAAAACGTGCGAGATTGATCTGAAGTTCGTTACGGCGATTTTCAAACAAGTGGATTTGACGCTGTTTTTCGCGCAACGCTTTCTGCATCTCAATGAGTTCTGTGCGTTCCGTTTTTTCTTTCGTGGCGTAGGCGTCGATCTGTGCTTCAAACTCTGCGAGCTCTTGTTTGATTCCGGCTTCTTGTCCTTTGAGGTCTGCAAGTTTTTGAACAAGCGCTGGATCTGGCTTGATGTCTTCTGGATTTGGACGTTCAAGTTTTTTACGAAGCGTTGTTGATCGAGAGAGGAGATCATCAATCATTTTGTAGATCTCAGTGAGGTCCTTGAGCGATCGAAGTCCTTTGATGCCATCTGTGATGAATCCGACTTCCTCAACAATTTTCAGCAGAGGAAGGGGAGCCCAGTTGGATTGCGCCCGTACGCGGGTAAGTTCGATTTCTTTTTCTGTTTGGAATTGGTCTTGACGCAGGGTGTTTTGTTTTCGTTGAACCGCTCGATACGCTTCTTGAAGCTTCATGAGTCCCGTGTCTTTTTTCTCATCGACGTTTTCGATCGTATCGGCCGTCTTTTCTTGTGCCGTGAGTTCAAGGCGTTCTTGTTTGATCTGTGCGTCTGCTTCTTCAAATTGTTTTTTGATCACGTCGAGCTGATCGGCAAGACTCCACCACTGAGTGCCATAGTACTGTCCCTCGAGGGTGTGGAGCTTGGTTTCGATTTCATCGCGTTGCTCTAAACGCGAGGCTTGGCGTTTGAGCGAACGTAGTCGCGGTTCAATCTCGCGTAGAAGCATCTCCACGTCTGCCAAATTCTCATGAGTGCGTTTGAGTTTTAATACCGCATCGTGGCGCTTGATCTGAAACGGTTTAACGCCTGTTGCGTCATCAAAAAACGCTTTTCGTTCTTCTGGCGTTGAAACAAGAATATGATCGATCATCCCCTGACCCACGACGGAATAGGAGCGTTGCCCGACATTGGCTTGCGCAAGCAGGAGTTGAATATCCGTTAGGCGCACCTTGGCATCATTAAGGAGATATTCACTTGTTCCATCGCGAAACAATCGTCGGGTGATGGTGACAGATCCATAATCGATCGGCATGGAACCGTCTTCGTTGTTGAGTGAGAGACTGACTTCAGCAAATCCAGAACGTCCTTTTCCTTCAGAGCCAGAAAAAATAACATCCTCAGATTGTTTTCCTCGGAGGAGCTTTAAGCTTTGTTCTCCAAGGACCCATCGAATGGCATCCGCAAGGTTAGATTTTCCAGAACCATTGGGTCCGACCACAGCCGTAATTGGGCAACGGTCTGCGGTGGGAGCGAGAAAAGAAAGGGTGGTTTTCTTTGCAAACGTTTTGAATCCCTGGAGCTCTATTTTCGTCAGGTGCATAGTAAATCGATTATAACATGCTCCATCGCTCGCGAGCGATGGAGCATGGTTGACCCTCTCTTTCAGATGCGATAGGCTACGTCATCCTCTATGGAATCGTATATCCACCGACAAATCAATAATCTGCTATTGAAAGCCACGGACCCGGTCTTTATTTCTGATGAACGCATTGATGGAGATAGTCTTGGAGCGTCTTTGGCTTTGGCGGATTATATGGCCTCTCACGGGAAGATTGTTCCTGTGTACGTGGCTTCCCCGATTCCTGAACAATACCAACGTCTTCCACGCATTCATCAGTGCACAACAGATCTTCAACTATTTGATAATCCCGAGATCGATCTCGTGGTGGTATTTGACTGTTCAGATGATCAGTTTGTCGCACAGCTCATGGATCGAATTCCAGGTGACCCAGTCGTTATTAACATCGATCATCATGCAACCAATAATCGGTATGGGCATGTGAATCAGGTTGTCGTCGATGCTCCAGCCACAGCAGCGGTTGTGCATCGATTTTTTGAAGAGAACCAGATCATTCCCTCGAAGGATGCGGCGACCTGCTTGCTGACGGGGCTCTGTTTTGATACGACCGCATTTTCAAATGCTGCCACAGATGAACGGGCACTCATGGTCGCTTCAGAATTGTTGTTAAGTGGTGCGCGTGTGCAAGATGTGATCCACGCCATGTTCCACAATCGTTCAATCTCTGCCCTTCGCGTTTGGGGACTCGCTCTGGAGCGCATTGAGGAGAGCGAAAAGAAGGACATGATTAGCACTTATCTGACGCGAGCCGATATTGAGGAGAATCAGGTGACGGATGATGAAATTGATGGACTCTCAAATTTTTTAAATCTTGTGACAGATGTCGATACGTTGCGTGTCTTTCGTGAAACGGCAGACGGACATGTAAAAGTTTCCATGCGTTCTCTCACACAAGATGTTTCTCAGATGGCAAAAGAACAAGGTGGGGGAGGACATAAGCGCGCGGCAGGATATGTTATCTCTGATGCGCGACTCGTCTGTAATCAGAAAGGATGTTGGGGGGTGGAAGAAGCAAATAAAACCGTGTAATGTACTGCATGTATGAATCAATTAGCTATTCGATCTGAATTCTCAGATCCAACAGACTCCATTTTAATCCCAACCGTTATTGAAAAAACGCATGCGGGGGAGAGAGCGTATGATATTTACTCTCGTCTCTTAAAGGATCGTATTATTTTTCTTGGGACGGCCATTGATGACAATGTGGCGAACCTGATTATCGCGCAGATGCTCTTTCTTGAAAGTCAGGATAAGACAAAGGATATTAAGCTGTATGTGAATTCACCTGGGGGTTCTGTGACCGCAGGTCTCGCGATTTATGATGCCATGCAATATGTGAAGCCAGATGTTTCAACCATCTGTGTAGGAATGGCTGCTTCTATGGGAGCTGTCTTGCTTGCTTCAGGGGCGAAAGGAAAACGTTTTATCCTCCCAAATTCTGAAGTGATGATTCATCAGGTCCTTGGAGGTGTTCAAGGACAAGCAACAGATATCAAAATTCATGCGGAGCGGATCCTTAAAATGAAGGACCAACTCAATACGATTCTCGCAAAACACACA
>Ga0065180_10000879_pt1 | contig 13372 bp, 12 predicted proteins | sample CryGey02umfilter_3_FD_59226 | JGI IMG/M metagenome (GOLD analysis project Ga0065180, IMG submission 59226) | Groundwater microbial communities from aquifer in Utah, USA - Crystal Geyser 4/9/14 0.2 um filter (version 2) (version 2) | ecosystem: Environmental > Aquatic > Deep subsurface >... | reverse complement strand
CATCCGGATTCGGATGGACCTCCACCATAATACCATCAGCGCCGGCTGCAATGGCAGCCTTTGCCATCGGTGGGATCAGCTGGACCTTGCCCGTTCCATGGCTGGGGTCTACGATAATCGGAAGGTGGGAGAGCTCTTTTACGATAGGCACGGTCGCGATGCAGAGTGTGTTGCGCGTCTCGTCTTCAAAGGTGCGGATGCCACGTTCACAGAGAATGACGTTGGGATTTCCCTGAGCGAGGATGTACTCGGCCGCGAGGAGGAACTCTTTAATGGTCGCCGACATGCCGCGCTTTAGAAGGATGGGATTTTGTAGACGGCCCACTTCCTTAAGAAGGTCGAAGTTCTGCATGTTGCGTGCACCAATCTGTAGGATATCAATTTTTGAGGCGGTGAACTCAACATCACGAACATCCATAATTTCTGAGACGGTCACCATGTCGTGGCGCTTGCCGGCGGCCGAGAGAAGGTCGATACCCTCACGACCCAGTCCCTGGAAGGCGTAAGGGCCGGTTCTTGGCTTGAAGGCGCCGCCGCGGAGAATGTTAGCTCCGAGAGCCTTTACACCGCGCGTTGACTCTTCAATCTGGTCTTCATTTTCCACGGAGCAGGGGCCGGCCATCATGGCAATGGTCTGGCCTCCGATCTCCACATTTCCAACGCGTATGATCGTCGATTCGTGCTTTGTCTCACGGCTCGCGAGCTTGTACGGTCGTAGGACCGGCATAACGGTTGAGACATGCGGTAAACTTCTGAAATGAGCTTCGTCGAGCCCCCGCTCATCTCCGATAATGGCTATGACCGTGCGCTCGGTACCGATGAGGGGAACCGGCTGCATTCCTGCTTTTTCAATCTCGTCTATGACGCGCTGGATCGTCTCCTCGGGCGCATGACGTTTCATTACGATAATCATGGGTGTGGGGTTAGTGGTCTTATCGATAAAGGTAGTTCGTAGCGTTGCTTCGCCAAAGGCAGGCTGTGCTCGTAGGAGCGCCTGCCAGTCTAAACGATGATCTGATACCCGGTGTGTTCATAGTAAAAAGGTAATAAATAAAAAAAATCCCCGGCGGGTGACCTAGGGATTAGTGTTTTTCGTGATACGAAAAGCTCTCCCTAAGCCGTCAGGGTAAAAAAATAAAACCAGTTGGTTGCAGGAGTGCGCTTCATCGTGGGCATAGTAAGGTAGTTTCGGGGTGTTGTCAACTTCCGGTCTTTTGGGGGGAGTGGGCCAAGCCTAAATCTTTCCGAGTGTTTTGCCTATCTGGTCTGCCGCTTGACTGTCGCCCATCGCGCGGGCCAGTGTCATCATTCGGCGGTAGACTGAGCGATAGCCCTTGGCCTCCTTGAGAGTTTTAACGTGTGACACTTTTGCCACGAGTGAGTTGTACTCGGCCGCCTGACAGCTCCGTAAGAGCTTGGGGTCACGGATCTTGTCAGCGTAGAAGTAAGCGCGTGTGAAGTTGCGGCTCTTAAGGGCCGCAAGGGCGAGGTTATGATAGGCGACGCGGATATTGTGCTCAACAACCTCTCGTTTTTGCGAAAGTGCGAAGGCGAGCTGGGCACCCTTCACGAAAACCTCCGGCTCGACACTCATGACGAGCTCATCGGGGTCGTTAACATCCAAGAGGTTTGTGGCGACGATCTCGGTTAGTGGGGCGATATACTCGTACTCGGTGTAGTTCTGAAAAGTCGCATTGGTGGCCTCGATATCCACTCCATCCAGGTGGAGGCAGACGTGCTTTGGAAGAAGTTTTATCTGTAGTTCACGGAGCGGGAACTTGAGGGAGAAGAGGGCGGCATAGAGCGTGACGATCTGGTTGCAGTCGCCCACGAGTCGCGCGCTGTTCGGGTCGGCGAGGAGCTTTCCGAAGCTGCGGCTCTCCTCATAGCGGAAGCGGCTGCGTGGATCGAGATACCGCATGATGCTGACGAGATGTTGGAGTTCGGGAAGCCGAGTGGGGGCGACGGCAACGCGGGCCCGCGCAAGCTCCTCTTCGAGTGCTTTACCACTCACCAACTGGCTCTGAGCGAAAGCTTTAAACTGCACCTTGATCGCCTCAGCATTACGGTACATCTGACGTCGGTGGCGCTTGGTGAGGTAGTGGTAGTTTTTGAAGCGTTTCTCAACCCAGACCGAGAAGGTGATCATGTCTTCACTCATCAACTCCCTCATGCGACGCTCCACCTCCCCCCGGCTTCTTGATGAGTTAACCCAGAGAAAGAAGCGATCGACGCGTCGTTCGAAAGGGCTTACATAGGGGGTGAAGAGAGCATAGAGCTCCCAGAGCAGGGTGGTTATTTTCATTCTGAATGGTGGAAGGATCAACCTATCTTCTTGCAGTTTTGTCGAACTCTCTTATAATTCTCCTTAAAGCTTGTATCAACGTGTACCATAATAGTGTATTAACTTGGTGCCTGCTCTAGATTAACGCTTCTTCGCCCCACTGCACAATGCTTATCGACTGTCATGCTCACCTTCATGTAGACGCCTTCGACTCGGATCGGGCTCAGGCAGTCGCACGCGCACGCGCGGCAGGCGTTGAAAAGCTGATCAATGTGGGTTTCGATGTTGAGGGGAACTTCCGCTCGCTCGCGCTCGCGCAGGACTACGAGTTTATGTACAGCACGATGGGAATTCACCCTCACTGCGCCTCAGAGTGGAATGAGGAGGTTGCCAGCGAGATCCTCAAGACCTGCAAGATTGAGTCAAAAATCGTGGCTCTTGGCGAGATGGGGCTGGACTACTACAAAACCTTCGAGCCCGTTGAGCTTCAGCAGACGGTCTTTCGAGCCCAGCTGCGTCTTGCGAAAAATCTGGGCCTCCCTGTTATCGTCCACTGCCGTGACGCTTTTGCTGACGCCTACGAGATTATGGATCAGGAGGGGACTGAGCGCGCGCTCATTCATTGCTTCACGGGCACGATGAAAGAGGCGGAGATGGCCTGGGACCGGGGGTACTACACTGCTTTTACGGGTATTATCACCTACCCATCCGCTGAGGCTTTGAGAGAGGTTGCTCGAACCTGTCCGCTCGACAAGCTCATCGTAGAAACAGACTGTCCCTACCTTGCACCTCAGTCTCACCGGGGCGAGCGGAACGAGCCGGCTTTTATGGTTGAGACCTTCGAGATGATTAAGTCTCTTCGCCCTGCTGATGCTCAGGTCCTTGAGGTGAGCATTAGCACGAACGTCCAGGTCCTTTTCGGACTTTAGACCCCACCCTCGCCTGAACTTGACAGGCGGGTACTATTGTGATGTAATAGCTTGCTGCAATCTAATAATATTATCTAAGTCATGCAACGAGAGGACTCAACTCCAACACCTCTGAGCCTGCCCCGGGCCTACGACCCCGAGCGTGCCTATGACCTCATGGCTCATCCCGAGGTGACCGACGCTCAGCTCGTGAACCTTTTGATCGAGCGGCTGCGGCCATTTCTCTCTCCCGAAGTACTGGGAAGAGAGGAGATGCCTACGCGTGTCGAGCGTATCCAAGATATTATGGCTCACTACGGTGAGCATGCCGCTCAGTTCACTTCTGCAAGTTCCAGAAGGAGTAGTAGCCGCAGTGAGACCCCCGCCGCTGCTCGTATAGGACAGATACGTGCGCGCCATGAGGCAGAGAGAGTTGCCGATGCGGAAATCCTCGACGTCCTCGGCTTTTTGCCCAAAAGTACCTTTTCACGGGGACGCAGTGTCGCTGAGGGAGGGCACAGTGAGCACGATGTTGCTACGGCACCTCTTGCAACTCTTATTCCCAACTGGTTTCCCGTTGATAGGATTGACCATTATGCGGAGGTCCTGCCTACGCTGACACAGGATCAGATGGCCCAGTCTCCGCGGCTCATCCGTCTGGTCCGCTGGATGCGAGACGCACAAGCAGATGTTCGTGAATCCCTCGATGAGGCCTTCTCCTTCATTGACGGTACGCTCATCCCAAAGCTTGTTACCAACGAATCCGCTCGTCAACCTTTCAGCAGCTTCGCCGACCTCTCGACACGTGGTCTTACCAACTTAATGGATATCTTTTGGGATCGTGAACAATCTATGCGTAAGAGATTCGAAGCGCTGAGGCTTTTGATCTGGGGTATCGCTCTCTATTCTATCCGCTCAAATCCTATCTTCGAGGCTCATAACCAGGTTCGTGCCGAGGTCGAGGACCTTCTTGCTGAATCTGTCTGGGATAGTGGAAATGCTCTGGGGCCCATGGCTATTCCGCGCTCGGTTGTTGCTCATCTCATGCAGGAAGAGCTTGGGGAAGAGGGGATGACTGCCAGTGCCGACTGGGGGCAGGAGGGAGAGATTGGGCAGCGTGCCCGTCTTGTGAGTCATCAGACTCGCCAAATCTTAGCCGAGGCGGGTGAGCTGATATCCCAGCCGGACCGCCTACTTTATGCAGCTCGTGCGAAGACCCCCCTCTCAGCTGTCCTCAAGCTGGTTACCCGTGATGCCCACAGGGCTGTTTGCGAAGGTATCCTTACCTCTTATGACGCGGATGATGAGGCGAGAGGGTTCGCTCGGAAAAAGTTGGCTGAAATGAGGGCACGGCTTGCTAATCAGGGTCTACCGGATGCCACTATTGACGTCCGCCCCGTCTCGCTCGAAAGTATTGATGACAACGTTGGGTTTACTCTCGTAGTGAACATTAGTAAGCCTCTTGATCAGTTCGATCAAACGGAGAGGAATCAACTTACGGACGTTATGACGAGCCTGTCGCGGTATCTCACCGAACAGCTTGGCCTGCAAGACGTACAGTTTGAGAATTATCTGTGGGACTCAAACGAGGGCAATACGCACTCATCCGGTGGGTTCAGAGTTGCAAAGCTGCAGGGGATGTATCCTGTTGAGCTTGCACGGCCGCTCGCAGGCGGAGAAGCTTCATCAAAAAAGCCCGTCCGTGTTCCTGTCGAGGTCCAAATTTTGGCTGCTGAGACACATCTGCGCAAACAGCTTCCGGGGAAGACCGGTGTAAGTGCTTACAAAGAGCGACAGGTTGAGACGGTCGCAGGAGCGGTTATGCCTCGACGCATCGGGCCCCAAGACATCTTCCCACCTCTTGGTTCAGGAGCTATGGATCCCGAGCGTCTGGCCGCACTGCTTCAGTAGGCTCTTGCCGAAGCTCTTACATAACTTCAGCATGAGCGCTAGGCAGAGAAGAGCAGCTTGGAGAGGGCGCGCATAGCTTTTGGCGTCTCGAAGAGTTTGAAGCCCTGCTGGGCTAGGTGTTTCTGGTACTTGGCTGCAGCACGCGTAGCACTTCTTACCTCTCCGGCAAGGCCAACCTCCCCGATGAAGACCGTCTGCTGGGGAAGAGGCTTTTTGTAGTAGGACGAGAGGATCGCAAGACAGAGAGCCAGATCAGCACGGGGGTCGGTGAGCTTGTAGCCCGAGACGACGTTGATGTAGATATCCTGATTTCCCAACTTGGCACCCATATATTTTTCAAGAACAGCAACGAGGAGCTGGAGCCGCTTGCCATCAAAGCCACTCGTAGTTCGCTGGGGGTAGCCAAAAACGGTCGTATTCGTGAGTGCCTGAATCTCGAGGATTAGGGGCCGGCTTCCCTCGTAGGTCATTGTAAGCGCGGTGCCAAAACTTTTCGAGTCGTGCTCCTGGACGAAGAGGGCGGCGGGATCGGTAACCTCTAGGAGGCCCTCCTGACTCATCTCAAAGAGGCCGACCTCGCTTGTGCTCCCAAAGCGATTTTTCACACTTCGGAGGATGCGGAGTTCGCCCTGACGACTTCCCTCAAGGTAGATGACCGTGTCTACAAGGTGCTCCAGGACGCGTGGTCCAGCGAGAGTCCCATCTTTAGTAACGTGTCCGATGAGGAGGGCGCTCGTGCCTCGTCGTTTTGCCCACTCCATTATTACTTCAGTACAAAAGCGAACCTGTGATACGGCACCCGCATTTCCAGGGGCACTTCCGCTGTGCATAACCTGAATCGAGTCGACGATGATGAACTCCGCCTTAACGCCTTCGGCCGTGGCTAAAGCCGTTTCAAGATCAGACTCGCACAGCAGATTTAGGCCCTTAAGCTCAAGGCCCAGGCGCTTGCCACGCATGGCGATCTGCCGTTCGGCTTCTTCTCCGGATATGTACAAGACGCGCTTCCCGCCGGAGCAAAGTTTGTCGGCAATCTGGAGAGTTAGAGTGGACTTACCAATGCCGGGCTCTCCCGTTAGAAGTGTGAGCGAGGAGGGGACGATTCCGCCACCCAGGACGCGGTCCACCTCGCCCATTCCCAGAGGCATCCTGAACTCACGAGCAGCCTCATTGAGGAGCGTCTCATAGGCCTGAGGCGTTCGCGCATGTGAGGCTACCTTCTTGCTCTGCGCCGACTCTTTCTTCACCTCCTCCTCGGAAAAGCTGTTCCACTCCTCACAGGACGGGCAGCGCCCAACCCATTTTGATACTTGATAGGCGCAGCTCCCACAGGTGTAGATTGTTTTAATTTTCATGGTGTTGGGATTATATGGTGGTAATGGAGCTGAAGACGGCAGAGGTCTGTTGAGCTGTTCTAAGCCAGGTGAACTCTGTTGCACGGGTTTTCCCCAGCTGGCTCAACTTCTCGCGAAGTGCTGAGTCGTGAAGGAGCTTCGCCATCTGGTCTGCCAACTCCTCAGGAGCGTGTGGATCGAAGAAGAGGGCGGCAGAGCCGGCAATCTCTGGGAGAGCCGTGCTCTTTGCAACGACAACGGGAGTGCCGCTGGCCATCGACTCCAAGACAGGAAGGCCAAAACCCTCCGAGAGAGAGGGGACGACGGTCAGTGCTGCTCTCTGATAAAGAGCGGGGAGATCCTTGGAACTGATCTCGCTACGCACGAGTAGACGGTCTTCAAGTTTCAGTTCATGGATCAGCTCCTCCAGTGCGGGCCAGGCGTGGGCCTTCTTACCGACGAGGAGGAGAGGTGGGGCGTCCTTGAGCTGGCTATATGCCCTGATCAAAGTCTCATGATTGCGTTTTTTCTCAATCGTTCCCACCATCATAACAAACTCTTCAGGGAGGTTGTTGCGCGTGCAGGCTTCCTTCTGTTCCTGGGAAGAGACGGTGCGGAAATACCGTTGATCGCAGGCGGAGTGAACGACATCTATCTTTTCAGGATCAATTCCGAGCCGCTCCACGACCCAGTCTTTTGTATACTGGGAGATTGCTATAAGGCGATCGGCACGTCTCAATGAGTAGGGGACCAGACGCGTCCAGTAGAAGCGCGAGACGGCGGGGAAGTTCTCAGGATAGTCCAGCGCGGTTAGATCGTGGACGGTTGCGACAATCTTCCCGGGGTAGAGGAGTGGGACAGAAAAGGCCGGAACGAAGAGCAGGTCGAGTTTGCTGCGCCAAGCCGCCCAGGGAAGCTGAATCTGGTCATGCAGAATACGCCGAGCCGTCCGCAGCTCGTGCGAGACGAGGTTTAGGCGAATAAGCTGGTGGTTACCATTGGCCCCCTCTCGTTGTTCGTTCAGATTGAGCTCGCGGGTGTTTAGTTTATATAGCTCTTCGAAACCTTTCATAAGGCCGTCGAGGTAGATTCGGTGGCCTGTAAAGGCCCCATTTAGTGCCTGTGTGTCGACTCCTACGCGCATAAGCCCAGCTTACGGCATGTGAGTGTACACGCGCAAGATTTTGCGCAGGTATTTTTCATAAATTATTCATAAAAAAAGGCCACGATCAGACGACGGAGAGTCTACTGATCGTGGCCGAAGTTACTCTGTTTCATTGAGCTACTGAGCTTCTGCTCGGCTGAGAACTCCCTCGATAAACTGAACCAGTTGAGCCTTTGATAGGGCCCCGGCAGCAGGAATGAGCTCTCCCTCTGCCATTACCACATTAAACGGTGTTCCGGTGGCTCCCGCTTGAGCGGCGTCACGGATATTATCCTCAACACGCTGCTGCGTCTGGCGCTCTTCAACACACTGAGAATACTCATCCATATCAACGCCGATTTCCCGTGCAAGCTCGGGTAGGAGTGCCAGATCGAGGCCGTCGTTGGACGGTGTTACGGCGAAGATAGCATCAGCCATCTCCCAGAACTTTCCTTGCTTACCGGCGCACTCCGCAGCCTCGGCCTCAGTTCGTGCTTTTGAGTGGATAGAGTCAATGGGCAGGTCGCGGTAGACCCACTGAACCGAGTCACCGTAGTCTGCAATAATCGACTTCATCGTCTCGTGAAAGCTCTTGCAGTAGGGGCACTCAAAGTCGGAGTACTCAACTAGTGTTATGATTGGGTTTGTGCTGCCCCGAACATTATCTTCCTCGGTAACGGGTTGAATCTGAATCTGCCTTTGTGGTGCCTCACTCGGAGTTGCCTCTACCACACTAGCTCCACTCGTCCAAGGTGTCGGAGTAAGCCCACCGGCGGTATAGCCGACAACAATGCCTCCCAGAAGGAGCGTGCTGATCATCCACAGATTTACATTCCTGAGGGAAAATGATCCTTTTTTTATAGTTTTCATGGCGCGAGTTAGTTATTCTGGTTATTCATGACGTCCTGCATCTGCTGAAGGGTCTTATTATCCATTACGCCAAATCCATCACCGCCCCACATCATGCGAGAGTGAAAGCCGCTACCACCTCCAAGTCCCCACCCCCAGAAGCTGATGAGTACCGCCATGAGGACCATTCCAATGAGTCCAACCGCAAGGGCCCAGCGCATAATCTTCACGAGCATCTCCTTCTTTGCAAAGCGAACCATCCAGATGATGGCACTAACGAGGCCCGCCAAGACGAGAACACCAAAGATTCCATGAAGGAGCATCCAGAGTAAAGAGAGCGCAACTGAAGTAGTATACATAGAGGTGATTTTTATTAAATTAAGTAAGATTATTGTACCCGCTTTTCCCCACAAGGAAAACCATCGATTTCTGGCGAGGTACGAGTCTCAACTCTGGAGGCCGCGGGCGGATTCGAACCGCCGCATGGCGGTTTTGCAAACCGCTGCCTTAACCGCTTGGCTACGCGGCCTCAGGGGAGTTGAACTTTCGTATCGGGCGTAGCATACCCTAAGCGAGGGGAGGTTGTGAAGAGAAGTCGTTAACTGGGGAGTCTACTGAATCAGAATGGTGCCCGGGGTGGGACTCGAACCCACACCTCCATAAGGAGACGAGATTTTAAGTCTCGCGTGTCTACCATTCCACCACCCGGGCGCCCTCGTTAAATACCTGTGCAGCATACCGTGAGCGCTAGGTAGTCGTCTATATTTAAAACAAAAAAAAGGCCCCCATTGCTGGGGACCTTTTAAGAATCAAGGCATCGCACTATGCTGCACGCTTGAGCATTGGTAGGCCTGTCTTCTTGTTTTCTACAACTTGGTATCCCTCAGGGACCGAGTCGAGTGCCTCTGGACGCTCGTCGCGTGCAAAGTAAAAAATTGTCTGCTCACGTCCTCCACGAAGTGTTACCTTCTTTGAGTGGAGATAGTACGTCTGTCCACGGGAGTTGGTATGAGAATAGGCCATAGATCGTACGTTAAAATATATTGGTGTCACTCTACATAACTTTCGAAAAATCGTCAACTAGTTTTAGGTAAAGGGTTTGTCTCGTTTTTAAAAAATGTGGTAAATGAGTAATTGCATTTTCGCAGATTTTTTGTTCTAATACTGTGGATCGTAGGTGTGGGCGAGTAGCTCAGCTGGTAGAGCAACTCCCTCTTAAGGAGATGGTCCCGGGTTCGAGCCCCGGCTCGCCCACCATGAAAAATACCAGCCTAGTCTCGGCTCGCGGACAGCTCCCGCGAGATTTTTGGCTGGCCTAGTTAATCTTGAGTGATCGGACTGCAGACTGGATCTTGTCGAGCGTTCCCTCAACCGGGGCATCGGCTCGTGCCGCTCCGACAACAATGTAGGCGTAATCGCCCACAACGACGCTGAGGTGGGTGTAGTTTTTTATGTCAGTCTCACTTGCAGGCCGCCCCTCAACTTGAGTAAACAGCGTCGGCACCTGAGTGTCTCCAACGGGAACCGTTACCTCCTCGGCGGTGAGTTCGCGATAGTTGCTGAGCGTGTCCTTGAGCTTTGATCGCAGGGCCCCGGCGTAATCTCGAGCTGAAATCTGAGCCTGGCCCTCCGGTGAGGGGTCAAGGGGATTTTTCAGGATTACGATGTTTGCCGTGAAGATAGGATCGCGGAGATTGCTTCGGGCCACAAGGACCGTTGTCGGCTCGACGGAGCTGGAAAGCATTCCGGGGTCGAGTATCTCCCACTCAGTGGGGAGTGCGATCTGGAACTCCTCATTCTCAAAAAAGGTGTAGCCATCGGGTGCCGGCGTCTCAGCCGAATCACCCCCACCGAAGCATCCCGACAGACTCAAAACAAGCAGTAGGATGGTTGATCCTTTTCTTAGTGCACTCATTATTCAGAGTATACTCCAAGCACTTTTTCGATGACAGCAGAGTTTTCCTTGCATTTTGGAGCGGGGTTCGTAGAATGTGCACGGGCTTTTACCGCCCACGATTCTATGAAAATCGGAATTCTTCTTTTCGGCACCAAAACTAAGGTATCAAAGGAGTCGCTTTATTCTAGTCAGCTCGTGAAAAAGGCGATACTAGCCCGCGGGCATGCGGCTCGCATCTACTACTCTAATGACTTCCAGTATACTTTTTATAATAGCAGGCCGGGCCTTCTCTATCGGAGTAAGCGCTTTATTCCACCGGACGTACTTATTGTAAGTGCGAATATCCTGAGTAATATCGATCTTCATCTCGCCCTCGTTAAGCAGATGGAGCTCATGGGGGTCCGTCTCTATAACAGCTCCGTTGCCATCGCACGAGCTAAGAACAAGCTCCGTACCATTCAGGTCATGGCTCACGCCAACATCGCCGTGCCTAAAACTCTCGTCGTCACCGATATGAACTATCTTGATGCTGCAATAAAGGAGCTCGGTAGCTTCCCCATGATCATCAAGCTGGCTCAGGGGAGCTTTGGCTCGGGCGTCTCGATTATTGAGTCTCCGCGCTCGCTTCGTTCTATTCTCGACCTTGTCGGTCCTCCCAGCGAGAATCAGCGCAACCACGTTCTGATCCAGGAGTATGTTCGTGAGGCGAAGGGGAAAGACCTTCGAGTCTTTGTGGTTGATGGTAAGGTAATTGCCGCCATGCAGCGCAAGGCACGTCGTGGGGAGTTCCGCGCAAACGTTGCGATAGGGGGAAGTGCAACTGCGATTGAGATTACTCCGGAGGAGACGATCATGGCCATTGAGTCGAGCAGAATCTTGGGACTCTCGGTCGCCGGCGTCGACCTTATTCGTACTGCAACAGGTCCTAAAATTTTAGAGGTGAATGCCAATCCGGGACTGCGTGGAATTACGGGCGCTACCAAGCTGGACATCGCCGGTCACATTGTAGAGTACGCCGAGCGCCTCTTTGATATGACAAAGCAGATATAGCAGATTACTAGGCTTCGAAGAGGAGGTGCGAGATGGTTAAGAAGACCTCGCGCATAACGAACTCAAACTCGAGCCAACGGTTTTCCGCTATCGGACTGGTACGGGTCGGTGAGGGGAGTGCCGTTAGCCCCAGGTCACTTGCGATCAAGGTCGCCCGGTAGATATGGAAGGGGTCGCTGACTATAATCGTTGAGACCAGACGGTTCTCATTCATGATCTCCTTGACGCGGGAGAGGTTCTGTTTTGTCGTCAGGCTATCCTGGTCCATAAGGATCGCACTTTCCGGGATTCCATGTTCAACAAGGTAGGTCTTCCCCGCCTCAGCCTCAGTGAAGCGGTCCCCCTCGATCTTTCCTCCGGTTGTAATTATAAGAGGGGCGAGCCCCTTATTATAGAGGGCGAGCGCATGTTCTAGGCGGGCTTCAAGCACGGGAGAGGGTCTGCCGTCGTACTGGGCTGCTCCCAGAACTGTTATGGCATCAGCAGGTGCTGCACGGTCGAGAGCTGCCATGCTGTAAATCGCTATGGTCAGATAGAAGATCCCTCCCAGGACAAGACCACCCAAGGTTGCTGTGAGTATGACAATGCGGCGCATAGTAGTTCTCGTATTCAGCTTGGATCGCTATTAAATGGCAGCCGGGTGCTTCTCGATGATCTTGTCGATAAGACCATACGAGAGTGCCTGCTCCGCCGTCAGGAAGTTATCACGATCGGTATCCTTCTCAACTTTGGACAACTTCTGCTTCGAGTGTTTTGCAATGATGTTATTTAAACGGTCTTTTGTGCGGAGGATGTGTTCGGCATGAATGGCGATGTCTGAAGCTTGGCCCTCAACACCTCCGAGCGGCTGATGAATCATAATCTCGGCATTGGGGAGTGAGAAACGCTTGCCCGTAGCTCCCCCCGTAAGAAGGACGGCACCCATCGAGGCGGCCATACCTATACAGACAGTAACAACGTCCGGCTTGATGTACTGCATCGTGTCATAAATGGCGAGCCCCGCCGTTACATGTCCGCCCGGACTCTGTACATACATAATAATGTCTTTCTTCTGATCCTCATTCTCAAGAAAGAGAAGCTGGGCGATGATCGAGTTCGCAACCTGGTCGTTGATGGCCGAGCCCAAAAAGATAATTCTATCCTTAAGAAGGCGCGAGTAGATGTCGTAAGCTCGCTCACCCTGATTGGTCTTTTCGATGACCGTAGGTATAAGGAGTGATGCGGTGATCTGCTGGGCCCCGCCCGTCTGGCTGCCTCCGATCTGACCATTCTGTATCTGTGTTTGCATAGGATTTATTAATGAGATAGTTAGAAGCTATACTTCATAAAGTATAGCTTATTTCCTTTTCCCGGGCACGTTCCGCTTAGTGACATAACCGTAAAAAGATCCAACGTTAACCTGTTAGCCGGTGATCAGCGAGCCAATCTTCATTTGTCTGAGTTTTTTTGTTGACTTTAAGATATACACTGCTAGAATTTCACTGCTCTGGACCTGTTTATGCATGTCCGGTCCGAAACTTCCGTTCTTTGAAAATTGAGTGTGAACACGTTAAATCTTGAACGTAATAGAGAAACCCAACCTATTTTTTTGAAAATTTATTAAGTGCAGAGCCTGTACTTAATACTCTTCTTTTTGAAGAGTTTGATCCTGGCTCAGGATTAACGCTGGCGGTGTGCATAACACATGCAAGTCGAGCGCGTCTTCGGACGAGCGGCAAACGGGTGAGTAACACGTTGGAACCTACCCTGAAGAGGGGGATAACCCACCGAAAGGTGAGCTAATACCCCATAGTCTCGTAAGAGTAAAGCAGCAATGCGCTTCAGGAGGGGCCTGCGGCCTATCAGCTTGTTGGTAAGGTAATGGCTTACCAAGGCTATGACGGGTAGCTGGATTGAGAGATTGACCAGCCACAGGGGAACTGAGACACGGTCCCCACTCCTACGGGAGGCAGCAGTGAGGAATCTTCCGCAATGGGCGAAAGCCTGACGGAGCAA
>Ga0065180_10000845_pt1 | contig 13670 bp, 9 predicted proteins | sample CryGey02umfilter_3_FD_59226 | JGI IMG/M metagenome (GOLD analysis project Ga0065180, IMG submission 59226) | Groundwater microbial communities from aquifer in Utah, USA - Crystal Geyser 4/9/14 0.2 um filter (version 2) (version 2) | ecosystem: Environmental > Aquatic > Deep subsurface >... | reverse complement strand
TTCGCAGAATTTACAAAGGATAAGAAAGGATCCATTCGAAGCTACAGCATCAAACGCAATAGCAACTATTATCTAGAAGCTCCTTACATCGAGGATATCCATTTCAAATTCTATCCTGACATCTTCGCGCTTCACGAAGCGCTCCAAAACAAAAACATCGAAGGGGTCAGTGTGGTCGGATTTGATCAACGTGAAAAAATACTCACAAATAGAAATGTCGAATTGCTTGAACCATTCCTTCCAAGAGAGACCGTCCTATACTTCAATCAAGACTTGAGCCCTGCCCTGAAAGACGATTCTGTACGCCAGGCCATTGTTTCAGCGATTGATAAAGGGGCGATCGTAAGCGATGTCTATCAAGAGACAGCACGTGTGATTCATAGCCCCATACTCGAAGGCATGATCGGATACGATGAACTCCGAGTGGACATCTACGATCCAACTCAATCCGAAACACTTCTCGAGGAAGCGGGGTATGCCAAACAAGAAGGAACCGAAATCCGTCTCTTGAAAAAGAGTCTACGCACCGAAGAAACGAGCGATGAAGAAGGAACGGAAACTCCCCAGACACTTCGCTTTACCCTCACGACCGTTGACCGAACAGACCTGCGTTTGGTTGCTGAACAGATTGCAGAAGACCTCCATGCGGTTGGCATCGATGTGACTGTGAACCTCGTCCCTTCTGAGCGGATTGGAATTGACATCATTGATCCTCGAAACTTCGAGCTTCTGTTGGCTCCCATCATGCTCGAAGCAGATCCAGATCCCTACCTGTTCTGGCACTCTTCCCAAACAAAAACATCTGGGTTAAACCTCGTCGGATATAGTAATGCGGATGTCGATACCCTTTTAGAAGAGGCTCGTATAGAACGTGATCCTGAAATCCGATCGCAAAAATATCAAGAGTTCCAAGAACTTCTTGCCACAGATGCTCCAGCGGTCTATCTCTATCAATCGACCTACGGATACGGACTCGATACAAAAATTCAGCATCCTGCACTCAACTCGATTCTTATTCCCTCCGATCGATTCGTCGATATCACCCAGTGGTATATCAAAACCAAAAAGGCTCTCCAGTAAATGGGAAGTCCTTCAAACGAGCCTATGACTCGCTCCTTTGAAGAACTTCCCCCATGCGGATGTGGTGGAACGGTAGACACGCAGGCCTCAGAAGCCTGTGGGAGCAATCTCGTGAGGGTTCAAGTCCCTCCATCCGCACCACCATGTGATTTTTTACCGAGCAGATGAGATCATCTCTCTCATCTGCTTTCAAAAGATCACCCACCATGCTTGAGGAGAAAAGCCTGTCCTTTCACAACTGAACTTTTATTATTACTACAACAAACTATTGTTTTATTTATGGTTACACAAAATTCACCACGCAAACCCGCACCAGCAGGTGCCGGAAAGCCCAAACACCGCGGTCGTGTCTTTCGATCAAATAAGCCACAAACGGCTCGAAGAAATATCCCGACCCAACAGGTCCGCTCAAAAATACTCCATGCACCAAACGGCGACAAACTTCGCATCATGGTCCTTGGAGGATGTGAAGAAGTTGGACGCAACTGTACGCTCATCGAATATAAAAACGACATCGTGATTGTCGACATGGGTCTCCAGTTTCCAGAAGAAGGAATGCCGGGAGTGGACTACATCATTCCAAACATGACCTACCTCAAAGGAAAAGAAAAAAACATTCGAGGAGTCATTATTACCCACGGTCACTATGACCACATTGGAGCCATCCCTCATACCGTTCCGAACATCGGAAATCCACCGATCTATGCGCTCCCCATGTCTGCAGCCATCATCAAGCGTCGCCAGGAAGACTTCCATACACGCCCACTGAACCTCAAGGTCACCAAAGCGAGCGACAAACTCAAACTGGGTTCCATGACGGTTTCCTTCTTCCACATCAATCACAGCATTCCAGACGCCGTCGGGATCGTGATCGATACCCCTGTCGGGCGTGTCTGTCATACGGGAGACTGGAAGTTTGATTTTCATCCATCTGGGACGGAACACGCAGACTTTCAGCATATCGCCGCGCTTGGAAAAGAAGGGGTCCTCGTACTGATGGGAGACTCAACCAACGCCAACCACGAAGGTCACCAGGTCTCTGAAAAAGTCATTGGAGCAGAACTGACCACGATCATCGAGAAGGCTCCTGGTCGCGTGATCGTCGGAACATTCGCTTCGCTCCTCGCTCGCGTTAAACAAATTATCGAAGCATCAGAAAAACTTGGAAAGAAAGTTGCCATCGATGGATACTCCATGAAAACAAACGTGGAGATTGCCAAAGCCATGGGCTTCATTAAATGCAATCAATCAACCTTGATCAAACCGGAACAAATGGACTCCTATCCGGATAATAAGGTCGTCCTTATTTGTACGGGAGCGCAAGGAGAAAAGAATGCTGCCCTCAATCGTATTGCCAACGGTGAACATCGAAGTGTCAACGTCGGAGAAGGCGACACCATCATTTTCTCCTCATCCGTAATCCCTGGAAACGAAGGATCTGTCCAACGTCTGATGGACTCGCTCTACCGCAAGGGCGCAAACGTCATCAACTATAAGATGATGGACGTGCACGCGGGAGGACATGCCAAAAAAGAGGACATCAAGCTCATGCTCGCCCTCTTCAAGCCAACGTACTATGTTCCGATCGAAGGAAACCACTTCTTGCTCCGAGAGAATGCGAGCGTGGCCTATTCCATGGGATGGGACAAAGACCATGTATTCGTCGTTGATAACGGTCAAGTAATGGAATACTGGAAAGATGGAGGACGACTCACAAAAGAGAAAGTGCCAACCGATTATGTCTTTGTGGACGGGCTCGGTGTGGGAGATGTGTCTCAAGTCGTTCTCCGTGACCGTGTCGTGCTCGCCGAAGACGGAATGGTCATTGTCATTGTGCAAGTCGAAAAGAAAACCGGAAAACTTGTCGGGTATCCTGATATTGTCAGCCGAGGGTTCATTTATATGAAGGACCATCAAGAGCTGATCAAAGAGACCCGTGACCAAGTTAAGAAGGCCGTCATCGACAACGATCCAAAGTCCGCAGCAGATCCAAAGTACATTCGTGATCGCATTCGTGATCACATTGGAAAGTTCCTCTTCCAAAAAACAGAACGTCGACCAATGATCCTTCCGGTCATTATCGAAGTCTAGGGAAACATCCACCCCATCATGGGGTGGTTTTCTTTTTTAGGCACGATTGCTATGATGACGAACGTATGAACCGTATCCTTACTGCCCTTCAACCTTCAGGAATTCTCCATATCGGAAACCTCTTTGGCGCCATTGAACCCATGGTAGGCCTTCAATCTGATGAGAATGAGAACCTGCTTTTCGCCGTGGATTATCACGCCATCACCGTTCCACAGAAGCCCGCAGAACTCCGTCGAAATATTCTGTTCGCGACAGCCACCTATCTTGCGGTAGGCATCGATCCGACAAAAACGATTCTCTTTCAACAGTCTCGTGTAAGCGAGCACACAGAACTCGCATGGATTTTGAACTGCATCGCTCACATGGGTGAGCTCGAACGCATGACGCAATTCAAAGACAAGAGTCAGGGGAATGATCTGTCTGTCTCCGTTGGACTCTTCGACTACCCTGTTCTTATGGCCTCGGACATCTTGCTGTACGACACAAACGTGGTTCCTGTTGGGGCAGATCAAAAACAACATGTAGAACTCGCACGTGATCTCGCAGAGCGTTTCAACAACCGTTTTGGAGAAACCTTTGTCGTCCCAACTCCACAGATCAGAAAAGAAGGAGCGCGTATCATGGGGCTCGATGACCCAGAAAAGAAAATGTCGAAGTCTGCCACAAGCGAGAAAAACTATATTTCGATCATGGATGATGAAGCGACCGTTCTCAAAAAGATTAAGTCCGCCGTCACAGATTCACAGTCTACGATTATGTATGACGAAAAACGCAAGGGCCTTGCGAACCTCCTAACCATCTACTCTCTGGTGACGAACACGCACGTCAATCAAATCGCAAGCGAGTACTAAGGAAAAGGCTACGGCGATTTCAAAGTTGGTCTAGCCGAAGCGATCAGTGACTACCTCACTCCCCTTCAAGAAAAAATCAAAGGATATCTCGCAAACGAGGACGAACTCATCAACATCCTCGACCAAGGAGCCCAGCGCGCAAAAGCGATCGCCAGCAAAAAAATGGAAGTCGTACGACAAAAGATTGGTGTTCAACTCTAAACCTTACAAAAACAGGCAAAAAGCCTGTTTTTAGGTTGACAAACTCAACTTTCTCTGGCAAAGTCGCCGGTCATAGTCACCCTGGCTATGCCCCGAGAAATCGGTTCGTTCTTCCCCAAAGAAAGGAGAGTGGCATGCGACATGTCCTCGACTGCATCGGTCTCGATGGCGAGACCACTCAGGTTCGCCGAGAAGACCTGTTCCCTCGCGTGAACCGCATCGCCAAGCTGATCGAGGTCCTCAAGACCCAGGTCGTCGGCCGCGACACGCTCATCGACCGCATCCTCTTCGCCCTGTGCACCCGCGAGCACGTCCTCACCTGGGGACCGCCTGGAACGGGCAAGAGTCTGATCATGCGCAAGATCGTCCGTGCGAGCCGGGGCATGCGATCCTTCTCCATCGGCCTGAGCGCCGAGACGACGGAGAGCAAGCTCTTCGGCGATCCTGACGGCGCGCACTTCCGCGAAACGGGCGAGATCCGCCACCTGGTGGAGGGCTCCATCCTGGACGCCCACCTCGTGCGCCTGGGCGAGTGCCTCAACGGCGGCTCCCAGCTCCTGGAATCACTCAACGACGTTCTGGAGGAGCGCGAGTTCCATCGCGGGAAGCAGATCGTGCGTGCGCCGCTCATGACCACCCTCGCCGACACCAACGTCGACCCGATGGAAGCCGTGGGAGCGAACCGGGATCTGGAGCCCTTCATCGACCGCTTCGTCTTCCTGATGCCCGTCGGCTACGTGGAGGGAACCGAACAGCGCCTGCGTATGTTGCGCAAGTACAAGTCCCGCGCCGTGCATGCACCCCTGCCCGAACTGACCCTGGAAGACCTCGTCACGGTCTCAGGTGTCATCATCAAATCGGACCTGGCCGAGGACACCGTCATCGAGCAGGCGTACGAAGAGTTGGTGCGTGTCTTCTGCGACGCCACCGGCGAGACCATCGGTGACCGCACCTGGTTGCGCATGTCCCAGCTCATCGAGCTCAGCGCACTCTTGAACGGTCGCACCCACGCCACGTTGGACGACCTCCGCCTCACCGGTGCTGGCCTCATCCGCCGGCCTGGCGAGGAAGAAGCGTTCGAAAACGCCCTGGCCCAAGTGGTCGATGGCAAGTGGAAGCGCGCCGAGCACCAGGAGCGCATCCAGGCAGAAGAAGAGATCCTCGCGCGCATTGAGGCTTCGCTCCCGAGCGAAGATGAGATCGCCGAACGTTCCGTCAACGCGTTCCCGCAACTCCTGCGCCGTCTCAAAGCGGCCACGTCCCGGCTCAACCAGCTCACCATGAGCTCGCAGACCAACCGCGATCGGCTCCAGATGCTGCTCGCCGACATCGAGGTGCGTCAGACCATGCTCTTCGGAGTGGTCCAGAAGGCCACGGACCCGGAGGACCTGGCCGAGGCGGACGAACTGATCGCTGCCGGCACCTCGCCCGACGATCCCACCGAGCCCAAGAGCGGTGAGGATCCCGACGAGGCATCCTGATGGATCCCATCACTCTCGCTATCATCGCGACACTCGCAACGAGCGGAACGATCGGGACCGCAGCCGGAGCCGTCGCCCTCTACCGGGCGATTGAACGTGCTGGTTTCCCCAAGACGACACCGTCGGGTAAGCCCATCATGTACGAGCGTCTCACTCCCGAGGAGATCGCCATCCAGATGGCTCGCCGCGTGGTCATCACCCACACGCTCATCACCATCGGACACGATCGCACCGGCCAGAAGGCTGTAGGCGAACGTATCATCGGCCACCGCAAGGTGGGCGAACGCAAGGTGGGCGAGAAGGTCGTTGGTTACAATGTCGTCAGCCACCGCAAGGTGGGTGAACGACAGATCGGTGAGGAACAAGTCGGCGTACGGACAACCGGTCACCGATGGAAGGAATCACCAATCCCCGCTGACCGTGTGCGCCTTCGCGCCATCCGTGGACTCGAAGAGTTCCACCGTCGCCTTCCGGCCGAGCTCCTGCTTCCACCAGACATGCAGGAACTCCGCATCCTGACGGGTGAGGCGCAAGTCCTCGCCTTCGAGCGTCGCCTGCCAATCATCGAACCCATCATGGTTCCGATCATGGAGGATGTGACCGAGCCTGTCACCGAACCGGTGGTGGAACCCGTTATGGAAGACGTGATGGAAGCTGTCACGGAAACCATCTGGGAACCCGTCTACGAACCAGTGACACGCAAGAAGACACACGGCGTCTACATGTTGATCGACTACTCCCAATCCGCGCGGGTCGGCTTGATCGGCTCCATAGGCCGATACTCCAGACCTGGCCACCCCTGGCGTGGGAAACTCAGCGACCAAGCGGCGGTCGAAACACTCAAACGCTGCCAGCAGGAGGGGATCCCCTTCTACTGCCGTGCATTCCACAACGAAGCCCTGAAGCTCTTCACTTGGAGGCCTGGCGACCCTCCGGGGAACGTCATGGACTATCTCAACGGATGCAGACACGGCGGCACAAACATTGCCGTAGCCATCGAGACAGCCATCGGCGACCTCACTGGAGAGGGACTCGACTCCGCTGACCTCATGTTGCACACTGACGGAGAAGACAACCTCGACGAATCACTCCGTCGACGACTCGACCAAGCCAACGTGCGTCTGCACGTCCAGCTCTATGGTGTAGAGAACGAGACGCTTCGGCGACTCGCCCACACCTGGAGCCTGTGCCCCACCAATCGCTACCTCTCGCAGGTAGTCACGAACTCCTGAATGCACAAATAGGAGAACCCACCTCCTACCTCCCCACCACACACGCTGGTGGGATTTTTATTTTCATCAAAAAGAAAAGCACCCGGACTCCGTGGAGTTGGGTGCGCGTGTGTGATCACTCGTAGTGTCTGCTTCGACTTGACGTCCACTCTTCGTGACGATTGTTGATGATCCAGAAGCTCAGGCCGAGGTTGATCAAAAGCGTCAGGAAGTAGGAGAGGACGACCGCCCAGCCGGGTGGCTCCACCGTAAGGTAAGAGAAGTCAGCGAAGGGCTTACGAACGAAGCGCTTGCGCACTTCTGGGACCATGTAGTCCACGAGATCAACGAGGTCGAGCGTCCCCTGGTTCAGGGCGTACTCACGGACATCGATCTTGAGACGATCCTGTTCGGTCCACGAGATGACGTGGGTCCAGGTAACCTTGCCAGATCGGTCGGTGCCAAGGGCGAGGATGAACTCGTTCTTGTTCCCACCCTTCCAGTAGCTCTCCTGAGCAAGTCCAGTCTCGAGGGTTGATTCGGGTCCGAAGACCAGTACGAACATCTTGACTTGCTTGTTCCTTCCAATCTTGGCGTTCCAGAACCGTAGGAGCGTATCCGCTTCCCTCGTTTCTGACCCACCATTCCCCAGGATGGCTGGTTGATCCCAGCTTCCGATCCCTGGGTACTCATAGAGACCCCAGACCTTCGGATTCACCTCTTCGAAGTTGAAGACGGAAGTGGAGGCCTGAACGCGGTTCTCGTAGGTGTGTCTTGTTGTGACCTCGACGAAGCTCGCGTCGTCCTTCGTGTTCCACGTAGCGACGTACTTGTCACCGTCGATAGAGTGGTAATCACGGTGCATGTCCACGAAGACACGACTATGCCACTTGCTGACAAGACCTTCGAACTGGCCTGAGCTGATGGACTGCGATTCTCCGTTGGAGTCGTGGAGAACCCAACGTGGTGGATGGTCGTCTACATCGTAGAGATGCTCCGTGCCGCAGGCGACACGTTCGGTGCAGGAGTAGGTGCTCCCATCTGAGTTGGTACAGGTAGACGGTTGGTCACAGTACTTCGTGTGCGTACAAGGAACCTCCTCGTCCCAGCGCTCGAAGTACTCGGCATGCGTTGCCCATCCGCCCCAGAACTCGGTATCCGCCGTCTGCACCATCTCGGTCCCATACTTGAACCCAGCGATGCACACGATCGAAACCGCGAACGGAACGATGAACTCCCAGGCGACCGTCTTGTGACGGAACCAGGCATACAGAACGATTGCCACAACGATCGGGATCGCCATGGCTCCCCAGATGATCATGACGATCTCCTACTGTGGTGGGGGGGGTAGAAGTTCTAGTTCTTGCCGTTGCTGAACAGGTCAACGTCGTTCTCCTGACCGGACGAGAAGGCCTCGTCGGTCTTCGCACTCGTCACGAGCTGGATCTTGATCTCGGGTCGACCGCCGACGAAGATGGAGCTGGGAAGCGTCTCGCGGAGGTTGTCGTGCTGTGCCTTGATGTCGATCAGCTTCTTCTGCTCACGCGCGAACTTGGTCCGCTCAGCTTCGATGGAGCGCATCAGGTCCTGGTAGAGCGCAGTGTCGAACTCCGGATTGTGTTCGGTGATCCAGCTCATGAGGGCACCACCGCGGTCATTGCCGTAGCGACCCTCCATCAGCTCGGGGTAGATCTCCTTGAAGTCCTTCGCGTACTGGCTGCTGACGCCGGCCTTCTGCTGGATGATCTTCCAGGTGGCATCGAACACCACCTCCAAGTTCTCTTGCTGAGCCTCGGCCAGATTGCGCGTACGCACCTCAGCATTAGTGTAGTTGACGTACATCCCGATCGTCATCATGGCGATGACAGCCAGGCTCAGGAGGCCGACGAGAAGTCCCTTGTTCTGCATGATCTCACTTCCTTCTGTTTCTCACACATCCGACATCCATGCGCGGTCATCGCGACACAGATACGGATGCCAGATAGTAACGAAACATCACTCGCCTGTCAACCAAAAACCTCCCTTTAAAGATAAAAGTCCCTTTCTTTTTTCCATTGACAAAAACAGGGAAAAGTCGTATTCTTCTGTTGTCTCAGGATGGTCGGATGGCTACGTGCGCTTTGCGTGCGAGGAAAGTCCGAACACCCGTTTTATCGCAAGATAAGACGATAAAGAGAGTCGCTAACGGCGACCAAGGATACGTTTGAGGGTTCGCGGAATTGGAGAAATTCATTCCATGACTCCTGATTCAAACTTTAGGGAAAGTGCCACAGAGACAATACTAGCCTCGTGCAAACGGGGTGAAAGGTGAAAAGTGATGCTGAGGTTACTCGATCAGTCGGTTGAGTCAGCCACACATCTCGCTCCATGGCGACATGGATGCGTGGTAAACCCTCTCTGGTGAAAGAGCAAATTTGGTAGCTCGATGGAGCCCTTCAGCAATGTTGGGACTAGATAGATTGCCATCTCCCTTTGCGAGTTCGTAGAGGTAGACAAAATTCGGCTTACAGACCAGCCCTGGGACACCAAAAATTCTCGCATAACGCGAGAATTTTTGTTACCATAACGAATACCGTCAGCACATTTTCGGCTTATGGGGCCCCACCACCTCATCATCGTACGCCTGAGTACGACTCTTTCGGTGGTACCCCATGCACCAAAACTGCACTCGACGGTATTCGTTATGAACTTCCCACTATGAAACGCTCAGAACTCACCTTTACGCTCGCGCTTGTTCCCTTTGATTTCCTTGCTCTGTTAGCGGCAGCGATCACGGCGTTCTTTGCTCGATTCCATTCGGTATTCACGGCGATTCGTCCGGTCATCTTCGATCTAAACCTTCAAAGCTACCTGAAAGTCGTGGCCCCGATGGTCCTGGTCTTCTTGTTGGTCTTTGCGCTCTCTGGTCTGTACGGTGTCACGAGACGGTCCATCGCCAATGAATTTTCTCGCATCATTCTTGCGTGTTCGTCATCCATGGCACTCGTGTTTGCCATTTCGTTTTTCTCTCTCACCCTATTCGAATCACGCTTCATCGCAATCGCCGCATGGGGACTCTCCATTTTTTTTGTGACCGCAGAACGTCTTGTTGTCCGTGGTCTCCAACGAAGCTTGTTACACTTTGGAATCGGAACTCACCGTGTCGTCATCATCGGGAAGACCTCGGCTTCCGAGGCCCTCGCAAAAGAATTTACCCAAAAGAAACGTCTTGGTTTTCGTATCGTAAGCCACCACAAATCATTTACCAAAGCCCTTGCAAAAGAGCTACGGGAGCTCAAACGAGCTGATAAAATTGACGAAATTATTCTTGCGGATCCAGAGGCTTCACGCCAAGAGACGCTTGAAATCATCGCTTTCACCGAACAAGAACATTTAGGCTTTCGCTATTCAGCCGACCTCTTCACCGCAGCAGTCGGTCGGTCGATCATTCATACCTACGCAGGTATTCCTGTGATCGAAGTGCGTAAAACCCCTCTGGATGGATGGGGAGCGATTTACAAACGACTCTTCGATGTGATGGGGGCACTCATTCTCATCGTCCTCGCTTCTCCGATCATGCTTCTGACCGCCATCGCGATTAAACTCGATTCACGCGGTCCCGTATTTTTTGCCAAGCTTGATGACGGGAGTGTCTCAAGACGTGTTGGGCAAGGAGGAAAACCTTTCACCTACTTCAAGTTCCGTTCCATGCGACCAGGGACACATGCGCTCCGCTACCATGAACTCGCAGAAGCAGATACCCGCAAAGGAAGTCCTCTGGTGAAAATTAAAGACGATCCTCGCATCACACGCGTTGGAAAATTTATTCGAGCCTTCTCCATCGACGAGCTTCCTGAATTCTTCCTTGTCCTCAGGGGCCACATGTCCCTCGTTGGACCACGCCCTCACCTTCCAGAAGAAGTCGATGACTACAAACCCGAACAACGCAAAGTTCTCACCATTAAACCGGGAATCACCGGTATGGCGCAAATATCCGGACGCGCCGATCTCGACTTCGATGATGAAGTACGGCTCGATACCTACTACATCGAACATTGGAGTCCGTGGCTAGATTTCTACATCCTCCTAAAAACCCCGCTCGTCGTCCTTTTCGGCAGAGGAGCTTCCTGAAAATAAAAGCATCCCTATCGGATGCTTTTATTCTTACTTTGCCCAAAATGCAAGGAATTGCTAGGATGCTTGGGCTATGAAACTCGCGCTCGTCCATGACTATTTGATCCAGGACGGAGGGGCTGAAAAAGTTGTAGATGTCATGCATGGTCTTTGGCCAGAAGCTCCCCTCTACACACTCCTCTTTGATCCAAAATCTCTCCCGACCTTCAAAGGTCGGGATATTCGTACTTCCTTTATCGAGAAGCTTCCCTTGGGTCGACGGAAATACCAGTGGTACCTTCCCTTAATGCCAACCGCCACAGAACATTACAACCTCTCTGAATACGATGTTGTCCTTTCCTCGACCAGCGCCTTTGCCAAAGGAATTCTCACGCGTGAAGATGCTCTCCATATCTGTTACTGCCATACCCCAACACGCTACCTTTGGAGTGACACCCACAGCTATATCGAAGAACTTCGTGTCCCAGGAATCGTAAAAAAAATGCTTCCACCGCTCCTCTCCTATCTGCGCATGTGGGACCGACAGTCCGCCGATCGCGTTGATCTCTTTATTGCAAACTCAGAAACTGTTCGTCGGCGCATTCAGAAATACTACCGACGAGACGCCGTCGTTATTCATCCTCCAGTAGACACCGATCGTTTTTCCATTTCCAAAGAACCGAAAACCTATTTTCTCACTGGTGGGCGTCTTGTCGCCTATAAGCGTTACGATCTTGTCATTGAAGCAGCAAACCGCACAGGCCTTCCCCTCAAAATTTTTGGATCTGGTCCCGTTGAAAAAGACCTCCAAAAAATGGCTCGACCCAATGTCGAATTCCTTGGACGTGTGAGCGACGAAGAACAAGCACGACTCTACGCCGGCGCACGCGCATTTATTCATCCGCAAGAAGAGGACTTTGGGATTACTCCTGTTGAATCCATGGCCTCAGGTCGTCCCGTCATCGCTTGGCGAAAAGGAGGTGCCACAGAAACCGTCCAAGAAGGAGTCTCTGGGCAATTTTTTGATGAACAAAGTTGGGAAGAGCTCGCCGACTTCATGATTCGTTTTGATGATCGCCAGTGGGATCCATCGGCGATCAAATCCTATGCAGAAACATTTTCTCGTAAACGCTTTGAATCAAAACTCACTGAATTAATCGAGCAAACCTGGAAGCAACACAACCAACAATCCCTATGAGAATCTTGGTTGATATTCGGCATCTTTCCTCATCACATCCCGCAGGCGTGGGGGGATATACGACATCTCTCCTCCAGGCACTTTTTCGTATTGATACAGAAAATGAATACGTCCTCCTCTCAACTGGAAGTCAGTCACCAACCCTTCCTCCTGGTCCATTTACCCATCTCCACATTCCGGTTCCCAACAAACTCCTGAATCTCCGTACCCTGCTTTTGCGTCATCCAACCATGAACTGGCGCGTGCGTGAACCGGTAGATCTCATTTTCCTGCCAAACCTCAACATCACCACCCTTCCAACCGACATTCCCACCGTTCTCACGGTTCATGATCTGAGTTGGACGTTGTATCCTCAGTTCTATTCCAAAAAAATGCAGTTGTGGCACAAAGCGACCCGGGCTCAAGAGCTCATCGAACAAAGCCGTTCAATCATCACCCCATCACAATCCACAAAGCACGATCTTGAACGAATCTTTTCCACCATTCCAAACAAAACACATGTAATTCCACATGGACTCACCCCAAACTTTGATGCAAAAATGCTTGCCTCTGACCATGGCGTTCGCTCTCGCCTCAAACTTCCAAAACGGTTTGTGTTGTTTGTGGGAACCATCGAACCACGGAAGAACATTCTGGCTCTGATCGAAGGAATGAAAGACTATCGAGAGCGCACGCATGACGACCTGCATCTTGTGATTGTTGGATCCTGGGGCTGGCGGTCGCATGGCGTGCGACGTCGACTGTGGAAGCGAGATGTAAGCGCTTGGATTCACCAAAAAGGGTACGTGGACGTAAAAGACCTTCCTGCCCTCTATCGATCGGCTCAAGCAACCGTATTCCCCTCAATCTATGAAGGTTTTGGACTCCCCATTCTTGAGTCGATGGCATGCGGAACACCCGTCATCACCTCTCACACATCGTCGATGCCAGAGGTTGGAGGGAATGCCTCAATCTACATCGACCCCTACAACAGTCGAGACATCTCTGAGGCTTTACGAGGCCTTCTGAACTCCTCAAGTCTTCAAAAGCGCTTACGTGATTATGGAATTGATCGCGCAAAGACGTTTTCCTGGGAAAAAACAGCAAGAGAGACACTAAATGTCTTCAAGAACTCAGCAAACACTTCTTCGTAAAATGACAGAGACTTCGTGTGGATATCCTGGGAACAAAACCAGGATTTTTTGCTATAATTAGGGCATGAGAATCGGTATCGACACCAGAATGTTGGGTCCAACAGTGGGGGGTGGCGGTCTTGGAAGGTATGTTGAAGAGCTTTCTCATGAACTCTTACAACTCGACCACAAGAACCGCTATGTTTTGTTCCTGAAAAAAGAGAACTTTGAGTCGATTCAGGGGGATTGTGAGAAGCGTCTTGCGGACGTGCACTGGTACACCGCAAAAGAGCAACTAGTTCTCCCGAAACTGATTGACCAAGAGGGTCTAGACCTCATTCACTTCCCTCACT
>Ga0065180_10000517_pt1 | contig 18312 bp, 21 predicted proteins | sample CryGey02umfilter_3_FD_59226 | JGI IMG/M metagenome (GOLD analysis project Ga0065180, IMG submission 59226) | Groundwater microbial communities from aquifer in Utah, USA - Crystal Geyser 4/9/14 0.2 um filter (version 2) (version 2) | ecosystem: Environmental > Aquatic > Deep subsurface >... | reverse complement strand
TTAGCCGGGGTGAGCGCAGGATCGATCTGCTGGTTTGAGTATGGAGTAAGCGACAGTAGACAGTTTAAAAATCCAAAGAGCACTGAGTACATTCGCGTCTCAGGACTCGGCCTCATAAAAGGGCTCCACTGCCCGCACTACAAAAGTGCTCTTGAAGATCGAGGCCATCGATCAAAAGGACTCAAAATTATTTCGCGCAGAACTCCGGGGACGGCAGTTGCTATCGAAGATGGTTGCGCAGTTGCATTTATTGATGACACAACTGAGGTTCTTTCTTTTAGAAAAGGCGCAAAAGCGTGGAAGCTGTACTGGAAAAACGGAGATTATAGTGAGGAGGAGTTGGTAGAAAGCTCAAAAGTTAGAATAGTGTTGTGATTTTTAGCTCACCAAGTCTTCCGCAGGAAGCCAAGATTGTTAACTTTATCTGGCTATAGTAGTATCTGATTATAATCAGATACAGAAGGAAGCATTATTTATCGTTTATTTCATGAAAAAACTCATCATACTGCTTATATTAGTTGCAGTGGTGCTCTTTTCCGGCTGCCAGCAGAAAGGCGCGGGGAATCCAGCAGACAAGGCCCCAGAAAAAAATCGTTTTCTCAGTGCCAATAAAGAAGCTTATTGCCTAAACGTAAAAGCCAAAAAGTCCGAAGATCCTTCCTTAGAACAAAAGACCAAAGAGATTTACATAAACTACGGATTTGATCTTGACGACAGTCAATCCATGCAGAATCTTCTTGATAACTATGGAGAAGATGCTGAGTTCAAGACCATGGTAGAGTCCGCCCTAAAAGAATGTGGAACAAATGAAGATATCGAAGCTTTAAAAAATGCACCTCTCAGAGCCAGAGATGCGGCGAGAATATCTAATTTGAGTAGCATTCAGCAGGTGTTGGTTAAAATTAACTTGGAGGGAAAACCTTATCCGAGAAAATCCGGCGTCATTTCCGATGATTTGGACTATTCCGGATATGGAGGTTCTAACACGTGGGCGGAATTAAAGCCCCATTTCGGGAAATCTCCGCACGAACTTCCCAAAGATCCTTCAACAGATAAGGATTATTATTTCGTGAGCAATCCTACCTCAAATCATGAGGCCGGAGTATTTGCGCTCGTAGAAGTAGCCCCGAATGCAAACGCCAGATGTACTACCGGGGAGAGTCCTACAATTACTTTTGGGGCTCCTGAGGGTAATTTTGATCCTACACAGTGGTGCTATGCCGTCCTTATGGAATTGGCTGAAACGCCAACCAAAACCACGACCGTTGAAGATTATTACTACTCCCTTCCTTCAAAATATTTGGGAATGGGAATTGGTGATTCGAAAACAGAACGGGAAAATGCCATTGCGAGTTTGGATTTAAAGAATGATTATATTGAGATTCGCACCCCTAGCTGGGACGGCGGTGGAGATATGGCAATTTTTCGCACTACAAGGGGGGATGACCTGATTGCCGTGAGTAACACAAGTTGCGGACCACTGTGCATACAGAATTTTTACCTCCTTCGCTATAAAAGTGGCAGGTGGACTGACGTTACAGCCGAAGTGATGCCTTCAATAGATGAAGATGCCGCAAAAGAAAAACTTGCCGCACACTTGAAAGAAACTGGCGCCGGTAACGTGAATAAGGAGGGCCTTGATTTCGCCCCCATGATAGAGATCCCTCAGTTCGGGACGACTATGAACTATTTCGACCAGTATTCAAATACTGTCATTTATGAAATAAAATGGAGAAAGGGCAGTTTCTATCTGAACTAGCCTTATTAAGGCCAGTATTAAACGAGAAACTGTAAAGGATTTCCGTCTACTCAGTGATGTTTTTCGCGCTCTTTGCGAAGGATTGAACCAACAGGCACAGAGTCTGAGAGCTCAATATATACATGGTCACGCTGCCCTGGATGAATGACGTATACAGTCTCACCATCTTTTGTGAAAAATTCCTTGATCGTTACCTCATACGTGTCATCAGGTGTGAGGATCTCGCATGAAGTCGGCGCATCGAGGCGTCCCTTTACCTCAAGCGCATAGAGAGTTTTGTTCTCTTTTTTAATTACGTCGCGAATCACGGCAATAAACTCATGCGTTTGATAGCTAAGATTTTTTTCATACTCCTGAGCACTATCACGCGGATTATGGACCAAGAATCCGGGAATAAAACCCCGATTTGACGTCTTTGCCAGCTCAACTAGGTAGTCCCGATTAAATGGCTTACCCGCTTCCATCTCGTCGATCGCTTTTCTATAGGCGCGCGCAACTGTGGCCGCGTAGTAAAGTGTTTTATTGCGTCCCTCAACCTTAAAGCTACACACACCGGCATCACGCAACTCCTTGAGATATTCGATCAGACACATGTCTTTCGAGTTCATTATGTAGGTACCATTCACATCCTCATCGATTTGGAAAAACTCCCCGGGACGACTAACCTCTTCTAGATAATAGTCACTATCGAGCGGTTGGTACGCGGCATCTACCGCCTCCTGTTCATCGACGGTGTTTTTATCGATCGCCTTATGAAGCTTATACTGCCAACGACAACTATGCGCACAAATGCCCTGATTCGCATCGCGGTAGGCCATATAGCTCGAAAGCAAGCAGCGCCCCGAGTAGGCCATACAAATAGATCCATGCACAAAGAACTCTAACTCAAGCGTTGGGTTATGCGCATGAATACCGCGTATTTCTTCAAGTGAAATTTCACGCGAAAGAATAATCCGACTCACTCCTTGCCTATGCCAGAACTGAGCTGAGGCCCAGTTAACGTTGTTTGCCTGCACCGAAAGATGGACGGGAATCTCTGGAGCCAACTCTTTACACAACATCACCACGCCCGGATCAGCCACAATAAATGCATCCGGCTTTAAATCCGCCATTGGCCGCAAGGCAGCTTCCAAAAGGGGGATCTTATAGTTTCGTGGAAAAATATTCACGGTGAGGTAGATCTTTTTGCCTTGTGAACGTGCATATTCAACCGCCTCCTTTACAATCGCAATGTTGAACTTATTTTCTTTGGTACGCAACGAGAGCATGGGCACTCCGGCATACACGGCGTCGGCTCCATACTGAAAAGCAAATTTCATCTTTTCAATATCACCCGCTGGAAGTAAGAGTTCTGGTTTCATACGGGCGCAGTATAGCCCCTCGGAACGGAATAGAAAAAAGTTTTTTTGTAATTCGTGCAAACGTACACTAGCTGTATAGTGAGCACGCTCACGTTAGAAGTAAACCTTCCCAATGATATTTAGCTCGCTGCTCTTCATCTTCGGATTTCTACCGATTTTCCTCGCACTTTATTTTCTCACACCGGACCGCTGGAAAAACTATACTGCGCTCCTTGGTAGTTATCTCTTTTATGCCTGGGGAGCGCCCGGCTTTATTTTCGTACTAATACTGAGCAGCGCATTTGATTTTTTACTGGGACGCAGTATCCAATCGAGTAAGAAGTCTGGGGCGAAAAACCGTTCAAAACAACTGCTCATAATTGGTCTTATCTCAAATGCCGGGCTCCTTGCCTATGCGAAGTACGCCAACTTTTTTGTTGATCAGCTCTCTACCCTACTCTCAGTTGCCGGTCTCGACGCCCCGCACTGGACGGCCATTGCTCTGCCCCTCGGTATCTCGTTCTTCACATTCCAAAAGATCAGCTATCTCGTGGACATCTATCGTGGGACAACAGCACCGGCCCGCACCTTTGCCAACTATGCTCTCTACGTTGCACTATTCCCCCAGCTCATTGCCGGCCCGATCGTGCGTTACCACGACATAGCTGAACAAATCAGGGAGCGCACACATACAGTCGACAAGTTTCTCTATGGCTCTTTTCGTTTTGCGGTTGGTCTCGGGAAAAAAGTTCTTATTGCAAATGGAGTAGGTCAGATAGCAGACAGCCTGTTCGCACTCGACCCTCACACACTGCCCTCAGCGTACTTGTGGCTCGGAGCTGTTGCCTATGGCTTTCAAATCTACTTCGATTTTGCCGGCTACTCAGACATGGCTATCGGTTTGGGATATATGATGGGCTTTCGGATCGCCGAAAACTTCAACATGCCGTACATCGCAAAAAGCTTTACCGAGTTTTGGCGACGCTGGCATATATCTCTCTCCGCCTGGATGAAAGAGTATCTCTACATACCATTAGGAGGAAATCAGATATCAACAAAACGCACCTATTTCAACCTCTGGATTGTTTTTCTTTTCTCGGGACTATGGCATGGCGCAGCGTGGAACTTCGTCGTTTGGGGAGCATTCCATGGCCTGTTTTTAATGTTGGACAAGATCTTCTGGCTCAAAAAAGTAGAAAAGTTGCCACCAGTGCTAACCCGCCTCCTCACCTTCCTCTTGGTAACAACCGGCTGGGTATTTTTTAGAGCCGAGAACCTCAGCACAGCCCTTACCACTATAAAAAGAATGTTCATCTGGCAAACCACGTCCCTACCATTAGTACTATGGGCGGATTTAGTAAGTAATCGTGGCCTTGTAATCCTCCTTGTTGCAGCTGCGATCTCGTTCATTCCCAGCTTGAGTATCGTACGAAAGTTTATTGATGAAGTGAAATGGCCTGAGCATGCCGGAGTAAAATACATCATCACCCTCGTCTTGTTTTCCCTCTCTATACTCTCACTCGTCAATGCGAGCTTCAATCCGTTCATCTACTTCCGCTTCTAATGAAAAAGGTTTTAAAAATTATCGGGATCATAATAATCCTACTCCTACTCTGTGTACCGGGAGTGCAGATGGCAACAGGAATCTTTAATACGGTTCCGCTCAATGGTGAGACCAGTGAGAAAGAACGGCCGACCTTGAGTCTTCAGGATTTCATGGCGGGAAAGTACCAAGATACCCTCCAAAGCTGGTTTGAAGATAAACTCGGGTTTAGAGGAGAGTTAGTTAAAAGTGAAAATCAGCTCAATTTGGATGTTTTCGGGGAGATAGCGAGTGAGAGCGAGAGAAAGATCGTACTGGGTAAAAATGGCCATTTATATGAAAAATTCTACATAGATGACTGGAATGGTTACTATCTTCAGGACAAGCACTATGCTGAACTTAACAACAAGGTTCAGCAGCTGAAAAAACTGCAACTCGCCCTCGAAGAGCGAGGTAAGAAGCTCCTGATTTTACTGAGTCCGAGTAAGGCAACTGTCTACCCCGAGTTTATCCCGGAAAAGTATATTAGACCTGACCGTGCAGACCGTACGAATAGACATCAGGAGATCGTACCACTACTTGAGAGCAATGCTGTTAGCTTCTTTGACGCGACGGCATTCCTCATTAAAGTTAAAGAGGAGTCAGAGCTTCCACTCTTTGCAAAAGGTGGAACACACTGGAACTATTATGCCGCCTGCCTGGTGAGTGCAGAAGTCGCAAGGACTCTCTCGCTCTCACCCATGAGCTGCGATCCGGTGACTTTCTCTACCCAGCCACGAGGAAGCGATAACGACCTCAAAGAGCTTATTAATGTGTGGCGAGCAGATTTCACAGAGGAAGCCATCCCCTACCCTACAATCCAAAGCACGCCTAAAAGCCCGGAGAAAAGACAACGCGTTTTAATGGTTGGGGACAGTTTCGCTTGGGCTCTTCTTGATACGATGGATGAGGCGAACTTATTTGAGCGAATAGATTTCTTCTACTACTTTAAACGACTCACTATCTTCCCACGCGTTGGCGCGGATGAGCCGGTGGAGCGAGAGTCACTAGACTGGGAGAAGTTGTTTGAAGAGCACGATATTTTCATAATTGAATCTATGCCAGCCGCACTCGGCGAGCTGGGCTATGAGTTTATTGAAGAAGCTCTCAAAAACTTGAAGCCAGAGAGTTAGACTAAAAGTTCTATACTAGGCCGCTGTAAGGGTCCGTAGCGCATTACCTTATTTTATAGCCGGAACCATGAGTGACTGCCCTAACGGCAGGAACGCTCCTAGCTAGTCCCCCAGCCCGAATGCTAACTGAAGATAATACTCAGTTCATTGATGCGCTAAGAAACATCCAAATCGACCTCATATCCTTAGATGAGAACCAGGCCCGGCTGAGTATCTCAGTAAATGAATAATCACAATGAAGATCGAAATAAACGACCGGTTCGCTGCGGCGATAAAGCTCATCGAGGATACTAAGGTCGGCAACCTTTTCATTACCGGAAAGGCCGGCACGGGAAAGTCCACCTTACTTGAATATTTCCGTGAAAATACAGAGAAAAAGGTCGTTGTACTGGCGCCGACCGGCGTTGCGGCCCTCAATGTCAGGGGGCAGACGATCCACTCCTTTTTCCTTTTCTCACCGCATGTAACTCCGCAAATGGTGAGAGACGATATCCCATCAAGAAAGCTCCAGACTCTCATAATGGGGCTCGACGCGATTATTATTGATGAGGCATCCATGGTGCGGGCGGATCTTCTGGACTGCATCGATACATCCCTCCGTATCTACCGTGAAAACGACGAACCGTTTGGTGGTCTGAAGATGATCTTCATTGGCGATCTCTATCAACTTCCCCCCGTTGTGGCGAGTGCGGAAGAGAGGGAGATGTTCCGGACTCAGTACAAAAGCCCCTACTTCTTTGATGCGAAAGTCCTCAGTGAGACAAAGATGGAGATCATCGAGTTAGAGAAAATATATCGTCAAAAGGAAAGAGCGTTTATCGACATCCTCAACAAGGTACGTGATAACAGCATCGAACACAGCGACCTTCAGGTTTTGAATAAGCGGTATATTCCCGCCTACGATATGAGCGAGAATAATTTCGCCATTACCCTCACACCAACAAACTCCGCGGCACACGCTATCAACGTGCAGAAGTTGAGGCAGCTCAAGACAAAAACGCACACATTTTATGGTGAGTTGTCAGGAGATTTCACAAGTAGAAAGATCCCCACTGACGAAGAACTTGAGATAAAGGTCGGTGCACAGATAATGCTCCTCAATAATGATCCGGCCGGCCGCTGGGTAAACGGAAGTGTGGGGAAGGTCATCAGCATCGGCTTTAATGAGGAAGAGCTGGAAGATCAGCTGGTGGTTGAGCTGAGTGATGGTAAGACGGTCACCGTAGATAAAAATACATGGGAGATTTTTCAGTACTCTTTCGATCAAGAGACAAAAACACTGCGGGCCGATTCGGTGGGCTCTTTCAGGCAGTATCCCCTGAGGCTGGCATGGGCTGTCACCATTCACAAAAGCCAGGGTAAGACCTTTGATAATGTAGTGATCGATATCGGAAGTGGGACCTTTGCTCACGGCCAAGTGTATGTAGCACTAAGCCGCTGCACCAATTTGGAGGGCCTCGTCCTCAGAAAGCCAATTCTGAAAAGACATATACTTATGGACTACCGGGTCAGTCAGTTCATTGAAAGAAATCAGCGGCTAGCAGAGTAGAACAGCAAGAATTATGCGCCCCTATCTAAAATTAGCACTCACAGGGCTGATGCTCACTTCACCCCGAGTGGAAAGCAGACCGGCCCTCGAGGTTGACAGAAGCTCGCTAGAAGTTCATAATACTGTAATGGACGCACTAGAAACACAAAACTCCCCAGAAAACTCCCAGCGATATGAGGCTGACCTCAGAAGCCTTATCTGGCATGTGGTTCAGCATGAAGTTGGATACATAGATCATGGTTATAATCGAGCCGTTTTGGAAGAGACATACGCTCAGGAAAAAGAGCGGATAGCCAACTCCCCTCTCTTCAAAAACACCGTGATTCCCGCCTTGAAAGCTGCCTACGAAAACGGCACCCCCTACGCGGTAACCAACTACTACCAAAACGAAGAGCCCGATACTCCGCTCCAGGGATTTGTCTTAAAAGCACCCGAAGGCAGCGGGCTGACGGATATCACGATAGATCTGGATCAAGACTGGGGCGAAGAACAGTATATTGACGAGGAGGACGTGAGGACGGAAAGCGAGGATATGATCAATGCCGCAAACGAGGCTTATGACGAGCTCGAGGGGGAGGAGGAAGACGAAGAGGGCGAGATGAGTGATGAAGAGTGGGAGGCCGAGCATGAAGCCCAACTTCAAGCCGAGGTCGAGGAAAGCCTAAAACCTCTGGAAGAAAATGATCCAGAGTTATATAGAGAGTACATGGAGCAGCTTTCTGAGGCTGATCCTGAAGCCTCAGAGGCGGATAATAGATTCGAGTTATCAACGCTAGTTGATAGCTTCGAAGGGCAGAATCCTGATGCAAGCGATCAGGAGCTGTTGGCGCACATGCGCGAGCTAAAATCAGCAGAAAGAGATGCCATGCAGTATTCCAATGACTGGGGGGAAACTCCCATCGACCAGATAGAAGACCGAATCATGGCCCATGCTCGGCTTATGGGACTCGCAGAGGCCAACGGAGCCGACTATCGTGCATTTCTAGCGACAAACGCCAGCTACGGGCTCGAGGATGGTCCCAAAAAAGACCGTCTCCTCAAACTCGCCGAGCAGTACAGTGCCGAAGATGACGCAAACCGAGAGGCAGATCAGTAGTAGCGCAGAAGTTATATGATCGCATCCAATATAACAAACATAGTACAATGTACTCATGAATCTTTTCGAACAGATATTCCGGGCACTCAATAAAGCTCGTGTGAAATACATTGTTGTGGGAGGCGTCGCCGTGAACCTCCATGGATACCTTCGCTCTACGGGAGATCTAGATATTTTGGTCGTTCTCGATGAAAAGAACCTCAGGAAAATTGAGATGGTGATGCGGGAACTTGGCTACTCCGAAAGGTTACCGGTCTCTGTAATGGACTTGAGCGATAAGAAGAAAGTTAAGAAATGGCTGGAAGAGAAAAACTTACGAGCCTTCACCTTCAATCCTCCCATAAACAATCCCCTACAAATTGATATTATTATTGAAGAATCACTGAATTTTGAAAAAATGGCTAAGAATAAAGTCACAAAAAAAATTGAGAATGTGGGAATACCGTTAATTGCTATAGATGATTTGGTTGAAATGAAAAAGCGAGCAGGGCGCCACCAAGATGCGGAGGACATTAAAGCTTTATTAGATATTAAAGGACTATGAAATCTAAGACTTTGAAAAAGCACAGCCGACACGACACCGAAACACTGAAAATGTGGAAGAATTCGACTGTTAAAGCCAAACTTAACTGGCTTGAAAGTAGCTTGCGAATGGTGAAGCTAAAGAAGTTCTGAGATCGTACGGAGTTCCTCTACCAGTCCCTGCAACAGGCGATGATTTTTTCTGCAACCGTTCGGACCGTTGCGTTAGTTCGGAATGCGAAGATGCCGGCGAAAATGAGCCAGAGAGCTCCCAGTAGGAGCAGCGTGTACCCCGTGGGTACACGCTGCTCGGGAACGACCACACTGTAGGCAATAGCCGTGAGTGTGAGCAAAAACGGCAGACGCAAAATGTGATACCGCACATCAAGACGCTTTTCCACCAGATAATAGAGGCCGACAATACTCTGCCCCATTAAAAGTGCGAGGAGAGTTCTATCAATGGGGAAATCAAGATACGAGACTCCCAGCATCAGCACCCATGTCCCACCAACACTCGCACAGATAACACAGAATCGTGCGCGCGAGACGCTCTTGAATCCGAGAAGGAGAACAAAGAGAAGGGCGATCCCCGCAAGTGCAAAAAAGAGAGGCGTCATGAGAGTAGTTCGGCTATGAGTGCTGCTGAAAAGAGCATCAGAAAGGTTAAGATAATTCCTTGAAATGGAATAGTTCGGCTTTTTCTCAATCGGCTGACGGTGCGACTCAGAGTTGGTGAGAGGGTCATCATGAGTGCTCCCAGAAAACTTCCGAGCAGCATACTGTTAACAGCATAAGTTCGGTTGAGTAGTGAGCCGTAGTCTCCAGTCCACGAGAGGTAAAAAGATGAGTACTCCGGGATGAGAGGCATCAGCGGTATGACCGTGAGAAGCAAAGAAGCTAGCCCAAGGAGCGTTTTTTGAAACGGGAAGCGCACACCAAAACGTCTCGTCAAAAATGTTGAGAACCACAATCCGATTGCCACAGCAAAGGCACCAATAAAGATGCCGATGCTGAGCGCGCCAACGCCTAGATACGAAGCTGCCACCGCAGCCGCCCCGGCACCGGCAGTACAAAGTGGGCAGTGAGCCAGAGCGATACGCGGAACCGCCGAGAGGGCCAGAAGCGAGCCTGTTGTGAAGAAAAATCGTTTCATAGTTATAAGTTCATAAATAATGTGTGCTCGCCGTCGGACATAAACTGCTTGATCTCAAAAGGCCCTGTCTTCCCGCCCGGCATACCCGGTGAGCCCGATGGCATTGCCGGGAGGCCAATACCAAGAATATCCGGCTTCTCAGTGAGGAGTTTTTCCATGGCTTCGGTTGGAATATGTCCTTCAACACTATAGCCACCGATTAGAGTTGTATGACAACTCCATAACTCTTTGGGGATACCATTATCCATCTTGATCTGATCAACATCGTCGGTATCTATGACATTGACGGTGATCCCCTTTTTTCTAAGGTAACCAACATAATTGGTGCAGCAACCACAAAGGGGCGACTTATAAAGAGTTACCTCATGCTGAGCGAGTACCGTACTGCCCTTCTCGGTAGAGGTTCCCGAGGCCCCCCACAAGACAAAGACAAAAAGTGCAGCGAGAAGCAGTCCACCGAGGCGTAATTTACTTGATGATTTCATACTGAAAATACGTTAAGAGATAGGAACTTTCTTAAACGTATGCAGCATCTGCCAGCTTTTTATTTTTCATCACAAGCCAGCGCCGAAACCTATAAAGTGAGTTACTACAGTGCATCCAAGATCGCCGTATTATGAGCTGGATCCTACGACCATGGTATCTGATATCTCGACTCACAGAGAAGATCAGTGCCCCATAGACAAGAATAAAAAACAGAACCCTGTGCCCCGGAGTTATGGCGCTCAAAGTACTCTGCAGCCAGTCCATATATTCGCCCAGACCATGGGCACATCCCGTCTCGTCTTGGACAGGACTAAAGGGACACGAAGAGTGCATCGAGTGGTCGGTATTATTCATGACGAAGGTGCTTCCCAAAAAGAAGATACTTACACTCAAGGTCAGAACAGTGGTGATGAGAAATTTGATACTCATAAAATCAACCGACAAATCACAAGAGATAGCTAGAGGCTTAGGATGAAATCTTCTAATTTTTTTTCGACAATCTGCGCCACCTGCGTCACCTCCTCAGACCCGACGAGCCCCAGAAGATGAGTTGGTTTCATCGTTGAGACGATGACCTGGTTATCATTTGTCTCGTACACAATTACATTACAAGGGAGGAGGAGGCCAATGTCATCCATTTGGGAAAGAGCCTTGTGCGCGAACTGGGGATTGCAGGCTCCAAGAATCAAGTAGTTCTTAAATTCGAGATCCAACTTTTTCTTCATAACGGCTTTCACGTCAATCTCAGTAATCACACCAAACCCGAATACATCCAAGGCCTGACGGACTCTCTCGACCGCATCATCGAAGGGAAGCTGCAGTGTAGTTTGAAACTTATAACTCATATGCACATTATTTCTTAGCCGCCTTGAAAGCGATAATAAGTTCTTTAATTATCTTCTCCTGCTCTTTTTTATTGTTACTCTGAAAGGCCTTTTCACCACAGGTGTGAAGATGGCTATCGAGCACTTGCGCGGAAACAGAGGAAAGGAGCCCTTCAACTGCCCGCATCTGCTGAATAACATCCATGCAGTACTCCCCTTCCTCAATCATAGCAAGAACTTTCTTCAGCTGCCCGAGGGCTTTCTTTGTACCGGTAACGGATTTGGACTTGTAGGGCTCAATCATAAAAAATCATAGCGAGATAACCTACCACCCAGGTTATATGGTTGAGAGATCAAAGTCAAGCCCATGGACATCCCCCGTCCGTGCCCCTCCCCTTTAGTGCTATAATCCTTTTTAATGAGAAAAACCCTCTGGCTGCTGCTGATAACACCACTAGTTCTGGCCGGCTGCTCCAAGGAGCCGAGCCTGCTTACCATACCGGAGGGAGAAACGGGACCAGAGAAAGATGCAGCTGCGGCCCTCGCAGAGGAGCCAACAACTCCCGCAACTCAGGGAAGTACCATCAGTGAACCAACGGAAAATCCCACAGTACTTCACGAGAAGTATACGGAGCTCAACAAGAATGCACCGGCTGAGCGGTGGACGATTACGCTTGATGGTGGCCTCCAAAAACTAACGGTAACGACTCAGGATCCTCAAAACCCTGATGGCGCATGGAAGACTATCAAAGAAGATCAGATCTACCTGAGTGATCCGTCTGAAGCTCAACGGAGTAACGACTTTTGCCCGTGGACTGGATGAGCACTACAGCGTGATCTGTACTCCCCCTGAGCAGTACGGCGGGCTCAAGGTTCGCTCCTTCTCACTCCGACAAAACTACACGCCCGTCCGCTTTACCAAAGGGGCGGTTACAGACTACTCGAGTGCAGCAAACACCGCCGACTACACCGTTAAGCCGACCTCCGCCCCGGGCTCACTGGTCGGGGACGAGGTCTGGCGCGGAAATGATTTTATAAAGGGGAGTGCGGCGGCACAGTACCTTCTTGGCCTAGAGAAAAGGGAGCATCCCGATGGCGTTAGAATAGCGATGATCCACAAAATTGGCAGTAAGCTCGACATCTACTACAAGACCGTGTGGGGCTGTGAGGGGTGTGCACGTCTCCTCCCGAACTACATAACCTACGATGAGACAACTAGAGAGTCCACCCTCAGCACAGCAAAGGAAGAAGGTATCTTCGCGAATCGCTGCATCGCAGTCGCAGAGAGCTCGCCCAACGGACGCTACCTCTTCTGCCCTGAGGATATGACCGTCTACGATCTGGACACTCATAAGCAAAAACAGGTCTATGACCTCAAAGATGGTGATGAGCTGGGCCCGGGCTCACTGAACTGCTTTGGCCCCTGCCCGGACATATGGAGCTGGATCAGCAACACCGAGCTCCTCCGCATCATCTGGATATCAGCCAGTGTGGGTTCTGATGAGCCCTCGAGCGCGGCCTGAGCTTCACAATAAACAACTCCCATCCTCATATAGACCTTCTCCTCACACGGGCGGCCGGTCTGAGGGCTACGCCAGCCAACACTGTGGGAGGCACCCATACGAACAAATCCACTTTGAGTACCCCAGGTGTCGTGCTTGACTCAAGTACCTTTTTTGTTATTATATCATCTTATGGAAAAACTAACGGGCAGAGACGGAGGTAAGAAGGGTATCGAGTCAGCTTCAGAGGCCGAACAAATATTTCTTACAACGGTCATAACGGCCCTCAACCGAGTTGCCTGCTTCGCCGTTAAGGGCTACGGCTCACCCTACAGCCGAATACTTATCACGGAAGATGCTGAGGTAGCCGCCGAGCTCAGCGCTCATTTGAGGGAGCAGTCGAATGGTACGGTACCAAGCCCGTTTCCTCCCGGCCTCGAAGAGACATCAACCACGAGCACCCTCCTGGTACAGTTTTATGAATCTAATGGAGACTGGTACCTCTACGCCTTCCCTCCAAGTTACAAACCACACCCCTCTAACTACTTGCGCAAAGATCAGCCGATTCTCGGCTTTTCTGCAGAAGACTGGCTCACCAATCCCTACGAGGGAATGCGCGTGCTCGATATTTGGTATATCCTGAGAGAAAAATATGGTGAGGGCTCAGAAATCCTGCGGGATTTTAATGAGTTCGGTGAGCTTGTGCGACGCTCTCTGTACGAGAAGTTTACTCCGGAGGAAGAGGTGGCGATGAAGGTTGAGATGAGCCGCCTCAGGGTGAAAATTGGACCACAGGTTGCCCGAGCGCTTGTAGCAGATATGAAACGCGCCTATTTCGATCACGAAGGTCCGTGGTTAACCCCAAGCGATGAGCCCCCGGACGACCCCGATCCAGATGATCGCGACGAACTGGGTGTCGAGCCGCAAGAGAGTCCCGCAGCGAGCCGCCCCAGCCTCAGACTCATCATAACAAGGCCAGAAGCCCCAGACGACGAAAGGAATGCAGTGTGAGACAAATCAACGCGATACCCCAGCGCTCACGGAGTTTGCCAGACACCCCTTGCAAAAAAGCTCGAAAAGGACGACAATTAGGTTCCACTTAACCACCTTATTATGAGCGCAGCAGAAGCACGAATACCGGATGATTTTGAGGCCGCAAGAGGGTCAAAACCAACTAAAATCGACGTTGTAAAAGATCACAGCCCCGCGCTTCCAACACTTCCTCGCGATGAGTTGTCGGCGATACTCAACCAAGTGGCTCAGGATGGTGAAGCTCTCCGTGCAGTTGATGACCTCAGAGCTCTGTTGGATCCCGAGGCGTAAGGAGCTGAAGCGTTCGGCGAGTCATATTGGTTACGACAATCATGCGAGAAAAAAGATCAAGGTAGCGATGGAGCCGCTCATGGTAGCTAACTCCGAGCTCACCGGGGTTGTTTCTTTCGGCCTCAAGGTTGCCATACACGCGTGTTACCGGGTCGACCCAGGCTTCGAGAGTTTGGAAGTAGTGAACGGCCAGCTGACGGCTGAGAGCTTCCGGATCACACTGTTCTGCGGTCAGTGCCTCTCGTACTGGCCCTTTGAAATCATCGGCGAGAAGTTTCGCTCCGGAAAGAGCAGCCGAGATACTCAGCCCCGTGGCCTCAGAAACTTCATCTCGATACTCATCGTTTCGGCGCTCAAACTCCTCATTCAGATCCGTGCCACCAGTGGCTCGAACCAGTCCCAAAAAGGCCTTGGCAAGTGGAGCAAGATCGTGATGAGCTGACTCCAAAACCGAGGCGACATCTTTGGCCAGAGTCCTCTCATATTCGGGAGTCCCCAGGCGCAGATCAAAAATATAGGGAGTTGCCTCATCGTCACACTCGGCACTCTCGCTCAGTCTCTGAAAAACAGCAGCCATACGCTCACAGACGCGGGTGTAGGCCCCCTGCAAACGGTCGATAATCGTTCTCCCGTCGGGATCGGTGGACGTGCCGGGAAGCTCACACTCATTGAGACGAAGATGTGCGGCGGCCAGTCGATCAGCCCCTTCAACGTGCTGTGGCTGATGGGCCAAGACCTTCTCAACCGCATCTCCGATGAGTCTGCAGTTGACTAAAATAGTCTCAGTTAAAGCAGCCCGCCTCTGTGGAGTAAGAGGCTCATCCGCAAGGAGATCCGAAGAGGTCGCCGGCTCAAAAAGTTGGGTAGTCAAATTTCCTTCCCCCTTGAGCAGAAGCCCTGCATCACGAATCAGTTTATCAGCGAGTTGAGGCATAACGAGTGCGGCCTTTTATGAGTAAAAACATACGAGGCATCACTCTACCACACCTGTTGACAAAAACAACTCGAGGTTCCTGGCCTTAGTTTGCTATAGTAGAAAGCGCAATGGACTTCCCTATCGAACTTCCACCGGGCTATCTGGCAAAGGCGGCGGCACTTAAAATCAGCCCCGAGGATATCACTGAGCAGTTTATCCGCGGAAGTGGCGCGGGCGGCCAGAAGATAAACAAGACCTCCTCGGCGGTCCTGCTAAAACATCTTCCCAGCGGAACCGAGGTACGCTGCCAGAAGTACAGGGAGCAGAGCAAAAACCGCCTCTCGGCCTACAAGCTCCTCATCCTGAAAATAGAAGATACGGTTAAGGGGAAGGCGTCGGACCGGGCAAAAAAAATCTTCAAACTTATAAAACAGAAGCGACGACGCTCTAAAAAGGCGCAGCAGAAAGTTCTCGAGGCGAAGAAGATACGCGGCGTGGTAAAAGAGGGGCGAAAGAAGGTCAAAGACTACCCTTAGAGCTCTACTTAGTAAGCTTCCAAAAAACTTTTAGGCGCGCTCAGACTGAGGCCGCCCGGACTCACGGACCATAGAAGGGCTCGTCCGGGCGCTCATCTTCAGCGCAGGCGCGTAGCGGATAGCAGTTTGGGACGTTCAGCCGGCCCGTCCACTCAAAAACAGGGCCGCCGCCGCCGCCTCGGTTACACGCGAGTGGCATGTCTTGAGCAGTGGCTTCGGGGCGCTCACCGGGAGCACACTGAGGCATGGGCAGACAGTGAACACGCAGGCCTGCGACGTGGTACTCATTCGAACCGGATGGAAGATCGATGCAGTTAAATCCATCATTAAAAAGTGGAGCGATATCCACACCAAGATACTGAAAACCCACGATGGTACCGCCCAGAATTGCTCGACAATCATCCTGGCTCTGAATCACGTAGCCGCCATAATAATGACAACTCAGTGGAGACTCATCGACGTCGCAAAAGTCCATGGGAAGGCAGGTGTCGAGCTGATCTCCTGGCTGACAGTCGAGCAGCGGATCACAGGTAAGATACTGAAAGCCATCGGGATCAAACCCAAGAAGTGGCTCCTGCCCGTCTTCACAGGGAGGAGTATTGTCGTAGATATTTTCATGGACGTAGTCAAGCCGTAGCTCGGGGCGACCATACCAAATTTCATAGACAAAAGGATTTACATCTCGACCAAGTGCAGAGCCGGCTGGAAAGACGATGGGCTCGTCACGTGATAGGCGTCCGGGAAGTGGATCGCAGAGTGGCTTGAGGCAGGCACCTTCGGGAAGTTCAGGAGGATCGATCTGGCACACTGTCACGAGCTCTCCACCCTGCGCTTCCGGGTACTGTCGGGAGACAACACCATCAGGAGCAAAGTGATAGCGAGAGACAAGCGTCTCCCGGTCGGCATCGCGCAACTGAGCAAAAATAGGTGGGCAGGCCGGAAGCGCATCACACGATAACTGGCCGGCATCACGAGGGAACGAGGCGTCCTGATGAGGTTCTTCACCAGCGTCAACCAAGGCCGTATCGCCTGCTCCTCCATCCATGATCTGACTCATGGCATCAGCAGTCGAGGTCGCGGCGTCCATAAGAGTGGCGACTGAGGCATCAGCCTCACCTTCCGATACGGGCTTAGGGTCGACTATACAGCCTGAAACAACTGTTGCGAGCGCTAACGTCCGGCCGAGTTGAGAGGCTTTGTTGAGCATAGGAAAGATACTATAAACTGTTTAGCGGAAAAATGCAAGCGCCTCGACACCGCCCCCTACCGAACCATCATGGCGTCCAAAAAAGAGTTATCCTCCCAACATTATTGAGACAAAAGATAACTCCGACGAGCCTCCTCGAGCTCCCTAACATGAAAACCTCAACAGAACATCTTCTTCTGAAACCTGCCCCTCCGGTGTCGTTATCTTAACGTGGAGGTTTCGGTACGGTCGTATCGAACGATAAACTTTGATTATGCTCTCACCGGGCCCAAGGTCCTCAATGTTGAAGCGGTCGAGCCGGACGGGAGCGGCATTGTCGCCCAGACCAGTGACCTCAACTTTATAGCTCCCCTCAAGCTCGAGCTCGGACTCATAGCGAAACGTAAGCTTCGCGATAGTCGAATCATCGATGCAGGCATCTCCATAAATAGAGCGATTGAGCTCCAAGTGACCTGCTCCTGCCAGAGCTAGACGATCCGGATCGAGGATACCAAGGTGAATAAGCGCCTTATTCTCACCAACCGACTCCCACTCGAGACGCAGCCCCACAACTTCATCCTCAAAAACTTTTCCTTCACGAATGAGTGAGCTGTTCGTATCTGAGAGAGATCGAGCGCCCCCACTCTTCCTCACGGGAACAGCATCGTTTGGCACAGTGTCGAGTAAGATTCGATTTTCTCGATAGGGGCCGGCCATAGGACAGAGCATAAGCGCTAAGCCGCCGCCATCCGGAATCCCACCAGCAGCCTCGGCACTTAGAGCGAAGGCGGCATCTGAGTTGTTCCGGTCATACCCAATAGGTTTTCGATACTCGACGCAGAGCGCCTCATCCTGATAAGGGATACGGACAACGTGAGGAATGTCACTCTGAACTTCAAGTGCGGAGATAACGTAATCCCCACTCTGAACGACATTTTGGTATGAAGACCAACGACCGGCGAAGTACTTTCCCCAAGCACTGATATGCCCTTCAAAGAAGCTGGCCCCCATTACGTCGAAGGGATTGCCATACTCAACGATCGAGCAGCCAGGAAAGCCATCTGGGCTGAGTGAGGGGTCCTGAAGGAAGCCGCGCTGAAGCCGCTCGTAAACACGGTCTCCACACTCAAGAAAGTTCGCGTGCGGCTCTAGATTAAAGGGAGCGTGGCCGAGCTCATGCTCAACTAAACTATGGCTGAAGCTATTGAAAATCGGCACGGGGATATCGTTTCCAAGCGCCTCACTTTCCGCCGCGTAGGCATGATCATAAGACCCCACTCTGATGACGGAAAGATCCTGCCAGTCTCCATCTGCGTAGTAGTAACTACGATCACCGAGTCCGCCAGCTGTTGAAATTGAGGGATAGACGAAAAGCACATCAAGATGCTCATAGTTAAGGAGATCA
>Ga0065180_10000497_pt1 | contig 18795 bp, 11 predicted proteins | sample CryGey02umfilter_3_FD_59226 | JGI IMG/M metagenome (GOLD analysis project Ga0065180, IMG submission 59226) | Groundwater microbial communities from aquifer in Utah, USA - Crystal Geyser 4/9/14 0.2 um filter (version 2) (version 2) | ecosystem: Environmental > Aquatic > Deep subsurface >... | reverse complement strand
CTTGAACTTAAACCTATACTTGAACTTAAACCTATAAAAGAGCGGCCCTTGAATTCCATAAAGAAAAACTTATAAATCGCTCAATTATACCAGAAAACTCACTCTGATACCAGCAGGGGCTCCCCCGGCGGGAGGTGAAGTCGAGAATAAGATGGATGATTATCTCTTGCATCTTAAAATGCTTTTGAGTAAAATCGCAGAGCTATGGCACATAAAAAAGCTGGTGGCTCATCCAGAAACGGTCGTGATTCCGTCGCCAAACGACGAGGTGTGAAACTCTTCGGAGGTCAGCTCGCAAAGGCAGGCGCAATCATCATTCGCCAGAAGGGAACTAAGTTCTTCCCCGGTGAAAACTGTGCAATCGGAAACGATTTCACGCTCTACGCACTCAAGGAAGGAAAAGTAACCTTCCAGGAGAAACGTCGAAGACGTTTTGACGGTCAGGTCCACAGAGATATTTTTGTCTCGGTAGTTTAGTTTTTCATGGCAGGTTTTGAGTCCTTTGCGCCCGGCGAGGGGGGAGAATCATACGATCCCGCCGCCTTTGAACGTTTCAAGGAGCGACTCAAGAAGAATAGTGCGGTTATAGCGGCGCTCGTTAAAAGTGAGAAAAAACAGAAAAAAAAGGAGGATACGCTCCTGCAGATTCTTCTAATGCTCATTCAGTCAAATCAGAAAAGGGGAGTGATGCTCCTTGCAACCCGTCTTCTTGCCGAAAACATACCGGCGAGCTTTGTTCTGGCCCTCATTATCCTTGGGAATGAGGATATTCAGCGCGAGATCGACCATCAGGCCCAGCTTCTCCTAGAAAAGGAGAAGGACGAGGCGGCTGCCACACAACAGGCTCAGGCCCAGGAGTCGTTCGCACCTCGGATGGGCACAACCCCAGCCGACTATCAGGGAGCACTGGGCGGCCCTTCTGAGCAGAGTTACAGCAGCAGCTCCGAAGACTCCCCGACCGACAGCCTCTGCGCCGAGGACTTTAGGCGCTCTTCACCGCCTTCAGAGTTCTCCTTGGTGAGCCAGCTCGGGCATAACTCCGCACTTCCACTTAAGATGCGTGGTGATATCGACAGCTGGTGCTGGGGGGTCTTTGAGGCAGGCTCATCCGTCCCCTTTAAAGTTCTCGAGACGACTCTCGACAAAGAGGGGCATATCAAAGGGATCGTTACTGATGCAGCCGCAAATGTCCTCGATGACTACCTTGCCTCTATGGAGAGCGAGTCTAGTTTACGAATGGCGTACGATGGCTGCCGTGCCTTCGCCGAGTTCATGCTTAAAGGTGTTATGCGTCGGCTCAAAGAGCAGGTGGAAAGCCAGCGACAGCTGGGAGAGGCGCCTGACGCACTTTAACTGTTTTCTAGCATAGAACTTCCTGGTATAATCCCGCCGTACTCAAATCTGCTTATGGTGGCTATGGTGTAGCGGTAGCACAACAGGTTGTGGTCCTGTTAGCACGGGTTCGATTCCCGTTAGCCACCCCATATGGTGAAGTTATAAGTTAAGTTCACGGGCAAAATTGACCCGTGGCTATTTTGTGCTATAGTTATCCTCCTATGACTAGGGAAAGATTAAGGGATATCGTTATAACCCCCGAGGAGATCAGCGCCGGCTTTCATGAATCTCAGCAGATGCTTGCGGACTACAGGGAAGTTATGGGGCACGTCCTACACGCTACGGATGGCTCCTTTGGGGCATTTGTTAGCGAGCGCGGCGTAAGCAGGAGCTCAGATATGAGTGAGTATGATAGGCGCTCACGCCAATTTGACAGCTGGCAACGTCTAGGGCGAGTTCCCTTTGATGTTCGAGCGATCTGTGAGCTCCATGGTTTCGGCGTCTTTCCTTCGGCTCAATCGGCCGCCGGCAAAACGGCAATCGAACGCCTCATCGATCAAGGGGTAGAGCCCTATACCTTTCGCGCGCCGGCTTTTTCACTAGTGAGCATGTTCAACTCGCTCCACTACTGGCGGGGCCATAACCAGGAGCAGACTACAAATACCGGTCACTCGCACTTGATCAAACAGAAGTATATCGATGAGCTTACTCGGCGGATAATGGATGGTCTAAGAACCACTCCGGTTGATCCTCAGTCACCCTCGACATCGGCCGTTGTCGCAGGCTCAGTTTCCCGACTGTTGAGGAAGGTTGGTGGTCCGGTGGGGCACAAAGGGGAGGCGCTCCAGCCCCTTACGCGTGAGGTAGACCTCTCACTTGAGAGTGTTGCCGACAAAGAAACCCCGGAGGATGAGCTTACCGTAGCTCGTCGGACTATACGTGACTTTATTTTGGCACTTTTTCACTCCGGCCGCTGCTCGGAGGCTCGCTCTCGCGGCCACTACATAATTTTGCCCTACTCGTATGATGAAGCCGTAGCTCAAAGCCGCCTCGAGAATTTCCTTGCGGCCTTGAAGGCAGCCCGCATGCACCTTGATACAGCTATTCATCCGACAGGGACTCGCAGTGGTCATGCACATGGCGAAATCCTAACCCACTCTCACATTATCAGGTTAAAAGATTTTGATCAGTTTGACCATGAAGTACTCCAAACGGAGTTCCACGGGCGAGTGGAGGAGATACTTGGTGGGATGAGTCCTCATCCCCCGAGAAGGTTAGAGAGGCACACACAGAACTAGGTCATCACTATTTTCTTTCTCTGGCAACCTAAAAACTGTTGTCGGATTTTTCGACAAAACAGGGGCAGATGATTGAGATATCGCGGTAGTGACGATGGCGAAGTACTGTAGTAACCTTCTGCGGAGGGCTTTATTGAGCCATAAAGTCGGTTGCTCGGCGCCGTTTTTTTTGTATTGTGGAGTTATTACTTTCCTAATTACTTTCCACTATGCAGACCGCCTCATCGACCAAAGTTGGAGCCGCACGACAGACCCTCAGGGCTCACGAACGTGACTACGCTCAGACCGGCTTTGGCCAGGAACACCTTCTTCAGCTGTCTTACCTCGAGCTCGAACAGAAGAATCTTGAAGTTAAAGAGAAGCGCATCGGCGGAGCCAGTAATGACGAGATGCGCGATGAGTATATGGGGTATCTAAAAAAAGAGGCGGGGATTAAGTCGATCGTCCTCTTCTTCTGCGATCTTGAGGGCCGCCTTCACGCACTGGACTACGACAAGAACTTCCTGCTGGGCTCTGAAGATAATCTAACCTTTGATGGCTCCTCGATCCGTGGCTTTACCGCTCAGTTTGAGTCCGACCTTCGCCTCCGTGTGGACTGGAGGAGCTTCCGCTGGGCACCTTCGGATCTTTTTGGCCCGGGTAAGGTGCTCGTCTTTGCTGACGTCATGGACAAGGATGCGACCTTTTATGACGGCGACTTCCGGGGGAAACTTTCGCACTACTGCGAAGAGCTCCGAACCAAGCGCGGACTTGTGGTAAATATCGCTCCCGAAATTGAGGGCTTCCTCTTTAAGGGAGACAAATCTGAGCAGCACTACGACGAGAAGGCCGGCTTTGAGCTGGTTACGATGAGCGGCTACTTCAACTCGCTTCCGCAGGACTCCCTTCGACTTTTTATAGACAAACTCGCTGAAGTTAAGCGGGCACTCGGCTTTCAAAACGAAAAGGATCACCCCGAGGTTGCTCCCGCACAGTTTGAGCTGAACTTCCGCTACAGTGTGGCCTTGGACACGGCCGACCAGGTCCAGCTCTATAAGCTGATTGCACGCCAAGTCGCCAGTACGATGGGCCTTACCGCCTGCTTCCTGCCAAAACCAATCGCCGATATCAACGGAAACGGTATGCATACAAACATCTCGCTTGCTAAGGATGGAGTAAACCTCTTCTACGATGCGAAGGGCCAGTACTCACTTTCTGAAACGGCCTACCGCTTTCTCACAGGAATTCTCTTCCACGCCCAGGACCTCTGTCTTGCGATTAACTCGAGTGTGAACTCATACCGACGTCTCGACCCCGCCTTTGAGGCGCCGAACGAGATCAAGGTCTCCTCGACCGATCGCGGCTCAATGATCCGCATACCGATTGGGAATGAGAAGAGCGCGCGTATCGAGGTCCGCACGGTTGCTCCCGACGCCAATCCCTACCTGGCATTCTATACACTTCTTAGAGCCGGAATGAAGGGCATCGATGCCACTAAAGAGGAGTTCGAGCTGATGCGTTCAGCTATAAGCGGGCGCATAAAGAAACTTCCCGGGGAGATCTACACGGCTCTCCGAAACTTCAATCGTAGTGGTTTTATGACCGAGATCATGGGTGAAGCAAACCACCAGAAATATGCCACCCTGAAAAAGACTACCGCAGACAGAAGTCCTCGCAGCTTGGGGCGACGGGTAAAGGGGGGTGAGGTTCGCTACCACCACGAGATCACAAACCAGCTCATCTGGGGCGAGTTCTAGGACTGTCCATCGGCACGTTTGAGAGTGAAGCTAACATCACGTTGGAGATCACAAAAGGTCGGAGTAACTACTCTCCGGCCTTTTGTTGTAGGCATCATCACGCAGTTGTATACTAAAGCTGAATCTCTAACCGACTCAAACCATGTCTACAATAAAACTCAAACCGTGGCTTAGGTACTTTGTTCCCGGAGTAGCGCTCACGACGATCGCGCTTCTCCTTCTACCCTCACTGATCTCACTCTGGAGTAGTAAGCTTTTTGTGATCGACTCGGCTTATGCTCAAGAGATGTTTGATGTGCAGGCCGTAGAGGGAGATGAGGCCGGCGTAGAGGCGACAACCTCCTTCCATATCACGACAAAACAGCCGGTTGAGCGAGCCGAGCTTGAGTCGCACCTTCGATTCGTGCCCGAGACCTCCTTCACTCTCAATAAGATAGGGGAGCTGGAGTATGTCGTGCATCCCGATTCCGAGCTCTCTCCAGGCACCGTCTACAACCTTATCATTGATGCAGCCTACCAGACAGAGGTGGGAGTGGTGACGCCAAAGAGGTACAGCTATGCTTTTCAGGTGAAGGATGTCTTTCATGTAACCAGCTCCACACCCGGGAATCAGACCGATCAGGTTCCAACCACGACGGGCATCGATATCACCCTGAGCCACACCGGAGTAAACCTCGATGCTTTCAGGTCAGCCTTTCAGATAACTCCCTCCGTGGCCGGCCGTTTCGAGCAGGTAACACATAGACGTTTCGCCTTCGTACCTTCAAAGCCACTCAGCCCAACGACGCTCTACACTGTGACCCTGAAAAAAGAACTGGCACTTGGTGAGAGCGGCCCGACACTCCCTGCAGACTACAAGCTTGAGTTTTTAACTTCGCGAGAAACAGTGACCTATGAGAGTGGACGCTACTTCACTTTTGATGACTGGAATCGTGAGTACCAGACCTTCCTCCCCAGTGAAAGCCCCCAGTTCAGCGTAAGCTATGGAGAAAAAATCCCCGCCTCCGCCGAGATCCGGATCTACCGTTTTGACTCTGTTGATGACCTGATTAATAAGGTCCAGCTTAACAAGGTACCGGGCTGGGCCTGTTTTTCCTGCTTCTCTTACGAAATTAACTGGGAGGGGCGTGAACCGGTGGTAACGACCACTATCGGCGAACATTCCGGAAGTCGCGAAGGGGACCAGGCCGGACGTCAGGCCCTAACTTTTGATCCGCTTGGGCAGAAAGGTATCTACAGCATTGAGATGATTCTCGATGGCAGGCTTTTTGATCAGACTATCTTCCAAGTCGCCGAAAATCGAGTCTCAACCACCATATCAGAGACGACCTCATATGCCTGGGTTAATAACGCCACTACTCACAAAGCTGTTCCCGGCGCCACTATCTCACTCAGAGAGCGCGGAGTAAGCGCAACAACAAATGCCCAGGGAGTCGCGACCTTTACAACCCCTGAGTGCCGGGCCAATGACGATCAGTATATAACCAGCGACCTGATGACCGTGAGTGCCGGAGGCGAGACCCTGGTCCTTATGCTCCGCGGATCATGTGTCGCGAAGGACCGCTCGGAACTATACAGCTCTTACGCGCCATCTCCGACCTATTGGAGTACTCTTTCGACAGATCGAGAGCTCTACCTCCCGGGTGATCTTATCCATTTCTGGGGTATGGCACAGCCAAAAACCGGCAGTCTTAATAAAAATCTCACCCTCGAGCTCAGAAGCTACCAGTCCGACAAGCCACTCGCAGTTATCCAGATGCAGGCAAATGAACGAGGCAGCTTCATCGGCGAGCTTCAGCTGGGCAACCTTGTTCCGGATAACTATGAACTCCTATTAAGGGACGCTGCCGGGCAGATTATTAGGTCTCAGTACCTCTCTATCGCAACCTACCAAAAGCCCCTCTACAACCTTGATCTCTCGCTCAATAAGCAGGCGATTTTTGAGGAAGATACCGTCACACTCAGCGGCAAGGTAGAGTTCTTCGAGGGAACACCAGCCGCAAGAACCCCGCTCTTTATAAAGGTAAACTCAAATGGAAAGAACCGCACCGTAACTACCGATGCCACCGGCTCGATCAGTGAGATCTTCAAGGGAACTGAACTCCTTCCCTCAGATCGGACCTCTACCAGCGAACGGGTTGAGCGCTACCACAACTACAGTAACTGGGCGAACATATCCATCGATGTTGCCGACGCAGAAAGTGGTGATGCTCGTCAGGATACTCCGATCTCAGTATTTAGGAACGACATGCAGCTCGAACTCGACCGTGACTCCTACCAGACTGCACGGCCCGTAATTAAGGGAAAGCTACACACAGTCGACCTCAGCAACTATGGCACCACGAAGGGGCACCTCGACAGCCCGGTTGTCGACTATCCTCTGACGCTCGAGCTCTACAAAGTTGTTTCCGAAAGAGTTTACGAGGATAAGACTGAGTACGACCCCATAGACCAGACGGTAGTCCGCCCTTCACGGCTGGTCTATCACGATGAGCAGCTTCTCACCCAGCCGGTCCTTACAGATGGGAAAGGTGAGTTTGCCTTCTCATACGATTACGATCCAGCCATCGAGTACTTTGTGCGCGTTCTGGGAAAGGATACGAAGGGCCGCAACTTCCTGACCAGTACGGGAATCTATCCGCGTCGTTATATCGCACCAGTTCCCGAAACTACTCCTGGAGATGCGCCTGTAATCCAGCAACCTCGCTACCTTTCGACGCGTGTTACCAACCAACAACGCGACTCTGAAGGTGGCACCCTGGGCTTCCATCCAGGTGAGAAGGTCACAGTCCAACTCTTTGGTGATGACGATCAGGAATATCAGCCTCAGCCCGATGACCAGTTCCTCTTTTTTGTAGAGCAGAACGGTGTTCTTCAGACGGCACTCAGCGACAAGCCCACTTTTGAGTTCACCTTCGCGCGTGAACACATTCCAAATGTGAGCATTTCGACGATCTGGTTTGATGGTGTCTACTACCACAATGCCGGAGCGGACTCGGTCTATTTTGATGAAGATTCAAAAGAGCTCACCATCCAGACAACGCTTGATAAGAAGGAGTACCGGCCCGGAGAGAAGGTTCAGGTAAAGGTGGAGGTGCGCGATGCGGAGGGACGCCCCGTAACTGCAGATCTCAATCTAAAACTCGTTGATGAGGCACTCTACGCTCTTCGCGACTCCAAGGACGACCCACTCCATCAGATATACGCCTATCAGAGCTCGGGAATAATCTTTAGAGCGAGTACCTCACCCGATCCCACAGAGGAGGATGTCGGAGGTAAGGGTGGAGGAGGAGATGAGGGCGCCACCAGGAAAATCTTCGAGACGACACCCTACTTCGAGATGGTCACCACCGGCAGCGATGGGAAGGCCGAGGTAACAGTGCAGCTCCCGGATGACCTCACAACCTTCCGCCTCACCGCTCAGGCTGTGAGCGCCGATCTTGGAGCGGGAGTTGGGCTGACGCCCGTCGTCGTAAAACTGCCCTTCTTTATCGATCTCACAACCGCACAAAGCTACCTACCAACAGACTTGGTTCAGCTAAGGTTGCGTGCAAACGGCTCAGAGCTTGATCCCGGCTCGCTCGTCAGCTACTCTCTGGAAATTGCCGCTGCCAGCTTCAAAAAGACGATAGAAGCCAAGGCGAGTGGTGATATCTGGATCGAGCTGCCTAAACTCACTCCCGGTGAGTACATGATTAAAGCCTCCGGAAGCCAGAACGGAAAAGTGCGAGATGCCCTGGAGCGCCCACTAAAAATTGTGGAGAGCCATGCACGAGGTCAGCTCACTCAGACCTATACTCTAGACACAGAGACAAGCTTTGCCTCACTCCCTACAGACAGGGCGACAGTAACCTTCTCGCTCCAACCCTACGCAACCTACTACAGAGAGCTTCGTCAGCTGGAGTGGAGCTCAAGCGCGCGTCTGGATAGCACGGTCGCCTCTATTAGAGCACATGAGCTCCTTAAGGAGTATTTCGGCATCGACTATGAGCGGCCGCGGCCCGAACGCCTCACACTGTATCAACCTCGCAACGGCGGACTCCAGCTCTTCCCTTACAGTACTGCAGATCTGAGAACGAGCATGCTCACCGCCTCGCTGATTGGCGAAGAAGTTGACCGGGCAGCACTTGAGCGCTACTTCGATACACAGATTGGGACAGAGACGGCCTCGCTCGACGAGGTCACTCAGGCTCTGGCCGGAAAGGCCGGCCTGGGACTCCCCGTACTCAACGAACTACACCTCTTCGAGTCACAGTATTCTGGGCAGCTGAACGCCTCGCAAGAGCTCAACCTGGCCTTTGGTCTGGCCCAGCTCGGAGACTACACCGGAGCACGCACCCTCCTTCTAGCTGCGCTGGAAAAGGGATCGGAAAATGATGGCGCCGCCCTCCTGATTACCTCATCGGAGGAGGACGAAGAAAATCGTATAATGATGGCGCTGGCGGCAACGATCGCAAGCCTTATCGACGCACCCGAAGAGGAGTCGCTCGCACTGGCAACACGACGCTACGAGCCAAAGACAACACTGAGCTCAGCGGAGCGAATAATCGCCCTCGGTACAGAACTGGAGCGGCTGCCGGTACAGCGGGAGGCCCAGCTCCGTTACAGGCTTAACGGCAGCGAAGAGTCGGTCACGCTCAAGAATGGTGAGACTCAGCGAATCGCACTCGACAAGACAAACCTCGAGCAGTTTGAGGTTGTGAGGGTTGAGGGTCCGGTCGAGGCAGCCGTAAGCTTTGAGCAGCCCCTCGAACAGGTCGCGGGAGAGCAGTCAGGCCAGCTCACCGTTACACGCGACTACCAGGTAAATGGTGTAAGACAGACCACCTTCAAGCCAGGTGACCGAGTCGAAGTCGTCCTCAGAATAGGCGGCACGATTGGTAAGAACGATCGTTTTGACCTGGTGGACACGCTTCCTTCCGGCCTCAGGCCACTCTCACAAGTAAACTATGACTATCTCGATGCCGGAAAAGGTGGAGGAGGTTGGGGCAACGTACCGTACCGTGTCGATGAGCAGCGCATCTACTTCACCGCCTGGGGCACAAACCAGCAGGAGTTCCGCTACCTTACGCGGGTCGTCTCGAAAGGATCCTTCAAGGCCGAACCGGTCCTCCTCCAAGACCTCAATGACCCAAGCAGACTAAAGCTCAGCGAACCGGGGCAGGTTATCGAGATCCCTAAGTAATTTCGGGCCCGGGGCGGTTTCCCTCCAAGGAGCCCTCCGGGAACCCTACCCCAAAAACGCGCCCCCGTTGTGAAGACCTCTCAGTGAGGTGGGGGAGCGCAGATGGTTGGACGTGAGGAAACGCCGGAGCCTTTCAGCCGTCACTTGGTAATTATCGAGAGGAGGAGCGGTAAAACCCTCGAAGAGAGTAGGGTAGTACCGTCGTATCATAGCTTCGCTTACTGGTGCTTACCGAGATGTATTTGTTTAGATCAAACTCAGTTCCCTTAAAAACAACGTCACGCATAAACTCATATTTTGATTTGAGAGCGGCGTTGGTTGTGGCGAGGGTGCGGAACTCGGGACCGTGAAGGCGGAAGTAGTTGTAGGTTTCGGCGAAGTCCTCGAAGGGGTCGGTCATCCCATAGAGCGAGACGAAGTCCAGTGAGGTTGCGCTAATTTTTCGTGTGCGGTCATTGAGCCAGCTGACCTTGTAAAAGCTTAGGCTGGGGTCATCGAGAGCGACCTCGTTATCAAAGTCGAAAAAGCCGGAGTGTCCCCAGCTTGGATCGCCCGTAAGAAGACCGGCATCAACAATGTGCCCCATCTCATGCATCAAGACCGAGCTGAGCTCCTCATCGGTAACATTAAGACAGCGCAGGAGAATACTTCCCTCACCACCAAGACCACGACGGCCATCAGTTGTATAGAACAGTGTCAGCTCCTTAAGTGCATCCACCTGCTCCTCCGGAAGCTGGGTGAGAGTTCGATAAACAAGTGAACGGCAGCGGCGGCTGCTCTCAGCTGTGGGAGAACTATCCTCACGATGATCTGTTCCCGGACGGAGTGCGAAGGGGAGAGTGGCAAGTTTGCGTGCGTAATAGTCCTCGATGCGCTCGTGAGTATTGCGAAGCGTGCGGCTGATCGAGGTGGTCGCCGTGTAGGTTGGAGCGGAGGGCTGAACATAGTTGGCCCCATGCTGCTCGGAAGGAGCGGGCACGACCTCAGCAAGCTGAGCATTCAGCGTATTGAAGGCAACTAGTAGGTGGAGAAGTGTCGAGACGACCATCAGAAAAGTTCAAAATATATCGAGTGAAGGAAAGAGCTTAACCGCTTTGTTTATATTTGTCAATACTTAGGTGGAGGTAGGTGAAAGAGACGCCCGAGGTAGGACTCGGAAGGGGCGTCTCTTTGAGCGAGCGTGTCGGCGCCAGTCACAGGGTGACGGCAGCTAACAACCATTTGGGGCACAACGTGCACTCGCCTCAAGAAAGGAAGGTCAGGAGAAGGCCAGCGCGAGCCAGCCGAGGCCGACGGCCCCATACCGAAGCATGGGGCGATCGAGCAGATACTCGCTTGCGAGGAGGCCGGGTTGGAACCCGAGCCCCCAGGCGATCGAGCTGGCCCACCAGATGCAGGTGGCCCCGGAGGGCCCCCAGCCGCTGGTGAGCTCCCTGAGACCGAGGACGACCAGGAAGCCTGCGATCTGGAGCACGATGAAGATTCCATCATCCCAGTTGTTTTCAGTCGCGTTCGCGATTGCCCACCCCACGAGGAAGACCATCGCGAAGGGAAATCCTCCCAGGGGGAGGGCCGCCCAGAAACCGACCTCGACCGGCGCGTTATAGCGCCAGCCGAAAAAGAGCACGAAAGCCAGCATGAGCCAGCCGAGGGCGTTTTTGGCCCCAACTAGGAGCCACGGCACCACAAGTGCCGCGGCGAACAACAGGGTGAGACCCCAGCCACCAAGGCCGGGGCCCGAGGCGAGCGGCTGCGCCGCCGCCTCGAAGTCGTAACCGTTCCCGAACATCGGGAACTCCCTTCAGGCTTAAGCCAGTGGATTTGAGTTAGAACGTTGTGCCGTTGACTGTGAGCGGACTACCAAAACTGGTGTCAGAACCTCAGTCGATGAGAAAGATCGGGAAGGTACCTTTATACGGCAAAATAGGCAGAAAGTCAATCGCCCCAGCTCCGCGCCCTCAGACGACAGAACTCAGACTCTATCGAACGGCAGCCGCCAGCTCGACCGTCTGTCGCGCGATGTAGGCATTCAGTGCACTGTTGTCCCGCAACTCATCGATCGCATCCTTTCTGTAGCCGGGGTTCATCGAGTCAGCAAGGGACTCCTCTAGATCTAGACGGTACTGCTTCACGATCTCCTCAACGCTCCTATCTTCCACAACACCCCGATTTACCGCGTAGTCTCGGTAAAAGGAGCGAAGCTCCGGCGAGGTTAAAAAGCCAACTTTCTGTTTATTATAATCATCATCATCGAGCTCCTTGGTGAAAACCTCTATAATAGCCTTATCAATGGCGGCCAGAGTACTCACCGCGAGCCCCTTGCGCGATGCGGGCAGCTGTCGTTGCTCAAGCTCCGGGCTGAGCTTTCCATCGGGGTTCCAGTCGGTAACATCCCAGTCCAGCGCGTCAGCACTTCCTTCGACCAAGTACTCCTTAAACCAGGCAATCTGCTCCTTAAAGAGCTCGTGAACCTTCTGCTCTGTGGCATTTTCAGCCAGCCCACGATAGACAAAAGCAGAGGCGAGATTTTTGAGCATATCACTGTAGTGAAGTGCCCTCATGCCTGCCTCGGGTCGCTGCATAAGACTTCCAAGCTGCTGCTCCTGATAAAGGCGCAGCTCAGCTATAACCCGCTCGTAAACCTCTTTCCGAGCCGGAATCGGCTTGAGCTGATCTCGATGCTCAAGAGGATCGACACGCTTGGTATCGAGCATCTGCCGCTTAAAGCTGTCGAGCGCATCTGCGGGATTTGTGCGGGGCCCCCAGTTCGGTTTTTCCTTAGAAAGGCTATCTCGAACACTCCCATCACCAGAATCACTGCCACCCGGGGGTGGAGCCTCGAGTTTCTTCTTAATTGATAGGGCGGATGAGCGCCAGTGTCTAAAGAGCTTCATGCGGGAGGGGAGTTCCAGAAAAAGTTACGGACGTGACCAGGGTGAGCGGGCATACTGCCGTGTGCTCTGATCTATCCAGGCGAGACGCTCTTCCTCGGTCTTGTAGGCGGGAAGGTTCTCCAGTTTGAGTGTTCCGCCATCGCGCTGAGCTGCAAGCTCAAGCTTCTTTCTGATGGGCTCCATAACAACCGTGCGGAGATAGGTCTGTGAGGCGGTTGAGAGTGAGTTTGCCGGAGTTGCGTTCGCGCGGTCGACATCATTGATGGCAAAGGCGCGGGTCTGGGTGCTCCAGACGGCGAGGAGTACCTGATAGATTTCGTAACGCTCGGGGTGTGAGCTCATGAGGTTTTCCCAAGACTCTCCGGCGCCCGGCAGATCAAACTTCTCGATCATATGCTTGTACTCCCCAAAGAGCTTAATGTAGTCGGGATTTGTGTAATTTACGGTTTCGAGCGTGCCCATCAGCTCGCCGAATTTCTCACCACGCTCCTTATCACTCAGCCTCTGCACTTCTGTATAAAGCTTCTCAACCTGGTCAACGGCGAGTTTGACCGTTGCATCATAGGCCGGCTGAACGTCAGCGAGCGTCTTACCCGGCTGAGAGAGGGCGAGTTTAAAGTTATCGAGTGCCTCAATCTTCTTGTAGTCTAAGATGTACTGCCACTTCTTCTCCTTAATAGGGCCGCTTGGCAGTGTGTCCGGAGTCATGAGGAAGCTCTCGTCGGTAGTGTCCATAAGAGCCTCAAGCTGTAGGAACGGATTAAGGAAGGTGCCGTCGTTTAGGATGGCAGCCGTCTTAGTGGCCAAGAACTCATCTCCGCCGTTTGCCTGGGTAAGTGCAAGCTTCTCCAGACCTCCAACAGCTGTTCCATCATAGAACGCAACCCCATTAATCAGGGAGGCGGCGCGAGGAACAGCTTTGAACTTCAGGCCGGCGATCGTTCCCTCGATCACTGCGGGCGTTCCGGCAATACCGGTTACCTTTACCTCGAGCCCCTTGAGGACACTGTAGGCCGGATCGTCCCAGATTCGACGCTCAACCTCACTATGAGTGTGAACAAGGTCGAGTTTCGAAAAATCGATAACTTCTTTTGAGTTACTGAAAAAGTGAGGCTTCTCATTCGCATCAATCGTAATGCGCAGATCATGGGGCTGCGAGGCAAGCCCCATGGCGGGATTGCCGCCCATGGGAATACCGCTCACGATCCAGGCCTTTTCTCCAACACTCCACTGAGGACTTCGACTGCCGATGAGAGCAGCGGCAGCTGGGTTTGTGGCAATGGCAGTAACAACACGGGCCTTAATCTTAGCCTCGAGTTGCTGTCGTTCGGCAGTAGTACCGTCGGGCCCCTTGGCTCGCTCAAAGGTTATGCCGTCAATAATGACCAGGTCATTACCATTGGCATCTTCTTTGGTTTCGATCGAGATGTTGGGATAGCCGAGCACGGTTGCCTTTCCATAGGTGGGGACGGCAGCGAGCATGTCGGGAGGTAGCACCTGATTAAGATCACGTTCCTGGAAGTATGAGCGCTTCTCGCGGATGGCCCCTGAGACGACGGGCGCATACTCATTGTACTTGCGTGAGGCGAAGTTCGCGATGGGGCCTGCAACCTTATCTCGAGTAAAACCGTAGACGCTTGCGCCGGCACCAACAACCCAAGGATAAGCGTCATCGGTAACCCACTCCTTAGTACTTCTTGCAGCGCCCTTTACCGTCTCAATGCCTCTGGTGGTTAGCTTACTCTTTTCATAGGTTGAAACCGTTGCACTGAGAGATTTCTTGCCTCTAACGGCGCGGAAGTCGTCATCACCGTACTCATTAACAACGGCACGAAGGAGCGACTGCTCGGTTCCCGCAAGAGAGCCGTAAAGGTACTTTTGCTGAAAGGCGGCAATGGCCTGATCGTCCTGAGTTGCGTAAGCAATACGATTTTTAAGCTCACCTTGATCAAGTTTACTAGGATGGGTGACACCCTTCTCCTCCATCATCTGCTGAATCGCGAGGTTGGCACCGGTGGTGCGGACCAGATCATCCATAATCTCATACATATCCTCACCGTTGATCTTACTCTCGGGAAGGCCGAGCTCGCGTCCTGAGATCTCCTTTTTGACGTGTGATGGGGAAGAAAAGGTCCTCTTGTAACTTGAGAAGAGACTCCTCACGTCAAGCTGCGCTGCAGCCTGGAAGGTATGAAGCTTGGTCTTGTCGTCGTCCATTCCCTGATCAAGGGCATATCCCTTAATCATATCGTCTTCAAGCTCATCCACACCAAGGTCAGGACCAAGGTCTACGCGGTTGAGAAGCGTCTTGCCATCGGGGGCGAGCTTTCCGGAGAGAAGGTTAAGAAGGTAGGCGACACCGGCCATCTTTCCGATGGAGCTGAGCTTCCAGTCGGTTCCGGGTATCGTCTCATCCTTCCAACTCCACAATATATAGAGTGAGGCGACGACGGCTCCACCAAGAGCCAGCTTTTCAACACCCTTAGCGTTGCGCCAGTTATTCATGAAGGTGTCCTTCATCTCTTTGGCTGTGTAACCCAGCATCGGCTCATTCTGCTCCTTTTCAAGTGAAGCTCGAGCTGAGTTCTCCTTTTCCATCCTCTTATCTATAGTCTCAACAAGAGCGCGAAGTGCCTCATGGCTCTCTTTAAACTCACTGCTGTTCGGTTCGGCCGTAAGTCCGGCAATAAAACGGAGACGGCCCTTGCCCTTAGGCATAAAGTAAAACAGCTCTCCAAGGGCAGGATCTCCCTGTCCCTCAAAAACGGCCGCTACCTTTTCGGGTGGAATGCGGGCCGGCCAGAGTTTGTAATTAAAGATGCTCTCTTCGCCTGCATGCTCAATTCCGTTACGGAGGATGACAACGACACGCTCAAATTTAGGTGAGGACTTAAGAGTCTCGACATACTCCTTTGGAGCACCCGACTCATCCACCTTTTCGTTATCCTCAATCTGCTCGGCAATCTCAACGGCTCTATAGGAAGTATCCTTCTGAACAGAAAGTCGCTCAGTATCCGCACGATCACGCTCATGCGCTTTTGCAAGGACTCCGCGTTCATGAGAAGCCTCTGCCTGAGCCATTTTTGATGCAAATTCCCGGGCCGCCTGTCGCTGAAGTGCAGCATCAATGCCCTCGGAAAAATCCGGCTCGGAAGCCATCTCTAATCCACCTGCGGGAAGGTTATCAAAAACCAACCGCTGGGGAAGAAGTGACGCTGAAGTGTATCTAAGAGAGCTGGGGTGTTTGAATAGAGCCATGGATATTTATTTTTTTATCTCCCAATTATACCAAAAAACCTTAGTTTTATCAACAGGCATGGCTATGAGTGCGAAGTGTGAACAGACTAAGAGGCACGAGGCGCCCCACCATTATCATCAGAATCGCGGCGATCCATGCCAAAGAGATTTCCCTCGAGAAGCTCGGAGAGTGTGGCGATTCCGACAATGAGCTTCGCGGCCCAAGGAAGGTTTCGTGATAATATGCCACGCAGTCCGACATCTTGCAAAGACGGGCCGCCGGGCACTCTCGGCTCAGGTGCACCTCCAGCCGCAGCTGGCTGAGGCTCTGGAGGCCTTTTGCCGGCCAGCTCCTCAAGAAGAGCAGCACGGTTCCGATCAAATTCGTGAAGAGGACGGTACAGTAGGTTGCCCACGAGCAGCTGCGCCTGGACAAGTAGATCAGCCTCAGCAACGGCCGCAAGCTGGATAGAGAGAGCCTCGGCGATGACGCCCTCAACGCTGAGAATCAGAGCCTCCATACTGCGCAGCTGCCTTCCACTATAGCTGCCAAGTTCGCTTCTCAGAAAACCTAACAAATGGCTAAGATCCTCTGTCGTGAGATCACAGAGTGCTGCGAGATTCTTAATTGTGGTGGTGGTTGCCTGTCCACGAGTAAGAGTAGCTTTAAGAGCCGGGAGCTGACGCCCCAAGCGAGCGGCAGCATTGGGAGTGAAGGAAAGACGCGAAGGTGGTGCGGCAAGTTGGGGACGAGAGCCGACAACAGCCAGATGTGCGAAATGGGAGGCGAGATCACGAGGGTCGGGATCCATACCGGCCGGTACCGCATTATGGGCCTCTGTCTGAATACCAAGGTAAACAGAGACGAGACCGCTCACCGGCCCTCCCGCACTCTGGCGGAGCTGCTGCCCAACATCCCAAAAGCCCTCGGTCCAGAGGTCCTCGTCATGCGCACGGTGGGCAGCATCAGCAAGAAGCTGGAGATAGAGCAGGTAGGTGCGATTTCCCGGATCGCCTGTGAGATCGGGGGGAGACATTCGATCCCCGGTAGTAACCAGATTAAAGAGAGCTCGATCGTCAGGACGCGCGGAGTTCCACCAGGCAATAACGTTATTCCAGTCTATAGTCAAAGGCACCCTCTCGAGTGGCTGCTCAGTGGGAAGCTCGGAGCCGTAGCGAAGTCGATCGGGAGGTAGCGCCATAACTTACTGAGTTAACGTTGCATGATCGGAAAAGCCGGCATGCGCCCCGGGAATTTGGACGAGAAAATCTTGAGTCTCATAGTCTACAGGACCGCCGGGAGCCTGAACCGTTACCTTTAGTCTGACCGTAAACTGAGTTCCAAGTGGAGCACACTTAACCACCTCAACTGTGGCAGGGTAGAGTTTTCCCGTTCCATCAATCACAGCCGTTCCACTCGACAGTCCGGCTGTTGGGGTGGGGGAGGTGGCAGAGGGTTTAAAGATACTTCCATCAACCGCGATGGTACGACGTGGGCGCTCTTTGAGCTCACGTTCACGGTCAGCGAGCTCAACAGTGGCGTCATATTCACGCCTGCTCCTTTGGTAACCGGTAACAGCGACCGTTCCCGCGGCTGCGGCAAGGGCAAGCATAGCCAAAATTGCCGTAAGGCGAGGATTTGAGCGGACCCAGTCGACCGTGACCTCAAGAGGGGAGCGCTGAGGACGAGTGGGAAGACCTCCGATAGGTGGCATTGGCGGAAGACCACCCGGTGCCCTTCGTGGTATAGGCGGACGAGCTGGTGGCGCGGGGGCAACAGGAGCTATAGGCGGGACCGGGCCGCCCTGTGCTTGAGGTGCCGGATTCGGACCCTGCTGAGCGGGCTGCTGAGGCTGTTGAGCTGGCGCGGCGGGTGGCTGTTGTGGTCGCCCCGAAGGGCCGTTTGGTCGGTTTGGCATAGAGTATTATTATGCATACATAAAATTATTTGTCAATCTCGAGGCCACTATGCTAATGTGCGCGCATGATTACAATTACTAAAAAGCTCCCGAACTCACAGGTTCTCCTCACGGTTGAGGTCCCAAAGGAAGTACTGGTACCCTACGAGGAAGAGGCCGCAAAACTCATCTCAGAGAGAGTTAAGATCCCCGGCTTCCGCCAGGGGCAGGCCCCAAAGTACATAGTCATCTCGCACGTTGGTGCCGAACGCTTCTTCGAAGAGGCGGTCAATCGCGCACTTCCCGATCTCTATCTTGAGGCGGTAAAGAAGGAAGGGCTGGAGCCGATCTCACCACCACGGGTCAAGATCACCAACAACGACCCCGTCACCTTTGAGGCCGAGATCGCCCTCTTCCCCGAAATTAAGATCAAGGGTATCGAAAAACTCAAGGTGCCCGTTGAGAAGGTAGCCGTCGATGACAAGGAGATCGATGAGGTTATCAACCAGCTCCTCCGTTACCACGCCACCTACACTCCTCTCGAACGCCCCGTTAAGAAGGGAGACCGTCTCGAGATCGATTTTAAGGGATTCGACAAGGGGGGAGCGGAGCTTGAGAGTACGGCCAGCAAAAATCACCCTCTTTTCGTAGGCGAGGGAACACTCATCCCCGGATTTGAGGACGAGCTTGTGGAGATGAAAGTAGGGGAGACGAAGAAGTTCCCGCTAATCTTTCCAAAAGACTACCACCACAAACCTTTCCAGAAAAAACAGGTTACCTTTGAGGTGACCATCCAGAAAGGAGATGAGGTCATGCTCCCGGAGCTGACAGAAGAGTTCATCGAGAAAATTCTCGGTGCCAAAAAGACAGCCGCTGAGCTCAGAGAGGCGGTTCAGAGCGATATAAAAGGCCAGAAGGACAAGAAGGCCCGGGAAGAGCGAGAGAATAAACTCTTCGATACGCTTCTGGACAAAGCCTCCCTCGACCTCCCACCTCTTCTTGTTGATGAGGAGGTAGAGTATATGATGGTCGATCTTAAAAAGCGGATCGAGCAGCAGGGAGGTGACTTCAAGATGTTCCTGGAGCAGCTTGAAAAGCAGGGCAATGATCCAATGAAGGAGTATAGGCCAGAGGCAGAGAAGCGCGTGAAATTAAGGCTCGTACTGAACCACCTCTTCCGAACACTGCCTATTGAGGTGAGTGATGAGGAGA
>Ga0065180_10000433_pt1 | contig 20374 bp, 11 predicted proteins | sample CryGey02umfilter_3_FD_59226 | JGI IMG/M metagenome (GOLD analysis project Ga0065180, IMG submission 59226) | Groundwater microbial communities from aquifer in Utah, USA - Crystal Geyser 4/9/14 0.2 um filter (version 2) (version 2) | ecosystem: Environmental > Aquatic > Deep subsurface >... | reverse complement strand
CCCACACATGTGTTAGTTTTCTTACCTCTTCTGCCAATTCTGTTGTTAGACCACTATCTACTCACCATTCAAAGTGGCAACGTGTTAATGCTTTTCTACTTCATACAGATCAAGACTAGAAATATCCCATAAGATTGACATTTTTGTGTTTCAACTATATAATCAAAAACTGACGCACGTGCTGTATGCAGCGCTGTAGCGTCCTTTCTTTAACATATTCAGATTTTTCTGAAGGTGGACAGCTTGAAGGTCATTATCCTGTGAGTTGCAAGCTGTCCACCTTCCGCAGCAAATTCAATATCAAGGAAGGCACTTTCTAAGTATAAGGAGCGAATCGTATCATGAAAAACAAACCTGTTTTTTGGCCCGTATATATTTTACTGGGATTCTATGGCCTTCTCAGCGCCCTGCTGATTGGCCTCAAAATTACAGCATGGGGTCACCTGTTGGTGATTCCTACATTCCCCTTGGCAGTCCTCGGGACGGCATATCTGATGAACCGCTTTTTTGCCATAGACCTCGGCATTGTGCGATGGGTCTACTCGCACACAATGCCGATTCTAGAAAAAAAAGAGTTCATCGAAGGTGAACCAGAAAAAGGAAGTTTCACAAAAAACATTCCTGTTTTGCTGTTTCTAGCGGCAGCGTTCTTGTCAATGATTGGCAACGCACCGGCAACTGTCTCTATCACTCTGATGTACGTGGCATTGAGCGTAGCAACTGTAGAGTTGGGAATCTATTACGGCGGCAAGGAAGTTGGGCCTGCTGTAATGGAGGGAGCTATGGAGCTTCTTCCATGGAAACCAAACTACACCTTAGAAATTTTTCATTGGGTTGGCCTCGGCTCGATCATTTTTTCAATTCTTGCTCTGTTGGCGGGTTGGTTTACCTGGCCGCTGATGTTGGCAGGACTGATTCTGGGTGTCGCGAACTACGCGACATTCCGTATCTACAACGCACCAGAACCAGCTGCTAACGGCAGAATCTAAGTTAAAAAAATAATCTGAATATGAAAAGCCCGACGTCTACGTCGGGCTTTTTGCTTCTCAAACAATAGTTCTAAACTACGGCACAATTATAATTGGCGATGAGGTTGGACTCGGGCTCGGGCTTGGATTAGGACTAGGTGATGGAGCAGGAGTCGGACTCGGCTCTGGCTGTTTCCAATCAACCCCACCAGTTCCAATCTTGTGCTTGCCAGACTCAGTTTTTTGACCAGATTTACTGTAGGCTTTTGCCTGAATTTCATACCGTCCTGCAGACAAGTTTAGCTCACCGTCGTAGCGACGATCCGTAATCGTCTCACGCAGTTCACCATTTACATAAATCTCAACTTTTTCGATACCGTCACTGGCTTCGGATTCAAACTTCAGAGGAATTTTCTCGCTGTCGTAGGTCGTTTCGTTATCAGGATCTTGGAGATTAAGGTAGACTTCATTTTGATCACCACAGAACTCTGTAGGCACTTTATAGCGACTATCATCTTGTCCGGTTACCCAGGCATTTATAGCCTCCTGCCAACGATTTTTGCCATCTTCACTGTATGGATCTTCTTCCTGTAAAACAATAAATTCTTCTTTGTCGTAGTCGCCTTTGCGGATACGAGCATCATTAGCAAGTTTGCGTTCACCTTTACACAGTTCAATGTACTTATGAATAGGATCTGGAATGGTTGGAATAGCATCAGAAATAAAGTAGTCTTCTTTTTGAGGGAAGTCATCGTGAGCTGGATATCCAGAGATTTGATCAACCGCAATTTTTTCAACGCCCTCAGGCATTTCCCAAACTGGAGATTCGTATTCTTCTTTTTCGAGTGCGGCTAAAATAATGCGGCGCCAAATTGGTGACGCACCAGAAACACCAGAAGCAACTGCCTTCATCTTACTGTTATCATTATTTCCTACCCAGGTACCAACAATAACATCTTTAGACCAACCAATAGCCCAGTTATCACGCTGGTCATTGGTGGTTCCTGTCTTCACAGACACACCAGCATTTACATTAAGCAGTGAGTTTCCTCCAAATGCAGTATAGCGAGCTGTATTATCAGAAAGAATGTTGTTAATTAAAAAGGCTTCTTGTTTTGTCATCACTTCAGGCCCATCAACGTGGCGATGCTCATACACAACATTTCCATTTGGATCCTCAACTTTTAAAATTGAAACTGGTTCAACTTTAGTACCTCCGTTTGCAAAAGCGCTGTATGCTGAAACAAGTTCCAGCATATGCACATCAGCTCCACCCAACGTTGCAGCTAAGCCAAATCGCTGCATGTTTTCTGGAGTTGGTTCAAGTGTAACTAGACCCATGTCGTACGACTGTTGTAAGAAGGTATCCACACCTACAATTGCCAACGCTTTTACTGCAGGGATATTCAATGAACTTCCCAAACTGTTTCTCACAGTCACAGGACCACGGAACTTACCATCGTAATTTTTGGGTTCATACGGATCGATGTTGTCATTTTGTTGGAAAATAGTAGGAACGTCCATGAGGACGCTGGCTGGATTGTATCCGTATTTAAAAAGCGTTAAATAGGTGATTGGCTTAATGGATGAACCAGGCTGTCGAAGCCCATCAACCACTACATTAAACTGCCCACCAATTTCATCATTGTTATAATCACGGCTCCCAATTAACGCAACAATTTCACCGGTATTTGGCTGCATAACTAGGGCAGCACCATTGGTAATGTTTAAGTCTACAACTTCATCAACTTCTTCTGTCACAACTTGTTGTGCTTTTTCTTGGAGCTCCCAATCGAGTGTGGTAGTAACTGAAAATCCACCTGAGCGCACTACATCTTCGCCCAGCATTTGTTCAAGCTGATCCTGCACATAAAAAACAAAATGAGGAGCGCGAATGTCTACTGCAGACTGCTCAAAAACCACTGAATCAAGTGAACCAATAGCTTCTTCATAAGCCAAGTCGGTAATGTACTTATCTTCTAGCATTCTATTTAGAACACCACGCGTGCGGACTTTCCAAAGCTCTTCACCATCATCATCTGTTTTACCTATATACGGAGAATACGCAGAAGGACGTTGTGGAAGTCCTGCAAGAATTGCAGATTCGACCAAATTCAAATCTTTAACATCTTTATTAAAATACACTTCAGCAGCAGTACCCACTCCCCAAGCAGTTCCACCGTAGGGGGCTTCATTAAGATACATAGTTAGAATTTCATCTTTGGTAAATTTACGTTCGAGCTGTAAAGACAGAACTAACTCCTTAAACTTTCGAGAAATACTGCGTTCGTTAGTCAGTAAAGCATTTTTAACCAACTGTTGCGTGAGAGTCGAACCACCAATCACACGCTGTTTAAAAATAACATTGTAGGGTATACGAATAATGGTCATGAAGTCAAAACCTCCATGATTGTAAAAATCTTTGTCTTCTATTGCTACAACTGCCTGTTTGAGTTGCTCTGGGATTTCTTCACTGGTCACTGGATCACGGCGCTCTTCATCGAACAAGTCATAGAGAAGTTCACCATTTCTATCGAAAATTTTGGTACTAAACCCTTGGCGACGCACAACCTCACCTGGTTTGGGAAGTTCACGACTGAACCAAGCAATGGCTACAAAAAAGCCAATTATCATTACAAATACACCAATAACAGATGCAATTGCTCCAATACGGAACATCTTAAAATAAAACAGTTTCTTTTGTTCGGGGGTCTTACCTGAATTGAGTCGAGAGTGAGCTCGTTGTTTTCTACGGATACGCATAGTTGCCTCATTTAACACTACTTTACCTTTTTCTAAAAGTAGCTTTTCGGCTTTCCCAATTGTAGGGTAACGATTTACTACTTTTGTATGCAGCTGAGAAAGCTTTTCCAGAACAGATTGAGCTGCCTCACGCAAACGTGCTGTAAGCATTTGAGTGTTCATCTCACCATTGTACCATTTTGATGAATGAGGGCTAGTACTTGGGGAGCCAAGTAGTGGATAGAACTAGCACAAAATTTTAGAGGTTTGATACCAAAGGGTGCTATGTTACCATGCACAACTAAGGTGACAGACACCTCAATATACATATATCTAAAGGAAACATATAGGTATGATCTTACAAAGAAAAAACATGCTTCAGACCTGGGTCTTGATGGGAGTCATTGGCATGTACCTACTTGTCCCATCAGCGCAAGCGCAGGAGACTTCTGCACAATCACAATGGGCATTCGAAGAAACATTCAGCTCAGATCCGGCTTCTCCTAGTCAGGACGCATTACCTCGTTCGTTCGAATACATGGTCACACATCGAAGAGACAGTGGTAACGTGCTAGTCGATTATACCTACGATACTTTCGTTGGTGATCACGCTGAGGACTGTTCTGGACCAGTACCACTTTCAGCAGATACACAGGACACTGCAAACCTGCACGATATTACAACCTCACATCTGAGTAATAGCTCAAACCCAGACGGAAGTTTTTTCATCTGTAAAAACCACATGATGTCTGCCATGGGTCACGTAAGTGGCTACTCAGTTGCATCATTCTGGCCAAAGCAAGAGTTTAACTTTGCTACAGATGGCGTGCTTGAATTTGATACTAATATTAATGACGATCACTCACGTTCGTGGTGGGAAGTGGTTATTTCAAAACCTGAAGACGAGCGCGTAGCTCCAGCCATGGACTGGCTGCCGATTGATGAACAGTATTCAGCAAACTCAATCGTGCTTCGCTTCACTGACAGATCTCAACGAGAAATCATGGTTATGGGCACTGAAGATGGCTCAAACAATGCTGTAGTGTCTAAATCCTCATGTGAATGGGGACAAGAATGGTGCGGGAGTGAAGGAAACGATCCAGCAACTAACGACCGTCGTATCCGCAGAACGCATCGCATCGAACTCAAAAAAAACAAAATCATCTGGTCTGTACAAAAAGCAGATGGCACCTTCGACGCATTCGAAGCTGCTGTTCCCGCTGGACTTCCTCTTGATCAAGGGTTAGTAATGTTCAAACAGCATGCGTATACTCCAGAAAAAGATGGTAACATCCAGCGATACACAACACACTGGGATAACATAAAGTTCTCAGGGCCAGTGCTTCAAGCACATGCATCATACGATGCTTCCAACGTGATTAAACTTCACGCTAACGGCAACGTAAACATTGGTGCAGAACAAACCACCATTATAAATATTCCGAAAGTTGAACCAAACGCTTGGATTTTTGCACAACTTGAAAGCCCAATGAAAGGCCAAGTCGAAGTAAGTATCAATGGAGGTGCATATTTTTCACTCTTTCCAAAAGTAAGTGATAAAAGTAGTTGTGATTTAAGTGGATGGCACACAGCCACTCAACCAATTCCTGCTTACCTGTTGCATCAGGGTGCGAACACGATAACTTGGAGAGTCGGTCCAAGACCTTCTTGTGCAACTTCTTGGAAAGCTGATGGCTTCGCGGCAAAAAATATTCAAATTAGGTTTATGGATTCAGCTGTAGGCGGAATTGACCCTTCACCAGTGCCTTCACCGGTACCAACTCCAAGCCCAAGTCCGAGTCCAAGCCCAACACCGTCTCCAACAGCACTGCCAACGAACTACTCAGTAGAGTACTTCTCAGATAAAGTTCTAGGTACTTCAGTTCTTACTGAGGAAGTCCCTGAAATTAACTTTGACTGGAAGAAAAATGCTCCAGCAGCAGGTGTTCCTGCAGATGGATTCTCAGCACGCTACACAAAAACTGTAGCATTTAAAAATGGTGTCTACGACTTCACCTTAAGTGGTGATGATGGTGTAAGACTCCTGATTGATGGAGAAGAAATCATCAATGGGTGGAGAAACCAGGCTTACTGGACCTACAATACCCAACAGGTAATGACTGAAGGTGAAAAACAGATCGTAGTTGAATACTATGAAAACAAAAACAGAGCATCACTGTCATTCGACTTTGCTCCGGCTCTGTTGTTCGATCAAAATATGTGCGTGATGCCATAAGGATCCAACAGTAAAAAAATGAAACTCTTTTTTCTCCCATACTTTTACCAAAAAGTGTGGGAGATTTTTTCAGGTCATAGGGCAGTACTGAACCAAAGATACTTTAGTTACTTTCAGCCATAGCTTCATTAAGCAATAGTTTTGTTGCTCCTGGATTGTTAGATCCAGCCACAGTTTCGATCTGTTCACGATACTGAGTTCTCTCAATTTCATTAGGTTTCCAGACCTTGAAGCCCGGAGTACCATCTGTATAGTTTGCAGAATACACTTCGTCCATCCACCATGGTTTCTTACAATCTGAAAAAGTGGTGTACACAATAGCATACTCGTAGTCTTCTGTTATGAGTGCTTCCTTACCACACAAAGAATCATAGAATGAGCGATTATTTATCTTAAAATCACGCACAAAATATTTGCCTTCTTTCTGCACCTCTTGATCTGTTATTTTTTCTTCTGCGAAAAAGTAAGGGTACAAAAAGATGGTTTCTCTATTTTCAATCAGCATTTTGGCGTCTCTTGCTTCTGAATTTATCCAACGCGACATATCTTCTGCAGCAACATTTCTAAAAAATGGTGTTTGAAAGGGCGCATGCACAACTAATCCTATACCTAGAGAAATAACCCAAGGTAGAGAAGCGATACCTAACACTCCAGAAAAGATACTTTGATCTGAAAATCGTCTACGAAGATGCTGAACAAGGACAGTTTCGGATAGCTGTGAAAATACCAGCCACCACCCAATTGCAGCAGCCATTTGTAAAAAGGGTGTCATTATTACTGCCCGCTGTAAATTTGGAAAATCATCACTAGTGATACCAGATGGAACAGCAGCAAACAGTAGTGCCCCTAACACCCAGAGAGTAACTATTCTTAAGCGAGAGTCTTTCGATTTGTCACCAATAAAAACATATCCCACAGCAATAAGTAGCCCAAGATACTCAATAGGAGTTACCACGCCTACATTAGGGACATGATACCTTTCTGGAGGGGCGGTAGAAAACAATAGTACTTCAGGAGAAAAGAGCGTTATGTAGTGTTCAAACGCAACCTGCACATTGGCGGTGGCCTTGTTATATAAAAATCGTGTAGCCAAAACTGGCATTTTCGCCTGACCAGATCGAGAAATATCATTAAAGAGTTTTCCTTCGACCAATGAGCTACCCAAGAGTGTCGTTTGTTGAAATCTTCCCAGTGCCAAAGGTGACGACATCATCAGTACAAACGGGAAAATACAGTAAAAAAGCAGCGGCAACGAGCCAACAACGAGCTGCTTTTTTGATGGTTTATACAAAAAGTAGGCTAACAGTAATAATCCTATACCCAGAGGAATAATTAGTAACCGAGAGGTGAAGTAGGTAAAGTACGCAACAACACCAAGAGCATACACACCCAAGATTGCCAACACTACATGCTTTGACTGCATTTTTTTCTTGGGTGAAGTGAAGAACCATCTCATAAAACTAAAAAATGCCAAACAAAAACCAAGTAACCAGAAAGCATCAATGATTACTCCTGATGAAGCACGAGCATACAAAATATTCCATGGCGAAAGTGCAAAAAGCACGGCAAACCCAAAGGCTATCGGAAGTTTATGAGTGAGCTTATACACCAATGCTGCACTCACAATCAGAGTAAACACCGCAAACATTCCGGTGGTAACACGAAGTGCGGCTACGTTCAAACCCATCAGCGCTACAGCTGGTACAGTAAAGTATGATGGCAAGGCAGAAACAAAGTCACCAAACATATCAACGGTAAGTGGCCACTTTTCACCATACATATTTGTACCATCATGTAACAGCATCCAAGCATTGTAGGTAAGCCATGCCTCATCCGAGTGCATGCCACTTGGATACACACTTATTTTGTATGTTCTTAACAATAGTGCCACGACAATAATTACTAAAAATAAAAGAAATGTGGTTTTTTTTGTTTGCATTTTTTGTAAAAGTTTCATCTGGTGTATTCTAGATGAGTTCCGCCAGTAAGACAATCTGAGAGCTCTCTGCTTAAAAAAAGTGCCACCAAAATACCATTAACTGAAATGGTAAAATACTTCTAATGAAACAACTCAAAACTCTTTTTTCTCGACTAAATATCCTTATTGCTGCCGGAGTAACTGCGACATTGATAATAACCAGTTTTTTTGGCACCTACTTCCTAGGCGACACTGTCACCTACATGCAGTTTGGCTCGTTGGGTGGACCGCTAACAACCTTTATCCAACACGATGCACTCTGGCCACCACTTTTTGCACTTATTTTTAATGTGGTGCACCGTATTCCGTTGAATCAATATTTACTATCTTCACTCTGGGTTATCGGCGTGCTGGCTCTGTATATACACAGTGTCACTTTTTTCTTGGGAAAGTTTGTACTTTCTAAGTGGCGTGCATTTCCACTGGCGGTCCTCACCATCGTTGGCCCAGTTACTTTGTTGATGCAGTCTCAAATTTCTGAACCACTTATGCTGCTGCTTTGGATTGCAAGTATTTTTGCAACGCTCCAATTCTGGAAGACTTCTGAAGAGAAGTGGCTCATGGCTTGGTTGGCAATTACCGCACTCTTACCGATGAGTCGTTGGCTTGGTGTTGTTGTGGCAGCTTGGCTGTGTGGAGTAGTTTTGTTAAAACTGGTTTTAGATTTTATGTCTCACAAAAAACTATCGTATTCACCTTGGCTGGTTCTCATTTCTTTGGGAACGGTTTGGATCCCTACTGCAGCGTATTTGTTTAAATCTAAAGTTATGATCGGAGCGATCTTTCCTCCTCGTGATCCACAGGTAACTGAGGGGATTGTACAGTTGCTCAGCCACTATGGCACAACACTTTTTTTGGGTGCTTCAGCAAGTATGCTTGCAGCATTTCTTCTGGGACTTACGCTTAAACTAAAAAAGGGGAGTTCTGATCTTGCTCCTATTGCCTTGTTTGTAACGCTAGGCAGCGCGCTGTCGTACCTGGCCGGACTTTTATATAGTGAACTCAGCTATGCGGTTGTGCCACACGTACCCTTTAGATTTGTAGGACTAAGTTTTCCGTTTCTGATTCTTTCTGCAGTATTTTTTGGAATACTGTTAACCCCAAAACTAGCTAAACAATTTGGAACCACAATTGTAACTTGGCTGAGCATAGCTGGTGTAACTCTATCGATTGCTCTGATGCTGAAATCTGGGATAGAAGTGGTAACCAGACTTTCTGCAGAACAAGAGAACTACACCTCCACCATGTCATACCTGGGCTGGACCAGTGATGTCAAACAGTTTTGCGACTATACCAAACATACCTACGTTATCTTCCACCAGCATACCAGAAACTGGGGCACACGCTCGTATGCGTATCTCTGTGATGGGGTAACGGCTATAACTGAAAGCACGCAGCTTGCTGTTGAAAAAAACGCCACCATTATTTCTGCCTATGCTATTGAAAATGGGTCACTGCAAAGTGTTACAACATTTGAACTTAACGACTTTACAACGAGAATCTACACCGCAACGGAAAGTGCTACAGTTGATGTGGAAAAACTGTTTGCATTACGTGGTGTTTATGAATAGTTTTTATTGAATTATAGCCACTTTTTGCATGTCATCTTTATGTCAGAATTGACTGTTATAATATTCCCTTGTTAATCATAATAGCGTGCCTGTAACATCTCGTTACTTTGGCATGTAAGAGTGGTTGGCTCTTTAACATGTTGAATATTATTTAAATGATATAATTTGGAAATGATGATGAAGAAAAAACTCTTTCAAAACATACAACCAAGTACCTATGTGTTTCTTTGTATTGCAGTAGCAATTGCTACATCGTTGATTGGATATGCCGTTGGAAAAGGTGAAATAAGTCTCCTTTCCCAAGAACTGCATCAAGTAACTCAAAACAAAATTACATTCAAGGAGCCATATACCATTCCCTCTGAAGAAAAAGAAGACTGGCTCACTCATGTAAATGAAGAGTTTGGGTACCAGATTAGTTTTCCAGAGAATTGGGAGTATGGTGATGAAGATATTTCTAAGATAATAGGAGTAGATTATCCTTTTGAAAATGAAAGTGGTGAAGAAAGAACTCTTCCTCTATCTGTTTTTAGTGCATTGTCCGGGTTGAACTCAGATTATTCAAATAATCGCGTTCAAATCCAAGTTCAAGTATATACAAATAAGATATCAATTAAAAAAGTAATTGAAACCTATTCAAGAAAATATAGAGACATTGAAAGTTTCACAGAAAAAGAAGTTTTCCGTTTATTTCCGAAACTAGTAACTTCATATTCATTCACACCTGCAATATCCTCAAGAGAAGATGTTTTATCCTCATATGACTATAGTAACAATGAAGGAGTATATGTTCATATGTCAGAAGATGGAATAACTTTTTCTCAACTCATTGAGAAAAATAATAAAATATTTATCCTCTCATATAATGTAGCGTACTTGGCATTGATGAATAACGAACTAAAACCAATCCCAGAACTATCATCAGATGATATAAAAGCTTTTGAGAATTCATTGAGTCCAGATCTTGTCGAAATCGCTGATTCATTTACAGTCATAGATTAACTTTTTCTCCAATTTTGTAATCTGAACATCTTATTCACTATCAAATTTTTGATGGTGATAGGATGTTCATTTTGATAAAAAAATCGGAGGTATAAAGTATGAAAAGTAGACAAATTTTTATTAACCTAAATCTTCAAACAAAAAAACGAGGTAAAAAGTGACGAACAAACAGTTAATACTATTTTTCTGTTCAATTTTCTTTTTCCTACTACTTGCACCAGTTCGAGATGTTAAAGCAGTAGTGGGCGGAAACCCAGTTGGAAACATTAATAATTACCCTTGGATGGGTTCCTTCGATTATGAAGCATCCCATCCCTCATGTGGTGTAACACTTGTTGCCAATAATTGGGCATTAACCGCAAAGCATTGTGTTGATGATCCTGCCAACAATGTGAGTTGGGAGGAAATACAACAACTAACTCCCATTGTTCGATTTAGTAGTTTAGATATGTTTTCTGGTGGAAATACATTTGCAGTAGAAACTGTCGTGACTCATTCGAGTTCTGACTTAGCATTACTAAAGTTGACTCAATCTCCTGCTGTTCCTCCTGTAACGATAGCTACTGATAATAGCCTAAACTATGTAAACAATAATGTAACATTATTAGGCTGGGGTGGACTAAATAATACAGTACACTCCACATTGCAGCAGCTATCAACACCCATTGTTAATCCACTTGATTGCGCTGTTAGTCCAAGCTCAGAGTGGATTTGTGTTGGCAATTTTGATGGACAAAGCGCCGTGAAAAGGGATAGTGGTGGACCACTACTGGCCATTAAAAATGGTCAATGGGTACAAATTGGTGTTGCTTCTGGTGGCTACGCAGACTGTGTAGGTAGCAATACATGTCCTTCACATTACACAAATATTGCACCATTTTACAATTGGATCAATGATGTCATCGACAGTCAACAAGGTGGTCAAGGAAAAGTTGTTGTCTATAATCAAGACAACTTGTCAGGTGATAGCAGAGATCTCACCTATACTGTTAACTTTGGATATGAAGGCTCAAGTGCCAACTTTGGCACTTCTTCACTCTATATCGCTAACGGTTGGTCGGCATTTATCACAAACGGCAGAGATGACTATCTGTGCGCGAGCACAAGTCTTTGGGATTTAGACCAAGACTACTATCATCCAAACCCTGGAATGAAAATTCATGGGGACATTGCCTTCATTATTACCTATAACGACACATCCTGTGGCGGAGTAGATCAAAATAATGATGGTGTACTAGATAATGGCATCCAGTTTCAAGAACCACAAAGTGCTACTGTTCATTTCTATAATGGTGGCTCTTCTGGCGGCTCAAGCAGCGGTGGCGGCACACCAACCCCACCCTCAACTGGCCACGCCAAGCTCTACAGCCTCTCCAACTACGCCAATCCCATTGGCAACTACGGCCTGGGCTCACACAGTTTTGCCCCCAACACCTACATTCACTCTGTGGACCTGGAAGGTGCGGGTAGCTTTATTGTCTATGCTAATGATGGTCGCAGTCGTTGTTTTAGCGAAGACATTCCCAACCTGCAAGACCATGAAGAATGGTGGAAGGATACCATCCGGATGGATGTGTATGGTAATAATGTCTGCCCAACACCAAACAGCGGTGCTTATGTGGAAATTTGGCAAGCAGCTAACTATGGTGGTAATAAACTGGGGAACTACTATGTGGGAACACATACGTTTGCTCCAGACACCTTAATGTACGCTGTTCGGATGAAAGATGGCGCTCAAAGCTTCGTGGTGCATGCAGCAGACGGCCGTTCGCGGTGTTTCACTGGCGATATGCCAACGCTGCAAGATCACGAAGAGTGGATGCGCGAAACCATTCGCATGGACGTGTATGACACTGATGTCTGTGAACCATTCGACTCGAACTACTACACCGGTATTATCGGTGAATGGAACTTCGACAATATGGACGGGACTCGTGTCCTTAACACTGCTGGATATGGAGACATTTTTGTTTCAAATACCAGTGTGGTAGGTGCAGGGCTGCATGGAAATGGGCTGATTGCAAATGGAACAGACTATGCCTTCAAGGAACATCCTGAAGGTGGTCTCAACCCCAATAACGATCATCCATTCTCAATTTCATTTTGGATTCAAGGACAAACAACGAGTGGCTTAGATTACCGATTCCTCTCAAATATCAATACAGGTGGTGGGTACGACGCTGGCTGGTGGCTCCGCATGGACAAATCAACTGGCAATCTAACCTACTTTTATGGAAAAAATGAGGGACCTGGCTACAATCACGCCACTGGGCTCGGTATTACAGGCCTGTTAGATGGACAGCCACATCACGTTGTGATCACTTTTACCGGTATGAATGGTGGTAAAACCATTCGCACCTATAAAGATGGCGTCCGCGTTGATGACAAAATGATTTCTGGTGGAGGGGATATTTCCTACAACGGATATATGTACCTCTACGTGGCACACACAACAGTTGCCACTGTCGACGAGCTCAAAATCTACCGCAGCACACTCACACAATCTGAAGTTATGGACCTGTACCTCACTGACACGCCCAATCTTCCTTCGCCCCCACAGTCTCAAATTGGACTTGCCGGGCACTGGGATTTTGAAACTGTCAATGGCACAACCATTGTAGACTCGTCTGGGCATAATAACCTGGTGGCATCGAACGCTTCTGTGATTGATGCAACTGGTATTTTCTCCAACAGTTTACAAACAAATGGCGTTGAGTATGTGTCTGTGACAAATCCCTCAGCCGCTTTGCGGCCAGGGGATAGTGATCCGTTTTCTGTAGAATTTTGGATTGATGGAAATTCGAGCATTGGAGTTGATTACCAATTCCTCTCGAACATCCAAACCGATACGAACGACGCTGGCTGGTGGCTCCGTATGGAAAAATCGGCTGGACAGTTAACGTATTTCTATGGAAAAGGTGGACCTGGACAGAATCATGCAACTGGTCTTGCTATCTCAGGTTTGTTAGACGGAAACCCACATCATGTGGTTGTCACGTTTACCGGCATGAATGGTGGCAAAACCATTCGAACCTACAAAGACAGCATCTTGGTGGATAACACAGCCATTGTTGGTGGCGATCCAATCGCCTACCATAATAACATGGCGTTCTTCATCGCTAAGAACACGCAGGCAAATGTGGACAATGTTAAAGTCTACAACCGGATACTCACTGCAGAGGAAGTTGCAACGCACTTTCTTGACGGGATTATTCTGTTACCGTTGCCTGGTTCACAGCCGAGTGATATTGCAACGGATTGGCCGTATAGCCAAACCTTAACAATTGATCACACTCTTGTAGCAAATGACTTAGTTAACTTTCCTGTGTTTGTTTCTGGTGATGTATTATCTGACCATCTGTTTTCTACAATGGTCACAGAAACGTATGCTCTACCTAATTCTGGAGTAGACTTAACTGGTCTAGCTGGTTATTGGAACTTCGACGAAGAAGGGGGCAGTACTTTTGCCGATCAAGTTGGTGTGAATGATTTCTTAACTACCAATGATTCTGTCATTGGTAACAACGGCGTTTTTGGCAATGGCATTACTACAGACGGAACCAATTATGCATATATTCCCAACACCACAAATGCTCTAAAGCCTGGTGATAACTCACCATTCTCTATTTCATTTTGGGTACAGGGACAAGGAGTTGCTGGAGGCGATCTTGCCTTCCTCTCCAATATGCAAAATCCAGGATCCAATGATGTCGGCTGGTGGTTTCGCATGGATCAACCAACTGGACATTTGTGGTACTACTATGCAAAAAACGGCATTGGACAAAATCATGCTACTGGCTTAGCTATTGATAACTTACTGGATGGCAAACTACATCACGTTGTGATAACACTCACAGGCATGAATGGCAGTACAAATAAAACCATTCGTACCTATAAAGACGGTGTCCTCATCGATAATAAAATCGTCAGCGGAGGTGGTTCAATACAATACCATAGCAATATGGCGCTGTACTTGGCCAAACTCACTGGAGTTACCATCGATGATCTTGCGATCTTTAACCGAGTGCTCGCTGCGTCCGAAGTACAAACCATCTATCAAGGCAATGCCAACTATATTGACGCAAGAACCATGCGTATAACTTCAGATTCCCAAGGATTCAATGAACTACCTTTCGAGGTTGTCTCATTTAATCCCAACAGATATGAAGCTGAAATTTGGGTCAAAACTGATGTTTCTGCAACCACCGATACCAAACTCTACGTATGGTACGGAAATGCTTTAGCTGATGCGCGGCCAAGTAATCATACGTATGGGAGTGGCTCAGTATGGAGTGAGTTTGGTGTAAGAAATCACTTTAATGGCACAACTGCCGATAGCACGTTACAGTATAAACATGCTGATACTGTTGGTATCAGCTTTGTGCAAAATGCTGTAGGTGAAGGAATAAAGTCAACTGGCGGCACCGATTTTGGCCTCAAGTACGGAAATAACTTTTCAGTCTCAACTGGGGATGCGAGATGGTCATTCTGGCTAGAAACCAACTCACCAACCGCCGGAGATGTCATATTCTCTAAAGGTCAATCTGTGCTTGATGGATACTACTTCCAAGTTGTATCTGGTAACGCACTTAGATTCACCTCTAACCAGAATGGGACCAGCCAGGCTGTTCTTACTTCAAGCACTCTCTCGAACAATGTTTCACATAAAATTGATGTAATAAAGAATGGTAACACTATTTCTATCTACATTGATGGTGTTGAAGCAGCGTACTCAGGGAGTCAAACAATAAATACTCCAACAAGTAACTCTAAGGATTTTTATCTCTTGAGATATAACCTAGGATCACAAGTTGGGTATTCACTAGAGCTGCCTGCTAAACTTGATGAGTTTGCTTTCCAAGCAATGGCAAGAACACCAGACTGGATCCAAACTGAGTTTGTTAACCAGTCTGATCCTGCCGCATTCTTTGGGAATGAAATTCCTGAAAGAATACTGCCAAGCTACATAGCTTCAAACTGGCCCTATAGCCAAACAATCACCATCGATCATACTCAAGTAGCCGGTGACCTCACCGATTTCCCCGTTCTGATCACTGGCGACGTAATCACAGATCACGTGTTCACAACCTTGCCATCTCAAACAAAATCTTTCCTAGAAAGCGGTGTGAGTACTGCTAACTTAGCTGGATACTGGACCTTCGATGAAACCAGCGGAACAACATTTGCCGACTATCTGGGCGCCAACAACCTCACAGCCTCAACAGCTGCTGCCGTAGGAAGTCCTGGTGTATTTGGCAACGGTTTATCTGCAAACGGGTATGCCTACAAAACTAACACCACAAGTGCTCTAAAACCTGGAAATGAAACAGATTTTTCTGTGTCTTTTTGGGTACAGGGCAGTGGAGGAAGCGGAACAGATTACTCGTTCTTGTCGAATATCCATACCAATAGCACTGATGCCGGTTGGTGGCTTGCAATGAACAAGCCTGGCGGCTCATTTACTTACTTTTATGGTAAGAATGGGTCTGGTCTGAACCACGCTACTGGCTTATCAGTGTATCCACTTCTCGATGGGAACCTACATCATGTCGTCGTGACATTCACGGGCATGAATGGCGGCAAAATCATCAAAACGTACCGTGATGGAGTGCTTATCGACAACAAAGCCATTGCTGCAGTCGGAGCCAATATCGCCTACCATAGCACTATGTCCTTGCGCGTAGCCTATGCAACTGGCGCAATGGTTGACGATCTGGCCATCCTTAACCGTACTTTGAGTGCTGCAGAAGTACAACAAATCTATGCAGGAAATACACCTCAAGCTGATACAAGTAGCATCAGATTCACCTCTGATGCAGAAGGCTTCCAAGAGTTGCCATTCGAAATCGTGTCTCTTGATCCTATTTCGCATGAGGCAGAAATTTGGGTACAGAGTGATCTATCCTCAACAACGGATACGTCAATCTATCTGTGGTATGGAAATGAAGATGCGCAGGCATACGGTGCAACAGCCACCTTTGGTAGTCGGGCTGTATGGTCGAGCTACAAAGCTGTGTACCATAATCCCTTCCATCAAACAGATAGCACGGGAACTTACACTCTAAGTTCCGTTGGATCGAATGGTCCAACTTCAACTGATGGTGCTATTTTAAGCGGGACTGATTATGGAACAGTCAAACACTCAACCAGTGGCAGTAGTCTCTCAAGAGCTCAGAAGGTTGGCAATGATATGGGCATTCAAGGTGGTTCGTATACTATCCAGATGCTTGTAAGAGCAAATGGCAACATTACCGGCTCAGGAACCAACATTGATGGACTTCTGGCAATTACTGATGCGCAGTCAGATTGGCGCCCAATGATCTACACAGCAGCTAAGAATGGCGCTAGCCTTATCTTCAATCAGAGTGGCATTGGTGGTGGAACAACTGGTAGTTTGACGATTCCTAATCCCATTGGAACAGTAGAGTATGAGTACCTCACCCTCACTTACAATGGCTCACTCCTTCGTGCTTACCATGATGGAGTAGAAATTGGTTCCATGACGGTAACAGGAACACCCGTAGGAGGTTTCAATCCCTATGACGGCGTGATAATTGGTGGTGTGCCGGGGTGGAACGGCATCGATCAGCTCTACGATTCCCTCCATGACATAGACGAAGTGCGTATTTCTGCACAAGTTAAAAGTCCTGAATGGATTACTACAGAAAGTAATGTCCTAAAAAGCCCCGAGACATTCTTCATCACACCTTAATATTCAACACGTTAACCTAGGTGAACGTATACTCACTGCTGCTTATTGCTAGCAGATAAGTGATGCATACTTCATAAATGTAGCCCCTTGAGAAATATCTCAAGGGGCTTTTTTGTTCCTATGCTACAATACACCCAAGATGAAAAACACCTCATATTGCGCTACACTCTATATATACCTAGAAAAGTAGACGGGGTAGTGTGTTAGTTTGTACAAACCCCAGCCTTGGGGTTTTTTTGTTTAGAAAAAGAAAGAAATATGTCAAAAGTTACAAATGCAATCGAAAAAAAACGAGCAGAAATTGATGCTCTTAATACCCAACTAGTTGCACTCATTGCCAAGCGAATTGGCGTGGCAAAAGAGATTGGCGAACTCAAGAAACAAGAAAAAATTGCCGTGCAAGATCATGAGCGTGAACACTTGGTACTGACCCAAGCTCGCACTGATGCTGCTCTCTATAACATTGATGCTTCATATATCGAGGACGTCTTCCGCGCTATTATGAAAGGCGCCCGAGACGTCCAAAAATAAATCGTATCAATGTTACAATAATCTAGAGAATACTCAGAAAAGAAATTATGGGAAATACACAACTTACAATCGATCAAGTACTCAGCCGTGGTGTGGCCGAAGTACTCCCTGGCACAGACACACTTGCCAAACTCATGGGAGAGAAAAAAATTCGTGTCTACTTGGGTATCGATCCAACCGGCTCACTCCTTACGTTAGGTCATAGTGTGGTACTTCGTAAGCTTCAGCAGTTTGCTGAACTTGGCCACGAAGTTATCCTGCTGATAGGCAACGGCACTGTCAAAATTGGTGACCCAACCGGCAAGGACTCAACGAGACCAGAACTCACCAACGAACAAATCGAAGAGAACTTCAAAACCTGGAAAGAACAAGCCAGCAAAGTCCTCGATTTTTCAAAGATTGAAATTAAACATAACGGGGATTGGCTCGACAAGCTAAACTACAGCGACATCGTCAAACTCATGGCAAAAACTACTGTACAACAGCTCATGGAACGAGATATGTTCCAAGAGCGCCTTAAGGCCGGCCGACCAATTCACGGACACGAAATTATGTACCCACTGCTACAAGGCTACGACTCTGTGGTAATGGATGTTGATCTTGAAATTGGTGGCAGCGACCAAACTTTTAATATGTTGATGGGGCGCACGCTGCAAAGACAGTATAACAACCGTGAAAAATGGGTGCTTTCAACGCCAATTATTAATGGCACAGACGGAAGAAAGATGAGTAAATCGTACGGCAATTTTATTGCCTTAACAGAAAACCCTACCGATATGTATGGCAAGCTTATGTCCGTGGCCGACGGCATGATTATTGAGTACTTCCAAGTGCTTACCAATCTTACCAACAATGAAATTTCGCAGATGGCACAAGCAATCGAAGCAGGCCAAAATCCAATGGAGTTTAAGAAACGTCTTGCCTTTACGATTACAGAAATGTACCATTCGACCGAGGATGCGACTATAGCAGCAGAGCACTTTAAAGCAACGGTTCAGCAAGGACACATTCCAGATGATCTACCAGAAGTTTCACTCGCAACAATTGGAAACATTTTAGAGGCTATCAAAGCCTGCATGCCAGATCAGAGTAACAGCAATATTCGCAGACTTATTGAACAAGGAGCGGTAGAACTCTACTTCGGAGAAGCTTCAGTAAAGCCAAATGATCCGCTTGCCGACTTGCAAAAAAACCGTGATGGCGTGGCACTTGATACCATTCGAGTGGGTAAAAGAAATTACTTTACAATAACTCTTTAGAGAGGAGTTTCATGAAAAAAGCTACCAAACAAAAGGTGGTACAGGTGTTTGTGATTTTGGCAATCTTGGGCATGATTGTAAGCTCATTTGCTGGGGGCCTCCTATCACTTTACTAACTTTGAGAACAGCACTCCATGTACTTTTTAACCACACAACTAGATGAAGTCAAAGGGATAGGTGAAGCCTCTTTTTTGCAGCTGCAAAAAAGAGGCTTCACCACCGTAAAAGACCTCGTTCTGGCGGTACCGCTGCGGTACGAAGATAGATCACACACTGTTGCTATTGCAGAGCTGCAACCCAACACACTCATCACCATAAAAGCAACTCTCACACAAACAAAAAATTTCTACAAAGGCCGACGCAGCATGCAGTCTGCAAAGGCTACCGATTCGACTGGCAACGTTAAGTTGCAGTGGTTTAATAACCCACACGTCATTTCAAATATTAAAGAAGGAGAAGAGTACTACATTAGTGGCACCTTCAATCCAAAGTACAAAAGTATTTCGCAACCAACGATAGAAAAAGCCTACGAAAAAGATGGCAGTGCTAAAGAAAACTTGCACACTAATCGTTTGGTACCACTCTATAGCATGACCATTCCGCTCAAGCAGGGGACGCAGCGACGAATTCTTAAAGAAATTCTTAACAACTTACGCATTCCAGATGATCTTGAGCTTCTAAACATGCGCTTGGTTGAATCCTTTGACGAAATACATTTTCCCACCACCGTTGACCACGTTATTTTGGCTCGAGAACGACTTGCTCTCGAGGAATTGCTCTCACTCATTCATCGTTCGAAAGAAATCAAGAAAGAGTGGCTAGAACTCCATACTGCTCCGTCATTTAAAATCCCTGCAGATGTCAAAGAGGCTCTACCTGACAGCATTCCATTTATGCTAACCAAAGCACAAGAGCGATCCACCAAAGAACTGTTAGGCGACCTTGCCCAAACAGCACCCATGAACCGACTTCTAATTGGAGACGTAGGTTCAGGAAAAACAGTCGTTGCTGGCATCGCCTGCAACCTCATAGCAGAGCAGGGCAGACATAGCGCGATTGTGGCCCCAACCAAAATTTTGGCCACCCAACATGAAGAAACGCTGCGCACCTTATTCCCAAATGCGGCCGTGCAACTCATAACGGGTGGCCGCAAGCCACTCGAAACCCCAAAAGAACCAACTATTTTTGTGGGCACTCATGCGGTCCTTAACCGATTGGAAAGTATTGCTCCAGCATTAGTCATCTACGACGAACAACACCGATTTGGCGTGGCACAACGGTCTAAGGCACTCAATTTGGACTACATGCCGCACATCCTAACTATGTCAGCAACACCAATTCCACGTAGTCTGATGCTAACTATTTTTTCTCACCT
>Ga0065180_10000377_pt1 | contig 21677 bp, 18 predicted proteins | sample CryGey02umfilter_3_FD_59226 | JGI IMG/M metagenome (GOLD analysis project Ga0065180, IMG submission 59226) | Groundwater microbial communities from aquifer in Utah, USA - Crystal Geyser 4/9/14 0.2 um filter (version 2) (version 2) | ecosystem: Environmental > Aquatic > Deep subsurface >... | reverse complement strand
GGCTCGATGCCCTACGCTCAGCTCCACTACCCCTTCGACAACAAAAAAGCTTTTGAGGAAAACTTCCCGGCCCACTTTATCGCCGAGGGACTCGACCAGACGCGCGGCTGGTTCTACACACTGCACGTCATTGCGACGATTCTCTTCGACGAGCCGGCCTTCCAGAACATCATCGTCAATGGGATACTTCTTGCCGCCGATGGCGAGAAGCTCTCAAAACGCAAGAAGAACTACCCCGATCCGAACCTTCTCTTCGACACACACGGAGTCGACTCTACCCGCCTCTTCCTCTATACCTCAACGGCACCACTTGCCGAAGATGTGCGCTTTTCTGAACAGCATGTCGAGGAGCTCGTAAAGAAGTTCACCCTGACGCTCTGGAACACCTACAGCTTCTTCGTTACGTATGCGACCATCGATGGCTGGAAGCCCGCAAAAGAAGAGGCTAAGCCCTCCGAGAATAAGCTCGATCAGTGGATCCTTTCGGAACTCAACACCCTTGTACGTGAGGTAACCGAGCAGATGAACGGCTATAACCTAACGCGTGCAACCCGACCACTGGTACAGTTCGTTGACATCCTCTCGAACTGGTACGTCCGCCGCAGCCGCCGCCGCTTCTGGAAGAGTGAGAGCGATCAAGATAAGAATGATGCCTACGCCACACTCCACAAGGTCCTGGTGACCTTTTCACAGTTAATCGCACCGTTTACGCCCTTCCTTGCAGACTCACTCTACAAAAACCTGACCGGCGAGGAGTCGGTCCACCTGAGCGACTGGCCTACGGCTACCAAGACGGCCATAGACGAGAAGCTCAACGAAGAGGTACGTATCGTCAGAACGATCGTCACCCTTGCCTTGCGACTTCGCGGCCGCCACACGATCAAGGTCCGCCAGCCACTGGCGCTGCTCCGCCTTGCCCTACCGCAAACAGCTCCTGCAAATCTGGTTGAGGAGTACCGGGAGGTCATCTGCGAAGAGATCAACGTCAAAGATATCTCAGTGGAAGAGGGGAGTGAGCTCGCCCTGCTCCAAGTTATACCCGACTCACGCAAGATCGGCCCCCGTTTTGGTAAGGAGACACAAGAGCTGATCGGGCTCTGTAAAGAAGGCCGGTTCAGTATTCTCGATGACGGGAGCGTGGCAGTTCCCTCAAAAGAGGAGGCGCGCTACACCCTGAACCCCGACGAGGTCAGTATAGGCTATCAAGGACGTGAGGGAGCAGATGTGGAGAGTGAAGACGGTATCCTCGTCAGCCTCGACACGACCATCACCGAGAAGCTCCGCCGAGAAGGGGAGGCGCGCGATCTAATACGACAGATCCAGGAGCTCCGCAAGAAGGCGAACTACGACCTCTCCGACCGCATCTACCTGTCCATTAAGGGAGGCGACAACACCAAGACGACGGTCACCCAGTTCGCCGAACTCATCAAAAAGGAGACCCTGGCTCATGAGATACAAGAAAGCGGTGATTTTGAGTGGGACTCTGAAGAAAAAATGGAGCTCGCTCAAGAAGAGGTGACCATCGGAGTTAGAAAAGCTTAGGGAGTACCAGACAAAACGTTAAAGAAGGCAGAGTCGCACGGCAGGGAAAAAGCCCTAGAGAGAGCCTAGCCTACGGGGGAGGTCATCTGGTATACTTCGGGAAGATGATCCGCTCTCTTATCATAAATATCGTCCTGAATGCTGGAGCCCTCTACGGCGTCCTCTACCTGATGCCCAGCATCAGCTACACTGGGGGGCTGACCTTCTTTGCGATTGGCGGCTTGGTTATGGGAGTTCTCAACTCGGTAGTAAAGCCGGTCCTGAAGATTCTCACCTTCCCGATTCACATTATCACCATCGGCTTCTCGCTTATCCTTCTCAACGGCGTGATCTTCTGGCTCTTCGACCAGAGTCTTCAGATCCTGGCACTGGAGGGAATAACCTTGACAGTACCGACCTTCAGGACGTACTTTTTAGCAGGCTTCCTGTTTGGCCTTATTAACTGGGTCGAACACCTCATAATTCGCAAATAACTCCTATGGAACAATTTCTTACCATCACGCAGATCACCGTCTCAGTCCTCCTAATACTTGCCATCCTAATGCAGGAAAAGGGAGTCGGACTTGGAGCAAGCTTCGGAGGAGGTGGTGAGTTCTATAAGAGCAAACGAGGTCTCGACGTACTCCTTTACCGAGCCACCGTCGTTCTTGCGGGACTCTTCATCCTCACGTCCGTGGCCTTCATCTTCGTGCCATGAGTAGTTTTAACGAGCTGGTCCGTCTCTTTACCACGATGCCGCGAAGGGAAAAAACCTTCGTTGTTATTCTTGTAGTTCTCTTCACCTTCTCTCTCGCACAGTATTTTGTAACAAGTGGAAGGGGAGCTCTGAGCCAAGACGACTACTTCACAGAGGGAGTTGTTGGCCATGTAACCTTTGTAAATCCCTTACTGGTAGACTTTAACGAGACCGACCGGGATATCTCGGAGCTGGTCTTTTCAGGACTCATACGCTACGACCCGGAGGCTAAAAACTTCTACCCCGACTTGGCTGAAAACTTTCAGCAAAGTGAAAAGGGGAGAGTTGTAACGGTTACGCTTCGCAGCGACGCTCTCTGGCACGATGGAGAGCCGGTAACAGCAGACGACGTCGTCTTTACCTTCCGGGACCTCATCCAGAATCCCGCCTTCGCAAATCCCGTACTAAAGAGCACCTTCGAAAGGGTGCAGGTAGAGAAAGTTGACGAGACGATCGTGCGCTTTACCCTTCCGCAAGCCAACTCCTACTTCATCTCGAACTTAACGGTGGGAATCGTACCCCAGCATCTCCTTAAAGATACGCTCGCATCTGAACTCGCCACAGCATCGTTCAACCTTACCCCGATCGGAAGCGGTCCCTACAAGGCTGAACAGGTTAAGCTCTCAAAAGAAGGAGATCTTGTAGACCTGACAGCATTCGAAAACTACTACGGGATTAAGCCGGCACTCTCCAAACTGCGCATCGTAACCTTCCCCGATGAGCGCGCCCTTATCCAAGAGAAGAAGGCCCTTGGCTCCATCAGCAAGTTTTCGCGGACGTCAGAGTGGTACAGCTCACTTGAAGAGGACGAGCGCTTCGCCATCTCCCCCTACACCCTCAACCAGTTCACCGCCCTCTACTTCAACACGCAACTCCCCCTGCTGAGCAGTACAACCTTGAGGCAAGCCCTGGCCAAGGGTCTCGAAAAGGACAAGCTTGTGAGTAGCATTGAAAAACGCATCGACTCGATACAGATTAAGGCTGATCCCGAAAATGAGGCCTACGCTTTCAACCTGGAGAAGGCACGCGCCTCACTTGCCGAGGCCGGCTATACTCGAGGAGAGGATGGCCTTCTCAGAACAAATACGGGCGAGACGGTCAGCCTCAACCTACTAACACTGGATCTTACCAGCAGCGACCTTACAGACTCTATCGTCAAACAGTGGAAAGAAAATCTGGGAGTTGAGGTTGTGGTTACGAGAGCCGAGGGGAGTGAGTTCCTCGACTTGGTCAACCAGCGAAACTACTCGGTTCTCCTCATAAAGCAGAATCTTGGCTATAACCGGGACGTCTACCCACTCTTCAACTCGAGCCAGGCTGCCGTCGAGCCCAAAGAGGGCGAGGCCGCTAAACAGCCCGGGCTCAACTTCTCAAATTTCAGAAGTTTCGGGACCGATGGGCTTACAGAAGCCATTCGCATCGAAGTTAACCAGCCCGATAAGGAAAAACTTCTCAGCGAACTCTCGGCACTTCTGGCAAAAGAAGTACCCGTACTGTTCATCTCAACCCCCGTTTACTCTTACGCAATTGAAAAAGACCTTGCGCCCTTCCCCGTTGACAGTTTAGACTTCCACAGTGATCGATTGAGCATTCTACCGTACCTTACCCCTAACACGTCCGATATACCATGAAAGTAATATTCACCCAGTCAGTCCCAGGCGTTGCTCGCCAAGGAGAAGTTCGCAACGTCAAGCCGGGCTACTTCCGCAACTTCCTTATGCCCCGTGAACTCGCCATTCATGCAACCACGAGACTCATCAGCGAGTGGGAGTCAAAACGCAAGCAGATGGTTATCGATAAGGAACAGCTTCGCGAGCAGTTTAAAGAGATCTCAAAGCGTCTCTCTGAGAAACCCGTCCTCCTAGAAAAGAAAGTTACCAGCAAGGGAACTCTCTACGGTGGCGTAAAGACCAGTGATGTCGCAAAGGCAGTCAAAGAGCAGCTGAACATAGACCTTCCCGAAGAGTCTATCGTAATATCAGAGCCCATTAAGGCCGTCGGCACTCACAAGCTTCTCGTACACCTCGAGCACAAAGTTGAGGCAAAGATGCAGCTCAAGGTTGTTGAGAAAAAAGCCTAAGGTATGCCTGATCCGGGGCCCATTCTCGCACTCGATGTCGGCGCAAAACGTGTTGGTTACGCGGTAACCGACCCTAGTCAGCAGATCGCCTTTCCGCGAACCTTTTTGCTACGTCAGCCCAACAAAGACGAGGCGCTCATTGAAGAGATCCGCCGACTTGCCCTCTCAATCAAAGCCGTCCTTTTTGTTGTAGGCCTGCCACTCGATAGTGAGAACGAGGAAGGGGAACGTGCACAGGGGATTAGGCTGCTCGCGGAAAAGATAGGCGCAGCCTGTGAACTTCCCCTGGCTTTTGTTGACGAGTCGTTCAGCACGCAGGAGGCCCGGGCACGCATCCCTCTAAAGCGAGACCGCAAGAAGAAGGGGAGTGACGATGCAATCGCCGCGCAGATAATCCTCGAGCGCTATCTGGCAGGACGCGAGGAGCTTTAAACGCGCTAAACAAAAAAATAACCGTCTCACCTCTGTGAACGGCCTAAGATCTCTTTGGTTGCGGAGGCAGGATTCGAACCTGCGACCTCAAGGTTATGAGCCTTGCGAGCTGCCTCTGCTCCACTCCGCAGGCAAAGTGTACACAGTATTTGCCTCTTGTTCAAGAGGTGTCTATAATAGCCCCGCCTGTTTAGTGTGCCAGGGTAGCTCAGTTGGTTAGAGCGTGGGACTCATAAGCCCAAGGTCGTCGGTTCAATTCCGACCCCTGGCACCATTTGGTGCTGCCTAGAGGGTCTGCTGATAACAACTCTCACAGTAGACCAGATCCGTTGCTTGGGGAGGATAGGGAGCCTGAATCTCAGCACGACACATACTGCACTGGCGCGCCCATAGACGGTGAGGGTTACAGAGTGCGAGGCGCCTTTTATAGCGACAGTCGGCACAGCGACGCGGTAAAGAAAGGTGAAGCTGACGGTAAAGCTTGAGCTCCTGCTCGATGATCTTATAGTTCTTCGCACACTCGCTACAGACAAGAATCTCGTTGAGAATACCATCGGATACGGATTCGAGCTGATCGGGGAGGGTGAGGGTCTGAGGCAGATAGTGGCGCTCGGGTGAATCTGACCACGCATAGCCTCGGCTGACCGCCTCTTCACGGGTTAAGGGGTAGTAGGCGTGGGCAACTGTATCGTTATAGGGATAGGGAGAGAGGGCAGTGGGGAAGAACTCGCCATACTCACCATCCTCACGCATTTTCTGAATAATACGTGCACGGAGCTCACGATACTCTTCCTCGGGATAAACTTTGTTAAGCAGGGCATAACGACTTCTCCTGAGCGAGATACAGCCAAAGAGATCTGAACTGTTGTGACAGCTGTCCACATACTGCACGGCATCAACATCGTAAGAGACGTGAGCGGCAACTGTCCGCTTGCCCCTATTGCAGCCGTGAGACTCGTACTGGAGCTCACAGTCATAGGCGGACTCGGTCGTGTCATAACAGTCCTTCAGGTACCAGTTGATGTAACAGTAACGACAGTCCTCCGAACCGACAATAGAGTAGGAGTCATGAACATTTTTGGATTTTTCGATGAAGTCACCGAAACAGTTTTCACACTGCGTGATGTTCTGAGCTTTTCTAATGGCCCGAGTGTGAATGAGATCTAAAAACTGCTGATAGTAAGCCTCATAGACAGCTGCCGAGCTCAGGGAGAAGGAGGCGCGCCACTCCTCATAGGCCTCCTTGGTATAGGGCCTATTGAAGATGTAGTAACGCTTGTGACGAAGATTCGAAGACATAAAACAGTCACTGCAGTCCTTGCAGTCATAGAGAAACGCCGAGTCGCGGCAGTTATCAGTCAAAAAAGTCTGAATGCAGTTGTAGTTATCGCGCGACTGAAGGTTCTCGTAGCACAGCTGCGAGCGCTGTACATTCATGCAGTCAGCCACATCGCTACAGCTATCAATGAGGTTTGAGTAGTAGACATTTTCGGCGCTGATCGCATCAACCGTCAGATAGCACTCCTTAATCTGCTCCGAGTGATTATTGAACTCGGCATTGTGGACGTTTTTCACATAGAGCGCGAGGCGCGGCACAAGGTTCTGAAGCTCTGCATAGTTTTGAAAAAACGTCTTACTAAAATCATACTCACGACCATAGGCGAGTGGGTTCCAGCGATCACTCCACCAGCAGTCAGCACAGTAAACGGGGAAGGGGACCTTCTCGGGATAGATCGAGACGAGCGAGCGGGCACACAAGCTGCAGAGACGACGGTAGAGGGTCCGCTCATTCCGCCAAGAGAGGCGACGCTGCTGACGACACGGCGGGCAGTGGGTAGGCCCGGGAACACCTATCTTCTTATAATAAGCCTGATCCTCAGATGGGATGGGGAAGTCCAGAGAGCATGAGCTGCAATGAGTCATAGGATGAGGTAAGTGCTAGTAACCAACCGAGAAGCGCTCACGGTCAAAGAAAAACAGGTACCATTTTTTGGGATTGCTCAGACTCTCGTAGTACTTCTGAGTGTGGGCGTAGACACCCTCGGTCCCGTCTGCAAGCTGAGAGGATGGGTCCCCGGGAACGAGCACTATAACCTCCTCACCCGGACGGATCAGGCCAAAGTTCTGCTTGGCGATTTTTTCCTTGTAAGCCTCGGAGCGGTAGTACTCGTAATCTTCAATCAGCTCGGTATTTTCCTGGGCCAGCTTCTCATTTTCAAGGGTTGCCGTCTCGATGAAACGGTCAACTTGATAGCTCTTGTAAAGAGAGGTGCTCAAAACGTAGAGCATGTAAGCGAGCAGGACAAACTCAACGATTATGACGATCTTGGTGGTGCGACTGATATGTTCATACGCCATCGCTCTTAGTATGTGGCACGAACGATCGCATTACAAGACTCAGACGGGTATACTTGCTGCGGAATGAAGACGAAGACGATACATACCGCACAGACGATACACTGCATTGGTATTGGAGGATCGGGCCTTGGCGGCCTCGCCGGTATTCTCTGTGAGCAGGGAAAAACGATAAGTGGAAGTGATGAAGGAGTCACGGCGCGGACAAAAAGTCTGGAACCGCTCGGCACGCCAATCACGCTGGGGCACAGGCCGGAAAACCTTCCCAAAAATGCAGAGCTGGTCATCTACTCACTAGCGATCCCCCAGGACAACGTCGAGCTCATTGAGGCGCGAAAACGAGGTCTCCCCACCCTAACGTATCCCGAAGCTGTGGGCCAGCTGACTCAGAAGTATAGGACGATCGCGATCTGCGGGACTCATGGCAAGACGACGATCACCGCCCTCATCGCCAAAATTCTCATCGACGCCAACTATGACCCCACGGTAATTGTGGGGAGTGAGCTCCGCGAGCTCGAAAACCGCAACTTCAGAACGGGCAAAAGCAAACTCCTGATCCTGGAGGCCTGCGAGTACAAGCGAGCCTTTCACTCCTACCACCCAAATATGATCGTGCTGAGCACGCTTGACTACGATCATGTCGACTACTATCCGGACTTCACCTCCTACCTTGAGGCCTACAAGGTCTTCGCCAAACGCCTTCCCAAAGATGGGTGGATTTTCACAAACCTCGACGACGACGATGTCCATGAGATGCTCAAATCTCTGCAGCGCGAACACTTTCCCCTCTGCAACACCTTCACCTTCGCGAGCAACTATGCCGTGAGTGACTACTACCTCAAGGACCATGAGCTGCACCATAAGAACGAGCGGCTGGGAACCCTCAAGCTGAGCATCCCGGGCCTACACAACCGCATGAACGCTCTGGCAGCCTTCTCTCTGGCGCACACGCTGGGCGTCGCACCACGCATGATTCTGCGAAGCCTAAGGCAGTTTAAAGGAACCGCCCGACGCTTTGAGACCAAGGGGAAGATGGGCACGACGACCATCATTGATGACTACGGCCACCACCCGGCCGAAATCAGAGCGACACTTCAAGCGGCCCGAGAAGCCTATCCCAAAGAAAAAATATGCGTCGTCTTCCAGCCGCACCAGTACAGCCGCACAAAACATCTGATAGACCAGTTCGCGGCGGCCTTCAGCCTGGCCGACGGGGTGATTATCCCCAGTATTTATGAGGCGCGCGACTCGGATGAAGATAAGAAGAGCATGTCAGTAAAAAGACTCGTGGCTGAAATACAAAAGTACCACAAGAACGTCCGCGCCGGAGATGGTCTTGAAAATACAGCACAGTTTTTGAGAGAAGACACCCCCCACTACGACGTCATAATAACAATGGGTGCGGGCGATGTCTGGAAGGTGGGGGAGGCGCTTCTGAAAAAACCACAAAAGAAACTGCCCAGCAAGAAGAGCCCGGCTTAACAACGGACGAGCAGCTCACTAAGCTAGAGTGCACGCTTCCAGCTCGTACCGTCGGAGGTATCTTCAATAATGATCCCCTTGTTGTTGAGCTCATCACGAAGCTGATCGGAGCGAGCATAGTCCTTTGAGGCGCGAGCCGTCAGCCTCTCATCCAGCAATGCCTGCACCTCATCATCTGAGAGCTCTGCAGCCGAAGCGGAGGAAGCTGAGTCCAAAATATCGAGTAGCCCCAGGACGCTGTCAAAGCGCTTAAAGGTCTCGCGCGCACAGCGCACTTCCTCTTCAGAAAGAAGGCCCTTGCTCATGGCACCATTTAACGAGCGAATAAACTCGGCGATCGCAGCCAAAGCGGCAGAGATGTTCAGATCGTCGTCCATCGCAGTTCTAAATGCCTCTTCTTGTTCGGCAATCGACTCACAGTAGGTACCACCTACAGCAGAGTCGGGCTTATAAGAATCGAGCTGGCGTGCAAAGCCACGTATTCTCTCGAGGCCGTTTTTCGCCTGTTCCAAAAGCTCATCGGAGAAGTCAATCGGCATGCGGTAGTGAGTCGAGAGAAGAAAGTACCGAACGACCGCAGGATGGTATTTTTTGAGAATATCCTTAATGGTAAAAAAGTTGCCCAGCGACTTACTCATCTTCTCTGAGTCGACGCGGATATGCCCGTTGTGCAGCCAGTAGCGAGCAAAAGGCTTGCCCGTTGCCATCTCCGCCTGAGCGATCTCATCCTCGTGGTGAGGAAAGATCAGATCGATGCCTCCACCATGAATATCAAAGGTCTCACCCAAGATCTCGGTACTCATCGCACTGCACTCGATGTGCCAGCCGGGACGCCCCTCCATGCCGGCCGGCCCCTTCCAAGAGGGCTCACCGGGCTTGTGTTTTTTCCAGAGGGCGAAGTCGAGCGGATTTTCCTTCTTCTCATCGACCTCAACGCGAGCGCCGGACTGAAGCTCCTCGAGCTTCTGCCCCGAGAGAGCTCCATAGGTGGGAGAGCGGTCCACGCGGAAGTAGACCCCGTCATCGGTAACATAGGCGATCTCCTTTTTTAGCAGCTGCTCAATGAGCTCAACCATCTGGTCGATATACTGGGTTGCTCGGGGCTGGTGATCGGGTGGCAGAACATTAAGCGCACCATAATCGGCGGCATACTCGGGAATAATCTTTTCGGCGAGCTGTGCCTCGGTGATCCCCTCCAGCTGGGCGCGCTTTATCATCTTATCCTCAACATCGGTAATGTTACTGACAAACGTAACATCATAACCGCGATAGACGAGGTAACGACGAATAAGATCGAAAGCGACAGCCGAACGAGCATGGCCAAGATGACCGACATCGTAAACCGTCGGGCCACAGACGTACATTCCCACCGCCTTGTCACGGAGCGGAGTGAACTCTTCTTTTTTGCGAGTGAGGGAGTTGTAAAGTTTCATGCGCTAGATAACACGGATTAGAATGCCGCGAGCTATATCTATGACGAAGTAGGCGACGATCGGCGAGAGATCAAGAACTCCGCCCACAAGAGGCAGATGCCGCTTGAAGAGGTTCAAGATAGGATCGGTGACACTGGCGACAAGCCGAGAGAAAGGGTCATCTCCGCCGGGCTTCAACCAAGAAAGGAGGACGCGAGCAAAGATCGCGAAGATGAGAAGGTTGGCCAGAATGTTAATGAAATTTTCGAGAAAAGGTCTGAGCATACGCTCGGTAGGATGCCAGATTCTCCGAAAAAATACCACCGCCTAGGTACGCTTTTTACGCAGACGGCGAAGACCGGCAGAGCCCACCAACGAGGCAACGACCATCCCAAGAACACCGGGGCCATCCTCGGGGATAGCGTTTGGCGTAGGCATATCGGGAGGACAGGGAGAGGGATCACACAAGACCGGAACACCCGTCCCCTCACCGGCACGGGCGGCAACGGTGTCACTCAGCAGATCACTCTCATTCCCATTCAGGTCTACAGCAGAGAGGCGGAAGGAGTAGTAGGCACCCTTCTGAAGATCGGTGATCTCTGCGACCGTCGTCGTCCCCTCAGTATCAATAACCGAATCGAGCTCATCAGGATTGGGGCCAAAATAAATGCGGTAGTGATCGATGCCAGCCTCTGCTTGGGCCGGGTCCCAGGTAAGTTGGACACCTGTCGCCGTAGAAGAGAGACGAACATTCGTAACCTTGCTGGGAACGACAAAAGAAAACTCGCCACCGGTCTGAAGACCCGCATCAACGCGGACACGCCCTACTTCGAGAGCCGGCGCCACATTCCCCACGCTATCAGTAAGAATGACGTTCACAGTGTAGTCTCCTTGAACAGTCGGAGCGCGAAGCTGCCCTACGTAAAGGGCCGGGTTATCTGCGGATGGATCAAGATCCGTGATGTAGTCACCGAGCGTCGCCTGAATCGCATTGAGATCAGGGTCACTCTGAACAGTGATCGTCGTAACTCCACCGGGAGCAACAGCCCGATCTGCGATCGTCACACTTTCGATCTGGGCTGGAGTCGAGTCGATAGTAACCGAAACGACCGTCGACTGAACCCCATTGCTCTCGGCGCCAAAAGCATGACGTCCATCCACCAAGAGAGAGGTGTTATAGGTAAAGCGACCACTACTATTAGACTGAATCTCGGCGATTTGCTGGCCGTTATCATAAAGTTTGACACGAGTATTGGGAAAGGCCTCCCCTGCAATTTCGAGCGTGTTGACACTGTACGTTCCCGTCGCAGGCTTGGTAATACGGACATCACCGGAGCCGAGCTCACTACCCGGAGCAGCTACCTGAACATTCACGCGCCCCGTAATAAGAGTATCGGACTGATCCGCAACGATAAGCTGCTGCTGCCCAACAGTCCTAAAGGCCAGCCCCAGATCAAAGGTCTTGCGCCCTTGGTCGCTGGCACCAAAGGTATAGGGAGTGGGAAGCTCCGCATTTACATCGGTAGAGGTAAAGATAACCGTCCCACTATAACCGGCTACGACTTGGCCATGTGAGTCGAGTGCACTAACTCTAAAGCCCAGACGATCATTGACCGAGGCAGAGGCTGGAAGATTGTCTATCTGGAACTCAGACACCTCTCCAACCGGGCTCGCCTGAGCAAGAAGAGTGGGCTCCGAGTCTCCACCGATGGCGTCAGCCAGGGAGATTATAGAAGCCTGGGCCAAGCTGGCTCCACCTTTATAGCGAGATGTCTGCTTACTCAGTACAGGATAAACCTCAAACTGTGTGCTCGAGGCTGTCCCTTGAAGTCTAAGCTGATACACTCCCACCGTAGTAAGAGCCGAGGCGCTGACCTCAAGACGCGCATCCCCACTGGAGCTACTCATCGTCGTCAGACGGCTAAGGTCACCGTGCGGCCCGCGCATCAGCAGGATGAGCTCTTCGATAGCAGGAGCATTCTCAATACGTATAACGGTTCCAAAGTCCTGGATCGTATCATAGGCGCTGAGCTGAGGCTGTGCCGCGGCATAGAGCGCTGTAGGAAGACCCGCAACCATGAGGAGGAGCACCCCGAGTGAGATGAGTCGCGAAAGAAAAATTGAGCTTGATCTAGACATAGTCCCTTTAGAGTTCTTTTGATTTAAATCATATTATTCTACACTTTTTTTTAGACGGCGGGAAGGCCCATGTGTATACTAGAAAACAATAGGAGTGCTCGCGTCAAGCACTTGTCACTGAAGGGAAAATAGTGTGAAAGCTTCTCAAAGAGATGAAAAATTGCTATACTTAGATGATAGTTTTTGAAATTTATGGAAACTCAACTACCTACCACTTCGGCACCACTGCCCAATGGAGAGCAGACTACACCGATCGCCCCGGCGACGAGCGGCGCGTCAGAAACAGGTGCAGCTACACCACCACCCGTGAGCTCTCCTGAAGCTCTTCCCGTTGCACAAAAGCCCGCGGAGCCGGTAAAGATAACCATTACTTTGCCGACAAATGCCTACTTTATGTCGGGAATTCGAGATTTCACGCTGGCGCTCATTAAGAACATGACGAAGTTCCCCGAACAGTGGGCCTACCGCTTCCAGTCTGTTGTGGATGAGCTCTGCAATAATGCCATCGAACACGGCTCGGCTCCGGGCAAAGAGATAACCGTGATCTTCCTCCAAAACGACGAAAAGTCGGTCCAGATTATGGTGGAGGACTCGGGAACGGGTAAAGATAAGTTTAATGCCGCTCAGCTCCACGAACTAGTTGCACAAAGACTACAACCTGACTATGCTTTTAGCGGAATTCGAGGCCGCGGTCTGGCAAAGATAGTATCTGCCTGGACGGATGAGCTCACCTTCACCGACCTCCCGACGGGCGGCATTCGTGCGACAATCACCAAGCGACTCGACGATCCCAAAATGAACGATCCAACAGCTCTCCCGAGCACAGATCCCACTCACGTACTCTTAACAAACTGACCTAATGGCTGATATCAGCATCACAACAGAAGATATCCCTTCAACAAATCCGGCAAAAGCAGTAAAAATGCTCCACTTTACGGGCCAGCTCGATGAGAGCAACGTTGATGAGAAGTCCAAAGAAGTATACCAGCTTATAGAGGCGGCCCAGGGCCCACTCTACTTGATCTTCGACCTTGCCGGGCTAGAATACATGAACAGTAAGTCGATCGGATATCTAACAGACTGGTATACAAAACTCAGTGAGAAGCAGGGCGGAATCGTCCTTGCCCAGGCTCGCCCAAACATTCTCGACATCCTTCAGGTTGTGGGAATTACACAGCTCATCCAGTCCTACGCCACCATTGAGGAGGCCAAGGCCGCTGTGATCCAGTAAGGTCCTTACAGACGCTCCCTATGAACGAGTTCATTCCCATTATTGCGAGTGTCATCCTCGCGCTTATTCCAGTTGTGATCTGGCTCAATGTTATTCAGGAAAAGGGTGAAGATCGTAGCATTTACATAAAAACCTTCCTTTTTGGAACGCTCTCTGTCGTCCCGCCCTTTATTCTGATCTTTCTTTTTGAGCGCTATCCCGAACTCAACATCTACTCGATCATCAACACGAGCGTCGAGCAGCTTATCTATGTGGCTCTCCTGACAAACATCGTTGTCGGAGTCATTGAAGAGATAGGAAAAAACGTCATCGTCAGAATAACCGACAAGCGCCACCCCGAGTACATCCAGACGCTCAGTCGGGCCCTCAAACTCAGTATCTGCGCGGGACTTGGATTCGCCTTTGCTGAAAACATCTTTTACTTCTACTCAATCTGGGTAAATCCCTACTACGGCACAGGCGACCTGGTGACAACCTTTATCTTCCGCTCGATCGTAACAACCTGTGGGCACATGGTCTTCTCAGGAATCTTTGGCTACTACTTTGGGGTCGGAAAGTTCTCTGCGGATATCACCGAGTTTGCGAAGTGGCAGGGACAGAGTCTGGGATTCGTACGCTGGATAAGCCGCCTCACTGGACGCCTACCCTTCCAAGTGGTACGTGAGTTCCAAAACTTTAAGGGGCTGTTCATTGCAATGGGAATGCACGCCCTCTTTAACGCCTCACTTGATCTCAACAACAAGCTCTTCGCAATTGGTATTGTCGGGGCCGGAGCCGTCTACGTCTTCTACCTCATGAAGACCCGCTCGGGCCGCCTGCTTTTCAGCGTTATAAAGAGGCGCGGCTCATCAATGGCCGCCCGCGATGAAGATGTCGTCCTGGAGCTCCTAGGCATGTGGACCAAAGAGGGGCGACTGGCGGAAGTCATGCAGATCTGCGATCGTCTTCTGGAGCGCGACCCGGACAACAACGTCGTTAAACTTTTCAAGGCACACGCCGCCGACAACCAGAAGCTCAAAGAGGCCTACACTGCCCTCAAGAGCGTCTTCGCAAAGTCAAAACAGCAACAGCCAGAGCCCGCGAACCAGGCGACTCCCTCGCCGACACTCTCTCTCGAAGACGAGAAGATTGTCCTTGAGTCGATGGGCATGCTCTATAAAGAGGGGGAGTACAAGAAGGTACTCGAGATCGCCAATCGGCTGATGGCCCGCAATCCCAACAGCAGTGGAGCTCGCGTCCTCCTGGAAAAGGCCCTCGACAAACAGAAGATCGATAACGCCTTCAACTCTCTTTCCAAACTTTTCGAGGACGACCCAAAACCCGATTCACCGGTAGGCGTCTGATTTGGTATACTCAGCTCATGCGGCAACCAAAAGTGGCGATCGTCTGTGACTGGCTGGTCTCCCGAGGTGGAGCCGAGCGTGTTATCAGTGCGCTCGCACAGCTCTACCCCCAGGCACCGATCTATACCTCTATCTACAATCCGGAGGCGCTGCCGGAGTTCAGCGAGCGCGAGGTCATCACCTCCTACATTCAGAAACTGCCTTTTGCGAAGAGCAAGCACCACCTCTACCTCCCGCTGATGCCCACAGCCTTCGAGCAGTTTGACCTCTCGGAGTACGATATCGTCATCTCGAGCTGCCACTCCTGTGCCAAGGGAGTCATCACCAAGCCCAGAACTCTCCACATCTCCTACTGCCACTCTCCCATGCGCTACCTCTGGGACAGCTGGCACGAGTACTTTGCGAATTATGGGATAAATCCACTCCTCAGGAGCACGGCACGCCACCTTCTCCACAAGCTACGAATCTGGGACAGGCTGGCAGCGGACAGAGTGGATAAGTACCTCACGAACTCACGACACGTTCAGGAGCGCATCCAAAAATACTACAGACGAGAATCAGAGGTCATCTACCCGCCGGTTGAGACTCAGTTTGCTATCAAACCTGAGCAGGGACAGTACTATCTTGCGGTTGGACGACTGGCCCCCTACAAGCGCTTCGACCTGGTTGTCGACGCCTTCAATGAGCTCCAGCTGCCCCTTGTGATCGTCGGAACCGGCAAAGAAGAGGCTGCACTTAAAAAGAGAGCGGGGCGCTTCACCACCTTCGTGGGGCAGGTTTCCGATTCAGAGCTGAGGGAGATCTACAGTAAGGCAACGGCCTTCATCTTCCCACAACTCGAGGACTTTGGCATTACGCCCCTCGAGGCGATGAGCTCGGGCAAGCCGGTTATTGCCTATGGCAAGGGCGGCGCACTGGAAACGATAGAGGAGGGGATAAGCGGCCTCTTTTTTGAGGAGCAGACGCCGGAGTCACTTAAGGAGGCTGTTATTCGGTCACAAAAGATAAACTGGCAGGCCGAGAAGATCCAAAAGCATGTCGAACGTTTTAGCCGAGAGACTTTCGAGCGGGCCTTCAGCAGCTATGTGAGTAAAGAGTGGGAAGAGTGGAAGAAGACCATGGCCTAATATACCGCTTACAAAAGCCATAACTACAGACTATGGAGTACGCCGGATTGGTGGGCTGCTCTCTTTGGTGATGAGGTGAAAAGACTAGGGCTTGACAAATGCACTACTTTTGGTCTATTATCACTCCTTCATTATTTTTCACCCAACTTGTATGGCTTATATCAAGCGAATAATCAGCGGTCTGGTCGGTCTTGCACTGCTGAGCTCAACAACGGCCGCACTTGCAGGAGCAGGTGCACTGGTCAACGTTACCAACGCCACCTCGGCGTTCAATCCACAGAATGGCCCTGCAGCAATCAGCTACACGGTCAGTGGAGGGACAGCCTCGGGCGTCACCATTAACATTTACGGCCTTACCAATGCCACCGGACTGGCGCAGTCCTGCAACCAGGACCCACGCCAGCTCGTCGACACGATCGAAGGGCCCGTTAATCGCTCAGCGCGTGTCCAAGCATACAAGGCAAATTGGGATGGGAAAAGCCGCACGGGAACCTCAGTTCCCGACGGCTTGTACTGCTACCGCCTCGTCTGGGGTGGTCAGCCGGCAGGGGCAACACCTCTTCGCCAAGGTATTATCCGCGTCGACCGAACCATTGCTCGCGCCTCTACTCCTTCAAGGCCCAAGGCCCCCATCGTTAATGGAGGAGGGAGTGGAACGGGTGGAAGCGGTGGCTCAAGGGGCACCGGAGGATCCGGCGGAACACCAAGCGGAGGTTCAAACTTCTGTGGAGGATCACTCATCACCTCAGCAAACCTCATTAGCGCCTCAGCCAGCACCTCAACTATCAACCCAAGTGTTGCCGGAAGTGGGACTGTCTCAATCACCTACCGTGCCAACCAAGACCTCGCAAACGGCCTCGCACTGTACATCCGTGATGCCAATGGCGTCGATGTTGCAACACTGTTCAGCACAAATGACTGCATCCCAAGAGGAACCAGTGTCACCAAGAGCTGGAACGGCCGCGACTACCATGGAAGCATCGTTCGTGCAGGTAACTACACTTATGAGTACCTCATCCCGGGCCGCTTTGGCTCGATAGCGAGCGGCTCGATCCGCGTCATAGATGACAACGGCGGATTCAGCCAGGCAAACCTCACTCACTATGCAGACCCACGCGTCTTCGACCCAACTCAGGGCGAGATTACGACAATCCACTACACGGTCAACCGCACGATCGCGACAGGTGTAACCGTCGAAATCCGCTCGGGCTCCCCCAACGGTACGCTCGTTAAGCAGCTGAGTGCAACGAACCGTGCAGTAACTCCGGGCGCTTACTCAACAAACTGGAACGGCCGCCTCGGCTCAACGTCGACAATCGTAGCTGATGGAACCTACCACTACGTCTTCATTACAAACGGTGTAGTCTTCGGCAACGGAACAGTTGAGGTACGCCGCGGAGAAGTCACTCCAACTCCAACGCCAACAACCACCATGGATGTCACCAACGTCCACGCCTCACCCTCGATCTTTAATCCGACACAGGTCAACAGCTTCCTCCGCTTTACCTTGAATCAGCGTGCTCGTGTCACTCTCACCGTTCGCGATCTTCAGACGGGAGCGACCATACGCAGACTCACAACTTCACAGCTCTTTAGCTCCGGGCAGCACTCGGTAACCTGGAATGGCCGACAGACCGATGGGACCTATGCACCAAGTGCGACCTACCAGTTCACCGTGAGCGCCGAAAGCACAACTAACGCCACAAGAGATAGTGAGACGGGTATTGTAACCGTTACCGGCACAACTTCTAATCAGGAGGCTCCCATCATCACCAATCTTGGTGCAACACCAAGCCAGGTAAACCAGGGTGAGATCAGCACGATCCGCTTCAGTGTTAACCAGAACGCACGGACCGATCTGACAATCTTCAAAGACAGTACAGCCGTCCGCCACCTCTTGGTAGCGGGCAACGGCAACAACGCCTTCGCCAACGCAATCGTCAGTGCTCCCTGGAACACGACGCGCGATAATGGCCAGCTCGTTGAGACTGGTACCTACACCTATATTATCGAGGCTCAGAACAGTAATGGCGTCGCCGCCGCCCAGAGTGGAACGATCATCGTAGGCAGCTCAACTCCATCACAGCAGCTTCGCATCACCAGCAACTCGGTCAATCCCTATGAGTTCAATCCGGAGATCGAGAACACGGAGATTCACTTCACACTCAATCAGAATGCGAATGTGACGATCACTATCCGCGACACAAACGGCAACCTGATCGAGAGACTCACGAACGAGCAGTTCTTCGGGGCTAATACCGACCAGACAGCCACATGGAGTGGAACTCACGGTGCCTACCCCTTCCCAGCCGGAACCTACGTCGATGACGGTACCTACACCTACAAGATCACTGCAACCAGCGCGACCTATGGTAGCGACAGTGTAAGCGGCAGCGTCATCGTACGCCGCGGACAGAATGCTCCCGGCATCACCATCAACCAGATTGCTCCTCAACCCTTCGACCCGGTCGTCCACGGCCTCGTCAGCGTAGACTTCACGGTCGTCCCCACACCCACAACACTTACAGCGCGCGTCTACGGCCTCTACGGAGCCACAGGACCTTCCGCAAGTGTTCAGAACCTCAACATCGTACCATTTGGCAGCAACCACTACCGCTTCCAGTGGAACGGACGCAACCCTGACGGCAGCATCGTCCTCCCCGGCTCATACGTCTTCCGCATTGAGGCAAATCTCAACGGACGCGTAAACAGCCAGCAGGGACAGATCCTCGTTGGTCAGTCGGGAGTCATTACTCCTCCCCGCGGACTCGGAGACTGTGGAAACTTCCGCGACGTCTCACGAAACAATCAGCTCTGTGCTGCAATCGACTTCGTCGTCGACCGTGGAATCTTCGAGGGATACCCTAACGGAACTCTCGGACTCGACAACGTCATCAAGCGTGCAGAGTACCTCGCAGTAATCCAGAAGGCCTTCGGATTTGACCTCGAGCCCTACTCAGCCGTCCAGGATGGCGACCTGGGATACAGAGACCTCCGTGGACTTGAGGCCGAGTGGTTCATGCCTTACATCAAGACCTTCTCTCGTCTTGGAATCATGGTAGGATACCCCGACGGCACGATGAGACCTGAGCGCACTATGTCTACAGCTGAGCTCTACACCTCATTCCTCAAAGCCGCACAGCGCGCACCATTCCCAATCGCACGTTACAGCATAGATCCACAGGTTCCGTTCCCACCGTTCGCAGATACTCCACGTCATCCTGATACCGAGTGGTACCTCCTCTACGCAGCCTTTGCCCGCCTTCAGGGCCTCGTAAGCGGAGACTACTTCTACCCCGCACGTGGAATTACCCGCGGACAGGTAATCGAACTGATCTACGCAACGCACCGTAAGGGCCTGATCCGCTATCCCGATCCTATCGCCCCAACACCGCTCCTCCCTATCTAGTATCCTAAGAGTGAGCAGAGAGAGCGCGACCAAGCAGAACACACCGAAAGAAGAGGCCTTCCCATTACGGGGAGGCCTCTTTGAGTCTCACAATCCGCGTAAGATAGGGAAGTCGAGTCTACTTAGCCCGCTCGGCGTAGTCAGTAACGAAAAGTGCCATTGCCGTCGCAACGGGAACCGCCAAGACCATACCCAAGATACCCAAGAGGGAGTATCCGACAAACATCGCAAACATAACGAAGATAGGAGAGATACCGACGGCATGTTTCATTACGACGGGAACGAGCAGGTTGTTCTCAATGAGCTGCACAATATACATAAGAACACTTACCCAGACGATAAGAAGGAGTGACTGGTTAGCCACCATCGGCAGCGCAAGAATCCAGGCGATTATTGGACCCACATAAGGGATGAGCTCTGTAAAGCCCGCCACCAAGGCGATCGTCGCGGCATACTGCACCGTGCCGGTAAAGAGACCGATAATTAAAAGACCAACATACGTGAGAATACCAACGAGGAAGCAGAGAACTACCTGACCGCGAAGCCAGTCACCCATTTTTTTCTTAATCGCCTTGCTCTTCCCCTCAATATAAGGAGCATAGCGAGCGGGAAAGAGAGAGAGAAGGAACTTATCGATGCCGTGCTCATCGATGGTCATAAGGAAGGTAAGCACAAGGACAATGACGGTGTTAAAGAGACCGTTAAAGACTGTGAAAACACCATTGAGGACGTTGCCCGCAACATCAGAGAGCTGTTTGGCAATGTTGAGAAGAACGTCTTTGTAGTTATCGACCGTCGAGATATCAAGGCCCGCAAAAAACTCACTTAACGTAGGACGAATGGGCTCAAGCCAGCCCGGGAGCTCGATCGAACCGTTCACCACATTGGTTATGAGCTCCTGAATTTTTACCGCAAGTTCAGAGATCTGAGATGCAACGACAGGAACGAGATTGGAGATGAAGAGTGCGAGGACCAGGAGAAGGACAAGATAGATCAAGAGGATACCCACAGAGCGAGGAATACGATGTCTCTCAAGGGTGTCGACCAGTGGATCCAGTGCGGCCGCAAACAAAAGTGAGACGAAAAAGAGGATCAGAATATCGCGGATGGAGTAAAGAAAGAAGGTCAGAATAAACAGCAAGATAGCTACTGAAATGACCTTTGCAGCGGTTGATGCCGAGATCGTCACCTCAACCTTCTGAGGTTCCGCGGGCCCCTTGAGCCCGGGAGCGACTTTTTTAGGCTCGGCTGGCTCCGGTTTCTTAAGATCCGCAACACGCTTACCTAAAGCCTTAAAAGTTTGCTGAGTTTTTTGGAGAAACCGTTTAATCATGATTTTGATATGAAAAATAAAAAATGAAGGGGGGAGCTAGCTCGTCAGTGCGATCTGTATAAGATTAACAATGATCCAGCCCGAGAGAGCGACAACCAGACCGAGAAGCGCATGAAAGAGGGTTTTTTTGCCCGACTCCTTATCCTCCGTGATACCTCCAACCACATAACGGAAGCCACCATAAACGACAAAGAGAACGGCGATCAGACCGGCAAGGCCCAAGAGGAAGCTGATAAGATAGGTTATGAAAAAGGGGATCATGTAGAGATGGATCCGCCCCGTCCGAACGGCACAGGCCAAGATGCGATCACGTGCCACGGCCCCACCGTTATCGTTGATGTAAGAAAGGAAGGCATCGTGATCTTGAATGGCACGGGCGATTTTGGAGTCTGTCTTGAGCTGCTCACAGTCAAAACCGACCTCGGGTTTTGGGAGGATGCCTTGGGCGAAAACCGCATTAATAGGCGCCAAAACCAGAATGAGAACGGTCACGGTTATGGCGATGCGGGCTCGTCGCATAAGGTGATTATACGGGAGGTTTCGGGAAAGAGGCAACCGGAGCTTCCCTTATGGCAGTTTTGCCTCTAAACTGTGGGCCTATGGGACTTCCAATGATCGCAATTGTGGGCCGACCGAACGTCGGCAAGTCAACCCTCTTCAACCGCCTAATCGGTAAACGCTACGCAATAACCTCAAAAGTTGCGGGAACAACGCGCGATCGCATCTTCCACGAGGCGATGATGGGATCCTTCACGACAATTCTTGTAGACACAGGTGGTTTAGAGTTCGGTAAGAACTTCAAAAATCTCGAGGAGAACGTCCAAGAGCAGGCGAGAATCGGACTGAGCGAGGCCGACCTCCTTTTCTTCCTTATAGATGCGACTGAGCCACTGACAAAGAGTGATCTTGATGCCGCGCAGCTCCTCCGCAAGGCAAACAAGCCGATTATCCTCATTGCCCATAAAGTCGACAACAAGCTGAGCAAGAACCACATGGATGAGCTCGTCCGGCTGGGCCTCGGCGAGCCACTCCAACTCTCCTCGATCCACGATATCG
>Ga0065180_10000268_pt1 | contig 25330 bp, 22 predicted proteins | sample CryGey02umfilter_3_FD_59226 | JGI IMG/M metagenome (GOLD analysis project Ga0065180, IMG submission 59226) | Groundwater microbial communities from aquifer in Utah, USA - Crystal Geyser 4/9/14 0.2 um filter (version 2) (version 2) | ecosystem: Environmental > Aquatic > Deep subsurface >... | reverse complement strand
CTTCCAGCAACCGGGGAAATGGTTCGTGCGGCCTACAAGAGTCTCAGATTAACCTTATCTGGGCAAAATAAAAGGCTCCTATCTTGTAAGCTTCACTCGCTCAGACCGGCAGAGCCGGATCTTCGCTCGCTTCGCGCTCGCACCGTGTGCGGCTGGTTTGTGAGCTCCGGCCTCGGGAAACCCGAAGGCCTTCGCGCTCGCACCGTGTGCTCGCGGATTGTGAGATTTTTGGGCAAAATAAAAGGCTCCCGGAGGAGCTTCTTTTATTTTTACTCTATGAATTCTGATTTTTGTTTTGTCTGTTTTTTAGAGTAGTGTGTTTTTGTTGTGATATCTTCAGCCGTTTTTCTTGTGGTTTAGCTCCTAATGCCTATAGTGTGTTGGCGGGTGGAGTCCAGAAGTTCGAACTGAAGAAATCATGTAATTGTATCACGGCTTAGAATAAGCGCAAACTCTTATTGTCGACGTAACGCATTAATATGGAACTGTTTAGATTAAAGACGGGGAAAATCATGCTGAAAATGGACCTTCTTTCGGTTCTTGAACGGGCCTTTGAGAGTAACGGAATGAGTCTTCAGACGGATGATGTTGTCGTTATCGCTTCGAAGGTTGTTGCTCTCTCACAGGGCAGGGAGGTCTCGCTGGAAGATATTGTTCCGAGTGAGCGGGCTCTGAGTCTTAAAAAGACGCGTTATGGTTTGGGGCGTGAAGATCCGCGTTTTATCGAGCTTGTACTGCGCGAGGCGGACCAGCTGATCGACGGGCCTATGCTCCTCACTCTCAAGGACACGACGTTTATCGCCTCGGCCGGGATCGACCGTTCGAATGCGCCCGAGGGAAAGGCTATCCTTTGGCCTTCTGAGCCATGGGAGGCGGCCTGGAAGCTCTACGAAGATATGAAGGCGCGATTTAGGGTAAGGCGGTTCGGGCTTATTATAACTGACTCGCAGTGTCAGCCGCTGCGTTGGGGGACGACCGGGCTGGCGCTCTCGTGGGCCGGCTTCAGCGGCGTCGAAGATCTGCGTGGTAAGAAGGATATCTACGGGCGGCCCCTGCAGGTGAGTCAGAAGGCTGTTGCCGACAACCTCTCATCTGCCGCCCAGATCTTGATGGGGGAGGGGAACGAGCAGGTTCCCTTCGTGGTGGTGCGTGGTGCTCCCGTCCACTTTAACTCACACAAACCCGACAAAAAAAGCGCCGTTGTGGCGCCTTCTAAGTGTCTTTACAGTGGGTTGTATGGCTCAGCTCTTAAAGGGTATCGTCCTCATCAATAAAGGGCATTACGAGTGTAGCGGTGAGGGAGTGCTCAACTTGGCCAAAACCAAGACCGGTGCGATTTCGTGTGCTGAAGCGGCGGCCGTTTTTAAGAATTGTGGCATCGAGCCGATAAGTCTGGCCCGTCTGCTCTAGTCCGATAGCGATAGTGACCTCGTAGGTCTCGTGGTCGCGTTCAAAGGTCACTTTCAGGCCAGCCGGGGTCTTTGTGACCTCGGTAACGTCCACCGTCCGAAGGCTGCGAAGTGAGGTGTCGAGTGCCTGAACACGTTCGGCGGTAAGGTAGTTCTCCGGGGTAAGTGAGACCGCCTCGTGCCGTGCCGTGGTGGGCGCCCCCGGCATCCCCTCAGCGTTGCGGAGCACCAAGCGGGCCGGAGCAGTGAGCGAAAATGAAGAGGTCCCGGTGCTGGTTGCGTGCTGAAGTTGCATGTTATTTTTTGTTATTTTTTTTAAAAACTTCAGAGAATTATATCGGAGTTGAATCTGAAAGTAAAGTCCAAGCCCTTTGCCGCTCTCTATGAGGCAGCCACACACGCTTGAGGCTGACGGATGCAGGTGAGTTGACAATTGCAACTCACTTGCATTACGATGAGGGCTCCGACGTTATAACTTTTACTATCAGCCCTTTCGATGAACTCACAATCTCTCCACTCAACTCTTGCCGAGGCGGGCTATAAGCTTACTGCTCCTCGAAAACGCATCATCGACTGGATACTCGCCTACGATGGGGTCTTCTCGGCTAGCGAGATCCTCTCTGATCTTGCAGACCTCGACACCGTCTCTGTCTATCGGACACTCGACCTCCTCTCGACGCTGGACATCATCCACAAGACGCTCTCACTTCACAGCGAGCAGCACTATGAGTTTCACGGAGAGGATCATCATCATCATGTCGTCTGTACGGGCTGCGAGCTGACTCAGTGTGCTCCCTGCGAGATCGCTGAAAAAAAGATTCGTGGCTTCTCTGATCTTCATCACACTGTGCTACTAACCGGTCTATGCACGGACTGTGTCGCCTAATTAAAGACCTAAACATCTTATGTCCACCCGTCCCTCATATATCATCGCCCTTATTCTTTCGCTGGCCCTACTTGCCGGCTGCACCTCATCGGAGAAGCCCGGGGTCGGTCAGGAGGAGCAAAATCCAACGATTGCCGCCTCGATCTTTCCCGTCTACGATTTGGTCAGGAACGTTGCTGGTGATGACGCCACTGTTGTTCTGATCCTTCAGCCCGGCAGTAGTCCCCACACCTTTGACCCCACTCCTTCAGCCCTCAAAAAGCTTGAGGGTACGGATATCTTCTTTTCCATAGGTCTGGGCCTCGACGGCTGGGTCAGTAATCTCACCTCAACGTCTCCGGGTGCACGAGAGGTATCTCTTGAGCGTGGAGTTGAGCTTCGTGCGTCGGAAGAGGAAGATGAGGGGCCCCACGACTCTCACTACTGGCTGAGTCCCGCGAACGCCGCGATTATGGTCCAGACGATTGCCGATGAGCTGAGTCGGGAGGATCCTGCAAATGCAGCCGACTATGCCGCCCGCGCCGCCGCCTACAACAAGTCGTTGATGCAGAAGGTAAAAGAGTGGCAGGCCGAGCTCGCCGACCTTCCCACCAAAGAGATCGTCACCTTCCACGACGCCTTTTTCTACTTTGCTGATGAGTTTGGTCTCACGATCGTCACCACCTTTGAACCCTTCCCCGGAAAGGAGCCAACCCCTTCGTATCTGAGTGAGGTGAAGACTGCGGTAGAGGAACACGGTATCAAAGTTCTTTTCACCGAACCTCAGCTCTCCGCCGATACACTTAAGCAGTTTGCCCAGGATAACGGAGTTCGTCTAGACATTTTGGATCCACTCGGTGGCATTGAGGGACGGCAGTCGTATACTGAGCTTATTGGCTATAATGTTCATCAAGTTATCAAAAACCTAACTCCCGAAACTACACCAACGGAATGAGTCACAACCCGTATATCGTCGTCACCAATCTTTCAAAAAACTACGGAGATGTAGCGGTGGTTGATGATGTTTCGTTTCAGATAGACCGTGGAGAGATTGTCGCGGTGATTGGGCCCAATGCGGCCGGTAAGTCCACCCTCGTTCGGATGATGATGGGACTTATTCCCGCCACATCGGGAACGGTCACAATCGATGGGGCAAGCATGAAAAAGTACCGCACTCGTATCGGGTATGTGCCTCAGCGATTTAACTACAATCCGCGCATCCCGATTACCATCCAGGAGTTTCTACAACTTTCCCTGCATATTGCCGGTGCCCATGAGCGTGAAAATATCTCGACGATAAAAGACCGCATTCGCGATGTTGGCCTTGATAGTGCGGTTCTAGAGAAACAGTTAGGAGGAGTCTCCGGCGGTCAGTTACAGCGTATCTTGATCGCCCGAGCTCTGCTTACCGACAAAGAGCTCCTCATCTTGGATGAGCCGGCTGCCGGTATTGATATTGAGGGGCAGCAGTCGGTCTATGAGCTCCTTGTGCGGCTGAACAAGAGTCATGGAGTGACGATAATCATCATCTCACACGAGCTCGACGTCGTCTTCCGTTACACAAAAAAGGTTCTCTGTATCAACCGAAAACTCTTGTGCAAAGGCAGACCCGAAGAAGCTCTGAATGAAGAAGTCATGAAGAAGATGTATGGACTAACCCACCAGGCCCACTACTCACACACCTGTCCGCCGCACGAACACTCTTCTCCAAAAAACTCTTCGCACAAACATACCTCTAACCACACTGATGAACATGGGCATTAGCGAGGTCTTCCTCCTTCCTTTTATGCAGCGTGCACTGGTTGCCGGCCTCGTCGCCGGTATACTTTTGGGGACGATGGGTGTTTATGTGAGCATGCGGAATATGAGCTTCCTTGGTGATGGAATAGCTCATGCCTCGCTTGCCGGCGTTGCCCTCGCGCTCTTGTTGGGGTGGATGCCCACAGTGGTGGCACTCGTTCTCGCTCTCGTATTGGCTGTTGCTATCTACGGAATAGAGCGTCACTCCCGCATCTCGGGCGATGCAGCCATAGGTATAATATTTACGACGGGAATGGCGCTCGGCGTTATCTTCCTCCACTTTACACCCGGCTTTCAGCCCGACCTGATCAGCTTTCTCTTTGGAAATATCTTGGCGATCAGCGAGCAAGATCTCTATATAACACTGGGTATCGGTTCTCTTATTATGATAACGACCTTCGCCGTCTCGGAGAAGTTGACCTTCGTTATTCTCGATGAGGAAGGCGCCTACCTCTCCGGCCTCAACCCCTCGTGGTACCTTCTGCTTCTTTACATCATGACCTCACTTTCGATCGTTCTCTCGATTAAACTGGTGGGTATTGTAATGGTGAGCGCCCTCTTAATAACACCGAGCGCGATGAGCCAGCTCCTCTCACGTCGCTTTGCCACGTTCAAGTGGCAGTCTGTCTTCTGGGCCTGCATCACAATTATCCTGGGCCTTGTTGCGTCTGTAATCTTCGACCTTCCCAGTGGTGCGACGATCATCGTTGTTGGTAGTACCCTCTTTCTTCTTACTCTCCTCCTCACGGGGCGCAGGAGTTCTTAGCTTCCCCAGATCGTGCTTACCATGAGGTCGCTTGTTAAGGGAGCAGTGTACTTCCACACTTGGTCCAGATCGAAGCGGCCCGCCTCGGGGAAGGCCTTGTAGTTGTGCATCCCGCCATCAGGAAAGACACGCTTTATCAGCTGGATATTACTCTGACCGGCCTGTTTTGTTATGCGCAGCCGGTACTCATCAACCGGGTCAAAGTCGAGGGTGAAGGGAAGACGGTAGCGAATCCTCAGTGCGTTTGTATCCCCGGGCGCGACGCTGAGGCGTGTGGAAAAGTAGTCGAGATTGGTCTCCGAATCGTGTTTCAGGACGAGGTTCGGATCGTGATTTTCTTCGAGTACTGTGCCGGTTGGAACGTAGATGCGGAGCATCTCGATATTATGTGACTTGCCCAGAATCTGGAGGATGTTCAAGGGGATCTCCTCGTAGCCAAAAGAGCTCAGGAGGGTGCGGAGTTGGGCTTCGGCCCGGCTGTTCCACGTGTGTTGTCGGGTTATCGTAAGCTCGTTACTCACACTGCCATCACGGTTTAGATAGGTATCGTGGGCGATCGTCTCTCGTATGTAGCTGTCGCTCTTGTTGCCCGCGACCGAGGTGTGTGCGATTGCCAGAAAATCTTCTTTCGGCTTGAGCTGAGGAAGGGCGCCGTCAGCACCAATGGCGATCGCAAATTTCTGTACCGCCTCGTCAGTTGAGTAGATGAGCAGGTGTTTCCCGGTTATTGAGGCCTTGAGCAGGGGTAGAAGCGATGCCGGGTCGACGCCCTCAAAAAAGCGCTCCTGGAAGCTCTCCATGAAGTTGGCGAGAATGATCTTGGGCTGCTCCCGGCCGAAAAGTTTTGACTCGATAACGTAGGAGAGGACGTTTGAGAAGTTCTCGGCACTGAGTGGCTTGCTCAGTCCCTCAACCTCCACGGGGCCGGTGAGGTTGAGAATATTGGCGATGACCTGCTGGTCGATCGCTATGATCGTATCGACGCCCGGTCCTCCCTCCTTTTCCAAAAAGTCGGCGGTGGTGCGAGCCGAGGTGGGGAAGTCGGCTGAGAAGTTTGAGTCCCGCATAAACCAGCGATCGTTGATAATGGCAATCTCGTCGGGCGGCGTGATCTTTTCAACAAGTTGGTGGTCATAGCTGTAGATGTCATGAACCTCATTGCGGGTGAGGTGGCCGTCGTTCATCTCCATAATCGCCACATTTCCGATGAAGCCGCCCGTCGGGCGTAACTCGGCATTATTTTGGATGAGGACGAGGTAGGTATGCGGCGCCTCGTCACCGAGGAGTATCAGTATCGTGGGGATCTCACTCTCCAGCCTTCCCACCAAGGTGGAGACGCCATCAAGCGCACGTTGAGCAAGTGCGACGGTCTCTCGCACATCGGCGGGAATAACTCTTTCGGGGAGGTTCGTGAGGGCTTTGGCCGCCGTTTTTACCGAGGAGGTGGCCTGATGCAGAGTTGGGAGCTGGGCTTTGAGCTGTTCGGTCAGCGAGGGCTGTTTCGTAACCCCCTCTCTATTTCCCCGGAAAATATCTTGAGGGAGCGTCTCCGTTGCGGCAAGGACCTCGCTAAAGAGCCGTCCGGCACGACTCAGCTCAACGCCCACGGTTGTCAGTGCCCGCGCTGTCGCCAGGTGGGGATCTTGGAGCGGATTAAAGAGCCGGCTCGGCCGAGTGAACCAGGTCTGCTGATCGACGCTGTCAAAGGCTCCCTGTGCGGCGGTGAAGAGCTCTTGAGCGTGCAGGAAGTTCTTCTCCTCAAGTTCAAGAGTCGCCTGCACGAGGAGCTGAACTCCCGCCTTGGCCGTATCTGTAACATTATTTTGCAGCGCCATTCCTTGCGATTTGAGGTGGAGGAGGTTGATGCCAAACAGAACGACAACTCCGACAAGCAAGATGATCGTTATCTCTCTTACGATCTTGCGTTGAAACGCGCTCGTCCGGTCGGAGACAAGGAGTGTTTTCTGCTTCCGCGCACTGCGCCCATTTTGTTTTTCCCCCTCGCCACTAACCACTCTAACCGAGCTGCGCTTTGGGTGGAGTGTGTGGTTGGGGACGGAGATAGTCTCGCCCTTTTTTTTGCGTGGGCGCGATTCATTCTCCTCTGGTGGTATGATGTCGCGAAAGCTCATCTTACTCCATTATAAGCATAAACTGGGTCTCGGTCCGGTCGCTCTGGGTGCGCTTTGAAAAGCCCAAAAACCCCTTCAGCTCGGGTGTGATACTGAGCTTGGTAATTCCCAGTAGTTCGGGATTTTTCAGAATGGGCTGGAGCGTCCGCTTGTAGAGTGGATCACCACGTAGGTTGAGGCCGGGCTCACGCGTAAGCAGGAGCGCTTTCAGAATTGTCGTCTTGTCGTTGCTAATGAAGAGCTTGTTCTGAACCGTAGCTTGGAAGATGCCCTTCCCTTCCTTTGTCGTGACACTTTTGAGTGGGATGCCTTCAAACAAGACTTCGGTCACGATCGCATTTTCTTCACTTGGAATGAGCTCGAAAGCCTCACTTCCGTCCGGCAGAGTTACTGCCTGTCGAGCTGGAGCAAGGTTGCCTCGCGTGCTCAAAAATGACTGCCACACCGCATCAACCATCGAAAGCTGATGCTCACCTTGGAGTGTGGTTATAAAGAGAGCCTTGCCACCGTTCAGCGTAAGGGCGAACTCGCCGGTGAGTAGGGGCGCCAGGTCTTTCTCGTAAGTCGTTGCGGGAAGATACTCCTTCAAGAAGAGGTCGATGAGGAGTTTCAGCTCGGGGTGGGCTGCGTCATGAGGTTGAGACTGGGCAATCTTCGAGACCTGTCCACTCAGGTTCTGCCCCCCAAGCATCAGCTCGAAATCACCCGGGAGGAAGGGGAGTAGGAGAGCGTGATAGGCGTGTTCCGGCTCAATAGTAAGAGATGAGGGATTCTTGCTGATCACACTACCTTGAACCTCTTTTCCGTTGATAGTAAGGCCAACGACAAGTGCCGGTGTGTTGAGTGAGACGAAGGGGCTGTCACTCAAGTAGGTGCTGATGAGGGGACGAAGCTGGCTATCGAGGGCCTTGGGCTCAAGATAGATGACGATCGGCGCTTTGAGGCTTGTGTAGAGTGAGGTGAAGGTGGGCTCGTCACTCAGTCGAGGTACCGTCTGGTCCAGATTTGTAAGCCCGCTTACCAGTTGAAACGAGGGGGAGATCAGAAGGGTCTCGTCTCGCAATCCCAGGGAGATAGCTGATGCTGACGTTACGACCTCGCCTTCTTTGAGTGGTTTGGTGAGCTCGGGGAAGGCCTGAGCCATAGAGCTCTGTGTCTCCGCCGAACTCTTGAGCGGAACCAGTGCGAGTGGGGTGAGTTTGTCTTCGTTAGCCACCAGCGCAAAGCTTATCGGGCCACTGCTCCAACTCTTGAGCGTCTCCCAGGGGACGGGGAGAAGCTGCCCGAGAGGAGCGGCCAGCGTGGGAGACAGGTCCAGAGGAAGTTCCGCATACGCACGCGTCTCCGAGGCCGGCAAAAGTGACGAGCTGCCCTCGACGGAAAGGGGAGCTTGGGCGCGATACAGTCCTATGCTAAAGAGAACGAGCACCCCAACAAGTACCAGAATAAGTCCACGTTTTTTTTGCTGATGGGGCGCGATTTTCACCCGGTGATTGTACCATAGAACCATAGATCGGGAGCGAACGCCGGTGCCGCGGGTGAAGACACCCCGTGTCGCATTCGCAGAGTCTAGCCTACTCCTCGCCACCTCTGCTATACTTCACCCCGCTATGACTCCAACAGTAGATCAAATTCGGCGACAGTTTATCGACTTCTTCGTGACCAAGTACGCGCATCGGGAGATCCCCAGCGCCTCACTTATTCCTGAGAATGATCCAACCGTCCTCTTCACCACGGCCGGGATGCATCCGCTCGTCCCTTTTCTGATTGGTGAGCCTCATCCTCAGGGGCGTCGGCTTGTCGATGCTCAGAAATGTCTTCGTACCGACGATATCGACGAGGTCGGTGACTCGACCCACCTTACCTTTTTCGAGATGATGGGCAACTGGTCCCTCGGCGACTACTTTAAGGAGGAAACTATCCAGATGAGTCTCGAGCTCCTTACGACTCCTTGGGAGCAGGGGGGCTTCGGCCTGAGCCTGGACCGCCTCTCGGTCTCCTGTTTTGAGGGAGATGATGATGCTCCGCGCGATCTTGAGTCTGCCGAAATTTGGAAGAAGCTGGGTATCCCCGAAGACCGCATCTTCTTTTATCCTAAAAAACAGAACTGGTGGGGTCCGGCCGGTCAGACAGGTCCGTGCGGTCCTGATACGGAGATCTTCTATGACGTTGTGAACGTCAATGATCCCGCCGCCCACCGCGAAGGAGGACGAGTAACACAAGACCGCTGCCAGCCCTCGTGTGACTGTGGACGCTACGTCGAGATCTGGAATGACGTTTTTATGCAGTACAACAAGAAAGGGGAGGGGCAGTTTGAGCCGCTCGCACAGAAGAACGTCGACACCGGTCTGGGTCTCGAGCGCATGGTCGGAATCCTTCAGGGAAAAGACTCTCCCTTTGAGACGGAGCTCTTCGCCCCGGCTATCGACAAGATCTTCTCACTCACAAACTACGACCGTGCCCAGCCAAAGGCGATCTTTGCCTCACGTGTTATTGCCGACCACCTCCGTGCCGCCACCTTTATTCTGGGAGATCCGTGTGGCGTCTCACCAAGTAATGTCGACCAGGGCTACATCGTTCGGCGCCTGATCCGACGTGCCATCCGCTATGCTCGTATGATTGATGTTACTGAAAATTTCACCGATTCAATTGCCGCGATCTACATCGACCTTTACTCCTCCGCCTACCCGGAGCTCCAGCACAACAGTGAGCGCGTCCTCGATGAGTTGCGTCGCGAGGAGACCCAGTTTGACACGACGCTTGAACGCGGCCTCCACGAGCTGAGTAAGATGATCGAGCGCAAGTACCCCTCACACAGCGGGGTTATTAAGGGCGAGGATGCCTTCTCTCTTTTTGAGACCTACGGCTTCCCCCCCGAGATGACCGCCGAAGAGGGGCGTACACTTGGCATGGATGGTGTTGATATGGAGGGCTTTAATGAGGCCTTCAAAAAGCATCAGGAGCTCTCGCGCGTTGGCGCCGCTCAGAAGTTTGCCGGCGGTCTCGCCGATCATAGTGAAGAGTGTAAGATGCACCACACGGCAACCCACCTTGTCCACCAGGCTCTCCGTGATGTCTTGGGCGATCACGTCTTCCAAAAAGGCTCCAATATTACAAAGGAACGCCTTCGTTTTGACTTCTCCCAGGATGAGAAGATGACGCCCGAGCAGGTTCAGCAGGTTGAGGAGATCGTTAATAAGCAGATTGAGCGCGACCTTCCCATTCACTTTGAGATTATGGATGTCGATGATGCCAAGGCTCGTGGCGCGATCGGAGTCTTTGACGACAAGTACGCCCAGCTCGGGAACAAGGTGAAGATCTACATTATGGGAGACTACAGCATGGAGGTGTGTGGAGGCCCGCACGTTGAGCACACTGGTGTCCTGAAGCACTTTAAGATCCTCAAAGAAGAGGCCTGCTCTCGTGGCGTCCGCCGCATCAAGGCCGTTGTAGAGGGAATTAAAGACCTCGCATAATAACAAAGAGGTTGGAGCTTCATAAGACAGCCTCTTCAGCCCCCCCAGTTGAGCTTCTTGCTGAGCATCCGGTAGTAGTTATGCCCGGCCAGTCGGATCATCCTAAAGGCCCTGCTTGAACGCCGTATCCGCACCAGATCTCCACGCTTGAGGTTTACCGTGATCTGTCCGTCAACGGTGAGTACGATAGGCTTTCTTTCAGCACGCCACTGCGTTTCGAGGGTGATCGTAATCTGTCTATCGTCGGGGATCACAATAGGGCGTGCCCCCAGTTTTACCGGGCAGAGGGGGGTGAGGACGAACGCATCGACCTTTGGGTGGAGAATCGGTCCGCCCGCCGAGAGCGAGTGACCCGTTGAGCCCGTTGGTGATGAGATAATAAGACCATCGGCCTTGTAGGTCGCGAGCTTGCGCTGGTTGATGCTGACCGTAAGATCGATCAGGCGGGCGAAGCCTCCCTGGTTGATAACGGCCTCGTTAAGGGCCGGAGTCGTATGGAATTTTTTACCATCACGGTAGCTGGTTACGCGGAGGAGGTAGCGCTCGTCGAGGCAGAAGTCACCGGCGAATACCTTTGGGAGGCTTTCTATCAGTTTTTGCGGTTTGAGTGCCGTCATAAAACCCAGAGTTCCCATGTTGACGCCCAAAATGAGTGGCTGCTTCGGCCCCATGTGATGAGCTGTTTTCAGAAGTGTCCCATCGCCCCCCAGGACGATGACCAGCTCGTTACTTCGTAAAATGCGGGCCTTATCAAACCCCTTCTGGCCAAAAACCGGTCCGGCACAGGTATCATACATAACCTCCTTTCCCATCTTTTTTAGGGCCTTGTCGAGCTCCCTCAGAAAGGGCGCCTTCTCGGCGATGTTATGTTTCGCAATGATACCAACGCGTCGGATTGCCGCGGACTCCTGTGGTGTAAGGGCGCAGTCGTGCTCCTGTTTTTTACTCATCGGTGGGGGAGGTTAAGATTCCAAATGGAGAGAGGTCCAGGCTTCGAGAGTTTTTTCGGCAGTTCGTTCCCAACTGAACTCACGGGCCCGCTTCTGGCCGTGATTGCCCAGCTTATTGCGCAGGACCGGATCTTTTAGGAGCTGTGCCAGCCCCTCGGCGATCGCCTCGGTATCGGTTGGATCGACATAGCTGCAGGCCTCACCGCCAACCTCCGGCAGAGATGAACGTTCGGAGCAGAGGACGGGACAGCCACTCGCAAAGGCCTCAAGGATCGGAAGCCCAAATCCCTCATAGAGCGAGGGGTAGGCAAAAACCGTGGCTGCTTGGTAGTAAGAGGGGAGGAGTTCGGGGAGGCAGTCGGTAATCTGTCGAATAGGCGCGCTACTCTCCTTGATTTTACTAACGGTCTCAGCGGAGTTCCACCCATTACCGCCAATGATAACCAGCTCGACCTCGGGGAAGTCGGGGGCGATTTTTTCAAAGGCCTCAACGAGTCTTCCGATGTTTTTCCGTGGTTGGAGGCCACTTACGGCGAGGATAAAATGTTTTGGAAGCTGGTGCTCATCCTTGAATGTTGCGAGCTCTTCCTCGCCAGCCTGCTCAAAGAAACGCTCGTCGACGCCAAGGGGTGTTACGCTGATGCGCTCATCTTCTACACTAAAGCGCTGCTGAAGATCTCGTTTTGTCTGCTCGGAGGGAGTGAGAATCGCCCGCGTCTTAGTCAAAACGCGACCGAGCAGAAAACGCTCCAGCATCGTTGGCTTCCAGGAGTGGAGGCCGTTGTTCTGAAAGGCGATCATGTCGTGGACCGTGATGCTTGTGGCGTAACGTTTGGGGAGGAGCCAGGGGATGATGAAACTTGTGGGAGCAAAAAACAGCTCCCCCTCCTCTTCTCGCCAGTGGCGTGCCACGCGCCTGTGCCAACTGAATCCCTTTTCGGGCAGGCAGATATAGCGGGTTCGCTCACTCTGTGGAAGGAGGGCCGGCCTCTCGTGAGTATAGAGAACAAACTCGTGACGAGTCTGCATTTTTATCAGCCTACTAACTAGCTGCAGAGTATAGACTGCCTTGCCGGAGTTCGGGCGTGCCGCTTCTCGCACATCAATACCGATTTTCATCACAATAACTTTAGCAGGAGTCGTCAATGGACCACAAGTGAGCCGCATTGCCTCCCACGTGCAAGTTTGCTATTGTGCGAGCGTAATTAACACCACCACTATGCGTTTCGAACGTATCCGTGAGACCTTTATGCAGCTTCCGCTCTACCAAAAGCTTATTGGCTTTGGCTCACTGTTTTTGGTCATCTCCACTCTGCTCCCCTGGTACTCGGATCTGAATAACTACAATAGTGGTGACCAGTATCTTGGGATAACCGGTCCCGCCTATCTTGCCGGTATCGCCATTCTTATCCTCGGCTCCCTCTCATTCTGGAGCTTCTCATACCATCTGCTCGAGCGTCGTGAGCCTCGCCTCCCCGTTCGCGAGGCGATCCTTCACCTGGCCGTCGCGATCGAGTCGCTTTTTCTTTTGGTCATCGTCAACTCCTTCTACTTCGACTCAAGCTTCGGCCTTGCCATTAAGTATAAGGAGAGCCGCTTCGGTATGACCATCGCGATCGTCAGCTCACTGGTCCTCTTGGCTGGTGGCTACCTCAGAAACCGCCACGAGGTTTCGCACGCCAGTAGCATGGAAGAGGGACACCTTGAGCCACTCATCAAGATCAGCGAGACTCCCCGCCGCGACCACGGATCAGTAGGGCGTACCGAAAAAGCTGCCGAAAAGACTCAGCTTGAAAACGACCCCGCGCATACACGTAGTTTTATTTTTGGAGAGAATGAGGAGCGCGCCCAGCAGGGTGAGCCTTCAACATCCGCGCCGGCCCCCGATGCCGCCGTGCGTGAGTCGTCAGCCGTAAAATCAACCTCTCCAGAGGGGGGGTATAAGATACGGATGGACCTATGAGTACACAACCGATACCAGCTCCGGCCGCTCCCTCTATAGACCAGCCCTCAGCGCGCGGTCGTGTGGTCTTCTTTTGCAAGGACTGCATGAAGGTCGTCGAAGGGATGAAAGTAGGCCGCAAGTACGTCTACCGCTGTCCACTGTGCAAAACAAAGAACGTCGCCTTTGGTACCGAGTCGAGCATCCGATCCTTTTATCATGTCAGTGACAGGACCGAAGAGCGGCCCGCTCCCGAGAAAAAGAATCCTAGCGAGGAGCCGTCGGAGGATACACCACAATCATAGCTCGGCGTCCCGTCTCGACCTCTCCATCATTCCAATCGTGCACCGCACTCAGGAGCTTTTCAGGTTTGTAAGTGTAGTTGTGGCCGCGACGGGTTCCCGGGTCGTTTGTTATGAAATCACCATTTTCAGCCACACCCTTAATAACAATCATGTGGTAGAGGGGGCCCGGCGAGGTAAAGTAGGGATTTCCCAACTGTCGGCCAGCCGCCGGGATGATAACCGGTCTGCCCGCTTTCAGCTCGGCCGTAATGGTTTCTGCAGTTACCTCATAGCTCACCTCAACGTGCTCGTAACCAAAGTAACTTCGCAGCATGGTTGCGGTCTGTTCGGCCGTCGTGTCCAAGTAGCTTCCGAACTCTTTATTCTGCCAGTCGACGAGAGAGTTGATCTCATCCTCCGTTTCAGCGGGGAGTAAGGTTCGCCCTTTATAGTAGGCGTTAACCATTATGATTGAGGCCTCTTCGCACGCCTCTTGAAAGGGGAGGTTCCAGTTGGAAGTTGGTGCCTGTGAGGTAAAGGGGACTGCCAGATTAATGGCTGTTGGTGACAGGTTTGGAGGGGTCACGACCTCCGGGAGCGGATCAGCGTCTGGGGAGTCTTGTGGGGTCTCGGCGTCCCTGGTCGGATCGAGCTCAGGAGCCAGCTGTTGAGGAGTTTTTGGCTGGGACGCGGCGCTCTCGTCCGCGGTAAACTCGTCGCTCGCCCGCTCGGCCGGAAGCTCAGGTTTTGTCAGCCCTACCATGTAGTCGCGTAGTGGTGAGCGGTACAAGTAGGTCACTCCGCCAATGAGTATGAGTGGAGCCACCAGAGTGGAGAGTAGTATGTGATTTTTTCTTCTCATAGTGCAGTTAATGGAACGTTCATCTCTTCGTGATAGTGTCGGAAACACTCTCCGGAAAGCCTCCAAATAGTGCGATCGCGCAATAAAAAAATGCACTGTAAATCCTAAGGTATTGACTGTGAGTGTGCACTCACATATTCTGTAGATCCACGGTGCATAACGTACCTCCTTTATACCTCATAATTCTTAATATATCCACATGGCTGATATTACATCGGAACGCAGAAAGGCACTTGATCTGGCCCTTGCTCAGATCGAAAAAAACTTTGGAAAGGGAACGATCATGAAACTCGGAGGTGCCGAAAAACTACCTATTGAAGTTATCTCAACCGGCTCTATCTCACTCGATGTCGCCCTCGGTGGCGGTATCCCCCGGGGCCGTGTAACTGAAATCTACGGTCCTGAATCTTCGGGGAAAACAACACTCACCCTTCACGTTATCGCCGAGGCTCAGAAGGCGGGTGGCCAGTGTGCCTTCGTCGATGCTGAGCACGCACTTGATCCAGAGTACGCCCGACGTATCGGTGTCGATGTGGAAAACCTCCTTGTATCACAGCCCGATAGTGGTGAGCAGGCACTCGAAATTACCGAGACGCTCGTCCGCTCGAACGCTGTTGATGTTATCGTCGTCGATTCAGTTGCGGCGTTGACGCCCAAGGCCGAGATTGATGGGGAGATGGGGGACAGCCACATGGGCCTCCAGGCTCGTCTTATGAGTCAGGCACTACGAAAGCTTACCGGTGCCATTAGTAAGTCCAAAACCTCCGTCATATTTATCAATCAGATTCGTATGAAGCTGGGTGTTATGTTCGGTAATCCCGAGACGACCCCCGGTGGAAACGCCCTCAAGTTTTACTCGTCTGTCCGTATGGATATTCGTTCAGCCGGAAAGATCGAGGAGGGAAGTGGTGAGCAAAAGGAAGTTGTCGGTATCCGAGCCCGTGTGAAGGTGGTGAAAAATAAGGTCGCCCCACCCTTCAAACGTGCAGAGTTCGACATCATGTACAACAAAGGTATTTCTCGCTTTGGTGAGCTCTTGGACCTTGGTGTCCAGTACGAGCGTATTCACAAGAGCGGGGCATTCTACTCCTATGGCGATCTAAAACTCGGCCAGGGACGTGAGAATGCTAAAACATTCTTAATGGGAAATGATAAAATCGCTCAATCACTTGAAAAGGAGATTCGTAGCTTCGCTGTCGACGGAGAGATTGTCGATGAGGCTCCACGTGCCAAAAAGGCCCCAGCTGCTAAAGTTGAGGTCGAGGTTGAGGCCGAAGCCTAAAGTCGCTAACTTTCTCCATCCGCTCCATGTCGCACGAGTTGTCGATTCAAAGCCCCAAAGGCTATCAGTTGCTTCTCAGTTATGCCTTTTCCCTCCTCGCTAGGAAAGGGTATAGCGAGTTTGAGTTCCGCCGCAAGTTCAAGGTAAAGGCGGCGCGGCTCAAACTCGAGGAGCCTGATGAGGCGATCGATCGTGTGATAGACAAGCTTAAGGAGCTTGGCTATCTCAACGATGAGGAGCTCGCGCGGAACTACCTGACCTACACGGTTCCGGGGAAGCCCCAGGGCCGAGGTCGGTTCATGGCCGCGATGTATCGTCGAGGTATCGACCGAGACTTAGCTGTGAGACTGTGGGATGCGGAGGAGGTTGATGAGGAGGAGCTGGCTCGAAAAGTCCTCAACTCTTACCTCCCTCGTTGGTCACGACTCGAGTCGAATTCTCGCAAAAGGAAGGCTCAGGGGCTCCTTCTCCGTCGCGGATTTAACCCCGGTATTGTCTGGAGGTTAATCGCTACGCTCGATAGCTCAGTTGACAGCTAGTTCTTTCTGTCTTTTCCTTTTCCTTGCACTAAAAACCCATTTTGCATATACTGGGCGCACGGATGAGGTAGCGTCCGGCCTTTAATCTAATGTTCTAACAGATATGCAGTCCACATTTTTTGCAGCTATTAACCAGCTGTGTGACGAGAAGAATCTCCCCCGAGATGTTGTAATGGAGACCGTTAAGGCCGCTCTGCGTGCTGCATACCGTAAAGATTATGGAAATCGCGACCAGAATGTGGATGTCGATCTCGATGAAAAGTCCGGAAACATCACCGTCTACCTCATTAAAGATGTAGTGGAGAAGGTCGAGGAGCCCGAGGCTCAGATTACTGTAAAGGAAGCCGGGAAGTACCTCAAGACGCCTAAAGTTGGCGATGAGGTTCGCATTGATGTTACTCCTATTGGCTATGGCCGTATCGCTGCTCAATCTGCAAAACAGGTAATTATTCAGCGTCTTCAAGAAGCTGAGCGTGAGCTCATGTATCACACCTTCAAGGATCGTGAGAACGAGCTGCTCAACGCTCTCGTCCACCGTGTCGAATATAATCAGGTTTACATCGACCTCGATAAGATTACAACGATTCTTCCTCCGGATCAGCAGATCCCCGGAGAGCGTTATTTTGCCGGTCAGCGTATCAAGATATACCTCGATAAGGTTATTCGTACGACAAAGGGCCCTCAGCTCTTGATCTCACGAACTCACCGGAACTTGGTTCGCAAGCTCCTCGAGCTTGAGATCCCCGAGATCAAAAGTGGGCTTGTAGAGGTTAAGGCGATCGCTCGTCTCCCTGGCCTTCGCTGCAAGATAGCCGTCTCATCGAATGACGCCAAGGTTGATCCGATTGGTGCCTGTGTCGGTCAGAAGGGTGTCCGCGTACAGAATGTCACCGAGGAGCTCAATGGTGAGCGTATCGATGTTATCCAGTGGCATGACAACCCCCTTCAGTTCATCCGTGCCTCACTCTCACCTGCAAAGATCACCCATATCCGCGTTGATGAGAAGATCAGGCGTGCCTCTGTCTATGTCGCTGAGGATCAGCGTCCTCTGGCCATCGGTAAGCAGGGACAGAACGTTCGTCTAGCTTCACAGCTAACAGGTTACGAGATCGATATTCTCGACGCAAAAGATATTCCTGAGGGTGCTGTCGAAGAGTCCCCGGAGCAGACATCAAGCACGCCAACATCTGTTGCCCCTCCCAAGGCTAAGGAACGTGTTGAGCTTATCTCAAGCCTTGAGGGAGTTCCTTCCAATATAATTGAGCGACTTGCCGAGGCGAACCTCACCAACGTGGAGCAGCTCAAGGGACTTTCAGCAAAGGACTTCACTATGATTGATGGTGTCACCGACGAGGAGGCACTCATGCTTGCGGAGGCCCTGAAGAAGGTTAAGTAAGAGCAACTAACTAAAAAAAACTTAAAAGACCACGCCCCAGTGACGTGGTCTTTTTATGTGTTGTGAGCGAGCGTATGTGCCGATCTGCAGCCTTGAGTAAGTGCGGCCTACTCGTCGTCCACCTCGGGATCTACGGGTTCAGGTGCCACCGAGATGCTCTCTCGTGGGTCAGTAAGAGGGCTTAGGCCCCGAGGAGACTTAAGGAGACCGGTCAGTCCGCGGTGCTCGGCGGGGGGCCCGGAGACCGGAGGCAGGGAAGCAGGATCTGGTAGGGCGGCGAGCGCTGCTTTCGATTGTGCTTGGCGTTTCATGCAGCGGCCAACAAATCCCTCGGGTGTTGGACTACCGTCGGTACTGCCCTCCGCCGGATGGCGGACGTCCCGTGCATTTTGCGCAATCCGTTCAATGATCCTTCGTTGTTCAGCGCGTCGAGCCGCCTCTGCGGAGGTTTGCTCTTTTCCTTGGCCCAGAGGTCGTACCTTTTCGGCGGGGCGAACTGGCTTTCTTGTTCTTTCAGATGCCATAATCGATTAAATATTAAGTGATAGTGAGGGCAATTATACCTATTTAGTTGGATCTGGCAAGATCTCGTCAGTCAGAGCGGGCATGCCCGCTCGATGGCTTCCTAAAAAGGCTCATTTGTGTTAGAATAGGGGGATAGTTCTATGGCTGATACACAAAAAATTGTTGCACAGGGAGCTGTTCAGGGGGGCTCGGCCGAGCCGGTCTCATCTGAGCAGGCGCTTACTCGGATCAATCGTGATCTTGAGGAGAAGTCTGCACGCGAGCGTGCGGGGCAGCTCAAACTCCCTTACATCGACGTTGCGGGCTTTCCCACCAATCCCGATATTCTGCACACACTTCCCGTTGAAGAGGCACGGGCCGGCGTGCTCATGCCCTTTTACAAGGTCGGAAAGTCTCTCAGAATTGCCGTGGCTGATCCAGCCTCGCCTGAAACACAGCGCGTTATCGCCTCACTCCAGGCCGCAGGTTTTGCCGTAGAGCTCAGCCTCGCCTCGGCCGCTGGCATTGCAGACGCCCAGAAGCTCTATGCCTCCGATCAGTATCAGCTCAAGGTTGAGGCGCCACAAAATAATCTTGAGGATCAGAATATTCAGTATGAAAAGGAGCTTGAGGATACGACTGAGCTTAAAAAACAGCTTGAGGAGCTTCCCGCTGAAGAGGGGCTCAACCTTCTCCACGTCTCTGCAATCAAAGCGGGCGCCTCGGATATTCATTACGAGCCGGAAGAAAAAATCTGCCGAATGCGCTTCCGTATCGACGGTATTCTGCGGCCGGTTTTTGAAATCTCTCAGGAGACGTACAAGCGGCTGGCGAACCAGCTGAAGTATAAGGCGGGCATGAAGCTCAACATAACCAGCGAGCCTCAGGATGGACGCTTCTCCTTCCTTATTAACAGCCGAAAGATCGACGTTCGTGTCTCTTCAATTCCGCTTGAATACGGGGAGTCGTTCGTCTGCCGTATTTTGGATAGCGGGAAAAAGTTTGGCTCGTTCGAGGAGCTGGGTTTTTCCGGGCACTCACTCAAAGTCCTGACCGATGCCTCAAACTTGGCCCAAGGGATGGTGCTCGTAACCGGTCCAACCGGTTCGGGAAAGACCACGACACTCTACGTCCTCCTTACGATGTTCAATCAGCCCGACAGCAAGGTGATAACCCTCGAAGATCCCATAGAGTACCACCTACTTGGAGTGACTCAGAGCCAGATCAACGAGAAGCGGGGCTACACTTTTTCATCGGGGCTGCGCGCTGTTTTGCGTCACGATCCCGACGTTGTGATGATCGGTGAGATCCGTGATCTCGAGACTGCCGAGGTGGCCGTTCAGGCTGCGCTTACCGGTCACGTTCTTCTCTCGACACTCCATACCAATAGTGCGATTGAGACGGTTGTGCGTCTTACCACGATGGGCGTCTCGCCCGTGATGGTTGCTCCGGCACTCTCGATCCTGACAGCTCAGCGTCTAGTCCGTCGGCTCTGTGCGACGTGTGCTCAGTCTGCACCAACGACCGCCGAGGAGCGCGGGGTTCTGGAGAAGTCACTTCAGCAGATTACAGCTGTCGATCCCTCTGCCGTCGTACCAATCCCCGAGCAGCTGCTCGCCGCCAAGGGATGTGTGGAGTGTAACGGTCTCGGATTCAGAGGACAGATGGTTATTGTCGAGGTGCTCCACTTTGATGATGAGCTCCGGCAGGGGATTCTCGATGGGAAGTCTGCCGCCCAGCTCACCGCGATCGCTCGAACCAAGGGAATGCTCTCGATGGCGGACGATGGAATGTTGAAGGTTATTGCCGGCCAGACCACGATCGCCGAGGTTCAGCGCGTTACCACTACTTGAGAACCATAAATCTTCACGAGCCCGTGAATCTCCAGGTGTGTTAGTGCTACGGTGACTTCTTCCGCAGCCAGTCCCATCTCGCATATCAGCTCATCAATACTGTAGGGGCGTTTTTTTAGACGCCGGTAGATGAGTTCTCCGGTGGGGGTGAGGAGCGGGAGTGATTTTGGGCTGGGGGGCGGCTGGAGGGGGAGAGGGTCGAGGTGTCGCTCGTCATTGAGGTAGGACAGCAGATCTGCCACATAGGTAACCGGGTAGGCGAGGCCGCGTTGGATCAGCTTGTTGGTGCCCACACTCGTCTCACTTGTTATGTTGCCCGGAATTGCACAGACATCACGGTTATACTCAAGAGCGAGGCGCGCTGTTATCAGCGCGCCGGAGCGGGCGGGTGCCTCGATAATAAGTGTCGCGGTAGACATGCCAGCGACGATGCGGTTGCGGCGGGGGAAGTTACTGCGGAAGGTCTTCTCTGCTTGAGCGTACTCTGAAAGGAGCGTTCCCGTTTTTAAAATCTCCTCTGCCAGAGGAATATTTGATCGCGGTGTGACCCAGCCAACAGGGGAGGCGAGGACGGCAACGGTCGAACCACCGGCGCTCAGAGCCCCTCGATGGGCTGCAGCATCAATCCCATAGGCGAGTCCACTCACGATAACCGCTCCACGCTGTGCGAGCCCGTAGGCGAAGGTCTCGGCCAACTCGAGTCCGTAGGGTGAGGGGTGACGTGTGCCCACAATAGCTATATAGAAGGAATCTTCCTTAAGCGGCTGTCCTCTACCGTAGAGGAGGGAGGGGCAGTCGGGGATGGTCCTGAGCAGCGAGGGAAATGAGGGGTCGTATTTCCTGAGCGAAAAATCGGGGGGTTCCATTCCCGTCCCTTCTACAGTATCAATATTAAATTTTTATGAACGAGGCCCCACTTCTTCCTCGGCGAGGCGCTTCCGCTAAACCCAGAAGGCCTCCTGGCGGTGTGGGTTGTAGAAGAGGTGAGTGGCCAGGAGCTCTTTGAGTATCGTCTCCTTTTCTTTGACCTTCATCTCGGGAAGGTGAAGTGTCCAGAGCGTTCCGATCCTCACACTCTTTACCTCTTTCATCTTGAGCCTTCCTTGGATCTTCTGGCAGTCTGAGAGGCCGACACAGTCATCACGCTCGCGGACGAGAAGGCGAACTTCCGAGCCGACGGGGGGCTTTGGTGTAGACTCGGAAACCGAACTACCTTTCTTGGCCAAACTGGAGCGAGTTTGTGCACTCTTCCCGGCCTTCTCTTCAGGTGAAAAGCGGCCCGTATCTTTGTTATAGAGTGACCATTTTTTGTCGAGCAGGACGCGTGCCTCCTCCTTATTGGTATTGAGCAGGATACTACTCTTAATAAGAGTGCGCAGTGACTTCTCGGCGTCTTTCTTAGCCTCGAGTCCGATCTCGACATGCTTCTGTCTCTCCAGCCGAATACTCTTAAACCCAAGGTGATCGAGGGTGAGCTGGTGTGTCTGAGCCTCGTTGTCGGTAATCGTGAGTCCAATGAGCATCTGGACGCCTTTTGGGGAGGCTTTATACTCCGCGGGCTTCGACTCCTTCATGAGTTTTACGGCCGGTGCGGGGCGAGACTTTTTCTTCGATCCCTCTTCGAGCCCATGTCTCATCGACTCAAAGAGGAGAAGACTTGCCTCGGGAGAGCGCTCCAAATGGGGCATTACGGCCATTACCGTTCCCTCGGGATTACAGACGGCTGCAGCACTAAACTCTGAGCCGTTGGGGTTGTCGGGGAAGTTTTCAGTTGTCGCGCCGTTGGCCCCACAGTAGCGGAGAGGAAGCTGTCCATTATCGCGAAGGGCGAGCATCAGATCTTTGTTCTGAGTGGTAAACCGTCCCTCGCCGTGGGCGATCGGGGCCGACAAGATCGAGCCCTCGTCAATATCCCAGGTAAAGAGGCAGCTGCCGCGTGGAGCTCCACACTTGAGTCTTACCCAAGTATTGTAGTAGCCGGTTCCGATGACCTTCCCGTCCTGAATACGCTTGTTCGTTGCCAGGGCCAGGCTGAGCTCGCCACCCTCAAGCCCGGGGATAAGCCCCGACTCGACGACGATCTGAGCCCCGTTGCATATTCCCAAGACGGGCTTTCCTTGTGCCGCCTCTTTCTTGATAACCTGCATGATGGGGTCGAGTGAGGCGATCACGCCGGCTCGTCCACGGTCTTCATACGAAAAACCTCCACCAATAACATAGCCATCATAGCCGGCGACCTTCTCGGGATCCTCATTCCAGCGAACAAACTCGCCCTTCATACCGGCGCGCTGAATCTCGCGACGTGTCTCGTAGTCGGTGTTGAGCCCCGGGAAGATAATAATGGCGATCTTGAGCATAGCGAAAGTCTTAAGTATTGAGTGCGTCGCGCAGGGCGGACATCCAGGTTGTGCGCATCTGTGAAAGTTTGAGGTCGAAGAGCTCGCGGCCCTCGTCAAAAACAGCGAGATTTTTCTTGCTGACGGTCGCTCCCAGTTTTATAAGAGGAACACCGTTGGCCGAGGCGCGCTTGATCGCGTCTTTGACGCCGGCATGGGGAATCTCAACAACAAAGCCTCCCGTCTCTGAAAAGAGTTTGGTATCGGCACGGAGGCCTTTCGATCTTGAAGGGGGTGAGTTTTTCGACCCGGTTGTGCCGGCCTTACCGGTCTTGCTGAGGGCCGCCTTTTTTGACTCGGCCTTACTGCTCGTCTCAGCTCCGGCTCGCTCACCGATGCCCGAGATGATGACCTTTGCACCAATCGTGCCCTCGCCATCTCCTCCCATACACATCTCGGCGAGCGTAACTGCCAGACCTCCATCGGAGATGTCGTGACAGCTCTTTACGAGTCCGTTGGTGATAAGCTCCGTGACGGTGCGAATCTCTCGTCCGGCAAGATCACAGTCGGGCTTTGGAACAGACTGCCCGAGCTCCTTGTGTAGCTCGTAGTAGACACTTCCTCCCAGCTCATTTTTGCGGGGACCGATGAGGTAGAGCTCGTTGCCCGCCTCCTTCAGCTGCATCGTGATCGCCTTTTTTGCATCGTCCATTCGTCCGAGTGTCGCAATCAGGGCCTGCGGAGCGATTGAGCTCTCTGGCGAGACGTTGTAGAGGCTGACATTTCCGGAGATACAAGGCAGAGCTGACTCCTCAATCTTCTTCTTTGGACCGCGCTTTTTAGGAGCATTCGGATCGGGTTTGCCTTGGTCGAGGCCGATTCCACGGAGGGCGTCGGCAACTCCTTTCACTCCCTGTACAAAGTCGTACATCTGGTCGGGAAGTTCGGGATTTCCGTAGTTGAGACAGTCGGTAATGCACCATGGTGTGGCTCCAACTGCGGCGACATTTCGAGCTCCCTCGACGACGGCGTTAACGGCCTGCCAGTAGGCGTCGATCTCTCCATAGCGTGGATTGCCATCGAGCGAGAGGGCGATTCCCACATCCTTAATCTCCTTAGGAACATCTTCGCGATTCCACAGGGGAGCCATCACGCCGGCATCGGCCTGGCCCGCCTCGATAATACTGAGCGCCTGAACGTCCTTATCATATGACTCGTAGACACGGCCGCGATGGGCGATCGTTGGGTGTGCGAGGAGGTCGAGCATCGTCTTCTTGTAGTCTTTGGGCTCGGCTAGCTTGGGCTCCGAGAGCTTCTTTTTCTTCTCCTTTTGTGGCCGATCATAGACGAGGCCTTTTGTGATGTCCTCGGGCTTGGCCTTGCAGACAACCTCATCATTATACCGAAGAACGTAATCTCCCTTGGTCACCTTTCCGATCACACTGGCCTGCGCACCAACGGCGATGGTGGGCAGAGCCCAGGTCTCGTTGTAGTGCTTGAGAATGGTCTTGGTGAGATCTTTGGGGACCATCCAGCAGAGGCGCTCCTGCGTCTCACCACAGGCGATGACGTGGGGTGGAAGTCCCTCAACGCTGACGGGGACGTTTTCGAGGTTGATCTCGGCACCATAACCGGCACGCTCGACCATCTCGACGGTGACACACATGATTCCACCCGCGCCGAGGTCTTTAAATCCGACCTTGTCGATCATCTTTTTCTTTTTCAAGATCTCGAAGAGGTCGTAGGTCGCGCGCATGATGTGGCGCTTGAGGAAAGGATTGGGCTCTTGGACCGCTCCCTTATTTTTCTCTTTCTCAGCCTTGTCGAGCTTGAGTGAGGCGAAGGCTGCTCCACCCATTCCGCTGTAGTCGGTGGGCTTCCCGACGAGGATAATATCGTAGCCTTTGAGGGCGGCTCCCCGTGGAGCGTAACTGTGAATTATCTCATCTTCACGAAGCACGCCCAGGGCGACGACGTTGACGAGACAGTTCGTATTGAAGGTGTGATTGAAGTAGGTGTCGCCGGCAAGATTTGGCACACCTATGGGATTTCCGTAACCGCCAACGCCGTTGATAACTTCTTCGGCAATCGTGGTGCACTCGTTCTTGTCGACCTCGCCAAAGCGAAGGCCGTCAGCTGCGGCTATAACGTGGGCCCCCATGCAGAGGACGTCGCGGACACAGCCACCAACACCCGTAGCCGCACCTTCGTAGGGGACGACCTGTGAGGGGTGGTTGTGACTTTCGTGGGCCATGACGATTCCATAACGGAGGCCATTTTTCCCGGGCTCACGGGCGATCTCAACAATTCCGGCATCCTCACTGGGGCCGAGAATAACGTTGGGTCCGCTGGTTGGAAGTTGAGAGAGATGCTTGCGGCTCGACTTGTAGGAGCTGTGCTCCGAGCCCTGAATTCCCCAAATAGTCGCCTCGGTCAGGGTGGGGTTTCGCTTAAGCAGAGTTGCGATTTTTTTCGCCTCATCAACAGTGAGCGTGATCTTATGCTCGGCCAAAACTTCAGCTATTTTTTTGTCGGTCTGATTCTTGAGTTCAAGTACGGGTTCTTGGTGTTTCATAGACAGTTTTAAGGTAGCCGAGCCAGGGGCAAAAGTCAAAATAACAGGTTGCCGTTGTGGAGGTGGAAGACACGCTGGTTGAGGAGCTCGACGAGCGTCTGATTGTGCGTTGTGAGGATGATGGCAATCCCCTCCATATTAAGACGGAGGAGGTGCTGGGCGACGCGTCGGGCGTTGTCTTCATCGAGGTGGCCGGTCGGCTCGTCGGCGAGGATCAGCCGAGGTTTGTGGACGACGGCTCGGGCCAGAGCGACGCGCTGTGCCTCTCCACCCGAAAGCTGCTCGGGCAGCTGGTCTTGAAGGTGGGTCAGCTCGAGCTTTTCGAGCGCCTCTTTGGTAAGACGGCTCACCTCGGCCGG
>Ga0065180_10000239_pt1 | contig 26720 bp, 20 predicted proteins | sample CryGey02umfilter_3_FD_59226 | JGI IMG/M metagenome (GOLD analysis project Ga0065180, IMG submission 59226) | Groundwater microbial communities from aquifer in Utah, USA - Crystal Geyser 4/9/14 0.2 um filter (version 2) (version 2) | ecosystem: Environmental > Aquatic > Deep subsurface >... | reverse complement strand
CGAGAGTCCGGTCCGTCGCGAGCTCGCCTCGGTCGGCCTTCCCCAAGGGGGAGCGGCCTCCCCCGAGCTCCAGAAAGTTGGAGTCTTCGATCCCGACGAAATTAGCTGGCTCGATGCGGTTTTTGAACCTTCCGACAGCAGCTTGAATCCGACTTCCTCCTACGTCCCACTTCCAAACCTCGGCTCAGATGTAGATGCGGTCGTTGGACGCGCGGCACTCTCGCCCCCTCAGGGCTCCTCACTCATCGCTCAACTTCCCGGAGCCGCCGATTTAAACACTCCCGGCCAGGGAGGCCCCACCGGCACGGGCTCAACTCAGCACGTCGGGCTCTTCTATGTCGACGGTGAGGGGACGGGACGACGTCTTGTGAACTACACCTTTGAGGCCGGCTCCAAGACCACGATCGCCTCATTCGATCTTGATAATGACGGCGACGACGATAAGATTTATTCCTACGGCTCGAACGTCTTCCTCAAGAAAAATTTTGATAACGTTGAGGAGGAGACGCGTCCAACGTTCCGTCCCGCCGATTTGGAGTTCTGGACGATTTACGAACTCCTCCCCGCCATTTCGGCACCCACAAACTTCAGCCTCTCAGACGAGCAGGCTCGCTCGGTCTCCTTCAGTGCGGCTCCTCCCGTTCTGGGTGCAGAGAAGCTCGCCGGCTACGAACTTATTGCTCGTAACTCACCCGCCGCTTACGAGTCGCCGTCTCTGACTCCGGCCCTCCGCGCACACTTCATCCCGGCCTTCGCGCCCTCTAATGTCACAGCCGAAACCGGCCTCTTTGCAACTTTCGATGGCCTTGATGGAGAGGTTAAGGTTAATGGTCGCACTCCCCAAACAACGAGACTCAGCGTCGGTGACTACATCGAGACGGGCGAGGACAGCTCAGTCGTGATTCGCGGTAGTGAGGGAACGATCTTCAGGGTAAGCCCCGGCACCGGCTTCGTTCTGACCCAGGGAACCAGCCTGCAGCTGACCGCCGGCTTTCTGGAGGTTCAGATCCCGCGTGAGGGCAGCTCGTTCATTCCGGCAGGCACGGGAGTTCAGGCGGGAGCGGGTCGCATTCGTCTTCGATTCTTTGATGGAAGTGATATGGAGGCGCGCCCCGGTTCCGGATTTATGGTCCCGTTTATGGAGCCGGTGCTCGCCACAGTTAAGCGGGTTGCAGGAGGTACGGAGTTCACCGGGGCGCGCCGTGAGTATCTCTCATCCCGAGACGGAGACATCCGGCTCAAGAGTGGAGACCGTGTCCATCCTCTGGAAGTTGTTACGCTGACATGGGATAAGGGTGGTCCCAATGAACGCCGGCTGACCTTATCTCAAGCTATTGTTTTGAAGGCGCCCGATGGTGCCGCCGATTTCTTTTTCCATGTCGAAAGCGGCCAGGTTGAGGTTGTGCGTAGTGGTGAGCAAGCTGTCCAGCCGGCCGTCGCCGGAATGCTCTTGGCCTTTGGAGATGAGCTCAAGGTAAAAGAAGGAACCGTAACGCTCAACTACCTCAAAGGTGGGGAGACCGTCCTTCGCGGTGGTGAGCGCTTCATCCTCAATAAACTTGAGGGTAAGGCCGGCCTCACCGCCTCACTCTCAGTAGATCCGGGTTTCTACTACGCTCGCCTGCAGGTATTTGATGAAGAGGGAAGGCGCTCGGTTCCCTCCGAACCGGTCCTCTTTGCTCCACAAGTTTGTGGCGACACAACGGCACCTTTTGCGAGTGCGGGCCGAACGGAATTTACTGTCGCTGTAGGAAAGGCGCTGACACTCGACGCCTCCCGCTCATTCGACGGTCAGGGCTTGGTCTCTTCCTACCGACTCGACCTCGACACCACCTCGGACTCAAATAACGACGGTAAGTCTGACAACGATAATGACATTGAACAGCCCGGAACTCAGCCGCGTTTTATTGTTGGGCCTTACGAAAATGTGGGGGACTACTCCCTACGCCTGATCGTCCTCGACGAGGCTCTCAATCAAGGTTACCAAGATCTCACCGTTCATGTGGTTACACCGAAAATTGTCCTGGAAAAGCAGCCACTCGGAAGTAGTGTTATAACCGGCTACGTCGAACCGGCAGATGCCAACGTGCCGATTAGTATTGCGCGCCGTCGCCAGGGCACCGGTTGGGAACTTCTCACTACTCCTTCCGCTGATGAAGGCGGCCAGTACTACACCGACGCCGCCGGCCGCTTCCGTATTGATGATGCTGATATACGCCATCGTCTGGCCATTCGTGATGCACAAGGTTCGACCGTTGCCGAAGTGAATGCTGCAACCGGAAGAATACAGGTTCTCGATGGACGGTATGAGCTGCGCCTCCTTGAGGCTAAGCGCCCCAGTCTTCCAACGCGTATTGGCCTCTTCCTCAAGTCCAACCCAACGCTCGAAAATCCCCTCAGCTCGTCCTACATAATTCCCGATATCAATACCGACACCACTCTCGACTCGGCAGAGGTGAGCTATACCGAAAAAACAGTCGGGAACCTCTTCGGTGTCCATATTAAGCCCCTTGAGTCGGCCACGACTCTCGGCCTCAGCTTTAAGGTTCTCGGTGGTGCCGACCCCAATCTTCCGGGTGCCACAACGGCCTCGAAGGGCGGGAAACAGCTCGCGGTCATTGATGTGAACGGAGATATTTTCAGTGAGGATGCTCAAGTTTCTTTCCGGCTCAAGCCGGCCGGCTCAATCGACGCCCCGGTCGTCTACGAGATGCTTTACGGACAGACGGTCGTCGCAGAGATTTACGTGGCTGTCCATGGGGGCGGGGGAGGCTCGATCGCCCCAATTCACCTCGTTGAGTCTCTTAGCGCCGCTCCTCGACCCCGTCCGCGCGCCACTTCATCGGCGAGCTCACAGCCCTTCGTGGATGTCTTGCCTAATGATCCGTTCGCCCCAATCGCGCAAAAACTGTTTGATCGCGGAATCATTGCCGGTTATGCAACGGGCCTCGACGGCCAAGTTAAGTACGATCCAGCACGCCGTATAAATCGCGCCGAATTTACGCAGATAACTCTCAAGATGCTCTGTATCATACCTCGTGACGAGGCCAAAGTGCTGCCCTCGCCTTTCTACGACGTTCTCGACCCCAAGGTCTGGTTCTACCCCGTTTTGAAGGAGGGAAATATCCGCGGCTTCATCCGCGGCTACCTCGGTGAGAAGCAGGTCAACGCCGCGGGAGTTGAGACAACGCCCTTTAAACCTAACGCGACAATCACACGCGCCGAGGCGGTAACCGTCGTTCTTGCGGCCCTTCACGAGCAGAATATTATCGACCTGGATCGTGCCGACTTCAGGCCCCGTGAAGGTGGGCAGTGGTACGATGCCTACATCAGGGCGGCACAAAATCTTCAGCCGCTCTTAGTGGACCCGGACGATGCCGTCGCTCGCTCATTCCTCATAACGCCCGCCGAGGCCGCCCGTCCCGGGGAGCTGATTACCCGCAGGCAGTTTGCAGAGATGGCCGATCGTGTTCTCCTCGTCTACGACTGCTTTAATCCCGATCGTGACGCCGATGGCATCAACGATGCCTGGGAGCTCGCGCAGGGCTTCGAGCCCGCGGCTCTCGACCCGGCTGGCGATCTCGACGGTGATACCTGTAGTAACAAACGTGAGTTCGAGCTTGGAACCGATCCGCAAAAAGCTGATACGGACGGGGGTGGGGTTGGAGATTGTGAAGAGATCGCACGTGGAACAAATCCTCTCGGTAATCCCTATGATGATAGAGATCAGCCGCCCACCGATCTCGTTAAGAGTGAGGAGGGAATTTATCTGATTGCACCATCCTGTAATATCTGCCCCTGCCCTGCAACGATAGAGTCTGCCGCCGACCTTGTCGTTGGGGATCAGATCTTCGCCGCAATAACGGGAAAGAAAGGGCTCCCGATCTATGCGAAATCCAACGAAGAAGAGTTCTAGAAGATCGCGCTTCCCCAATCCTTCACCATCTTATATCCTCTAGTTATGCGATCAAAACGCACCATGAAAGTTCTGAACGCCTCGCTGCTCGTCGCCTCGCTCCTCCTCCTAACCTTCGAGGCACGCCTTCTTCTGACGCGTGCGCAGGGAGGCGACCTGCCCGGCTCGGCACCTGCAGCCGAGGAAGCCGCAGCGCCCGTCGCAGGTGGAGCTGCCGCCCAGGAAGATTTACAAGAAGAGCAGCTTCTCTGTCGCCAGCGTTTGGCTCCCTTTATGGAAAAACGACGGCTCGACTTTGGTGTCTTTATCAACGATCACTTCCGCTCCGCTCTTCCCACTTCCGAACTTATCCCGATAGCGATCGAGCGACTTCGTGAGTATCGCGATGACGTTCGTGACGAGCTTTTGCTCTTCTCGGTTCAGGGTGGGCGGCTCGCCGCTGCGGCCGCTGCCGAGAACGGTCCCTGCCAGGAGCTTGTCGACCAAGACTTTGACGTTATGAAAGAGCTTCTTCGTCAGCATATTCTGCAAAACGCCTTCGCAAAAAAATCCACGCGCCTGCTGGATAAGTACAAAGAGATTAACGACCAACTCGCCGATCTGAACCTCGATCTCGCCCAGATGTACGGAAACTTTGGGAGCTTATCTCAACGCCTGCCCTGCTACGCAACTCAGTGTACAACCAAGTAACTTTTCTTATGCCCCTCCTTCGCAACACTCTTATCTTCTTTCTCTCGCTCTCTGCGGTTTTGCTGACACAGCATCTCACGCTTCCTGCACAGGCCGAAGAGTCGGCATCACCGCGCACCTATGATGAGCGTCTGTCCGTCGGAGATCTGACCGAACAGTATCACGAGGCGATAAATGATCTCTTTAACGACAAGATCCGTGAGCTCGTAGCCCTGGGGACGACCGGCCGCGCCGAAGATCTTGAGTCTCTGCTCACCCGCATCGAACCTCCCGCACTCAGAATGGAGAACGGCCTTCCCACAAAACGTGCCCCCTGCGACTCGGGTAATCTCTCAACCTACTGCCTCTCGCTGGATGGCACTAACGAGTTCTTCATCTTCCGCGAGGCTCTCATTCGTGTTCAGGAGCGACTTCAAACTCAGGCACGCACACAAGTTCAGTCGCTCGAGGAGGCGCAGCAGGCTCAAAATGCCGAGGCCGGTAACTCCACGAACAACGCCTTCTCAACCGATGTTCAGCAGCAGCAGCGAGCAGTCATCGGCGTTGGAGCGGAACTCAACAAGATTCAAGAGGAGCTCTCAATCGCACGCACAGCCCTCGACCAAGGCCTCGCTGCCTACAACGAACTCCAGCTCGCCCTGCCCATGCACATGAAGTACAAACAGATCATTGGTACGCTCGAAGAGTACCGCGGAAAACTGAGCTCGATTCGTAGGCAGGTTGAGTGGTACCCGGCCACCTTTATAGATGTAACCACCTCGAAGTGCACATGAGGAAGAACTCCAGAACTTATAGTAGAGGAGCCCTGGTACTCGTGCTCGGCCTCCTGATGCCATTCGTGGCTCTCGCTGCAACGAGTTATACCAGCGACAGCTCGGTCGCGTTCGGCGTTTTGGGGACGACCGGGGATGGGGCTCACTTCGACCTGAGCTCGGGCAACTTCTTCACCGTCGATGACAACTACGGGCAGGATCTGTATGACCTCATCTATCAGAAGGTCCGTCACGAGGGCTCCGACCTTGCCGTCACGCGCACCCTCTCGAGCCGCTCATTTGAGGGTTTGACTAAAGAGGAGATCGAGCTCCTCGTTCCCGGCTCCAATATTGGTACCTTTCTCACTCAAGATAAGCTCGGAGCGGGGCTCACGCCGCAGCAAGTTCAAGCGCGTCAGGCTGCACTTGTTACCACCCTCTCCGACGAAAAAGAACTTGCCGATCTCGAGGCTGTGGCCACACTTGAGGTCCGGTCGACCGAGATATTTTCGGATGGAGACGAGAGTAACTCGGGTTTCGATCTGATCACCGATCTGACTATCATCGAGGGGCTTTTATTCGGCGAGACACAAGGTCTTTCGGGAACACCCGGTCCCGCTGATAATGCCGGTGGAAACCAAGTCTCACTGAATACCCCCGCTGAAGATGGAGCAAGACCCGATCGTCTCGTGGCCGTTCAGCCCGACCCGGCAAATCCTTTCGGACAGAGTCAGCGTCCCCTCGCACAGGGCTCAGGAGCGGCAGCCGGAACGAGGCCCGGTTCTCAAGGCTCCGCACCTCTCCCCGAACTCGTCTCCGATGGTCTGCTCTGTCCGGTCGATCAAGATTTCAACTCCGCTGTTGAGAGTGTACGCAGGCAGGAAGTTGTAGCACAGAACGGTGCGGGCGGCTCCCCCAGAGCTCAGGATGATGGCGGTGCGGTTGCCGGCTCAGCCGGTTCCGGTGGAGCGCGGCCTACAAACGAGGGATCGACCTCGACCGTTGAACAGGGACTCTCGCCCCAGCGCATCGAACTCAGTCCGGCTCAGGCGGGCAGCTGGAAGCGGCCACTTCCATGTAATGAGTTTTTCTGCCTGCGAATAGAGGCAAAGTACAAGACGGAAACCTCCTATACAGCGACGGAAAATAGTGTCGTATCGCACGTTCAGCACATCAATGACTCATTTAAGAAAACTCTCGATCGCGACCTTGTTCCCAATAAAGTCACGGGAAATCTCCTTGAAGGACCCAAGTGTAAAAAAGATATTGCGGGCGCCGAGTGGCTGACCTTCAATCTCATCACTATTCCCGCGCCGATTCTCACTCCTCCCAATGACGACGTGGTAACCAAGGGCGATATAATCAGTAACATGATCGACTTCTACGAGAAGTACGAGCCCTTCGGAATAGGTACTCAGCGTGGCCGCTGTGAAAACGGAGAGATCGGCGGGGCCTGTCTTTCCGAGGAGCCGGCAGCTGCTAAACCGCAACAACTCGATACGGCTAAGCAAGCTCTGGAGCAGGTGGCTGAAGGTACCACACTAGAGCAGATCAACCGTAGGATCACCGATGAGGTAGAGGCCAAGCGAACACAGGCCGAGCAACTTCTCTCTCAGTCACGTCTCGACGCTGACGCTCGCAATCAGGCCACTCAGTTTAATGTTTTGATGGTTGAGCTCGACACGATGAATGCCTTCTTCGAGAGCTTCCGCGAACTCTTCGAGTCTATTCAGACGCCTTGTAACGTCCTAGAAAATAAACCGGTTTGTAGCTGATCTTTTCACCATTTTTTTTGAATAAAAAATATTTTTTTCTTAAGCTCACTTCGACTCGCAACCGGCAAAGCCGGATTGCTCGTCTCGTTGCGCGCGGCTGCTTTGTAAGCTCCGGCCTCGGGAAACCCGAAGGCCTGCGCGCTCGCACCGTGTGCTCGCGGATCGTGAGATTGATTCTTCACTCGTGCCGTGCACTTGCTGTCCTGCTGGTGCTTGGGGTCTTTGGGGTGGGTTTTGCCTCTCAGCCTATCCCTTCGGCTTATGCTCAGGAGATTGACAACGTTCAAGTTTTTGGGGAGTCTTCGCCCGCACTTGAGGAGAACAAAGACCGGCAGCTCTTCGCGAGCTGCCTTGCCGGCTGGCGCGACTTCCTCTCTGCCTCCACGCCTCAGACCGACGTCAGCGACTACTTCCGTGACTTCTTCCTCTGGCCCTCACATTACGCCGACGTTGCCGCCATTCAGAACCAGCTCAACAAGTCGCGCTATGCCGTTATGGCTGCCTTCTTCCGATGTGACCTCGAACGGCTCAAGGTCGTCACTGAGGCCTACTATCGCCTTGAGGCCGAACTCTACTTCGTCCGTCACTACGTCCAAACTGACGGAGACAACCTTCACGTCCTCACCGAAAATGCCGCGGAACGCCAGAAGTTTCAAAAAGAGATGATCGACTACTTCATTGTTCGCAAAGAGAGCCCGGATCCCGAAAAAGACCGAGCCCTCTTTAGCGGCTACTTTGATCTTTTCGCCGCCAAATACGGGGCTAAGGCACGAACCTATGGCAGCTTCGGCAACGATCCCGCCTACTCTCAGCTTGTGGAAAAGTTTAACGACCTGCTCGATACGCTGAAGTCATTTAGTGAGCCGTATGAGCAGCTTAAGGCTCTTGGAAATGAGGCGATCGTTGAGCCGGCACAGGCCATCGGCCGGGCCGCCGCCGCCGCCTACGACAGTCCGGCAGGCGCCCTGATCGATCTTGGAAAGGCGATCGCACAAAGATTTGACGCCTGTGTAGAGACCGATGACAACCGCTACTGTCTTTCAGACATCGGCTCAAGCGCAGATCGTGCCGATGAGGATCCCTTCTCATTTTTAGGGGCGCCGCGAACGTTTACCCAGGTGATGATCTCTGTAAGGAAGAAGAGTGTTCAGCGCACCGATGACGTGAGCAAAGCCGACATGCTCAAACGTTACGAGCTTCTTTACGGTCAGCTTGGGGGAGGAGGCACCCGCGCCACTCTCGATCGTCTCGATACACTCAACGCAATTCTGGGGGATGGAGCTCCGGCGAAGCCGGGGAGCGCCGCTATCAAGGGGAGTCTCAAGCCCCTGCAGGATATCGCAACGTGCGCAGATAATATTGTGGATAAGCAGTGTAAGTAGAGGTGCCGCTATTTGCCATGGCCTCATTCGGTCTGTTACACTAAGCCCTCACGACGGTTGTCGTTTTTGAACCTGAGGGGGGAGCAATGGATGCTAACGTGGCTCCCGAGCACCATGAATCAGCGTCACAGGGAAATCGGCTTGAAGCATTCGTGGCTCAGTGCCGCAGCGCAGCGTGCACCGCCTATCGTACCATCTTCAGAGATCACTAGGCTCCCGCCGGTCTCTAATGAGAACCCTCCAGCTGCGGTGAAAAATCCTCACCCCTCACTCTATGAGCCTTTCGACAAGCTGGTGTTTTTGTGATCCGACTACTTCTTCAGCAAGAATGCAAAGAACGTTCCGGCGTGTTTTTCTTTGAGGGTTGCGAGTGGGTTCCGTAGGTTTTCGGCTTTTGTATTATAGCTCTTGAGCTCGTGGATGAAGTTGGTGTTGTCAGAGCAGCAGTAGACGCAGAGGTCCTTATTTGAGGATATTTTTTTGCCGCAGCTGAAGCAGTTGAAGAGCATGGGTGTCGACTAGTTAGAGGGATTAGATCTCGTTCTCATCAAGAAAGGCATCAATCGAGCTCTCTCGGATTCGGTAGACCCGGCCTATCTTACTGGCCTTCAGCCTGCCCTTGCGGATGAGTTTGAGAACTGTGAAGGGGTGAAGCTGAAGCTCCTCGGCCGCCTCATCTACAGTAAGGATGGGGTCTTTCATTGCGAGTATTCTACTAAACTTTAGTGAATACTAGCAAGTTTCGAGTACATTTTCAATGTTTAAGACATTCAGAGGCTTACTGGAGCTAACTTATCAAAATGCAGATTATTTAACAACGTTTTTGCAGAGTTAAAGCTGCTTACTAATATCAACTAATGTTTTAGCGATTTTAAGGATATATAACAATGATCTATACTACTATATCTATTTTAAACACTATTTAAGTACACTCTATTAAACTTTATTAAACTTTTCTGGTAGCGAAACTCCCCTCGAACTAGCCTCAAGAGGCAGCTGAAACAACCCCGGCATGAACGTAAAGCTGTACTCTTAGCACAGCGAGCCGGTCTTGACGGTGTGTGTGTGGCTGAGTTCTTTAGGCTTGACCGTCGCTGTCGCTGCTATCCCTAAGGTCGGTCTCACTCAGCTTCATTTCCGGTTCGGTGGGGGATTGAGCTATCGGGGCGGCCGGAGTTTGTTCTTGCGCAGCTTGTGGCGCTCCGGCGATCGGGGCTTCTACGAGTACCTGAGCCTCGGCAGGTTGGAGAGCGAGCTCTGGGCTAACCGGTACCGGTTGGAGCGTCAGCTGAGGTGCGGGGGCCATCATGGCCGGAGCTGAAGCTGCAATCGCCTCTGAGGCCTGCATATCTTCAATGCGACGTTGCTGAATTTTTGCCGCCTCACTCCACTCTTGTTTGGTATCCTGGCTCGTCTCAAGGTGGATGACATTGTAGGGAATGACGATTCCGGCCGCGTTAAAGGCCTCGAGCATCTGCTGTGTAATCTCGCTGCGCACCTTGAACCAGCCGTTGCGCGAGCCCACCCAGAAGCGTGCGGCCATCTCGATACAGCTGTCTCCATAGCCGACGGTAATGATAGAAGGAGTGGGCTTTTTGAGAATTTTGGGGTGTTGCCTGAGGACGTCGAGTGCGATCTTGGTCGCATAGGTAATGTCCGTGTCGTATGAAACATACAGAGGAACGGTGATCCTACGTGTCGGATTTGTTGTAAGGCTCGTAACCTGATTGCGGAAGATAACCGCATTAGGGACGATCACTTTTGTTCCATCAATCGCCTTAAGAATGGTGGCGCGCGTCTGAATCTCAACAACCTTGCCGAGTGTTCCATTAACTCGGATAAAGTCACCAATCGCAAACTGGCGGCTCACGAGAATCATCACTCCGGCAAGGAAGTTCATGATGAGATCCTGCAGAGCAAAACCTACGCCAAAGGCTACGGCGGCGAGTATGGTAGTGAGGTCGATCCCGGCGATCTTGAGGGCGACGGTAATACCCACAACCATTACACCAAAATAGGTGACACGTCCTGCGAGAATTAGAATTTCTTGATGCTCTTCGTCTACCTTATCCGAGATACGCGCCTCAACTGCGGCTTTCGCCATCTTTGCGAGCCCGATGGTCAGAATGAAGGCAATAAAACCGGCTATCCAGCCCGGAACTTGGCCGATGACAAAGTCGATAAACGAGGCAACCTTATCGGTTAAGCCCTGTTTTACATCCTCTCCGGCACTCGTTGTGAGGGTACTCGCTGCGAGATATAATCGATTGAACATATCCGGTCATTATAGCAAAAAATGCCCTTTTTGGGAAGGGTGGTCTACTGAAGTTATTCAGTGCGAATGTAGTTTTTGGTAGTGAGCCGCTTTCGTGAAGACTGCCAGTGGAGTATAGTGAGGACAGTTTTTTAACCCTGAATACTATGGATATTTCTGCTTTTGGTCCACTGATAGCCTTCATCGTCGTTGTTATCGTTATAAGTATTCGTCAGATCAACGAATATGAGCGCGGAGTCCGTTTCACACTTGGCCGTTTTACCGGAATTATGCAGCCGGGCTGGCGTCTGGTCTTGCCGATCTTCCAGTCTATGAAGAAGGTCGATGTCCGTGTTAAGGCACTGGATGTTCCCGACCAGGAGTCTCTCACTAAGGACAATATACCCATTCGTATTAACGCGGTTATTTACTTTAAGGTAGCTGATGCCTCAAAGGCCGTCTTGGCGGTTGAAAACTTCCTCTATGCCACCAGCCAGCTCGCACAGACGACGATGCGTAATGCCGTTGGTGAGGTAACGCTCGACCATCTGCTGTCCACCAAAGATGAGGTCTCCAAGCGGATCCAGGAAATTGTTGATAAAGTTACCGATGAGTGGGGAATTGATGTTCAGAATGTCGAGCTTAAAGATATTATTCTTCCCGAGTCGCTCAAGCGTGTCATCGCTCGTGAGGCCGAGGCCGAACGTGAGAAGCGGGCCGTTATTATCGCCTCTCAAGGTGAGGTTGAGTCGGCTGAGAATATGATGCAGGCCGCAACAATGCTCGCGAAGGCTCCCGGTGCTCTTCACCTCCGTACGCTCGCCTCCATTAACGACATTTCGGCGAGCCCCTCCAATACGACGATCTGGATGGTGCCTATCGAGGTCCTGCATGCCGTAGAAAAATTGAGCGAGTATGCCGATTTTAAGACGGGTAAGGTCAAGACCCCCGGATCGAATACTATGTAATCGAATCGGATGGATCGTTACTGTGTGATCGGCTATCCCGTAGAGCACTCGCGCTCACCCGAGCTCCACAACGCGGCCTTCAAAGCTGCCGGACTGGCGGCTCAGTATGAGGCCGTCTCTGTACCTCCCGAGAAGCTGGGCGCGTTTATGGCCGGTTTCAAGAGTAGTTACTCCGGCGCCAACGTCACCATTCCCCACAAAGAAAAAATAATCCCGTTTCTAGATGCACTCAGCGAGACGGCTCAAAGGATCGGGGCGGTGAATACTATTGTGAATGAGAGTGGATCCTTAATAGGCTATAACACGGACTGTAGTGGTGCGTTGGGAGCCTTGGCGGAGGCGATGGGGCGAGCGAGCGATGACCCCGCCGCTGTTTTTGGCGGGAGGCGGGCACTGGTCTTGGGAGCCGGCGGCGCCGCGCGCGCTCTCATCTATGGTTTGACGAGAGCCGGAGCCGAGGTCACTGTACTCAACAGAACTCCCGAGCGCGCCCGGCGCCTGGCCGAGGAGTTCGGTTGCTCTTGGGGAGCTCTCGATACGGTTCCGCCAATCTCTGATCGTGCCGAAAAGGCCGGGCTCATTATTAATACTACAAGTGTCGGTATGGATGGAGAGACCACGCCGGCCCCATGGCTCGGGGAGTATCTCGCCGCATCAGCTCACACGCATGGAAAAGCCGGGGCTCCCTTGCCGGTCTATGTCATGGACAGTATATACACGCCGGAGCTCACGCCCTTTTTGCGACAGGCCCAGCAGGCCGGTGCGGAGGTGGTTTTCGGGCGGCGAATGTTCCTCAAGCAGGCCGCTGATGCTTTTGAGCTTTGGACGGGCAGGCCCATGCCCGAAATCGAGCTGAACGAGCCTCCGGCCCACCTGTAAATAACCACTTAAGCCACAACGAAAAACCGGTGCGCTGCACCTCAACCAATACTTTGGCCGATTTTTTTACTTATTCAAAAAGTCTGCACCGGCAAGGTCTTCTTTTACCTCTTCTTCAACTTCCGCTTCGCCGTAGTCGATACCATACGTAGTGCGGCTCATGAGGAAGTCGATGCCGTAAAGGCTCCAGAGCCAGCGGTAAAACATCTCCGTGATCGTCGTCATAAATCCGAGCGAGATCCAGATAATCGGAAGTGCTGCAAAGAGAATGATAGTGGGGTTGCGCCCCGTGAATTCGAAGACTGAGAGGATTGTTCCGGTTGAGAAGGTGAATGAGAAAATCACGCCGTAAACACCTATAAGTGCATACTGTAGGTTTCCCACAATCTCAAGCACCATCATACTCGCAAGTCCGGCCAGAAGAACGTGAAAGCCGGCCAGGAAGCTGATCATCTGAAGCAAGTTACGTGCATCAAGAACGATGTAGATTGGCGCAAGAAGAACAAAAATCGCAAGATTAATGAAGAAGATCTGATAGAGGGCGGTGGTTCGGCGGCTGTACTTCTCACTCTCAACATAGGTGAAGAGTAGGGAGCCAACGACATTTGCCGCCAGTGAGGTTAGGAAGATCATCGCCATAAAGACGAAGATAAAGAGGGGACTCTTAGTCATGGGATCGCCCCCGTTTGCAATAAGGTCGGGGCTCCAAGCGGACTGGAGAATTGTTGAGGCACCAAGGAATATTCCCAACAAGACGGCCATCCCGACTAGGCCACCGCCGATACCGGACATGGTTTTAAGGACGAGCGTAAGGAATGTTGGTGAGGGTGGTCCCGCCTGTGTCTCATTCATCCCTATTATTATACCAGGTAATTGGCCTAATGACCAGCCTTGTCTGGGGATCCCCGCGGTAGGGCGACCTTCATTCGGCCTTTGTGACCTTCCTCGACAAGAAGAGGAGCATGGCTACTCCAATTGTCAGGTAGCTGTCTGCCAGATTGAAGGTGGGCCAGAACGAGAAGTCTATGAAGTCGGTGACGCTCGCGTTGATTATTCGGTCAACCCAGTTTCCTATTCCGCCGGCAGCAATGAGTAGAGTAGCAATCTGTACGGGAGTCTTTCTGAAGCCGAGCGTCTGAACAATCATCCATATAACCAGTCCCAAAATGAGCGGTGTGGCCGCGGTAATAAGGTAGCCGGGCACGGGGAGACTGAAAGCGATGTTGGGATTCTGAATCAGCTTGAGTGCGAGCGTGCCGGGAATGATCACTAGTTCTTCCTTCAGCTGAGTATGGGCGAAGAACTTAGTTAGAAGGTCGGCTCCAAGCAGCAGATCGTAGACGAAAATAAGCATCGTGAGGTGCCGTGGCTGGAGCCAGTTTGGTTTTTTTGTGGGCTGAGTGGAATTTTTCATGGAGCCAGTGTATCACACCTATTTTTCTGTATCGTAGGGGTTCTTTGTTGTATGCTGGGTGCTGTTATGACAAGAGGAAATCGTCTTGGGCGGGTTGATATGGTTTTGCTGCTCTGTGTTGTGCTGCTGCTGATTTTTAGCATCGTGATGATTACCAGTATCGGTGTTCCCAAAAGCATCTCTCTTACCAAACCGGCGGGCAGTCTCTTCCCGAGTTGTGGAGAAGAGGGAGTGGACTGTTTCTTTCTGCTGCGCCGCCATGTCGTTCGTATCGGCTTTGGCCTGGTTGCCTTCTTTATAGGGTACAAGATCCCGTTGAGATTTTGGAGGAAGGTGGCGATCCCCCTGTTCGCCCTGATCATTATTTCCCTTGTCGCGGTTCTCGTCCTCGGCTCAACCTCCAACACCTTTGCACGGGCCTGGCTGGTCTTGGCAAATACCTCTATTCAGCCCGCCGAGTTTGCAAAGCTGGGGCTGATTTTTTATCTGGCAACTTGGATGGAGCGGCGCGGCCGCGAGCTGGGGGACTTCCGCAATGGCTTTCTCTCCTTCTGTTTTGTCACCTCCCTCGTCGTCTTTCCCGTGCTGCTTCAGCCGGACTTTGGCTCGACGCTTGTCTTTGCCGCAATCGCAACCGCAATATATTTTGCCGCCGGTGCCCGCATCCGGCACATAGGTCTTGGCCTCTTGGTCGTCTTCATCTTTACACTTCTCGTTGTCCCCTCGATTCCTTACCTCAAGTATCGCTTCACAGCCTTCCTTAATCCTTCTCAGGAAAACTGCCAACCCGCGGCCACCGAGGGAGAGGCGCTGCGGAACTACTGCTGGCAAACCGAGCAGGCTCAGATCGCCATTGGAAGTGGGGGAGCTTTTGGCAAAGGGCTGACGCAAGGTATTCAAAAATCATACTGGCTCCCACAGGCTACCGACGACTTTATCTTCGCCGCTTCAGCCGAGGAGCTCGGCTTCTTTAGGATCGTTTTCGTCGTTGTCGCCTATATGATTATAGCCTATCGTGGATTTTATATAGCGCAACAGGCGACCGACCGGTTTGCCGAACTTGTCGCGGTCGGAATCACCTCGTGGATCGTCGTGCAGGCCTTTATCAATATCGGCGTGAATATAGGCATTATGCCCGTTACCGGAATCACGCTTCCCTTCATCAGTTACGGAGGTACCTCGATGGTGTCCACTTTGGGCGCCGTAGGTATCCTCCTCCAAATATCCCATATGTCTAGCTCACCCTATGCGACTGGTCTTCACGGGCGGCGGAACAGGAGGACACGTCCTCCCCAACGTCGCCATTATACAACAACTTAAAGAGGCGGCGGCCCGCAAGCACCTCGAAATTGACTGCGCCTACATTGGGAGCAACAAGCCTGCCGAGCGCCGGCTCGTGGAGCGTGAGGCGGATATACCTTTCTACGAGATCTCTACGGGGAAGCTTCGCCGGTACCTCTCTCTCGAAAACTTTTTTGATTTCTTTAGAGTTTTCCGCGGGACGATACAGGCCTGGAGGCTCCTGGGAAAGCTCAGGCCTCACCTTGTCTTCTCAAAAGGCGGCTATGTGAGTCTGCCCGTAGTCTTGGCCGCTCACTTTAGGCATATCCCCATTTGGATACACGAGGCGGATCTGAGCCTTGGCTTGGGCACGCGCATCGCCTCACGTCTCGCCGACCGCATCTTTCTCTCATTTGAAGAGACGCGGCGTGCATTTGATGAGGATGATGAGCGGCTCATGGTTGTGGGGAATCCCATCCGAACCTCGGTACTTCGGGGCAATAAAGCCCGAGGATACGCACTAACGGGGCTCCGCCGCGACCGGCCGGCCATCTTATTTATGGGAGGTTCCTTAGGATCTCAAGCTCTCAATGATCTTCTGATGGCCATCGCGCAGCGCCTTGTAGACCGTGGAGTTCAGCTCGTCCACATTACCGGCGCTCAAGAAGTTGAGCCCGCCTCTTCTGAGCTCGAGGCCGGAGGCTATCGCCGTTACGCCTTTCTTGGACCGGAGCTCGCTGACGCCTATGCGATCAGTGACCTTGTAGTTAGCCGCGCGGGGAGTGGCAGCCTTTTTGAGCTCCTCGCCCTCAATAAGCCGATGGTCTTGATCCCACTGCCGCTCAGTGCCAGCCGGGGCGATCAGATCGAAAATGCGTATATTTTTGAGAAGAACGGTTGGGCAATAACTCTGGACCAAGACAAGCTCACCGCCGACGAGCTCTTTATGACACTTGCAGGTTTGATGGAAGATCGAAGCCGCTCCGCCTCGATGATCTCACGTCAGAAAAAAGCACGAGGTCTGGATGCCGCCGAGGAAGTCGCTTCTCAGCTCGTCGCCTTCGCCTCCACCTTCTCAGGAGAGCGTCCGGCTGCCGGAAGATAGAAGCCGATAAGCAGGATGAGGAGGAAGATGCTCGCAACCTCCTCGAATGAGTGAGTGAAGAGGCCGGCCACCAAGATCCCCACCAGACTCAGTGCCAAGCCACGCTCCGCCCAGGAGTTTTTTTTCAGCAGCTTGGCCAGGATGAGTCCTATAATAGTAAGGAAGAGGAGCAGCCCGATAGGGCCAAACTCCAAGGCGATTTGCAGGAACCAGTTCTCCGTCAAAAATGGTTCAAAGCGGATCGAGGCCGCTCCGACCGTTCCCAGCCCCAGCCCCCAAGGATGTTCGCTCAGCTTGGCGACTCCCTCTTGAAGATACGTTAGATGTGCGCTGGTTGAGCTGGTGCGGGTGAAAATACTCTTGAGTACGTTATTATGCTGCTGGGTGTCCCTGAGCTCGTAGGCCAAGAATCCGCCGAGAGCTACAAGAAGGGTCAGGCCGGCAATGACTGCCTTGCCCCTCCGTCTACAGTTAAAGAGAGCCCAGAGGCCGAGCATCGTGGCCAGCCCGAGCCAGATTGAGCGTGAGTAGGTGAGGGCGATGCTCACGAGGGCGAGAGTGAGTAGGAGCGGCTCCCCGATCTTTGCCGTGAGCTCTTCTCCACGCTGAGTCTGTTGACTGGCCTCCGCCTTGTTAAGCCGCCTCTCCCTCCAAACCAAGGTCAGCCCGATTATAACAAGAAGGTAGCTCCCATAGCGTGTGGGGCCGCCAAAAGTCGCAATGGCACGGCAGACGGCGGGCGTGTGCTCAAGTTGCTGGCAGGCCGTCAGGGGCCGGTTCGCCTCAAAGGCCTCCTGCTCCTGAGAGTATCCCACCTTGGTTAACAGGTCTCGTGGGAGGACCGTCGCCTGCAGCAGGCCAAAGGTCATAACCGCAAGCGCTCCCCACAGTGCCGTCTTGATTGTGAGCGATTTCTCTCTCTCACTCCACGGGACGTGACGTATCAGCAGCAGTAGGAGGAAGGGGAGTACGTCCAGGCGGAAGCCGAAGAGCCATTGGATTGGTGTCTCACGCTGAATGATGAGCCAGATGAGGCTGAGCCCCAGGTAGCCTAGGATCGCTCGATCGAGCCAGTCGGTTTTTATGGCTATGCCGGGGCGGAGGCGGTAGAGTATCTCGATGCTCAGGATGCCCACCAGCGCAAGCATCAGTATCTCTTTCCAGCTCACACTAAGAGTGAGTCCCGTTCCGGCGGGTACAATCGAGCTGAGCCAGGTAACTCCGAAAGCGTGGAAGGGCAGGAGCGCTGTCAGGATTAGGATGAGCGTTAGGCGTGTCATTCTGAGCATACTGATCATGTGCTGATAATAGCTCAACTCCTCTTCCACCAAAAGCTACCCACCGCCGACCAGCCGATCTCGCCTCCTCAGCTGACTTTCCGGCAGCCCGTGGCTCCTCCGACCTTTGACTTTTTACTTCCGGCCTCTCATCATGGTCCTATATGAGCTACCTCGTTACACTGCTGATTCTCGTTCTCTTCCTCCTCGCCCTCAGCTACGGCATCGCACGTCATCGGTGGCAGCTCGTGGAGGCTGCACGAGCTCATCTGGACCGCTCACTCTGGCTTAGGCGTGGGCTCATACCTCTTCTTGTTGAGCTCACCTCCCGCGATCAACTCACCTCCAACGCGGAGGCGGATTCGGCGCGCAAGGCTCTGATTCTCGCTCGTGCTGAGCTCCAGGAAAACCCCTTTTCCCTTCCCGAAGTGCTCAAAAAGGAGGAGTCTACGGCCTCTCTGGCTCATCGCCTCCTGGAAGTCGCCGCACGCTCGGCAGAACTCGCGGGCGATGCTCGTTTTTTGGCTTTAAGAAAGGAAATTAGTGAGCATGACTCGGCTGTTTCGTCAGCCCTGAAGGCTCTTCGCGAAGCCTATAGGCAGCTGAGCCCTGCCACTACGAATCCGCTCTTGAATATGTGGCGTTTTGCCTTTGTTGAAGCCAAAAACGCCGATTTGGAGAAACTGGGCTTCGACCATAGAACGTAAACGGCGCAACTAACCGGGGGTTGACAAATAAGGGAGTACATCCGAGCGCTCTAACCTGTTAAAGTCCGCTGGCTAATCTGTTGACCTGTTTTAGTATATAAGGTAACATTCGGGCTTATGGTCAAATAGTGGTGCTTGCGATTATTGCCAAATACCATAAAATTGTTTTGATATTTACTAAATCGCCCGTTTCCACCTGGGACGGCGGACTTATCCCTCATAAAACAACTCATGGTTCCAAAAGACCATCTTCCCCAAACCCCTCGCGGCCCTCAGCGCGGCGGGCTCAAGAACTTCCTTAAATCACTTCTTCTCGTCAGTGTCTCCGGTTTACGTTCCATGCAGCGACTCTTCCGTCGTTTCCGACGTAATGCCTTTAAGCGTGGTCGGACAAGCTCACTCACAGTAAAAAGTACGGTCGTTGTTCGCGATCCATTTTCGAAACTGGTACGCCAGGCCCTCGCTCTCGGTCTGGCTCTTTTAATTATTACGGCTCTTCCACCGGCAAACATTCTCGAGACCGGTTTCACAGCCGACTACTTCCCTGAGACCGACTTTCTCGATGAAGGTGTAGAGCAGACCGAGCTTCCTTCCTTTATTATGAATGAGGAGGGATTCGTACTGAAGACCTCGCCTGCCAGTGAAGAGGTTAGTCGTATCGGTTTCAGCGACACCTTGATCCATACCGTTGCCCCCGGAGACACGCTCTCTCAGATTGCCTCACTCTACAATATTAGTATCCGGACTCTTCTGTGGGAGAATAATATATCCGAGACCGCTTCTCTCCGGATCGGTACCAAACTGACCATACCTCCGGTTGACGGTATTACTCATAGCACCGGCAAGAAAGATACACTCGGCTCCATCGCGAAGGATTACGGTGTTGAGGAGTCACTCATCCGTGAGCATAACAATCTTGAGGGAGATCTTATTGTAGAAGGTAAGAAACTCTTCATCCCGGGTGGAAAAAAGAAAGCACCTCCAGCTCCTGTCATTGCACGTACACCCGTACGAACCGATTCGAGCGGTCGTGTTATCGCGAAAACTCAGACGGCCAAAGCGGTTCTCTCACCAGAGTCGGCCTGTGCCAAGTTCCAGTTCCCAACAGTTGGTAAGATTACTCAGGGATTCCACGCGGGGCACTATGCCAATGACATCGGCAATCAGGCAAAACCTGACGTTAACGCAGCCTGTGGAGGTACTGTCGTAAAGATCGTTACCGGATGTCCTGCACGCAACGTACGTCTTGATCGCAGCTGTGGAGGTGGTTATGGTAACCACGTCGTTATCGATCATGGTGGCAAGACTCAGACTCTCTACGCGCATCTTGATACGGTTTACGTAGCGGGAGGCCAGCAGGTCGGCATCGGAGAGCCCATCGGTAGGATGGGGAACTCGGGACGCGCCTATGGTGCAACCGGTATTCACCTCCACTTTGAGGTCTCCGTAAACGGTCAGAAGCGCAATCCGGCTCAGTACTTCTAAAGCAGTATGTATCGAAGACTTATGCGTGCTTTTCGCGCGCCCTTCATCTTTCTCATCGTGATCTATCAGAAGACGCTCTCTCCGGATCATGGCTTTATGAAGGCGCTCTTTCCGGGGGGATACTGCAAGTTCACGCCCACATGTTCGGAATACACAAAAATGGCCATCCAAAAAAAGGGCGTTTTTATTGGCATTCCAAAGGGTTTTTGGCGTATTCTACGGTGCAACCCTCTCAATAAAGGTGGCATAGATCTTCCTTAAAACTCACTCTCATCATGTCTACAACAGCACTTATATCCGTTAGTGATAAGATCGGTATACTCGACTTCGCTCGCTTCCTCACCGAGCACGACGTTAGGATACTCTCCTCGGGAGGTACCGCCAGGGCTCTTCAGGAGGCCGGTATAGCTGTTACAGAGGTTTCTGAGTATACGGGCTCCCCCGAGATGATGGGAGGCCGCGTGAAGACGCTGCACCCCAAAATTCATGGGGGAATCCTAGCTCGCCGAGATAACCCGGACGATATGCGCGAGGCCCAGGAAAATGGAATTGGACTTATCGACATGGTGATCGTTAATCTCTATCCTTTTCAGGAGACGATTGCGCGCGAAGGTGTTGCCTTTGAAGAGGCGATTGAGCAGATCGATATCGGTGGCCCCACGCTGATCCGTTCAGCCGCCAAAAATCACTCGAGTGTAGCGGTTATAACCAGTCCTCAGCAGTATGAGACCATAATGCGGGAGATGGAAGGAAAGACTTCCGTAAGCCCTGAAACCCGTCGTAATCTTGCTCTCGCGGCCTTTGAGCACACCGCCCACTATGACGAGGCCATTAGCCAGTGGCTTCGGGCAGAGCTTGGCAAGCCCGAACTGCTCGACCTACACTATGAGAAAGTGAGCAGCCTTCGTTACGGGGAAAATCCACATCAGAAGGCGGCCTTCTTCCGCAATCCCGAAAATCATGACTCGAATGTCACCAACGCCAAGGTCTTACACGGCAAAGAGCTCTCATTTAACAACCTTGTGGATGCAAATTCCGCCCTGGAGCTTGTTAAGGAGTTCATTCCGCCGGCAGTCGTCTTTATGAAGCACAACAACCCTTGTGGTGTGGCACAGGCTCCCACGATCGAGGCCGCTTTTGAGAACAGTTTTATGGTCGACATGCAGTCGGCTTTTGGCTCCGTTGTGGCCCTCAACCGACCTCTCACCCGAAAAATTGCCGAATACATCAATGAGCAGAAGATTTTTATCGAGGTTATTATCTGTCCGCGTTTTGAGCCGGATGCTCTGGAACTCTTACTTAAGAGGAAAAACCTTCGTCTTCTTGAGACGGGTGAGCTCTCTCTTGACCGTGATCGACGTGATATTAAGAAGATTGCCGGAGGAATTTTGGTCCAGTCGGCCAACACCTATACCGTCACTGAGGCAGACTTGAAGGTGGTCAGTAAGAAGGTGCCGACAGAGCAGGAGATTCGCGCCATGCTCTTTGCCAATATCGTCTGCAAGCATGTTATGAGCAACGCAGTCGTCTTTGCCAAGGCGGCGGACGGGGAGGAGTGCACGGTAACCGGTGTGGGTGCAGGACAGATGTCGCGCGTCGATGCGGTCTGGATCGCCGCACACAAAGGCGGAAAGAATATTCCCGGATCAGTTATGGCCTCAGATGCCTTCTTCCCATTTTCGGATGGAGTTGAAGAAGCCGCAAAAGCCGGAGCAACGGCAATTATCTCTCCCGGAGGTTCGATCCGCGACGATGAGGTCATAGAGACAGCCGATCGGCTGGGCCTAGCCATGGTCTTCAGCGGAATCCGCCTCTTCAGGCACTAGTATGGGCCGCTACTTTGCTTCGCTCATAGCCTCTTCGGCCTCCTCTGGGGCTGACTCGGTCATAGACTCGATGAGCTTTTTCTTGGCCTCGATGCCCTTGGCTACGAGTGAGTCGGCGCCTACGTTTTCCCAGTAAAGAATGTGCTCGGGGTTGAGGTAGAGGGTGTCTGTTGGCTGATGGATCTCCTCTTCTCCGCGCTTCGTGACCGTGAACTTGCGCTCGCCACCGTTAAGAAGGATGCCGTTCTGGTCGACCTCTTGTGCCTGTGGCTGTAGGTAGTAGACCTCGGTGAGGTAGGGATGGCGGCCGTCTTTTATATGAAGTTTGCCGAAGAAGGCCTGATCGTTATCCAGAAGAACTACCTGGTAGAGGTCTTTTTCCGGCTGCACCTGGGTGGAGCGGTATCTAAACTGCTTCTTGGCGATACCGGCAACAATCAAAACAACAACTCCCACAACGAGGAGGCCCCAAAGTAGGCGGTTATTTTTGCTTCCGTGATGCATGTGTGTAGCGTTCATCTCATCCATGGGGAAAAAATTACGTATAAAAATTCTTTCTCGAGTTTAGCTTCTCAGCTGGGGGATGTCTATTACTCCGCTGTGGAAGGAGAGGATTCTGCGGGTGGCAAGACCTCTTCGGTGCTCGTCTGTGCCTCTTGATTGAGTATCTCGAGCTCTTGTTGTGCTGTCAGTGGAAGGATCTCGAAGCTCTGGTAGAAGAGGTCGAAGTCCTTATCCGGGATCGCCCCATTCGTCACGATGTAGAGTTTGCCGTAGGCTTGGAAGAAAAGCTGTACATGTTCCCAGTTAGGATTGTCGAGGGTGCGTACGGTGACCTTGAGGGCATCGTGATCGTTGATGATCAGCCGCTCGCGCATGACTGTTTTGCTTTTAAGGTCTGCCCCCATCTTGTCTATCTGTTCCTCGAGGGTTGTGGGTTCGTCGTCCAGAACAATTACGGCCCACTGAACGTTGTTGCCTTCCATTGAAGGTGGCTGGAAGCCACTCAGGTAGTCAAAAAATCGAATCGCCCTCCACTGGCTGGGGTACCCTACTTGAAAGGCGAAGGTTCGGTTGAGGTGGCGCTTCCAGGCCTCAGCTCCTTGGGGGTGGTTTAGGTAGCCCAGGGTCTTGTCCAGAACTGCTGCAAGTTGGGCTCGATTGACGGGGAGGTCTGGGCGGAAGGTCTGGTCCGGGAAGCCCTGCATCAGGCCCTTTTCCTGCACTGAACTGACGGCGGGAGCAAACCACTCAGTAGGGGAGACGTCGGGGAATATCTGCGTCGTCGCCAGCCCGATAGTGGGAAGAAGCAGCGAGAGTGCGATCAGCCCGGTGAGCTTCGGCGTAAGTTTCATACCGCCATTATAAGGGAAACCCGCTTGAACAAAAAGGCCCCCGCGAGCGCACGGCGCGAGCGCGAAGCGGAGTGAGCAATCCGGCTTTGCCGGTTGCGAACGGAAGCGGAGCTTATAAAAAAAGGCCCCCGCGGTTAGGCGGGGGCCTTTTCGAATTAATCAAGTATGAAGATCTGCATGAGCGCTAGGAGAGTCCTAAGGACTAAGTTCCGTTGCTGTTTGCAATCTGTAACCAGCTACCGCCGTCAAAGATGAGGGTGATAGTTTCGTACTGGGCCAGAGCAATATCCGCCCCACCAACAAGTTTCGTTGTGGCTGTCTGGTCGATGCTTACGGCCGTGGCATCAATATTGGTAATGACCAAGAGCTGACCTTCGGTAGCACCGGCTGTCTGAATCTGGACGATATCTAGACCGTTATCCTGACCTGTGATCTCTACGTAAGTTGCTGTTGGAGTGAGGTTTTCCGTAGCGGCATCGGCTGTTACCATCGTCAGGGTCTGTCGTCCGAAGACGGCTTTACCTGTGATGGTCGTGTTGATACCACTGGCACCAAGATTAACCGCCGAGGTAGTGGTTGTTCCGATGTTAACGATACCATCGGTACCGACACCATTTTTCAATCCACCATTGATGCTTACTCCTCCTCCGTTTGAGTTGCCACCTTGAGCGGCACCTCCGGCGAATGTAAGACTTCCACCAACACCTGAGGTGTTACCACCCTGACCACCGGTTAGGACTATGGCACCACCGGTTCCGGTTGCACCACCCTGTCCGGCTGTTACGTTAATGGCTCCGCCATTTCCGTCCGCACCACCATTGGTGCTTCCACCTTGTCCTGAAGTGATCGAAACTGTTCCTCCACTTGCGCCGTTAAGTGCGGTAGCACCGTTACCACCACCGTTTCCTGAGGAGATGGTTACATTACCCGCACCACCACCATTACCCGCACCGGTTGGATTTCCACCGGCACCTGCGCTCAGAGTAAGATCGGAACCGTTACCGGCAGTTCCGGTTGCTGAAGATCCACCCTGTCCACCGGTAATGCTAATGCTTCCGGAGCTTCCGGCTGCACCGGCACCGGCACCGCTACCACCACTCCCTGTTGTGAGTGTTATTCCACCCGAGACACCACCAATGGCATTCTCGTTAAGGCCATTTACACCCGCCCCTGTCTGAACGGTAATTGTTCCGGATCCGGTTGCGTCATCTGCTACCGCGGCCGGTCCCGTTGTGAGGGTAATCGCACCACCTGCGGCCGCACCACCATTGGTACTTAATCCACCGTTTCCAGAAGCGATAGTGACTGCGCCACCGGCACCACCCGCGACGTCATTTCCCCCTCCACCTGAACCTGCACTGAGTGAGATAGCGCCACCGGCACCACCTTGGCCACCACCGGTAGCATTCGCGCCACCGGTACCGGCTGTAATACTAAAAGCTCCACCGACGCCACCGGCCAGGTTGTTTGAGGCGGCACCGCCGGCACCAAGCGTCCATGCTAATCCACCACCGGTTCCACCGAAACCAAATCCGGCACCACCGATGGCACCGCCGGCTCCGAATGTAGCGGTAAGACTTCCTCCATTACCTGCAACACCACCAAATCCATCTCCGATTCCGGCACCACCGCTCCCTGTTGCGAGTGTGATTCCACCACCGGTTCCACCGTTGTTGCCCGCACCGTTCCCGGAAGTCGCGGCACCTGCTGTAAGTGAGAGCGCTCCTCCGTTCTGGCCATCGGTAGCAGCGGTACCACCGGTACCTGCTGTAAGTGAGATGTCACTTCCCGCGAAGGCGGCTGCTGAAGTTGCACCTGAGATCGCTATGTCGCCAACGTCGGCAACACCGGTCGTTCCATCTCCAACACGGATGGTAACACCTCCGACCGTTCCTGATCCGGCTGTATCACCGGTTGAGATTGTTACGCTGCCTGAGTTACCCGTTGTCGAGTTTCCCGATTTGAGAGTTACGGCACCGGTTGCACCGCTTGTCGTTGTACCTGACTGGACGGTTACGGTACCCGAGGCACCGCTTGTTGAGCCGCCCGCACCTGAGGTGACATTGACGTCTCCACCACTACCGGTTGCACCGGCGGTCCCACCTGTGACGGCGGCCGTACCACCTGTCCCAGTTCCTTGGCCCGCACCTCCGATGAGAGCTGACGCTCCACCACTTGAGTTGCCTGCCGTAGCGGCACCTGCTGTTATTGTTACCCCACCACCGGTACCCGAGGTCGCACCTCCGGTACCTGCCGTGAGTGAGATAGCTCCGCCGGCTGAGCTTGTGCTGCCCTGTCCTGCGGTATAGCTAAAGGCCGCACCGCTTGTTGCACCTGTTCCGGTAATGCTACCGCCGGTCGAAATATCGAGACCGATGGTGGTTATAGCCAGTGCCTGTGGGGCAGAGAGGCTTGCCAAGAGACCGATACTTGTTGCGAGTGCTACAAGTTGCCGTGTTTTTTTGCGTATCGCCGTGTTCATGAGAACGGGGTTAATTGATGTTTATTTTTAAAGGTATTACATAATTATACTGCACTAATGCACTTCTGGCAAGCCCCCCAAAATGAGGGGGAGGCATTATTTAGGCTCGACAGAATTCCCGGTGGTCACTAAAATGTCTTTAATATCCCACTATCTATCTTCACACGCGTGAAAACTGTTTACTCAACAAGCCAGAGCGATTACAGCATTGCAACTATCGGCAGCCACTCGGCACTTCAGATACTCAAAGGTGCAAAAGACGAGGGGTTTAAGACGATCTGTATCTGCGATAAAGCAAGCCGCAAGCCCTACGAGAGTTACAGGGTTGCAGACGAGATCCTTGAGGTTGAGAGCTTCGGTGACTTCTTTACAATTGAGCAGGAGTTGATTAAGCGTAATGCAGTCGTCATTCCACACGGCTCATTTATAAGCCATTTGGGGCCGGAGCGCGTCCAGGATCTTCAGTGCTTTCACTACGGCTCAAAGGGCATTCTGATCTGGGAGTCCGATCGTAAAAAAGAGCGCCAGTGGCTCCTTTCGGCCGGCCTTAATCTTCCTAAAATCTTTGAGCGTCCCGAGGATATCGACTGTCCCGTCATTGTTAAGTTCCACGGAGCTCGAGGTGGGCTGGGCTACTTCATAGCCAACTCAACCGGAGAGTTTTACGAAAATATGAAGCGCTACCCGGCCGAGAAGGACTACGTTATTCAGGAGTACATCGTGGGAGTGCCCATGTACTGCCACTTTTTTTACTCTCGTCTCACCAAAGAGCTCGAGATCATGAGCTTCGACAAGCGCTACGAGTCCAATGCCGACTCGATCGGGCGCATTGCGGCTCGCGACCAGCTCTCAGTCCATATAAATACCAGTTACACTATTGTCGGTAACATTCCCGTGGTGATTCGGGAGTCACTGCTGCCTCAGCTCTTCGAGATGGGAGAGCGTGTTGTTGAGGCCTCTCGCGATCTGGTGGATGCCGGCCTTTTCGGGCCCTTCTGTCTCGAGATGATCGTAGACAAGAACCTCAACTTCTACGTCTTTGAGATCTCCGCTCGTATCGTAGCCGGAACCAATCTTTACCCCAACGGTTCACCTTATACTGATCTTCGCTACGATGTTCCCATGTCGACCGGTCGTCGCATAGCTCGTGACATTAAGGAGGGGATCGAGAG
>Ga0065180_10000107_pt1 | contig 37382 bp, 48 predicted proteins | sample CryGey02umfilter_3_FD_59226 | JGI IMG/M metagenome (GOLD analysis project Ga0065180, IMG submission 59226) | Groundwater microbial communities from aquifer in Utah, USA - Crystal Geyser 4/9/14 0.2 um filter (version 2) (version 2) | ecosystem: Environmental > Aquatic > Deep subsurface >... | reverse complement strand
GTACGTTCTTCCTGGCATTTGGGAGTGGGGGAGTTCGTCTGGAATTTAGATTTCAGTGTGGATCAGCTCGAAAAGAAATTTAAGTCTTTTACTAAGGGGAATTCGAGGTTATGGATGCCGTCACTTTTTCAAAAGATGTTTATTAGTGATGGCACAATGTATCGAGAATCTTTTTCAGAATTGTTTAACAAAATGTACTGTGATCGGATGAAGTTAGCTGCGCGCTCGCTTTTCTTACTGTTTCCCTATGTGCATACCTTTAAAGTGATTCTCACAGATAATGACACTCGACTCAAAGTCGGCAGTGGCAGTATGACTGTTTTTAAGCTGCACAGATAAATTTTTTTGAGGATGATTACTTGAGTTCAACAGCGTAGAGATTCATTGGAGAATCTGGGCTAAAGCTTGTGATGATAATCAGTCGCTCTCCGTTTGGAGAAGGGTAGACAAAGTGATCAGCAAATGGTCCTGAGTAGAGGGTAACTTGGTTCCCGCCATCAAATTCCATGATTTTGATCTGATTATTTTCAACGTAAAGTAAGTGCTTTGAATCTGGATACCATTGGAAAGTATTTGCATACACAGGACTGTGATAACTGTTAAAGTTGTTTGCCGTTTGAGCAGATTCAGTTGCTTGCAGACTAGTGAAGGAACTTGGAGATGCTGTGATAAGCGCAGAGTTTGGATCAAACGCATCAAATGCAAGTAGTTTTTTGGTAGCTCTAGCAGAATCAGATGCAATCTCGGCTATGCGGTAGTTGCGGTCTTCTTCGCGGTCATAGATATAGATGGTGTTAGGCTCTAGTGCGCGAACTTCTTCAATTGAATTGGTTGAGGGTAATGAATCAGGCACCATGTTTTCTGGTAGTGCGATGGTTTCAGTCGCGGTATAGATAAGACGTTTTTTGTCTGGAGAAATGTAAATATTTTCAGCACTCATGGTTGCAATCTGAATGATTTCTTCTGGAAAGTCTGCTAAGAATTGTCTTTCTCGAAGATACATTTCTTGCTCCCACTCGCTGAGTACCTGTTTTTGTTTGTAGCCGATGTCTGGCAGTAAATCGAGATCATTTAATTTACTTGCGTCGAGTAAAACCGTACGGTTTTCATTAAAAACCATAACTTCAGTTGAATCAGGTGACCAGATATAGCGTGCGGTAGTTAAGTCGAAATTACGAGAATCTTCAGCGATTTGCTTAGGTCCTTTGCTGAGGGTGAGGTTGTTGTTTGGAGTAAGTCCCAAGATGTAGAGACCATTTTTCTTTTCAGCACTGGCAGAAGCAGAGTAGTAAATGACTTTTTCGCCATCTGGGGAAGGCTGCAGGTTTGTTACGCCAGTAAAGGTGAGTGTTGAGAGACTTGGTGCAATCGGGAAGAGTTGTGCATTTGTTTGAGTAACGAGTTCTTTTGCGATACGAACTTGTTTGTTCCAAGGAGTGTATCCTTCTTTAATGATGGCCACATTGTAGAGACCAGGTTCAAGATAGATGGTATCATCAGTAGCAGTTACAAGTTTGTCGTCAATGTGTACTTCTGCCCCAGTAGGAAAAGAGTTAGCTGCCAGAAGACCAGTACCTTGCACAAATCCTTGCTCGGTAACGCGCAGGTTTCCCTTGGCGTACTGGATAGCCACAGCAGTACCAACAATAATGAAAGCTGCAGAGACAAAAGTATAAATAGTTTTTCTATTGAAAATAGAAGTCATACCCGTATTATATAGGGAAAGCACACAAAAGGAAATCTTTAGGATATGTCTAGCATTTCACGCCTCTTTTCACAGCAGATTGGCATTGATCTTGGATCAAGTATGATCCGTATTTGGACTCCTTCAGAAGGAGTGTTGCTTCGTGAGCCAGCTTTCTTAGCTGTTGAAACTGTTAGCAAAAAAGTTGTTGCCGTTGGAGCAGAAGCAGCAGCTATGCGAGGACGAGTGCTCAAAGGAGTAGTAGTTCTTCAGCCAATAAAAGAAGGTATGGTGTATGACTTTCACTCTGCACAGGCCTTGCTGAGGATTTATTTACAACGCGTTACTTCGAAAGTGCCGTTTGCCAGCAAAAAAATTATGGCCAGTGTACCCGCAAACAAAACTGAGGTGAGTCAGCAGATACTATCAGATTTACTCTACAGTGTTGGAGCGAGCGAAGTGTATACCGTCTCTCAACCATTGGCAGCTTCTATTGGTGCAGGTGTGCCAATTGCCGATGCATCTGGCACGATTTTGCTGCAACTCGGTTCTGGAGTCGTTGAAGCAGCAGTTATTTCACTTGGTAGTATGATTGCTTCAGCAACTACCTACAAGGCAGGGGATTACTTCACAGAGCGTTTGCAGTATGAACTCAGGCGCAAAAAAGAGTTCACCGTTGCCTTTGAAACTGCTGAAAAATTAAAGAGATCTTTAGTATCTCTCGACAAATCTGTGCAAAAAAATCTCCTTGTTGCAGGTAAAGATAGCATTAAAGGCAACCCACGTGAGATAAAAGTGAATACTCAAGATTTGGCTGCTCAAACGCTTAAGGTATTTGATGAGTATGAGTACCTCATTAAGGATATGTTAACTACTATTCCACCAGAACTCACCGTTGATATTGTTGATAAAGGTATTTTAGTTTCAGGCGGTGGGGCTGATCTTGATGGTCTGAGCCAACACTTAACGGATAGGCTAGGTGTTCCGGTTTCGATTGTGGACGATCCAGCTGAAGCGGTGATTAAAGGTATTGGTACTGCACTTGAGAATTTGGATGAGTTTAAGCAGAGTTTGGGGTATAGTCGGTGAGTCATCCTTTCTTCATCTACTAACGTCAGGTCGCAGAAAAGACTCACCGACTATACGTGGTGTTGCTCCATCTACTATCGTCAGGTTGCAGAAAAGACATCACCGACTATACGAGTGTTTCTGTCCCGCTTGCAAATGCTTTGATCAATAGAAAGTTCTCATTTGGTTTGCTTTGTGGCAGAATAGACGGTGAGACAAGTTTGAGTCTAAGAAGGAAAAATATGGCAATTTCAGTTGTAACTCTTAATATTGAAGGCGATCAGCATTTTGATCGTTTTGTTCCAGTCATTAATAGAATTAACCCTGAGGTAATTTGTTTTCAGGAAATATTTGCAGCTGATCTCCCTGGTTTGGCAATTCAACTTGGTTTTTCACTTGGTCAGTATGAATTTTTACCCATGACATCTATCGATGAGCCAAATCCCTACTCAATTAGTCCTCGCGGTCCTTGGGGAGTTGCACTGTTTAGTCACTTAGATCACGAAGAATATTCGCATCACTATTACAAAGGTGTGGGTAATATTCCCAAATTTAGCACTCCAAACTCAGTTGACCGAGGCATACTTATGGGAAAATTTTACTCAAGAAGTGGTCAGCTCATGTCCATTGGAACCACACATTTTACTTGGACGGGTGATGGTGAAAGTTCAGAAGAACAGGCACGAGATTTTGCTGAACTGAAAAAACAAGTTGCGGATTTTCCGTCGCATGTACTCTGTGGTGATTTTAATTCAGCTCGAGGAAAAGAGACTTTTTCACAATTTGAGAGTATCTATATAGATGGCTTACCAAAGAATATTACCACGACCATTGATGGTTCTCTGCATCATGCGGGGGCACTTGAGCTCGTTGTTGATACGGTTTTTTATCAAGAACCTTATGACATTGAAGTGCTCGGAATGCTTGAAGGAGTGTCGGATCACAAGGGAATTAGTTTCCTTGTACATAGCGCTTAAATTGATTACCACGATCTGCGTAATCTCTAAATCTACCAAAGCTGGCAGCCGCAGGGCTCATAAGTACAACGTCGTCTTTACGGGCCATTTTTTTGGCGATATGGACTGCTTCAGACATGGATTCAACTTTAAAGTAGCTTGTTTTTAAGACTGCTGAATCGGGGTTAATTTTATACATGAAGTTTGCAATATTTTCACCAGTGGGAGGAAAGAGAATGATAGCTTTAATAGTTCGAGTAGTGACAATTTTTTTTGCTAAATCGAAAAAATCAAGCGATCTATCATACCCACCTGAGATTAAAATGATTTGTTTATCTATAAATGCATCGATAGCAGCGATGGTAGCTTCTGGAGTAGTTGCAAGTGAGTCGTTTATATAGAGAACTCCATCATCGCTGGGCACCATTTCTAGGCGATGAGAGAGAGGTTGGAATGATTCCAAGGCAGTGTGAATCAGATCAGCATCTATGCCAAGAACTTCTCCAATGATGATGCTGGGCGCAATATTGTAACGGTTATGCTGACCAATTAATTTAGTATTACTTGCTTTGATTTGTTGAAGAACGCGCTGAGATACCTCGTTAGTATTTGGATTTTCTAGACTGTATCCATATTTTTTACCGGGACTGAGTGCTGCTACTTGGGCACTTGTTTCAAAATCGAGAGAGTAGATGATGCGATCGTGATCAGTTTGATGTTTAGCAATGTTCATTTTAGCAGCAAGATAGTTTTCGAAAGTGCCATAGTAGTCTAAATGTTCTGGGACAATATTTTGTACCACGGCTATATTTGGACTAGTATTGATTCTTCCGAGCTGATGACTTGAAAGTTCGAGCACAACATAGTGTGTTTCTTCAGCTGAAATTTCAGGCAGAATATCGAGTGCAGGAATGCCCACATTACCAGCATATGACACAGAAAAGCCAGCCGTTTGTAAGACATGGTAAAGAAGTGCAGATGTAGTGCTTTTACCCTTGGTGCCAGTGACTCCAATTGTTATAACTTTTGCATATTCTTGACTTATAGTGGTACAGAAGAGTTCAAGGTTTGAGGTAAACACTGCATTTTTTGCTTCAAGTGCCTTATAGAGTGGATTGTGCGGAGGAATGCCTGGCGCACAATAGACTAATGGCGATTCTGTTTCAGTTGGCACAGTTTGTGCAAACGAGATAGTGTCTTTTTCAACTAATTTTTGCCATTCTGGCTCTAGTTCAGAAAGTGGTTTCTCGTCAAGAAGGAGCAGCGAAAGGTTGTTATGTTTGGAAAGTAGGTAGCGTGCTGTTGAGAGGCCCTCCCGACCAAGACCTAAGATAATCGTTGTATCTGAAGCTTCATTCGACATGGGTATGTTCCTTTAGGAGAGTTTCAAATTGTGCAGGAATAAGATGTTGGAGATTCCAGCCGTCAAAAATTGCTTGAGTACGTGCTTCTAACTCTGTTTCTGAACGGAGAATTTTTTCTTGTACAAGGGCAAGAAGTGGTGGTAGGGTTTCACCTTGATATTGTTTTGTGGCTAAGTAGAAGGCACAGATAGTTTCTTCATGCGTGCCTACGCATTCGAATGGTTTCTTTTCGCCAACTCCAAGTAATTCTTCTGCTAGGTAGTAGAGTGTTGTATCTTGGAACATATCTTTACCAAAGTATTCAGCGGTTTTCTCTTTGCCGAGGAACGGCACCATGATGCTGTAGGCAAACAGACATTTTGAACACTCGCCACACCAAGAATTGTTTTTTTGGCCACGATTGCAGCTTCTAAATAGGGCGTGGTACTCGGGGAATTGAGCAAATATTTTGGCAATTTGGAGTTCGTAGATTGGTCTGAGGAATGAAAAATAATGAGGGGTTTCTTGAGGTAAATAGGTTTGGCAATAGCTGGTAAAGCTCTCTTCAAACGCAAACGTTTTAGAGTACTGATGGTTTATGTCTCGGTCGCAGTAGAAGATGTTGCCTTCATTAGAGCTGCGTTCATTTGAAATGGTCACGTGAGTATAGCCAAAAACTCTGCCTGCAAACACGCTCATAGAGGCTAACACAGATGAAATAGGCACATGCCCATTTAAAAATCCTTGAGAGTTAAGCTCTAGCATGTGTGGATCGAGGATGCGAGTCACGGTTACTTTTGTTTTGATTGGGCTGACGGCAAGGGTTTCAACCGCAGAAGGAATGGCGTTCACCATAAATCCTGCGGAATCTGGAACAGTTGCGCCAATTAGAGAAAGGGTCACGGCAGAATCTTTGCCACCACCAACGGGAATGAGTACTTTTGGGGTACTGAACGTAGGAATTATGGCCTTTTTAAGTGGAATATCTTGTGTTGCTGGTGTTTGGCACGTAAAGGTAACAAAGTCAGGGTCGGTAAACTTGATTTGGTTTACATAGAAATATTCGCCCAGGCCTTGAATCAGGAGATCTTTCCACCAGGCCAGTTGTGTGGCTGAAAGTGATACGGCTGAAATATGCACCTTTGGACTTGCAGTTAGTTTCCAGTAGTTGAGCATTTCGGAAAGGCCAATAGTGAGTAGATAGGTATCTAGTTCGTCGGATGAAATCTGTTGCAGGAGGTCTTGGGTGACAGCATGAAAAATAACCTTGTGATGAAAGGTGTGCTCGTCTTCAAGTGAGTAGGTAAATGTGACTTCCAGACCAAGATCGGAAAGTTCGTGCTTGCACGAGCTGAAATGAAATGTTGGGTAGCGATTTCGAAGTTCGTTGACAGTCATAGGTGGCTTTCTTGAGCTCATTATAGTATGTTCGCTCAAAATCGACTACTGCTAGAGTCTGCCTGGTTGCTACCAAGATGTTTCGGTCTGGTTAGGCTCGGTTGGCGTCAGTGTATTCATTTTAAGTCAATTTGATGATGTATCTGCCTTTGAAACTGATTGTGAAAATGAAAAAAATGAGAAAATGTGTTCACACATCTGGATAATATGTACTCTAAAAGCAGTAAAAAGAGGGTACTGTGAAAAGAGGGGAGCCCTGCATTGCACAACAGATGGCTGTTTCCTTCGTGTTTTATATGGTTTGACAATAGTCCCACAATTATAACGCGAACAATATACGAAGGTTTGCATAGTGTACAATATAAGGAAGCACCACTACAAAAGTGTTACTAATGCAACATAGTTGCTCAAAATATTTTGATCGACTGACTGGCAAAAAGTCGCATTTTTATTCGTTTTTGTTTTGGGTATTTGTATTTTTTAATGCTTACTAAGATCAATGAAAAACACAGACAAATCAAACTTTTTATCCTATTTAAACCTTTATAGCAATCGAGTGAGCGATCTGCTAGAAAAAATAGCTATTTTACCAAACAAAAAAAAGCAGTTGGTCACGCTTTTCACTCCAAATCCTGAACAAATTGTGCTTGCACAAAACAACAAGAGCTTCGCCAAAGTTTTGTGCCAGGCGGACTACTTAGTACCCGATGGCATTGGTCTCGTAGTTGCCTCCAGGCTATTTAGTCTGGTGGGAAGGGGCGACAAAATCAAAGAACGTATCCCAGGCGTAGACCTCGTTAAGAAAATCCTCTCCCAGGCTAAAGACAAAAAAGCGACTGTTATGGTGATTGGGGGAGTATCTTATAACAATCTAAACTATTTACAGTGGCAGATTCGGGAGTGCCCGGTGGATGTTGGACCTAAATCTGCTTCTAAAGTGAGTGGTCAGACACTTTGGTGGACGAGTGGGTATGTGAATGCTTTGGCTCCCACAACTGTTGAACACACTGCTGTTAAAGATTGTATACAAAAAGTTTTACCTGATGTTGTTTTTATAGCACTTGGTGCACCAGCACAAGAACAGTGGATTAGTGATAATCGTGCATTTCTTGAAAAGAATGGTGTGCAGCTGGCAATGGTTGTTGGCGGTGCCTTTGATATGTTACTTGGAAAAGTACAGAGAGCACCAGCCTTCATGCGAACAATAGGTCTTGAGTGGCTGTACCGCCTTATTCAAGAGCCCTGGCGCTGGAGAAGACAACTGAGCTTGATTACGTTTATCAAGCTGGTTTTACGGGATCTAGTGGGTTTGTAAATTCACTCATGAACTATTTAATAGAAATTCAAAAGCCCCTCATTTGAGGGGCTTCTTATTTTGCAATGGTAGAGGAGCGTCTATTCTTCTTCTGGAGTGACTCCAAGAAGCCAGAGAACGGCTTCTTTCTTGTAACGTCGATCACCTCGAGAGTTGATGCGAATAGCAGGAAGCTTGCCGCGCTTTCCCCATCGTTTAATGGTGAGCGGTGAGACTCGTAGCAAGTCAGCGACCTCTCGTACGGTAAGAAGATCCGGAAGGTTATTGATGTCTAACTTTGTTGCATCGTTTGCTCGACCGGTTTTTTTGTCATCTTCTGAAACATTTGGTGTCACTGTTTGTGAGTTCATGCTGCTTTCTTTATTGCTATTACTTGATACAAAATGTTTGTCTTGAGTATCTTAACTTTCCGGTGAGAAGTGATACAAACACTAACGTATGTACCATTAAAGGTAGCAGAGTGGAATGAAGTGGGTCAATGGGCAATTTGCTAGCATTTGATGCTGTTAGATATTATCCACATAAAAGTCTTATAATGTAATTCGTCACATCCAATAATTTTTTAACTGTGGAAAACAATGGGAAAATACTCGAAAAAAACAAAATAATAAGAACATTTGTGTTTACTACGGATAAGGGTGCTACTTGAGAAGAGAAAAGTGTTATATATCGTTGAAAGGGTGGAGCAGCACATCTAAAAAGATGTGTACCAATTTTGTGATGTCTTTTTTTTCTTGGCGAGTCATATACCCTTCTGAATAGAGTGAGTTTGCTTGAGATATATACGTTTCAAGTCCATCGGCATCTCCCGCTTGAAACGATTCTTTTGCAAGTGCGAATAATTGAGAATATTTATTGCGATCGTGAGGGTATTTTGTTCGTTCCATAGGTATATTTCTGTTTTTTGAATTATACACCACATGAGGATGTGCAAAAATGTGCTGAAACTGAGTTGTCGCTTTCAGGCTAAGGCACAACAGGATGATTACGAATTTCTTCAAGTAATCTAATATACTGTTCTTTGGTTATCTCGACTTGTTCGTAGTCTGTGATTATTTGGTTTTGGAGAGATAAAAGGTCTTGAGGTAATTTGGCAGTTTGGATACGTTTTGTATACTCATCAGTTTTTTTATCTTGCAAGTTCTTACTATGTGTCTCAGCTTGTTGGTTGATAGCTGGCAAGTTTTCAGCTCTAATAAGTTCTGAATTCTGTGCGATGGGAAGTAGCTTTAGACTATCTCTGACAGCAGTACAGCTGGAAAGAGTGACAAGTTCAGCAATGATTAGTTGTGCATTTCTGTCTTGAAGCTCAATTTTTAAACGCTCAATTGCTTCTTTGATTTGCGTGTAGTTTTCATCGCGGATAAGACCAGTTTTTGTTGCTTCAATTGCAGCGTCATCCACGAGGCGTAAGTCAGGAACATGGTCAACAGCGTCGACTGTTGAAAGGAAGGTACTCATATTTTTATCCTGAATGTGCATTCGTTTTGTTTCAGCGTTCTGGAGTAATGTATCAAGTACTTCCTGGCTGAAACTGCCCCGTTGTTGCTGTACTTCAGCTGCTGAAATTTCTTGATTGAGTTGAGATATTTTTAAGCAATTTGCTATTGCAGCTAATGATTCTTTAGCAGCTTGATTTAACTTTTGTGAACGTTCAAGATTTATTTGAGTGGCTTCTGGTGGCATGAGGGGTTCAGTATCTATATGTTTATGTATGAGTATGACAGATTTTTTTGAGGAGGGAAGGTAGTTAGTAGATCAAGGCGAAATTTTTGTGAAATACGTACTAAAAAACCTCTCATTTCTGAGAGGTTTTTTATTTTTGAGCGAAAAACGCGAAATCAAATTATTTGAGTTCAACGATACAGCCTGCCTCTTCGAGAGACTTCTTAGCTGCTTCTGCGTCATCTTTGTTTGCTGCTTCGAGAACAGTCTTTGGTGCTGATTCAACGAAGGTTTTAGCATCACCAAGACCGAGTTCTGGCTTGAGAACGCGAACAGCTTTAATAGCTGCGATCTTGTTAGATCCTGCTTCTTTGAGAACGACGTCGAATTCGTCCTTTTCTTCAACTGCTTCTGCAGCTGCTGCTGGCATAGCACCCATCATCATAGGAGCTGCTGCACTTACACCAAACTCTTCTTCGAGAGCTTTAACGAGTTCTGAAACTTCAACGAGTGAGAGTTCCTTAACTGCATCAACGATTTTTGTTACGTTTGCTGACATATGTTTCCTTTCTTAAGAATTATTGTCGGTTTGCTTTGTATTCTTTTACTTATTAATTTACTTTGTACTGTAGCGCCAATTTAGGCACCTTTCTCAGCGATTGCTTTAAGAGCATAGACGAGGTCTCTTTGACCTGCTTTTAGAACGTTTACAAGACCAGTAGCTGGTGATTGTAAGCGGTTGAGCAGCATCGCGATGAGTTCGTTTTTACCTGGAAGCTTACTGAGAGCTTCTACTTCTGCAGAACTGAGGACTTTTCCGTCCATCATTCCTTGCTTGATAGTTAATTTATCTGCGTCCTTGTGAAAGGCGAAGAGTTGCTTGATGGCAGCAACAGCATCTGTGTTTGAGAACACAACTGCGTTCATACCTTCAAGTGATTCACTAAGATTACCTTTACCGGCAGCGATGTCGATAAGAGTATTTTTAGCCACGAGCATTTCACCGCCTGCAGCAGTGATTGCAGATCTTAAAGTTACTTGATCATTTACAGTTGTTCCAGAGTAATCAACAATGGCCACAGACTGTGCGTTATCAAATTTTGCTTTAAGCATTTCAACCTGCTTTTGATTTTTTTGACTTGGCATATCTACTTTCTACTCATTTACTTTATCGATCGGGCACATGAGTATGCTCCAAACGTGTTGTTTCAACTTGTAAGTAGTTTCCAAAAAAAGTGAAGAGTGAAGACGATCCCTCTAGGGGAAAAACAAAAGTTTTGTATCGTTCCTCGGTATGACTTCTGAGCCCGGGTTTGGGAAAACCTTTGTGGCTGTGCACACTGTCTTTGGAGACTAGAAGGGAATTATATACTTGATTGTTTTTTTTTACAAGTGGTTTATTTGTGTTTTTGCTTGCTAGTATGCAGAAAAAATTGTTTGCACATCAATTTTAGAATAGCGGTTTAAACTGAAGCAAGAGGACAGTATACTAAAAGGATGATAGGTGAACATATCGGTAAACATGCTTCAGAAGAGACAGAAGAAGAAATAGTCGAAGAAAAGACAGACGAAAAAGAGAGTCAGACTGCTAAAATACTTGCAGCTTTAAAGAGTACTGTTGCCGTTCCTAACTCAGAACTGAAGATTCCATTCATAGGCGGTTCCATTATGGTTGGAAGGCCTCCAAGTCGTTTTAATGAAGCCTTAGAACAGTCTGTTATTGTAGCGCCAGACATGCCACATATTTATCTGGTGGATAAAATTACATTGCCAGCAATACCTGAGAGAAATATTCCAGAAACAGTGTTAGAAAATGTGGTGATGTTACATGGTCACGGTAGAAGAGAGTCTGTGCATCATTGGTACTTTGGTGGAAACATTAGTGTGATTGATACAGCGTGGGGTTACAATCAGTTCGCCGAGAAAGAAGGATTACCTCCCATAGGTTTTATTTCAAGTTGTAGTAGCACGAGTAGAGTTGTAGAATCTGTACGAGAAAATTTATCTGGTAAGATGATCCCAACTACAGTTGAACGTGAAGAGAAAGTGTTACCAGCTCGTGCAAATTGGTTGCCAGGAGTGATCATGCCTTCATGGGGACTGCATTATAGTGCTTGTTATGATGAAGATGGTAGTCTTCATGCGAAGGTACATGTTTCAGAAGGGGCAGTATATATAAAGGTTGTAAGTCAAACACACTATCAGATAGTGGGGACGGATCAGCAAAGATCATTTGAGCAACGCCGTAGTGGATCAATTATATTTGTTGGTGGTTAATCGAGGAGTTCAGTTATAATATCTCCATATGTATTCAATACACATTGTTTTTTTAGAATATCTGCGATATAGTTCAAAAAGTATGTATAAATATGTTTGTTTTACCAAGCGCCAAATGATTCAACTCACCAATACGGTAGGTTGCGCTGTTGACGTCTAACATAAGACAAACAAAAAGAAATAAACGCGCAACCTCCTAAACAAGGAGGTTTTTTTATATATAAAAGTAATAAGTACAAAAAAGCGCGCGTTTGGAAAGGAAGTATGAAAGTTGGCGACGAATTGCCATACTCAGCTGAAGGATTACGGGCATTGGCCTCAACCCTCAAGATTCATAAGGATCTTTTGTGGTTTGATGCTACCAATAGCCGCATGTCCTTTAAGCAACTTCCAGTCCAAGAGCCGAGTAATTATCTCGAAGAGGAAGAAGAGTAGGCTCACAGAGTATTGTTAGTAAATGAGTAGTAAGTATGAAAGGAGAAACTGTCGGTTAGATGAGTTGCGCCAGGCAAGAGGCTTGGCGCAACCCAACTTCGTTTGAGAGGTAATGTGGTATACCAGTATTCTGACAGTGATCGCTAGAAAAAAATATGAAAGAATTAGAAGATTTAAGACCAGGAATTGAGTATGCACTGCTCAGTCAAAAGCAGGACGGAACAATTTTCCCACTTTTTGCTGGGGTTGCTGGATACGTCACTGACGATTTTATGGCTGCTGGGATTGTCACTTCTTTAATGAATAAAGGAGTTGTCTTGGGTATTCGAGTCAATGATGAAGATGATCCTCAATTTTTGAAGAAGGTACGAGCTCTTAGATAAAATGAGTATGATATACTATGAGTCTGTAATGAATCAAATTTTGGTACAAACCACCACAACCACTACTAGCATCCCCATGTAGGGAAGAGTGGTTTAGTGTTACAAATGCCAAACAGCTCTCCCACATGGGGGAGTTTTTTTTCTTTCGGACCCGCTTTTTTACGAGCGAAGCGAGTGAAAAAAGCGTAGGTACGAAATATGCAGAATCTGAAAAGATTCTGCTAACACATTCGAAAAATAAGTAGATATAGACTATAATAGTCGTATCAGCAAGAAGGAACCACACATGTCATCACACACTCATACACACGCACAGGAGCACCAGGAAGCGTTAGAATCTTTAGCTGCTTTGCGTCATTCAGCAGCACATTTATTGGCAGCTGCGGTACTGGAGTTCTATCCAGATGCGAAACCAACCATTGGACCATCCACAGATGATGGTTTTTACTATGATTTTGATTTTGCGCAGCCAATTTCGGAAAATGATCTGCAAAAAATTGAGCAAAAAATGAAAGAGATAGTAAAAAGCTGGGAGACATTTGAGCACAAGGCTGTTTCAGCAGAGGAAGCACTTGAATTTTTCAAAGATAATGAATACAAATCAGAGCTGATCCGAGAGTTTGCAGGCGAAAATCGCACGCTTACACTCTACACATCGGGTAATTTTACCGATCTGTGTAGAGGCGGGCACTGTAAACACCCAAGCAAAGAGCTCCGTTACTTTAAGTTGCTCTCTTTGGCAGGTGCCTACTGGCGCGGTAGTGAAGAGAATAAGATGCTCACACGTATTTACGGCACAGCATTCCCTTCAAAAGAAGAACTCAAAGAGAATCTTGCCATGCGCGCAGAAGCAAAAGAGCGAGATCACCGGAAAATTGGTAAGGATCTTGGGCTATTTGTTTTTTCTGACATTATTGGAAAGGGATTGCCACTCTGGACAGAGAAGGGTACAACAATTCGTCGCGAACTTGAGCGCTTTATTACAGATGAAGAAATTCGCCGTGGCTACATGCACGTGATGACGCCCGATATTGCTAATTTAGACCTCTACAAGAAGTCAGGTCACTATCCTTACTACAAAGACAGTATGTATGCGCCAATTAAGATTGAAGATGAAGAATACATGCTTCGTCCAATGACCTGTCCGCATCATTTTGAGCTCTATTCTTCAGCACCACACTCATATCGCGAACTTCCAATGCGTATCGCAGAACTTGCGAAGCTGTATCGCTACGAACGCTCTGGTGAGTTATCTGGCCTAATTCGTGTGCGTAGTTTTTGTTTAGCCGATTCTCACATCATCTGTAGTAATGAGCAGGCTAAGTCTGAAATTAATGGCGTTTTGGATCTTATTGAGTACATTTCTTCCGATGTGTTCGGGTTAGAGAAGGGAAAGAATTATTCGTACCGTTTATCCCTCGGAGATCGCTCCGACGAAAAGAAATACTTCAAAGATGACGCCGCTTGGGACTTTGCAGAAGATGTGTTGCGACAAGTATTAATTGAACGCGATGCCATCTATGTTGAAGCCGAAGGTGAAGCTGCATTCTACGGTCCAAAGATCGATGTGCAGATGCGCAACGTGAACGGTAAGGAAGATACGGCATTCACTGTGCAGTATGACTTTGTCATGCCACAACGTTTTGACCTTAAGTTTATTAATGAAGCTGGCGAGCAGGAGCAGCCTGTGGTTGTGCACCGTTCATCTATTGGTGCCATTGAGCGCAGTATTGCATTTTTGATTGAACACTACGCTGGCAAATTCCCTGTTTGGTTATCTCCAATTCAGGTGAGTGTTTTGCCAATTTCTGATAAATACCTCGAGTATGCTCAGCAGGTAAAAGAAGAACTGCAGCGTCACAACGTTCGAGTTACCTTAGATGATCGTTCAGAGCGGCTGCAAGCAAAGATACGTCAGGCGCAGATGGATAAAGTTCCGTATATGCTTGTTGTGGGTGAAAAAGAACAGGCGGAAGGCACTGTTGCTGTGCGCAGCAGAGATACTGGAGAGCAAACAGTTCTTGCACTGAATGATTTTGTTGCTCAAGTAGTGTCTGAGATTGCTGAAAAGAAGTAACTTCTCCTGTTATCTTTGATTTTAAGTAAAAGAAAGCCCCGGCAAGTATCTGCCGGGGCTTTTCATAGGTCATTTTTTGTCAATGCCAGTAAGTATGTACCTGGCATTTTTCATTCTGGTTCCCCAGATGTAGGTGCCAGTAACTTTGACTGACTGGGTGTTGATAACAAAATCAACAGAGTACTGAGCTCCGCCAGCAACCTCGAAAGATTTTTGGTTGCTCAGGAATATATTATTTGCGGTAAATGCAAACTCAGTGAGCTCAACATCGTCTTTAACAAGTTCGAAGACGCGCTCTTCAGTTGCAACATTACTAAAGTAATTATTTGCAACTGAACCCACAGATAGTATTCCAACAGCTAAAGCAAGCAAAAAAACAATGGCTAGAGTAATTTCGAGCCGATACGTACAAAGGACAGGTGTTAATTTTCTGCTCATGATTCCTCCTCAGGAAGTTGCGCCAGGATACCATCGGTTCTCCTGACAGGCGGTTGGTGAATTTCACATATAAAATCTCTATAGCTCCAGGTAGTACAGGTGCCATAGAGAACAGCGCCATCAAAGAAAACTACGACGATGTTCTCTTCACACTGTTTTTCAACGGTGCGAAAAAGTTCTGGTTTACACGTAAGTTTTGACGTTGGGATCACATGCGTAACAACGTCTGCTCCAAGCCAGGTATGTTCAATCTCTTGGTTGAAGAGTTCTTGTGCATGCTCGTGGGAGATTGGATGCACTGTAACCACGACGTAACTTACCGTTGCCTGGAAAATATACCCCAGGCCAAAAAAAATAATTGCCCATAGGATGGGCTCAAGTTTTTTAGATTTTTTCATTGCCACCTCCGTGGGGACAAAAATTATATGATCTATGTTAAAGAATGTCCCATATTATATCATAATGTTTTTTTACCGTTAATGAAAAAAATGATAAAATTGAGAGATATGATTGAAAATGGAATTGATTGCATTGGAATAACACTTATATTTTTTTGCCATGATGGTGCGGGAAAATACCTGCTTAATAAAAGAAGTGAATTTTGCCGTGATGAACATGGACGGTGGGATCCAGGTGGGGGAGCATTGAAGTTTGGTGAGTCAGTTGAGACAGGCTTGTTTCGAGAAGTTGCGGAAGAGTACAGGGTGATACCGCAACAGATTAAGTTTTTGGGATACCGAGATACTCATAGAATCGCAGATGGTAAGAAATCTCACTGGGTTACACTCGATTTTAAAGTAATGGTTGATCCAAATGAGGTTAAGAATGGGGAACCAGAAAAATTTGAAGCTGTTGAGTGGTTTTCTTTATCAGATTTACCTTTTCCATTGCATTCTCAGCTGGAATCGGCTCTCGATAAGTATTCGGATCAGTTAATTTGAGAATATTTAGTTGCCATAATTCTTTTATAGGTTATAATATGAATTAATGTGTAACAGTTACGCATACTTAATAAAGTGCGTATAGCTGTGATTGTTATGCGTGCGCACATTAAGTTTTTTTTCAAAGATCAAATGTTTATACTAGGAGGTATAACTAGTGATTAACTTACCAGTTGTTGGAAATGCAGTTTTTTCGGTACTTGATATTGAATTCGCCGATGATGAGAAAGGTTGCAAAATTGTTTTTTCTGCCAGAAATGGCAATGGAAAGCTGGCAACGTTTGAGACCGGCACTTTCTTTGATAACAATAATGATGAGGCAATGTCTCCAAAGCATGATATATGCGTCAGTACCGCTGGCGGATGTACCCGGCGTTGTGAGTTCTGTTCCGTGCCAAGCGCTGCATTAGGTTTTGAGCGCTTGTTGACGGCAGAGGAGATCGCATATCAAATTCGATATTCGGTCGCTCTGCGGAATCCTGATGGGACCTTACCCAATGTCGTTGGCATGATGGGTAATGGTGAACCACCAGATAATGCCAAGAATGTCATCGCAGGATTGATGGCAGTGATTAATGATCCGACAATTGATATTGATCGGGTCACGCTGTCAACAATTGGTGAGAACCAAAAAGGCATTTTTGCCTTTACTAAAGTCTTTGCAGGGTTAGAAGTACCGGTTGCACTGCAGTTTAGTCTACATGTGGCTGACGAGGTCAAACGGCGCCTGATTATCCCAGGAAAGCGGTCGATTGCCGAAATAATGCCTGACGTCGATTACTACGCTGAAGTAACCGGAATTCCGGTTAAATTCAACGTGGTGTTGATGGAAAAAGATGGGTTTACGAACGCATCTATTAAGGATGCCAAGCAATTGGCCGCTCTGTTGCAAGCTCCAAGTTTTTATTCAGGACGACAGTTGGCGGCGCCTCGACGCCTCAAGTTGTCAGCGTATAATCCGGTTCCCAAACTGCCATTCTACGGACCGGCTGAGGAAACTAAGACTTTATTCCTGGAAACATTGGCACACGAAGGTGTGACAACAATTAAGACATTCAAAGGAAGTGGCATTGAGATTGATCCAGTAACTGGAAAAGGTGGTTTCGCGTGTGGACAGTTGCGCGCAACAACCTTTGCCCAGCTAAGCAGATGAAAAATCACTTTTTGTGAAAAGCCCTTGATAATGAATCAGGGGCTTTTTTGAACTACTTAGTCTGCTGCAAGTACCTGTGTGTTTCCATTTGGATACACACGAATTTCGCAAACCGAGTTATTCGAAAAATGAGTATTTAAAGTTGCTATGATATGGTCAAGTCTCACAGGATCAGTAATGGCACTTGATTGAGGAAGATGCAGAGAAAGATACTCTTTAATACGACTTAGGTGACGTGATTGATATTGATCCTGCATATTTTCTAGCTGACGGGCATGTGATGATTGACGAATTTGAACTGAGTAAAAATCATTAGCAGCATACAGGATTCTAATATGCTGAACTTTTTTTTGTAATTCAGGGTGTTCAAGATGTACCATGAGTTGTTTCCCTGCTTGCTGAGAAAAAAATGTTGAAATTTTTTCTTCAACCGCATTGGTATTAACATCCCCGATTTGAAGCCAAGGCAGAGATGTATTTCTGTGTCCATCATTAGTAACCACTCTGAATACTAAACCCGGATGTTCTTCTAGATCAGGGTTATGTGTTGTGAGAAGTGAGTCAAGTTGTTGCTTAAGTTTCCCATTGAGAATAGCTTCAGTAGTCTTGTCATCAGCAGAGAGAATTGCAGTTGGAAGAGAGCAGAGTCCCATTTCGTGGAGTTTGAGTCTTACCTGGCTTTTGTGTGAAATAGCTTGAATAGGGAGTGTGTTTGCAACAACTATGCCGGGCTGTTTTTCTATCATCTCAAGATGCAAATAGTGAAGATATTCAAAATTCATAGAGTTACAAAGAGTTACAAAATTATTAGTATGTAATTATAATACATAGTTACTATGTATCAAGTTTAAATTAGATACAAAAAAGCAGCCTCTAAAGGCTGCTTTCTATTGTCAGTTTGATTGCTATTTTTAATTAGACCTTAAAATCAACTTTAACTCCTGGACTCATAGTTGCAGATACTGCAGACTTCACCACTTTTCCGGTAAGGAAAGTCATAAGTGCTTTAAAGTTCTCAACGAGTTCTTTGGTATCTTGTGAGACTTTTCCTAAGCTCACGTGAATAACTGGGCGTTTTTTCTCGGTTTTGATGTTAAGTTCACCTTTTTCGAGGTCAGATTTCTTTTGTTCTGGGTTAGCAGTGACTGTGCCGTTCTTTGGGTTTGGCATAAGGCCGCGAGGTCCCAAAACACGAGCGTGTTTAGCTAACTTTGGCATGAACTGTGGGGTAGTAACCAGGAAGTCAAAATCGATGTTTCCAGCGGCGATTTCAGCAATGACTGCATCATCAACGATAGCTACTTTTACTGATTTACCAGTTGAATAGGGAAGAGTAATTTTTCCGAGTGTTCCGGTATCTTTGACTACTACGTCAACGGTAATAGTTCCATCAAATTTTGAGTAAGAGAGCTTTTTGACGAGCTCAATAGCTGAAAAAGCGTCGTAGATTTTTGTTTTATCTACTTGTGAACGTACAGCAACATATTTTTTGCTACGAACACGAGCTTCTTTCTTAGGAGCTGCAACAACATCAGCTTCTGCCGTCTTGCCTTCTTCTACTACTTGTTGGGTATTTTCGACGATTTTGACAACATCATTGTTGACAGACATGTCGACGTTTTTCTTTGATCCCATTATATCTCCTTAATCCCGTCAAGCGGGGCATAAGTAACTAATAATATACAACAATATATGTTCTTCTCATCTACTATCGTCAGGCTGAGCAGAACATATATTGTTGTATATATCGCTCAACGCAACTACTTTTCTCATCTACTAGCATCAGGCTGAGCAAAAAGAGAATGTTTCACATTGGTTTTTAACTTCTTCTAATACATTTACTGAAATTATTCAGCAACTGCAACTCCCATACTTCGAGCTGCACCTTCGACACTGCGCATTGCTGCTTCAATATCGTTAGTGTTGAGGTCTGGCATCTTCTCGGTTGCGATCGCGCGGACTTGCTCTTTTGTGAGGGTACCAACACTACCTTGACCAGGAGTCTTACTTCCAGATTTAAGTTTAAGTACTTGTTTGATCATGGCTGAAACTGGAGGCAGTTTGAGTTCATAGGTAAATGAACGGTCTGCGTAGACAGTGATTTCAGCAGGAATGGTTTGACCTTTTTTATCTTGAGTAGCAGCATTATATTGCTTAAGGAAGTCCATCATGTTGATACCAGCTTGACCAAGAATAGGTCCGACTGGAGGAGCTGGAGTTGCTGTACCTGCTGGGAGGTTGAGTTTGAGGACGTTAATTATTTTTTTTGCCATATGTGTTTGTTTTCTGTTTTGTGTATGGTGCTTATACTTTCTTTACTTGTAAGAAGTCGAGGAACACTGGGGTTTCGCGACCAAAAATGTTAACCAAGACTTCAACTTGGCCTTTTTCTTCATTAATTGAGTTAACAGTACCGAGGAAGTCATTGAAAGGACCTTCCACGATGCGAACTGCTTCACCTTCGACGTAGTCAGCTTTGTATGAAGGAGCAGACTGAGTCATGTACTTCATAATTGCTTGAACTTCATGTTTTGGAAGAGCGGTTGGCTTGTTACCAACGCCTACGAAGCCGGTCACACCTTGTGTTGTGCGAACTGCGAGCCATGAATCGTCGGTAAGTTCCATGTTTACGAGCATGTATCCAGGGAAAATCTTTTCACTGACGGTTTTGCGGGTTCCGCGCTTGATTTGAATTTTTTCTTGGGTAGGGATAAGGATTCCTAAAATTTTGTCGGTGAGGTTAAGCGTTTCGGCACGTTGCTTGAGTGCTTCGGCAACTTTGTTCTCATGACCAGAGTAGGCATGGACCACGTACCAGCGAGACTTGCGGTTTTCGGCTTCAGAAACAGTAATCAAGTTTGGGGTTTGGACCTTAACTTCTTGAATTTCTGGTGGTGTTGGTGTGTTATCTGTCATATTTTTCTTTTCGTGCCAACGTGCGGCGGGCAGTCGTTATACCATTTTATCTGTCGTTTTATACCAATACTGCGAGTAATTTTGAAAAGACAAAGTCGAGTACTCCAATGTACAAACCAATAATTATACTTACTGCGAGAACAAGTACTGTCTTTTCTTGTGTCTGTTCTCTAGAAGGCCACGTGACTTTTTTAATTTCGCGCGCAACTTCGGTAAAGTACTGTGCAGGTTTGAACATAGGCAAGTATTGTAACAAATAACCGTGAATTTTGAAATACCCTAACTTCTCGGTCTTTTTTTACCCTTTTATTAGGTAGATTACGATTGTTTTGGTGGCTCAGTTGAACTATTTGGTAGCGCTATTCCTTTGTTTTTCATTCGTTGGAGCATGCTCGAATCACCACTGGCGGCCGGTTGTGTTGTAGCTGGTGGCATAGCATGAGGACTAGCAGCTTGGGCTAATGGTGTGGCTGCTTGAGATCTGGCCGACTGCTGTTGCAGTGTATGCTGTGTTGGCATACTTGCAGTTGGCGTGGTCATGCTGCGAGCAGTAGTAAGTGGTGTACCTAGATCTGTTCGAGAAACCACAGGCTCTGGTTTAGGTTGTACAGTTGGGGTGCTTGTAGAACCACCTGATTGTGAAGTTGGTTTGTCAGATCCTGCCATCATTCTGCGGATGAAAATAATGATGAGAGCGAGGATGAGGAGTCCAATGCCTGCCCCAATAATTATGAGTGGCAGAGCTGAGTCTGGAGTTTTCAGCATTTTTAGGAGTACATCCAGGGCACTTTCGTTTGCAACAATTGCTTCTTCCTGAGCAATTTTTTCTGTGTTTTCCTTCATTTGATCCTGAATGGTGGTTGCAGCTGAAGGTTTAGCAGAAGCGGTGGCTCCGACAGCTCCAGCTGATGTGCTTGCATCTTTTGCATCAGATGGAAGTTGAGCACTTGCAGCTTTCTTAGTTGTATCGTTGGCAGCGGCTCCACCCTTTGGTGCCGTATAGGTTTTCGAAATAGTAGGTGCTGTAGCAGCACTGCAAGTAGAACTACTTGGATTTGTAGCGAGACGACAGGCACCTTGGTAACAGCGAAGGTTGATGTCACAGTCTGCATTTGCACTACAGGTAACATTACAACTAGCAACTAGACTTGCTGTCTGAGTTGTTGTGAGAGAAGCACAACTGGTACTTTCAACATTAAGTGGTTCTCGACACTTGTTGTACCAACAGGTGAGACCGGTACTACACTCGTGAGTATCTGCACAACCATGATTACAACTATAGTTAGGTCCAGTTTCAGCAGTGATACAGCGGTCATTGGTTGGATTTACAGCTAAGCGGCAACGATTTGTGCCATCAACACTGTAACAGCGTTGGTTAATGCCACACTCAGCATTGCTCGAGCAGACAGCATTACAGCTCACTACATTGATGCCTCCAACAGCGGGGGTTGGACTTGGGCTAGGAGTTACTGCTGGGGTTGGAGATGGGCTTGTCGATGGTGACGGGCTTGGGCTGGTGCCAGGTTGTGTAGCAACTGCAATCTGGAAGGCAGCAATATGATTCAGTTTATCCTCGAGAGGATTACTGTCATGCAGAATTGAAATTGATTCCTCACGGTCAAAGTTAAAGGCCACTGTTCCTGCTTTAGTTGGAGTGAACTTCACTCGTAAAAAGACTGGTGAAACAGCATCTGTTGTTATAAAAGGTTGACCAATCTGAGCTGGAAGTGCGAGTGCTTGCACGAGGAAGCCATCTGCAGTTCGCTCAACTTGAGTACCTGCACTTTGTAAACCTGTGCCAGTCTCGATGTCGGCTGTCATGGTGTCAAAGGTATCTGTGACCACATTAAAGAGCACTTGAATTCCATCAGTTGGGATTCCAGCAGTATTTACAGCAAAAAGTATTGTTGATTCTGTGCCAACAACACTGTTATCTGGTGTGACAGTATGTGAAACAGTAACTTCGCCATTATCTATAGAGGCTTGGCGGCGAACGTCTTGTGGTTTTTCGAGAGGAGTTTGGACAAGTAAGAGTCCAACCACACTAAATGCAACGGCGAGTACTCCAATGAGGACGCCAGTTGTTGATGGTTTTTGTAGGAATGATCGAGTGCTTTTTTTCATATTTTATATTCCTTATTGAGCCACAGTAAAGTGTGATGCCATGATTGAGTAATCGCGCATGTCTACAGAATTGTCACAGTTGATATCGGCAGTAAAAGTAGAGCGCCGACTTAAAAATTCTCTACTAAGTATTGAAAAGTCTCGCAGGTCAACCTTGTCGTCGGCATTTAGATCTGGATTATTACTGCACTTCTGAGCTTCAAAGGTGTGGACGTGAGTGTTATTTTCGTAGTTTGTCTCAGCAATAATAACACTTCCTTGAGGATCGATTGTGCGGATAGTGTACTCGAATGTATTCTGGGCTTCAGCAACGAAAGAACCTTTTAGTGTTGAGTTGAATCCATCGCGATGATTCACAATCATTGGGTATGAGATCAGATCGGCTGTATATTGGCGTACATTACTGGTAAGTCCTAAAAAGAAGAATGGAGTGGATCCGGTCATTGGATCTTTAAGTATGTTTTGTAGTTGAACGGGTACTGAGAAATAGTAATTTTGTCCAGCTTTTAGTTCTGATTCTGGGACAATTGCTTTTCCTTCCTCATCCAGAGAGTAGGTGGGGGAGTCTAGTCCTGTAGGATCTGAAAAGAAAATATCATCAATTTTTTCAGGGCAAATCACTACTCCTGGCGCCATAGGACAAGGGGAAGTTACACAGTTGATGTCCTCGTAGTAACATCCAGGAGGAATTTCACAGATTTCTTCGGCAATACAAGAATCAAGAACACCGGTAGCAGCAATCGGATCGGTACACACAGGCATGGTGTCACAAGTTATGTCTGGGTCCGGTATGAGTTCGGTAGTTTCAGTACTCGCGTCTGAGCGGACATCCTGAGAGGTATTATTTTGCAAGTCTTGAATCACAAAAGCCGTTCCTATGAGTCCTGCAATTATAAGGAATATGCTAAAACCGATGAGAAAATCGCTAAAAGCTTGAATTAATTTTTTTGTAGGAGAGAGAGAAGTGGTTTTTTTTGTCATAGTAAATAACAATACTGTTGTAACTATAGTACCTGATTTTTTTGTAGTTGTTTAGTCTGAATTTATGAGTTGCAGGTTTTAGTATTCTTGAGTATTGATTGCCAATATACTTACTAATTGAGTATCAGTAAATAAAAAATGATACAATGTATGAAATAGTGTGATATTTTTTTCGTTTCTCTCGATAAAACAGAGATATTACAGATAGGTATACACTAACGTGTACAATGAGTGTGTCACACGAATGTAAATAAGATCACTAAGGAGATCCTATGAACGAAAAACGAGTAAGAAAAGCAATTATTACAGATGCTGGTTTCGCAAGTCGTTACTTGCCTGTAACAAAAACGGTTCCAAAAGGAATGCTGCCACTAGGTAACAAACCAATTATGCAGTTTATGGTCGAGGAATGCGCTGAGGCAGGAATTGAGGAAATTATTATTGTTGCCACACCTGAAGGTAAACCAGTATACGAGGATTACTTTAATAATAATGTAAACCGTATACGCAAACAGCTTGCTTCTCAGGGTAAAGAAGATCGTTACGAACCTGTACAGCATGTACTCAACTTTCCAAAGATTGTTGTGATTACTCAAGATGAGAGTTTGCCTTATGGTAATGGCTCTCCAGTTGCATCAGCTCAACGGTTTGTTGATGGTGAAGAAGCATTCTTGGTTATCTATAGTGATGACGTTGTTTTTGGCGCTCAGGGAGATGCAAAGACTATGGTTGATCTGTATGAAGCCAATCCTGATGTTTCAGGAATTATCATGTCTCAGGAAGTGAGTGCAGATGTGGTTGATAAATATGGAATCATAAAGTTTAAAGATGGATCTGACACAGATCTTGATTATATTGTTGAAAAGCCAGACCAAGGCACCGAGCCTTCACGATTGGGTTCCTATGGTCGTTATCTTTTAACACCAGATGTGCTTCAATATTTAGTTCCTGGTAATACTGGCAAAGATAATGAACTTTGGACCGTTGACTCAATTACTCAAGTTGCAAAAACAAAACGAGTATTAGTTGGAAAAACAAAAGGCGAGTGGATGACCACGGGTGATCCAGAAAACTACTTTAAGGCCCATCTGAAATTCGTGCTAGATCACGAAAAATATGGTTCAAAGGTAGCAGAATGGGTCAAAGAACTGAGTTAGTTTGACGTTTTACGTCATCTTTTGAGTTGAAAAGAATCGTTGTATACTGAATCTACAACTGAACATTAAAAGACAGCCCTGCGTGAGAGGTCGAAGAGTTTTCCTGAACACTTTGATAACGGGTTTATGAAGCGTCTTGTTGCTCCGAGGAGTAATGAGCATTCTACCCACATGGTTCCTGCGGGAATCGGAAGCCTCTCACGCAGGGCTGTTTTTGTTTTTTGAAACTTTCTATTTTTTATTTTTGCCTATATTAGCGTCTCATATTTATATTTTTGTGGTAAAATGCCTGCTACTGTGTGATTTTAGTGCATTTTTTGCGCGCTAAACCCGCACTTCTTCTTTAATAACGTTTTAACTTTTTTTATTCGGCCAGTGGCCGAGGAGGTTGATCAGAAATGATAGATGTTAACATGTCACCACCACAGACTGTTGGTGCTGTAAGACTAATGGATCAAATTGCCGTTGCGAGACGGCAACCGTTTTATGCGGTAATGGGTATCGCAAATTATGATACCCAGACATCAGGCGCGTTCGGCGCCTGGTTGGGAACATCCTACCCAGACCCAGCCTCTGAGGCAGGGGGAGTCGCCTGGGCGAAGTATGGGGAACTTGTTTCCCGCGGTGATCCATATGGGATTTGCACAACGCCAGTTGCGACCTACAAAAGGTCATTGGGCTGGCAGGGGGGAGTTCGTTCTGGTAACGAAATTGTTACAGTATCCAAACTTTCCCAGGAATTTGATCTGATGATGGCCCTAATAGGCCTGTATGCTTTCAAGGGAAACGACATCCAGCTGCACCATATTGGCCGCCGTTTTCACAGCAAGAAAGCGATGCGAAAGGAAGCCAAGCGATTGGCAATGTATCATGATTCATATCAGTTGGTGCGTCCAGCAGATGATCATGAACGTATCTACATCCCCGTCCCGGTCCCGTTTGCTCCCTGGGTGTATTACCAGGAAGTTCAATATGATCCTTCGGCTCCTTGGAGTGGAGTGGAGCATATTGATGTTTGCACCCCAGACCCGGTTGGTTTTTTGCGGTTTGTTGCTGCAGCTTACAAGCGGCAACCAACCCTATGGGGTGATAGTGAGCCAAATGATCCAGTTGGCTCATTCTTTATGACTGACCAACGTCAGTACTCCCTTGGGGTCATGGCCAGGGTTTCATTCTGGGATGTTGAAAACGACTGGTAGCAGTTAGAAATTTAAAACGTAACACAAGTAATGGGCGGCCTGGAGGGTCGCCCATTTTCATATTTGAAGAGCTGTACCACTTGAAGGAGTGATAGAGACTCTAGTAGAATAGAATTCTGCAGTTTTCTTAGATTGAGATTTAGAGGGCAGTGTAGTAAACTACAAGCCTTGCGCTTTGCGTATTTGTTTTTTAATACTGTTTTTTGTGCCGAAGTGGCTCAGTGGTAGAGCACCATCTTGGTAAGATGGGGGTCACGGGTTCGATTCCCGTCTTCGGCTCAGTGTTTGAAATTGCATTTAGGCTCCTGCAGAGGAGATGATATAATTCAAACGACACTGTTTCATCTGAAACAGGATACTGTCAGGTTACTCAAGTGGTCAACGAGGGCAGACTGTAAATCTGCTGGCTTCGCCTTCGTAGGTTCGAATCCTACACCTGGCACCATAGACTTTTTGCGAAATAACATTCGCAGTACTTTGACATCTATTTGGCACTTTTGAGCGTTACTTACATACTCAAGTAGCACAGGCTACTATCGCATGTAAGTGCCTTCAAAAGTACTCAAATATATGTCAAAATTGCTACAAAGCTTATTTCGCAAGAAGTCTAATGCCACCTTAGCTCAGCTGGTTAGAGCGACGGTTTTGTAAACCGTAGGTCCGGGGTTCGAATCCCCGAGGTGGCTCAAGAATGGGCGTATTTACGTCCTCTATAAATTTTGATATAATACGCATCTTGGAAAAAGATAAGAAAGTAAGTATGGCAAGCAAGAAAAAAGGTCCACGACAACATATCGGATTAAAGTGTAGCGAATGCAGCACCTTTGGATATGTGACTTCAATGAACAAAAATAATGAGCTTCTAAAGAAGCAAGGTGGCGAAACAACTTTCCCACTGAGTAAGTATTGTAGTAAGTGTCGTAAGCACACTTCACACGTACAATCTAAAAAGCTAAAATAATTTTTTTTGGAATGTATTTTGGAATGGCCGCACTTCGTGCGGCCATTTTTAATAGCATCAGTACCATGGATTCAAACGATTCAAGTAAGAACTGTTTGTTTTTCTCAAGAAAACTCACTGTAAGGTGTTATTTTACCTTTTTCATCACATCAATGATGTGTTGAGCCCCGTGAGTAAGTGACGTTGGGAGTGACTGAGCATTCCGCATTGCTTGTTCGATCCATGAGTGTGGTTGGTTTCTGCTGTCCATAAGACTTTCCAACTGTGGAACTACTGATTCAAGCACGAGCTGCCTGCTAATTTGTTTTTGTTCAAAAATTTCTCGAATGCGTTCCTCCCATGGACCCCATTCAGCCAAAGTAAGCACAAAGCTACCAGCTGCAGTGGCATCATAGGCCATATCTCCGGAAGGTTTAGTTATAAATCCATCAGCCCATGGAAAGCCATATTTCTGAAGTTTTTCATTTGCGTCAACAATTTGTGGATGATAGAGCACGCGGAGTGGAGCCTTTGTGTCAGTTTCAATTCCTACTGATATATGGTTCTCTTTTGCAAGCTTGAGTACAGCTTCAAAAATGTCGTCGTGTGTTGCGCAGTATACGACCAAAGCATACTTTTGTGTTTTTCGACGAAGCTCAGGAAGCAGTTGTGTTAGTATCTCGAGCAGTTCATTTTTGTTTGTTCCCAACCCACCGGTCGTGATGCAGAGTTTCAGTACGCCGCTGCGGTGTGGCACTTTTTTGGCACCAGCCTTAAGTGTGCGTGGATCGATTGGTGCTCCAGTCACAAAAATGCGTTGTGGATCAGCTTTTATATTCATAATTGCGGCTTTTTCGAGGAACTCAGTTTTAGTTATTTCATCAAAAACACAGAAATACATATTTTTTCTAAAAGCGTTGGTGACGTATTCATCTCGAACATGTGGGTCGGTCACGACTTGCACCACAGTCTTACCTTGGGGGCCGAGAATATTTCCTGCAGCAATGTGAAAAGACAGAATCGGTTGGGATATGTCTTTAGTGACGTACAAGAGAGGTGGGGTGATGCTATCAAGAATGGGTAACTTGCTTCTACCAAATTTGTCGATGATAGATTTAATGGTTCTTAGAATGCCATGGCGAGCGATAACTTTACCAACTTCTTCGGTAAAGACAATCGATTTCCAATCTTTTTTTGAAACGTAGTTTGTGGGATCGAGGATCCAAGCTTTTGCATGATCAATTTTTGTACCCCATGCTTGCATGCCAATAGCTAGAGCCATCGAGTAGTGAGCTCGTGAGAATACAATATCTGGCGTATCATCTCTTCCTGGAAATCCATGCATTTCTTTGAGGTCTTCTTTATATGAACTGGACACCGTTATGATGGGTAATGCAGTTTTTTCAAGAAATTGCTTGTCTTCTTTAAGCGATTTTATGAGGAATTGGTCAAAAAGTTCTGGCATATACTGTCAGTATACTCATTTTTTCGAATCAGTGATAGCGGAGACTCTATTTAGTATCAACTAGCTTATGTAAGTAAGCAGTAAGATCAGAAAGTTCTATATCAGACTTAATGAAAAAGTGTTCAGCCCCAATTTTTTTAACTTTTTCTTGATCTTCGGGTGAACTTAATGCTGTAAGAATAATAACAGGAATGTCCTTTGTTAAACTCTCACTTTTGAGTTCAACTAGAGCCTCAAACCCATCTTTTTCTGGCATGATAAGATCGAGAACAATAGCATCTGGTTTAAATAACTTTGCTTGCTCAAGGACAGTTTCACCTGATATTAAGAAGTTGACTTCAAAATTTTCTTTTTCTAGTTTCTTGACAGCAATTTTTCCTAGGAAAAGATCGTCTTCGGCGATTAGAATTTTACTCATCTAGAGGTACCTCCATAAATTTTGTTGTCTTTTCTACTATTGTAGTATCTGAAAGGTCACGCGCTCGAAGCCAGGACAGTTTGAGCTCAAAGACTACATAGTCATGACCTTTTATTTGCAGTACTGGTGGCCAAAAGTCTGCAATATTTACCGCAGAGTCGGCGAGGCGATCAACAATTTTGGTTACTTTGTTTGGGTCTGCAACAATACTCGCAACGCCAGATCCCTGTAAGTAGAGCTCATGATGTTCCCAAATAGCAATCGACATTTGACCGTCCTTTTGGAGTCCACGTACTTTATAGCTACCTTCTAAGGTAGCAAAATACATTGTGAAGTCATCATCGACTGTAAAGAGCAGCACAGTAGAAATAGGAGGAGCGCCATTAATGGCAGCTGACATAATTGAGGTTTTGCGCATGAAGGCTAAGACATCTTGAGAAAGAGTTTCTGGTTGTAAAATCATATCACATTATAGGCATAGTACATCCCTTTTGGGAATAGTTGGCTTTTTGAAAGATACACCCGTAATTTTAGGACCTAGTACTAAGACAGATATCCGAGTGAAAGTAGTAGTTTTTTAAGAGGAGGCGAGAGTGGTAACTTCTGTAGCTCTTCTTTAGAAAACCATTTAATGACTGCAAGGTGATCATCATCACCTTCAGTGGGTGCCAGATCGCCAGCTAGATACTTGGCTGTATACAGCAACATGATGTAGTGGGTCTCAACGCCTTTCCAGTTAGCAGTGACAGCGTCATCAAAACCTAGGCGCTGTAAGTCGGTTACGTTAACACCAGTTTCTTCATAGAGTTCACGAAGTGCAGCTTTGTCAGCTGGTTCTCCTGTCTTTACACCACCGCCAGGGGTTAGGTACATTCCGGCATAAGGACCGACACCATCTGGTTTTTTTACCAAGAGAACTTTGTCATCTTTAGAGACCAGTACGCCAGTAACCACAGATTTATGTATCATTGCGGATCCAACTTTCAATTGCGCTTAGAATTTGAGCGTTATTTTCGTAGACAACTGCTTGTAGTCCTGCCTGCTGGGCTGCTGAGACATTTGCCTGAGTATCATCAATAAAGAGTGCATTCGCCGGATCAGTATTAAGTTCTTCACAAATTCTTGTGTAGGCCTCACTGTTAGTTTTTTGGATTCCTATCATGGGCACGGTAAATATTTTTTTGAAGACTGCCTGTACTTTGCTCCTAATTTCTGGGGCATTCTGAACTGTGCCAGTAGTAAAGATAACTTTTTCTACCTCTAATTTTTGTAGCTCTGTGAGTAATGGTTCATTAAGAATATAAAAATCTTCAAAGTTCTGTTTTTCGGCTACTACCTGATTGTAGAGTTTGTTGAGTGAGCCAGAATACGAAATTGTCTTGGGGAAGAGAAGGACCTGCGAAAAGTCCGAGATAAGTAGTTTCTGCATACATACGATTGTAGCATGGAGAGTTGCAGCAGTATGAGGTGTAGCTAAGAAAGCTTAGCATTTTAGTACACAGTATTGAAGGAAAAGTGAGCCTTTATTTGAAGTCATGCTCAGGACTTTTTTGTTTAGGCGGGCCACCACATATTTGTGAGTAGCCAAGTTGCGGCTACTAGCCCAATGAAAATAAGAAAGAGAATAAGTAATACTACTCCTCGGGACATAGTGTTTCTCCTTTGTCTCCACGTATTTAGCAGAAAAAAAACGCTATGATTTGTATTCTGCCAGAATAGAGACAGAGAAATTATAGCATGGAATAGACAAAAAGTAAATATTATGGGATTAAAAAAAGTCTAAAGAATGACGAGTGAGAAATTCGAGATAAGTAGTTTTAGAGCACTTGCGATTGTAGCATGAGGAACGGTATGGCGTTTAAATTTATATTTACCGCAAACTTTCCAGTACGTGGTAGTATAGAGTTAGAATTAAAATAAATTAGATAGGAAAAATGTATGAGAGAAGGTGATTTATCTGCAAAGGCTGCTCAATTTTTAGAGGAACAAACTGCTAGGATTGAAGATTTAATAAAACCAGAAAGAACAGAAGATTTTGTTATAGAAGGAAAAGGTCTTCGAAATAAGCGATCAGAGACAATTCAATTGTTAACTGATTATGCTCAAGAACATGGTTTAGCAATAACTTTCAAACGTGAATTTCCGCGTTCAAGTAGGTTCAGATTTAATGTATCTGGGCCAAGTGAAAAAGTTACTGAATTGAAAAGAATTCTTGCGACTTTAGTTTAAAGTTAATTCTTTACAGAGTAGTAAAGAAAAAAAAGACTCTGGATTAATCCAAAGTCTTTTTACAGTACGTTTTCAACGAATATCAAAATAATCACTCAGGGGACCAACCCCCAAAGGATATAAAGCTGATAAAGCATGCCTTGCCCCCTCAATACCCAATATCGTTTGACAAGCAGTTTCAAGTGAAGGGTTATTCTGCATGCCATTTCTTGCTGTGTCGATAACTTCTAACACGTTCTTAAGCTGAATCAGTCTAGTTAAATAGACTGCATCGTTAAAAACATGATTTGATTCAGATACTCTTTTTCACAAACAAACTTTTATATTTTGTTTTCTTAGGTATATATATCAATTGCTACAAAATACAGAAAAGCTGCAGCGACAATAAGAAAGTAAGTAAATAGTACTAAAGAGCTAGCAACTTTCTTATTATAACTGAATGTCTTATTCATTTCTAAATGTAATAAAATTACAACAATAACGCCAACAATGGCATTAAGTCCAAACACTATCAGTGCGATTGTTCCTAAACCACAGAGGCTTTCACCCACAGCATTCCCGCACTCATTGGCAGTTACTATTTTACCTACCATAACAGCAGGAATCATTGTGATTGGAGTTAAAAACAAGAGCGATGCAAATGGGGAGAGAACAAAGAATAGTAATTGTAAAATCTTTTTAATCATACTTTCCCACTTTAATTAAGAGTGAGTATACCATTTTGTTGTAATTGCAGTGACTAATGAAGCGTGTTAAAACTTATTTTGAAAATATTGGGGCTAGATTGTACTATCTCTAGCCCCTAAATAAGTCTATGCAGGCAAAAAAAGCATACATAGACTCAAGAAAAATATGAATACAAAACACCAAAAGATTGGACTTTGCTTTTTCATTTCTCTGCCTCAGCCTTATACATTTAATTAATATATTCAATGCTTCATTGAGCTATTAATTAGTAAGGCAATTGTATTATATAGAGAAATTTGTAAAAAATCAATAGTTATAGGACAATTTAAAGATATTTGAACCTATTCCTTTTCAATTCGATATTTATGAAAGCGCATAATTCCTTGCACTTTTACTACACGCTGAATTACTTTATATTGACGAAAATTTTCCACAAAATCGTCAGGAATGGATTGATCTGGTAACATGTGATCACTTAAATAGAATGTACCTCCACTCATACCTTGCCCACTAACTTCAATTTTTTCGCCAAATTTTTGAGCTGAATAAATCGGAAGTACATCTTCAAATCCAACAACATATTCAGCAGAATTAAGAGTTGGATAATTCTGACTTACATACTCTTGCTCTGAACTAATTGGATTTCCCTCGGGTTTCATAGTTTCTTCCTGTAATAATTAACAACTTATTTTATTTCTAAGTAAATATATCACGGAAATGCAGGGACTAGTGAACGAAGTTAGAACCTATTTTGTTCTAATGAATGAAGACAACATTTCCTCGAATACTAATTTATTAGCAATGTCATCTTCTGATTTACCCACATATTCACCAGTTTCTTTGTCATAACTGCCTTCATATATTATTGAGAATATATAAAATGAATTTCCATCCATAAACACGACGTCTCCTGATGGAAGTGGACCTTCAAAATTCTCAATTGATACTGCAGGTAAATTAGATACTGATCGAGGAATGAAATTATCAATATCTAAACAGTTCCCTGGTTCATAACAAAAATAGTTACTTATAAATGTTGAAAGATCTTTTTATTCTACATTAGTAAATTCACTAACCAAAATAGTTCCATACTCTTCATCAATTAATTCAAGATCTATGGGTCTAAATGCAATGCGTTTAGTTTTTCCTGAGTTAATGTGAGTATCATAATAATATGAAACATATGTCCATATTTTTGGGTATTGAATTGAAAAACTAGTATCATGTTCTTTATAAATTGAATTTGATACTGTTGTGTTTATTATCTTAGTATTATCTCTATTAAAAAATAAATATGTTGATATCGATACCAAAGAAATAATTAGTAGAACTAATAAGGATATTTTGTTTTTCTTTTTCATACTTATTACTGTAGTACTAGAAATCAAGTAAATATAGTAATTATACTATAGGATTTTGCAGTGATTAGTGAAGGATGTTCGAACCTATTTTGTTGATAGCACGCGTGGCTTTGGAATGCTGTACGCAGTGAAGATAGAAATTCCCCAGATAAGTAATCCAATCGGTGATGCTACAGAAGACAAAAAGTCTTGTAAAAATAGTGAACGCATACCTTCAGTATTATCAACTAAGAAACTCAGAATAATATCTAAGCTAGAAACTTGTATACCAAATTCAGAATTAAAGTATTCTGCACTAAAATGTGTAAAAATGAATAAATCAGCTCCAAGTAGGGAAATGAGTGTTGTTATTGCAGCTAGTAGCTGGAGTTGGTGTCCACGTTTTTCGCCAGCACCTTTGACATACGCTGTACCAATAAGCCAGCCAAGGGCGATGCCAATATAGCCAATTTGATATTGGGTAAGTATTACAAAGAGATACCATCCTATCGTTCCGATGAATCCAGCCATTGCACCGACAAGCACTGCTTTAATAATGTTTGGATTTTTTGTTTCATTTGCCAATGCTTCATTAATTTTTTCTACACAACTGTCACAATAATAGATATCAGTATTACTTTTTCCTTTGAAGACATGTCGCTCCTGGGCTCCAACTTCTTTTTTGCATTCTGAGCAAGGGACTTTTTCTTCAACCTTGCTACCCATTTGTATAGTTTTTACTGCTGCTTCTTTTTTAGGCATATGCCCTTTCAAGCTAGTTTCTTTAACTGTTCAATACGTTCTTCTAGAGGAGGATGGGTAGAGAAGAGCTTTTCAATAAAGCCATCTTTTGATGGTTGTGAGAAAAACAAGTGAGCTGTTGCAGCCTGCGATCCTGGTAAAGGGATCTGATCTCTTCTGATCTTTTCGAGTGCTTCGATAAGAGGGTGACTTGATCCAATCATGTCTGATGCTGCCGCATCAGCAATATATTCTCTTTTTCGAGAGATCGCATTTTGAATAAGGAGTGCCGTAAATGGAGCAAAAAGTGCCAGGGCCATACCAATCATCTGTACTGAGCCAGAGTTATCTCTCTCAGATGCTTTTTGAGCAACATTGCTGTACCAGAACATATCAGATAGCAGAGTAAGAAGCCCTGCAAGCACGGTAACAATGGTCATTAGTCGAACATCAAGGTACTTGATGTGTGCAAGTTCGTGAGCAACTACTGCTTCAACTTCATTTTGCTTCATTTTTTCGAGTAATCCTCGGGTGATTACTACTGCTGAATGTTTTTGATCTCTACCAGTGGCAAACGCGTTCATAGCATCAGTATCCATGTAGTAGAGTTTTGGTTGGGGCAGATTCTGATTATTTGCCAGATTGGCAACAAGTTCTACAAAGTCTGGAGCAACTGTTTTGTCTAATTTTTTTGCTCCGACGGTACGTAAAATGATTTTATCAGAAAAAAAGAAGGCAACTACGTTTATAAGCAGAGAAGTAATAATAAATGTGCTTGTTCCGGTGAGCCCTACTTCAAAAAAACTAGAGAGACCATGTCCGATAGTGCCAAGGATTAGTATCAAAAGAAACATGTATAGGTATGTTCTTTGTGTATTTTCGCGGATAATTGCTTGTGTGTTCATATAACTATTTGTTTTTAGTACCTATAGTATATCATTCTAGTCAAGAATAATCTTTTTTTTGTAAGGTTTTTTCAGAAAGGTGTGCATAATTTAGATCTCTGCCGGGCCTTTGTTCCGGGTAGATTTTTTTATAACCCTGGTATACTAGTATTCATGATAGCATTTTCGTTAAAAAAACAGTTTCTTGAGTATCGAGAGTACCTGACGGTACAATCTGCTAATAAAAATCGATCTATAGTAGAAAGTGGTAAAGCTTCTTTAGAACGATTTTTTACACTTCCTGGGTTTTTACTAGGGAAAGCAACTGGCTTTTTTGCTCCAGCGCTGATTGTGGTAACAATTTTTTTCCATTTTAGACTCTCGAGCATTTACTCTGGTTCTTACAACTTTAGACCAGATCTGATTGAGGGGTGGAAAGTGTTTCGGAACTTGGCCTACTTACTTTTTGTTTTTCAAATACCACTCTCGGGTGTCAGCGACATAGTCTATTTTTTAAGAGGAAAGTACGACAAAGTTGGACAGTGGATTGCACCTTGGGTAAAGAGGATTGTTTTTGTGACGTTTTCGTATGCAATTGCTGGCTTATTTATTGATTTGATATTTATGTGTGTATTCGTGTACGCGGCGGTCACCAGGCAAAGTAGTGATGTTGCGATTTCTTTTTTTGAGCGAGTTATGCAGTAGTGAAAGGCATGCTTACTTTTTTAACTGAGAGTCTTGCAAAATCAAAACATCCCCATCTCGCAAAGTCTTAAACGGCATATTATTTTTTACAAAATAGGCGACAGATGTATCAATAAATGTTGATTCTGGGTGATCTGATTTGTAGTGAGGGGCAGTAGAGTAGTCAACCAGTCCCAAATCTTCCCACACTATTTTCTATACGTTTTTTTCACAAATAAATGTAATAATTTTTCTTTTGATATGTCCCTAAAATTTGCGATATTTTGGTAAAAGTACGATATGAAATCTCAACCGATGTGTTGTATGAGCTCCCGTCCAATATTTTCTAGTCATGCATCAAGTATACTAGATAGCAGTTTCGGCTTTCGCCTCAACTGCCATTCATCCCAAGGCTTGAAACCCTGGTGTTTTCTGTAGCGGAAGAATAAATTGAACCTATTTCTTTGTTCCATATGGTGTGTCAGGGCAATTTATGTTTACTGTTATTTTCATACCCTCAAGACATCGTTGCTGATTTATTGTTTTAGGGTTATTAATATAACACCTGTCATAGTAGGTTTTTGAACATGCTTCAAAACTATTTTCTACTTTTTCTGGCGATACCTCAGTTCCAGAATCTGTTGCATCCGATTCAACCATACCGGTATCAATTGAAGTTTCAATATTTTCTTGAACCTCCGTTTCGACAGGCAGATTGTATTCTTGAGTGGTTGGGTTAGTTTTAGGACTATTTGTAGTACATCCACTCACTAGAAGTGATGCCATGAATATGGCTGAGAAATAGAGAGGTGTGATTTTTATTATTTTCATCATAGAAGATATTTTAGCATTGTTCTGGCTCATTACAGAAGTTTATATTTTGCAGGGCCGGAGGGACTTCTCGCACACTCATCTGTGATGAGCGTGCTGTGAGATGCTCGTACTGGAGGAAGAACTATTTATAACTCGCATTGCGAACCATGGGTTATGCGCTCTCGATTCTTCAAGATAAAAAAACAACTCAAATGAGTTGTTTTCTATCTTGCAGGGACTAGTGAAGGATGTTAGAACCTATTTATACACTTGATCATGAGTTCCAAAACTAAAAAAAACAACCTGCATCTGGTTCTTATCTTGTTTATAGTAAAAGAGTAGTCGGTATGACATATCCACAGAAACACTCCAGGTTTCTCTTTGTCCTCCGCTCAACTTATGAAGCCGTAATGAAGGATGATTTGATTTCTGCTCAAATAATGCTAACTTCTTTTGGATTTTTGTAAACAATTTGATATCTACTTTCTTGAGCTTTTGCAATTGGTTTAAACATTTAGGGGAAAACGAAATTTCCATGGCTACAAATCTTGGAGCAACTGATTGACATTATCAGTACTAACTAATTTTCCAGCTTTTTCGGCTGCAATAGCCTCCTGAAGATCATTAACTGATTGAGTAGACATTTCAAAAACAGGGTGCTCAACGTCTTGAACATCATTAATTACTAAATTTCTGATGTAGGCCGACAGACTAAGTCCATATTTATTAGCTTTTGCCTGTAAATAACCTTGAAGTTGCACTGGTAGTGTGACTCTAATTTGAGTAGTTTGTGTTTGCATGAGGTTATTATAAGGCTAAATAAAGTATTTATCAAGTGATAATGAAGGCTATGTTGTGTACTTTGCAGGGACTAGTGAACGATGTTAGAACCTATTTCTGCCTAAGAAATTGACGCTTTAGTTGTTAGACAGGATCCAATTTGAATTGATTGATTCTCTTCGAGCACTAGAACCTAAAGGAAGTAAATTCAGCTCTTGAATACTTGGATCTATTGCTACGGCCTCCTCTAAAGATATAATGGCGCTGTCATCAGTGGAAACAACAGAGCCAGGCAAAAATTGCCAAGCTCCATCATCAAAATCATGTGTTACATACAAAATGTCTTCTTTAGAATTCAATATTGATTTCGTTGTAAAGACTGCTAGATTTTTAGGTTCATTGAATATCCACTCTGTGTCAGAAATCTTTGTTTCAGGGTTTTTTATAATTCTCGCAACCTTTTTGCTATTAAAATAGTAACCACCCAGAAGAAGTGTGCCCAAAATAATAACAACAAAGCTAATATTTAAATATTCTTTATCTACTTTTTTTTGCATATATTGATTTTATCATATGAAAAGGGAGATAGTATGAATACTATGGGATTCTGCAGGGCCGAAGGGAATCGAACCCCCGTCAAAGGTTTTGGAGACCTCTATTCTACCGCTGAACTACGGCCCTACTTTTATGTTTTAACTATCGAATTGTACCATTTGTGATGCATTTTGCCGAGTAGAGATATCTCTCGCGATTCAGGTATACTTCAAAAAAATATTGATATATTAGATTGATTTATAGATGTATTACTTATATACTATCTCTCTTATTGTGCCTGAAGAAGAGCAGTAGCGCTCGGAACTCGTGCACAGTTCATTAACATAGATATTTTTT
>Ga0065180_10000044_pt1 | contig 53938 bp, 46 predicted proteins | sample CryGey02umfilter_3_FD_59226 | JGI IMG/M metagenome (GOLD analysis project Ga0065180, IMG submission 59226) | Groundwater microbial communities from aquifer in Utah, USA - Crystal Geyser 4/9/14 0.2 um filter (version 2) (version 2) | ecosystem: Environmental > Aquatic > Deep subsurface >... | reverse complement strand
GAACGTTGTGTGCCATAGTAAAAAGACAAAATGCTAGCGCATTTTGAAATTTTCGGTTTGACAGGATGGCAACTATATGATTTAATGCTCTCTTGATTATTTAATCCCCTAAATTATGAACATTGATGGTCGACATTTAGAAGTTGAAAAAATTGACGGTATACGTCAATTACTTGCAACAGGATTCAGTCTCGCTCGAGAAGCTTCGTTTGACGAGATTATAGGATTTATGACAGGACTAGCTGAGGAGAGCCAGCAACCAACAGAGGTCACAAAACCTGTAATAGACCGAGTCCGCGCATTAAAAGAACGCATTGCTGAACTTCTTAACTAAGAATAAGAGCTTTGTAGTTTGGAAGCCCAAAAATTTAAGCCACCTAAACGGTGGCTTAAATTTTACTACATCATCTAACAATGAATAACTGGTTCACTCACTCCGCTACGCTCCATTCATTCACCCAAATTTGGCGGCGGTATGTCGCTTCGCTCCAAATTTTACCGCCACCAAACTTCAGTTAGCCCTACACGTTGTGTGAAATAACAAAAAATCATATAAGGTTAATTTTGGCACTTTATTCTTAACATAAAAAATATGGAAGGACCCGAATCTTCACGTTATGAGCAAGAACCTGCCGTAATCCAAAATCTTGGTGGGTTTGATATGCAATATTTTCAAGAACTTGAAGGACAAGATGGCTGGCTCGCCTTGGGCCAAGAAAACTGTATGAATCAACGTTATTTTGCGGTGTATGGAATCAAGGGAGAAAAACTAGGAATTGTAGGGGTTTATGACACAGCTGATGAAAAAAATGTTACACATACCGTTGTAGATCCAAGATACCGAGGCCAAGGGCTCGCAGCCAAATTTAAACAACGTCTAATGGATGAACTCAATCTGCCATTTATTACAATGACTATCAGTCTTGAAAATATTGCATCAATCCGAGCGACTGAAAAATTACCAGGTGTCAGAAAAATTACTGACGAGAAGTATGAACGTGATTTTCATAAAGTAAAATATGTCCTTGAAAGGCCAATAGCGCCCAGACAATAAATCGCCTGAACCCAAACGCTAAAGGGGAAGCTGCGCTTTCGCTTCACTGCGTTACGCTCACCCTCATATAACTAGGGAAAAAAAGGAAATTTTCTCCGCTTCGCTCTGTATTTCGCCTTTGACTCCACTATGCCCAATAACGTCTACGCTCTCAATCGAGATAACGAGCTCTACAAGAGCAACAATGGAGGTTATACATGGAAGAGGGTGAGATGATAGTTTGGTGTATATTCAATTCAATTCTTAACCAAGAAACATGGAACTCAGTAAAACAAAAATTTTCGCTGAATTTAGTGCAGGCATTTTCGGCGGCACAGTTCTCGGAATCGCCGCATTTCTCGCTATGACAACTTATGGTGGCAACTACGGGTGCTGGTCATCGATTGATTCTCTATTTGGTACAGTCGGGTATGAGTCGTGCGGCTCATTTGGTGCACTAACCGGAGTGTTGGTTGGCGCACTATTGGCGATGATACTATTCAGCAAAGCCAAGATAACAAACTACACCAAGGTCGCCATTTATCTACTCCTTGGTGCCTTCATCCTACCATTCCTATACGGGGTAATTATTTTCTGGCCACCATTTGAAGATGGCGACCTCCTCCTTGTGCCCCCTGTCATTCTCACATTCATGGCATTCTCTGTTATTCCATCCTTGCTCATTACTGGGGCAATAAACTGGCGAAAATTATGGAAATTCTAACACTCGTCAGGAAAAATTTCGCACTATTATTGGCGTCGCATTATTTTTAATGGCAATCAACTATATCATTTGGCCTTAGATTGGATAGTATATCCATTTGCTTTTTATAAGTTCATATAAAGGAGTAAACTGTAAGATACACATGAATAATTGAACCACTATGGAGGCAGTTATCCAATCATTCTATACGACGGCAGGATTACTTTGGAAGGCCCTGTGGGCTTTGGCAATTGGCTATGCTTTTTCCTCTGTTATTCAGGTTTTTATCTCAAAAAAAGCGGCGGCAAAGCACCTCGGACAGGGAACGCCAAAACAGCTAGCTGTAGCTGCCTTACTGGGATTTGTCTCCTCGTCATGCTCATTCGCAGCACTCTCAGCCACTCGGGGGCTCTTTACGAAAGGCGCCTCGCTCGTTTCAGCTCTAGCTTTCATGTTTGCTTCTACAAACTTAGCCATAGAGGTAGCCGCACTGGCCTATATCTTCCTCGGTTGGCAGTACGCACTGGGGCTGTTTGTCGGCGCGCCAATAATCATAACGATTCAGGCCATCTTGATCAAACTGACTCTACCCGAAAAACTCGCTACTCAGGCGTTAGCGCATGCAAAAGAACAAGAGGGGATGGAGATGGATCCATCGGAAGGACTGCCAGAATCCATAAAGGCTAAGTTGATGAGTAAACTCACATGGCATCGCGTTGGCAGCTCGTATAAAGCTGAGTGGAAGATGGTTTACAAGGAAATTGCCATCGGATTTTTGGTTGCCGGATTCGTAGCGACTCTTGTGCCCTCCTCATTTTTCCAAGCAATCTTCCCCACAGATTTAGTGATGTGGTTAGTGGTGCCCCTTCAAGCCTTGCTTGCGCCAATACTTGCAATTTTTACAGTCATAGGCTCAATGGGGAATGGGCCGCTCGCGGCAATTCTCGCAAACAACGGGGTTACATTTGGAGCAATAATGGCCTTTTTATATGCTGATTTTAATGTTCCTCCAGCTGTTAAAATAAATGCCAACTACTATGGTTGGCCGTTTGCCCTTTATATCGCAGTTATTACGGGTATATCCGCAATACTTACGGGAATCGCGGTTCATCTGATCTTTGCCTTACTGGGCATCCTCCCAACAGAAGTAAAAAGCATAACCGAGTTAGCAGCCTTCCAGATCGATTATACGTTTTGGTTGAACATTTTAGCGATTGCGATCGCGGTTACATTATTTTCACTTGCCCGGCATACTAAACAAAATCACCATCACTAATGAGCTAATTTGCTATAACTTAGACATATGGGGATAGATAATCCAGAACAATTAGGTGAAGAGCCGACCTCGGGAGAAATTGCGGAAGCATGCCGCGAAGCTCTTGGTGATGACGTTTGTGCTGAGATTGAAGAGATGGAAGATGCTGAGGCTGCGCTTGGATTGACCTTCACAGCCCTCATAGAAGCCGGCATAGAAGATCCTGAAGAGTATCTCAGAAGCCGAGGTGTCTTAGAATAGGTCTTTTGGGCATTGTAGGAAATTTGACTTATATTTTTTTAGCCACTTGCATTGTAATGCATGAACAATGCAAGTATATGGCTAGAATATCAGTAAAAAGCGTCGTTTGGCAGGAAGGCAAATACTATGTTGCACAGTACCTTAACGTTGAGGTCTCCAGTAAAAGATGAAGAGTTGCGTCTCCTGTATAATAGAACTAACAATGGGGAAAAAGGAGATCGCAACCGGTGTAGTTCATGAGGTACCTGCTGATTTGGAAGGAAGATTAAGGGCAAATCCTGACGTGCTTGAACGATGGAATAGTCTTACTCCTCTGGCACGTAATGAGTGGATATGTTGGACTACCATCGTCAAAAAAACGGAAACGAGAAAAGAGCATATAGATAGCCTCTGTGAAGAGCTTCTTGAGGGGAAGCGCCGACCGTGTTGCTGGCCGGGGTGTCCTCATCGCAGACCGAGTGCACAAAAGTATTTTAGGTAACCTTCCCAATTTAAAGTGTTAGAAACTACAATCGAATGCCCTTACTGCGGCTTGAAGAAAGAAGAAACAATGCCAACAGACGCATGTCTGTACTTTTATACATGCGGTAGTTGCAATAAAAGGCTCAAGCCGAAACCGGGTGACTGTTGCGTATTTTGCTCCTATGGCTCAAGTAAGTGTCCATCTAAATCTGAATAAACAGCCAGTTCCGGGTGAAATTACGGAAGAATTGTATGAAAATATCGTCTGTCGGAAAGGTGCCCAGTTCCGAATAGGTTAGAATGAAAAGTAGGAAGAGGGCTGCGAGTACAATAGAAACTACTAGTAACTTTCTTTTCGTCATTTTAATTGGATAGAGAGAATTTAGGATTGCAGTATATACGAACTCGCCGGTAGTTTCATCCTACCGGTTGCAAAAAAAATCAATATATGTGAGCATCGAAGCAGTGAGTATTACTTATTAAATTGTCTTTATGCTATCCACCGTAATTGGAGTCGTTTTGTTAGCATTGATCGTAGTGGTTCCGACGTTTCTTTTTGTCAAATTGGCTTTATCTGTAGTGAAAAAACAGATGGCTCCACTACTTGAGCGCTTTGGAACGAGTGAGGAGCTCCCTTCGGGGAAAGTTTTGCTTCAGTATTTTGACACTAAAGCCGCAGCATATAAGCACAAAGTATGGATGGCGGTTGATTCCAGTCACATCTTTTTTGAGATCCCAAAGATCGGAACTATTAAACTGGATTTTGGAGACTTTACCCATGAGGTTAAGGATCTTCAAGGTAATGAGAGCTTCCTTTTCTTTACGTTGAATCTAACCTCTCTTGAGGGAAGTGATCTCAAGATAAAGGACATCCATTTTTCTTTTAGAAAGAGCGATCTTCCTATGTTTCCCCAGATAGCAAAAATGGCCGGCGCTTCTGAGTGAACACTAGTATAATTTTTAGCAACCAACCATTATGGATACAGAAGACCGATTAACGAAAAAAGAGCGGCGGGAAAAGCATCGTGAGGAGCAGCGGGAGATGAAAAGAATGATGCAACAAAGAAAGCCGCTGCAACAAGCGATGAAGTGGATTGTCGCGCCCCTTGTTATCGTGCTTCTTGGGTATGGCATCTACACGCTTTACTCATTATCAGTGATTCCGAAGCAAGGTGAATCGATTGCTATACAAGGGCGGGAGCATATCCCAGTTGATTACTCGTCGACTCCTGAGTACAACTCTAACCCTCCGACCTCCGGTCCACATTACGTTGAGGAGACAGATTGGGGTGTCTATCAGGAAGAATTGGAAGATGGAAATGTTATACACAGCATGGAACACGGCGGCATCTGGATCTCATACCAGCCAAGCCTTGATGAGGAAACGAAAGCAAAGCTAGAGGCGATAGGTAAAAATTATCCCGGCAGTGTTGTGGTCTCGCCCCGTTCCGCAAACGACTCACCGATAGCCCTTGCTTCATGGGGACGACTGGAAAAACTCACGGAATTTGATGAAGATCGTATCGTTAAATTCATCAAAGGCAATAAAAACAACTCTCCGGAACCGTTTGCACGGTAACCCTTGTCAGTAACGCACCACCATGGCGGCAACAACTACTCTGCCGCCATGGTTTAGTTGATATACGTCAACAGCAAAGAAGTGATCAATGAGTTTGGCGTGATACAATGTCAGTCTCACTTCATAATTTTTTTTCATGGAAGCACTCAGAGTGAAAAAACTCAGGCCGCTCGTACTCGCCTCTACCATAGTGGGCTGTGGGCCGACTCAACAACAGGTCGAAACGCCGGCATCGGGAGCGGAAAACACCGTACCCGGAATTGAGAAGGTGACACCTCAGCAACCGCAAATCGGCACAATAATACAGCGAATTAGGTCAGAGTGTGGAGATTTCGAAGTTGTCCCTACCACAGTATTTGCTCCCGGTTCTGATCAAGCGGAGAACCCTGATGCCGGCATATTCCTGAAGGTACCGGAAGCTAACCTCGTATGTGTTGTGGAGACTGCTATCTCTTCCAATAACGGCCCCAAAGTCTGTCACGCCACTCCAGCAGGTTCACATTATGAGGGAGTCGATGTCCTTGTTGTCTGCGGGGCGAGAGAAGGGAGCAACCCAAATTCGCTATGAACTAATAAGGAGAGGGGATGGGGGCGATTATCAATTTGAGGCAAGGAGGACTATAATAAGAACACTCTTAACTCACACTATATGAGTACACTAACGCCAGTAAAATACGTAGATGGTTTCGTTTTTGTCGTTGAAAAAGGCGGTATTCCAAAATATCGGAAGATGGCTCAGGATGGGGGGAAGGTGTGGATGAAGCACGGAGCGCTATCATACAAAGAGTGCCAGCTTGAGCATGCTACTCCCGAGTTCGTCACGCTGACTTTTCCTAAGTTGGCAAAACTCAAACCCGGTGAGACCGTCTGGTTCTCTTACATCGGGTACAAGTCGAAGGCTCACCGCGACAGCGTCAACAAGAAGGTTATGAAGGAGTTTGAGGAGCAAAAAAAGGATGGTGAGGATCCGATGAAGGATATGCCTTTTGATATGAAGCGGATGTCCTACGGTGGATTTAAGGTGGAAGTCGGTTTTTAAGATCTCACTATGATGAAGAATAGAGCTTTAAGCACAGCACTCGGGTTGACGCTTTTGATGACCGTCGGATGCGAGGCGCAGCCGCCCAACGATGAGGTAGATTCTCTGCCGCCGGTTGTCGAGGAGCTGCAGAACCAGAAGGTTCCCGAGGTCGAGAAGGAGGAGGTGCCCGCATCCGCTCGGCCTGAAAAGCCCTCTGAGCCTGAGGTCACGCTCTATCGAGGTGTCTGGTTTGATATCGAGTATCCTCACGATTTTACGGTACGACCGATAGGGCCCTCGGATGAGGCCTACTTCACCTCTCCGGATCGAGCGGTTGAGTTTTTTATCTTCTCCCCACTCTGGGCCGGAGAGCCCGAGTCGTATCTGAGAGTCGCTCCAACAGAAGAGCTGGTGAGCGAAAAAACTCAGAAGGTGACGGAGGATGAGCGGCCCGGTCAGTACGGCGATACGGTCACCCACTGGGTAACGCTTAAGGCAAAGGATGACTCCTATTATCGTTCATTCGTCTCTATTAAAGAACAGGTCGGCACCGGCAGTAGTGAGCTCCATCATGTCTTTGGTATCAAGTACACTGACTGGGAGTCGTATCTGAACTACAAGGAGCAGTACCTTGCATTCAAGGAGTCACTGAGGCAGTATGCGGACTAAGATACTATAGGTTTAATAATTCGCTGTAACTCCAGCTCACCAATGAGGAAAACTCTCGTCATAACTACAGCTCTCGCGATTCTGATTCTGGCTTCAGCTTTTGCCTATTACACCATGGGTGCGCAGTCAGACGGGGCGGATCCGCTTGTAGAAAAAAACCTACCGCACGACTGCCCACCAAGTGGAGAAATGCCCCAAACCAGAAGCTTTAGTGACTCACTGACCGAGACCTTTATTGCCTGCGCCGATGCTGGTGGTTTTGCCTCCGAACACCTCTTTACCAATGCTGAAACCGGAAAATTTGTCTCAGCCTACACCTTGTCAGGTGCAGGCCTCAACTGGACAAATAGCCAAGGAGAAGTGGGGAAGCTGGTCTTCGTGAGAGAAGCCTTGCTGGACCCTAAGTACGGTGATCTTCTCGGTTACATGATCGTGAATCTTATGCACGGCGAAGAGAAGCTCTTTGAGGAGAATGTGGATCTTGGAAAAGCCGGCTTCTTGACCCTTGGATCAAGTTTTACCATTAATGCCGCCGCCGATGGAGGTGAGCTAGCTCTCGGGGAAAAGAGATTTTCGATCTCGTTCACTTCTAATACTGTCACTGAGAACTCACCAACTCAGGTTGATGAGGCCCTATTGCTGAGTGTTCCAGAGTATGGGTTCAAGTTCGTTACCACTCAAAAATCTGCCTCATGTTTTGTTGCCGAGAAGGTACCCAACTTGGGTGAGACAGATGCCAGGGAAGTCTATGAGGTCCGTCTTGCCGATCAGTCATCAGGTGAGTGGAGTAGGGTCTACAGCGTTATGGATCCGGAGGTCTACGCCAAGATGGCAGACCATGTTTATGGTCAGCCAAAGATCGCACTAACCTTAGATAGTGGTTTGTTAGTGACTTCATACGACCCTCAAGATGTTGCTCCGGAACTGCCTGCGGGCAATGACTGCCTAACAACTGGGTGGTGGGATGTAACAAAGTTATAATGACCGGAAAGCGCTCCGGAGGTACACTCTATGGCCAGTATTCAGGAACTAGAAAAGCAGTTAGAGGAGATCAAAGAGCGCAACAGGCGTGTAGAGTTTGATAAGGCGTGGGAGACGAGCTGGACTCGTAGGCTGCTCGTTCTCGTGTTTACTTACTTGGTGATCGTTGTGTTGTTCTTGGTGGTTGAGCTCCCCAACCCATTTGTGAACGCGCTCGTGCCCTCGGTGGCCTTTGTGCTTTCGACTCTCACCGTGCCTTTTGTTAAGGACTGGTGGCTTAGGCGGCTTCGGAAGTAGGCGGCGAGCCCCTTGCCCCTTGCTTGCACCCGGTCTCAAAGAGGCTTAGTATTGTTAATACTCTACTAAAATCCTTTAACCTACTTTTATGCAGAAAATAGTACCCCATTTATGGTTCGATAAGGAGGCTGTAGCGGCCGCTGAGTTTTATGCGGCGACCTTCCCCGACTCAAAAATTACCCTAAAAACTGAGATTAAGGATACGCCCTCGGGTGACTGCGACATTGTAGCTTTTGAGATTATGGGCTATCAGTTTATGTCGATTAGCGCCGGCCCTTACTTTAGTATCAATCCCTCAATCTCATTTCATGCGAAGTTTAAGACTCCCCAGGAGGTCGAGGCCATCTGGAGCAAGCTCACGCCCGGAGGGACCGTGATGATGGAGCTGGGCGAGTATCCCTTCAGCAAGAAATACGGCTGGATCCAGGACAAGTTCGGCGTCTCCTGGCAGGTTATCTGTACTGAGGGGGAGTATGAGGAGAGGGTCACGCCCGTCTTGATGTTTACCAAAGGCCTCTGCAGTAAGGCGGAAGAGGCGATTAACTTTTACGCCTCGGTCTTTCCGGGCGGAACCGCCCAGGTTTTGGCCCGCTATGAAAAGGGAGAGGAGCCGGACGCGGAGGGAAGTGTGAAATATGCCCAGTTCGTACTCGCCGGCCAGGAGTTTGGAGCGATGGACTCGGCCAGAATGCACGACTTTAGCTTTAGTGAGGCCGTCTCTCTGATGGTGAACTGCAAGGACCAGGAAGAAATCGACTACTTCTGGGGTACGCTCTCAGCCGTGCCCGAGTCCGAACAGTGTGGCTGGATTAAAGATAAATTTGGGGTGAGCTGGCAGATCGTCCCCGAGAAGATGGGCGAGCTCATGAGCAGCAAGGCGGCCGAACAGGCCATGCTCAAGATGAAGAAGATCGTTATTCAGGAGCTGAAAGACGCTTGAGCATAAGCCGGTATCCACCAGTCCCGTGGTTGAGCCAGTGGGCTATTCGGGTAATTGTTGCCGTGCTGCTGCCGGTATTTTTTGCGATTGTTCGGTAGGGGATTTTTTTGTCTATTTGTTGAACAACCTGCCAGCGCTCAGCCATGGCACCGAGCTCGGCCAGGGTGCAGAGGTCTCGCATAAACTTCTTGCACTCCTCGGCCGTTTCGAGTGAGGCGAGTGCCTTAAAGAGGTCTTTAGCTGCCTTGTTGTTGAGCTGTGTATTCATAGAACCTGTATCGTTTTAATGTGCTAAAACGGTATTATTTTATCTGGGGCGGGGGATTTGTCAATGACCCGGCTGAACTGCTGTGGCAGATGGGGCAATCGTTCTGGCAACTGGAGTGAAGCTTGTCTGAGGCCCCTCTAGGCTGAATTGACGGGCGTAGCGAAAAGGCGTAGATTAGCCCGCCTATGAGACCGCCAGAAGCTACATCCCATTCCGATGGTGAGACCCCGACAGCGGGCCTTGACCCTGTGGTCGCCCATGACCAGACCCTCGCTTGGTATCGAGCTCATGCCGCCGAGTATGTTTCTAAGATAGCGGGGCTCCAGCCGGCTGAGATCCGCGCTTTCGATAAGGGTCTTCCCGAAGGCGGCACTGTGCTCGATCTGGGATGTGCCGGGGGTAGGGATACGGCTTTTTTTGCTCAGAGACACCGGGCTGTCGGGGCTGATCCGGTCCCCGAGTTTATTGAGGAGGCTCGACGCGCTCATCCTCATGTGAGTTTTGTCGTGGCCAATGGTCGTGCCCTTCCCTTTGCGGAAGCCTCATTTGATGCTGTCTGTCTCCGTTCCGTTCTACTTCATATGCCTGATGAGATGGTGTCCGAGGTTTTGGCTGAGGTGCGGCGGGTTGCCAGGCCGGGAGCTCGGGGTTTTATCCGAGTTAAAAAACGTCTCGGGGGCGAGAAGTACCTCAGAAGTGGCGGCGAAAGGCGCGTCAACTCAAACCGCCTTTTTAACTTTTTCACAAAGGAGGAGATCATCGCTCTGGTTACTGAGGCCGGGATGACCGTAGAAGAGCCGACCGAGAGCCCCAGTGACGACAATTCCGAGGAGATCTGCCTAAACTGCATTATTAGATTCGAGCCCTCGCGCCCAGACAATAATTAGCCTGGTCAGGCCACCGTTTTCCTTTGGCTTTGCTGGCTTTGGGCCGAGTTCGTGATATATTATGCCACTAATGTCACTCGCCTTCCGGCGGGACATTGTGTGTTACGAACATTTTTATCCTCCCTCATATGAAACTTTTGAAGGTAGCCACGTCGGTTTTCTTTAGCTTTTTGCTCGTAGCTGAGTCGCTGCTTCCAGCCCTTGCTCAGACGACGGTCTCAGAACCTCCCTTGACTCAAGTGGAGCTTCCCGCCGTGGAGGCGCCTCCCGCCGAGCCGGTTGTGGAAGAAGAGACACCCGCGCCGGCGAAAGAAGATGCGGCACCGGTTGCAGAGGAGCCCGTCGAGCCCGCAGAGGCTCCCGTGGAGCTTGTGGAAGAGCCTGTCGAGCCGGCTCCGGTGGTTGAACTTCCCGTCGAGCCCGTCGCCCCGGTCGTCCAGGACGACTCTGAAGAACTCCCTCTTGCCGAGCCCATCGCAGAATCGGCTGTCGAGGAAGCTCTCGCTAATCCGGACGGCCCCTACTCTCCAGAGGTCTTGGATGACAGCGGCGAGCAGCTCTACTATGGTCCCTTCCCAGAAGAAGAAGATGCCACTCCGCTTACCGAACCTGAGGTGGAGGCTGACACAGAGGTCAAGGCCGACCCGGAGGCGACGATTAATCCTCAAGAGACTAAGATCTATCCCTACTACAAACTCGATGACTACACCAAAGACTCACCCGAGTTCATCGCGGACCATCTGCAAGTCGTAGACCAGATGACTGATGTGGTCGATCTGGGAAATGGCGAGTATGAGTACCGCCTTTTCTCTGAGCCTCGACTTCTCTACAAAGATGGGGAGAAGCTCATGGTCCGAGAAGCCGGCTGGAACTTGTTTAATGAGCTTCAGGGCACCCAGTTCAACGAGGCCGTCGATGAAGGTTACTTCTTCAGTGTTCCGCTGGAAGATGGTGAGGCCATTACCATTATGCCGGGCGCTTACGAGGAAGGGGCGACGAACTGGCCCGTACTCAAGCCTCAGTTTAGCCAGAGAGATGAGGATACGGCCACGGTGACTACCTTGGAGAACGTCTATAAGGGAATCGACGTACAGTTCGCCGATAAGGGAGCGTACCGAGAGCGAAAAATTATACTCAACTCTCTTCCCACTAATTTGAAGGAAGGCGAGGATGCCGTATTCTGGGAGCAGTATAAGCTTCCTGCGGGGTCGCTCCTGATCGATTCCAACGGAAAGCCTCTTGAGGCCGGCCGGACTGAGATGGAGAAGACTACTCTGAATGTTAAGACTCCCAGTGGAAGTCTCTTCAGGATCACCGATGCTTTAGTCTATGATAAAAGTGCCGGCACCACCCCGGAAGAGCTCGAGCTCTCCGATCAGGTTTTCCCTGTTAAGCAGATTGTCGATATCGACTACACTCAGAGTGTCGTGAGGATCGGGCTCAAGCTTAGCGCCGACTACCTTTTGTCCAAAGAGCGCCAGTACCCGGTCACGATCGATCCCGAGTACTACTTCTGTCTTGCAGGAAATCGCGACCTCAATGGGAACGGGCTTTCTTGTCAGAACAATAGCTTTTCGACAACTGACTTTTACCTTAGGTATATAGCTGGTAGCTGGACCGAATCAGCCGATCTTTATATGGGCTATTCCAGTCGTGACCTCGCGACACGTCATCCGATCATGAAGTTCAATATCAGTGCGATCCCCGCGAACTACACGATCAACTCCGCCTTCCTCTTAATGTATCTCCGAACGACTCTGGGGAATGGTAGTTTCAGGGGAAGCGTCTCGACGGTTGCGCGAAGGATTGATACTTTCTGGCAACGTGATTGGGACTTCCACTACAATGACATCCGAGGTAGGATGACCGACATCGGTTTTCGAGATGTAAACACTCAGAGCATCGGCTGGTACAGCTGGACGGTCAGTAACCTCGTTCGTGACTGGTTCAGTGGTGCTCGAAATAACTATGGCCTCTTGGTTGAGCCAACACCCACGTGGAACAGCGGTGCCCGCCCCGCTTGGCCCGACAAGTTGATGATTTTCAGCTCTTCACGGAATGCTAATGACAACGGTCCTTACCTTAAGGTAAATACCACGGCACCGGCTCTCTTCCCGGATCTTACTTCCGGGGGCTCATCCGCTGTGGCAAGTATCGATCAAGGCGAGGTTTACACTATCACAAATACGATCTCCAACCGTGGGAGTGTTAGCACCGGACGGACCGGGCGCATCTCTTACTACCTGAGACCCAGTGGAGTTGGCGAGGATTATTCCGGTACCTACTATGTCGGCTACCGGACATTTAACGCGATTAATGCAAATAGCACGACTCAGGTTAGCTTCAGCTATACAATCCCCAATGATCTGGCTCCCGGAAACTACACTTTTTACTACTGGATAGACTCACTGCAACAGATTGCCGAGTCGAACGAGAGCAATAACAAGTTCACGCGTGCGCTTACCGTAAATGCGCGTGCGCAACTTTCTGATATCACCTACGCCAATGCCAGCCTAACGGATAATTCGGTCTATCCCGGTGACTCCACGACGCTCAGCCTGCAGGTTCGAAATAATGGTCAGGGTGCGGCGAACGACTCCGGCCACGTGCGCTATTATATTAGTCGCTCCAACCCTTCTTACTCAGATGGAAATAGCATAGGAAATGACTCGTTTGGAACTCTTCAGGCCAGTGGTAGCGGAAGTAATACGAGCAGCGAATCTATAAGTTATACCGTTCCGGAGGGGACTGCCTCGGGGACCTACTACTTCTCCTTCTGGGTCGACAATCTGGACGAGATCACCAATGAGAGCAGTGAAGGTAACAATAAGAGCTCAGTGAGCTTTACCGTCCCTGAGACTCGCGATATCTACCCCGTCAATCTGGACGTTCAGAACGTCCACACATTTATCTCAGGCGAGCGTCTCGAGGCGCAGGCTCGTATCATGAACTCGGGCAATATCACGGCCATCGGTCTTCCCTACATTCTTGTACTCCAGTCGACGAGCACAGGGGAGCTTTACCAGTTAACGTCGCACAATCCGGCCTCCCTCGATATCTCTGCCGGTGCCAATGTTTTGAGGACGCTCTCAGGTGTTGTGCCCGGAAATATTCCCTTCAACGATAGCTATGTGCTTGTCCTTGGCATGAACACCGCAAACAGTTTGAGCGAGCGTAACTACAACAACAATGCGGTTGACTCGGATCAGATCTTTACCGTTGAGCGCAGCGGCTACTGTGGAAACTGTAGCCCGGGCGGAGGTGGCGGAGGAGGTGCAACCCCCCCACCAGATCCGGAAGAGCTCTCTGATACCGATAGAGACACCTTCTCTGATCTTGAAGAGAAGTATGTCGGAACTAATGTTAATGGTGCTCAGACGGTCTCCCTCTTCCAGCTGAATGCCTCAAACTGGCTTTCGACCTTGGTTGACAAGCTGGCAATCAACTACGCCGCCGATCCGGTTAACATCCGTACGGGAGTCTTTGAGTTCATTCAGACCGATCTTGAGCTCAAGGGGCGTGGTATTCCCATAAACATAACGCGCAGCTACAACAGCCGCGTGGTCGACAAGAATAACCGTATCGGTTTTGGATGGAATCACTCCACCAACATGTACTACTACCAGGATCCAGCTACGAGAAATGTTCTCGTCTATCTTGGAGGTACCCTCGCGGCCCTCTTTACGACCAATGATAACGGCGCGACCTTCGTTGCACCGAAAGGTGTTGATGGAACCTTGGTCAACAACGGAACGCCGGACAATGCCCTCCTGACTTACACCACATTTGATGGCGTTCGCTATGACTTTACCTATAAGAGGACAACGCAGCTCGGCATGGTTGAGCAGATTACTGATCTTAAGGGAAATGTCACCGCTTTCACTTATATTCAGCGTCGCGATATTCCACTTCTTACAACTATTACCGATGCCTCGGGCCGAACGGTCAGCTTCGTTTATGGTGCAGAGGATGATGGGGAGATGTTCGATAAGATTACCGAAGTTCACGATAATCTGAATACTCAGGACCACCGGCTGGTTCGCTATGGTTACGAAAGTGGCTTCCTTACCACGGTGACCAATGTCCGCTCGTTTAACGGCTCAACTGAAAATCTCGTTCGAACCTTCACCTATGATAACGACCGTATGGCCACCTATACGGATGCGCGTGGAACGGTCCTCTACAATACCTATGACGATCAAGGACGTGTCATCCGCCAGGACGAAAAGAACCCTCGTCTCGGTGCCAACGATCAACGACGCATCTACACCTTGAGCTACACGGATGCTCCCGACGGAAACGTCCCCGGAAGCACCTCATGTACGACCGTGAAAAACTTCCGCTCAGGTGATGATCCCGACTTCTACAAGACCTATACCTGTTTTGATCAGGAGGGTCTTAAGATCTACGAAAAAGAAGGCGATAATGGTGGAGCGACCTCATACCAGTATAATCCTGATGGCATGGCCACGCGTGTTACCGATCCAAACGGCAATGCGACGCTCTACGACTATGATCAGTACCGCAGAGTAACCCGTCAGCAGCAACCATTTAGTCACGGCTGGAACACGGTCACGACCTATCAGTACCACCCCGTAGTTAACAAGGTCAGTGTTCAGACCAAGACGGCAACCTCTCTCGTCAACCCGGCAACGGTTGTTATCCGATCTGCCAACTTTGTTTACGACCAGAGTAACGGAAACCTCCTTACCATCAACTACGATCTCGGTGGGCAGGAGCGCTTTAGTTATGACAATAGGGGAAACATCCTCCGCTCATGGGATAAGAACAACAACGTCACCGACTACACCTACGATGCCGCCCAGAACTACAGAACGGGGGAGTCGATTACGGTAACCCTTCCCGATGGCTCAACTCAGCTGGTTCAGCGAAGCTACGTCTACGATGTTTTTGGTAACAAGACGAGTGTGACCAACGCGCGCGGCTTTGTCTCTCAGTTCCAGTACGATAGTCACGGCAACCTGAAGCGGGCCCAGGATCCGGCGGGAAATGTCACGACCTACATCTACGACAGTGAGGACCATCTTATCCAGAAGAACGATCCACAGGGACGTGTCACGACCTATGTTTACGACACTGACATCGAGGAGAGCCTTCTCTCAACGTCGATCACAGGCCCTCGCGGTGAGACCATCTTCACGAGTAGTGAGTACGACTTCGTTGGCAACAAGGTGAGGGATGTTGATGCGCGCGATGTTGTCACCAGCTACAGCTATGACGATGCCAATCGTGTCTCAGCTATAGCTGCCCCCTATAATACGACGACGTTTCAGTACGACCGCAATGGTAACAAGGTGAGCGAGAGCAACACTCAGGGCCAGTCTTCAGTCTTTAGCTATGATGGTCGTAACAACCTCCTCTCATCGAAGAAGTTCGTTGATGCCGGTCAGACCTCATTTGTTGAGACCACCTACACTTATGATGGCTTTGATGAGCTCGTAAGTACGACCGATCCCAAGGGGCAGACGACGACCACGACCTATGACCTCCTTGGACGCCTGACCTCCGTAACTGATACGGCGGGTGGCCTCACCTCCTACACCTATGATGCGAACGGTAATAGAACAGGTGTTCGCGATGCCCGTGCCAACGCCGACCCCGCTCTGCGCAATGCGGATGGGAATACGGCAACTTATGGCTATGACGAGATGAACCGCCTCATCTTGGAGCGGAACTCTTTGAACAAAGAGACGACCTTCACCTATGACAAGCAGAACAATCTGCTGCAGGTTGTTGACCGCAAGGATGCCAATGGTAACAACAGTGCCCACGTCACCACTCACACCTACGATAATCTTGATCGAAAGACTCAGACGACGGATGCCAAGGGGGCCCATGTTAGCTACACCTACGACGCGCTCTCTAATCTGACGAGCAGGACTGATGAGCTTGGACGCACGGTCAGCTCTACCTATGACGACTTCGGCAGAGCCATCCAGCAGCGTGATGCCGACCAGAATCTTACGGTCACAGTCTTTGATGGCAACGGCAACAAGGTGCAGGTTACAGCCCCGGATAACACCGTTACCAATTACGACTATGACAATGCGAACCGTCTCACAACCGTTACCAACGTCTCGGGAGCTACTCTCGACTATCTCTACGATGCCGCGGGCAACACCACCAGCGAGAGCGACTGGCTCAATCACACGACGACCTACACCTACGACAAGCTCAACCGCCTCTTAACAGAGAGCAACGCAGTAGAAACAGTCACCAGCTACACCTATGATAACAACGGTAATCGTCTCGCCGAGACGACGGGGGGTACTGTCACCGCCTTTAGTTACGATGCCCTTAACCGCGTTACGCAGATAACCCACCCGGGCAATAAGACGGAAGGCTTTGACTATGATGCTCTGGGGAACATTACTCAGAAGACCGATGGAGAGGGGCAGCTCACGACCTTCGCCTACGACGCTAAGAGTCGCCTTACCCGCAAGGCTCTTGATGATGGCTCAATCTTCAACTACAGCTACGATAACTGGGATCAGCTTACCCAGCTCGTCGAGCCTGTTGGTACAACCAGCTATCAGTATGACCTCCTCAACCTGAGAACCCGTGAGACGAAAACCTACACCGACCTCAACGGTCAGTCGTATGCTGTGAACCGCACCTACACGGCCGATGGTAAGCTCAACACTCTAACGGATGCCGCCGGACGGCTCCTGGACTACAACTACGACAGCCGAGGCCTGCTCGACACTGTGACCTTCGGTGGAAGTGCACTCGCGACCTATGAGTACAACGCCCTCGCCCAGCCAACCGAACTTACCTATGGGAACGGCTTGGCCACAAGCTACGGCTATGACTCACTGAATCGTCTCGATAACATTACCCTCCGTGACGCTCAGAACAACGAGCTCTTCGCTCACGAGTACGACTTCGATGCTCAGAGTAATAGAACTCAGCTTGTGGAGCGCACCTCTGTGGATGGTACCGATACCGACCGAACTATCAACTACACCTATGATCTTCTCGATCAGCTCAAGACTGTCGACTATACCGACGTAGCCGGAGCTCAGGACCTCCGCTTTAACTATGACGCTCAAGGAAATCGTCTGAGCCTGGGCTCGGCGCTCGGCTCGACCTCTTACAGTTACGCAAACGACTCTGAGGAGCTCCGCTCCTACACGACCAACGGCCGTCTGACCGTTGCGATGGAGTATGACGGCAACGGCTCACTCACCCGTGAGAGCTACTCTCGTCTGGGCCAGCCACTCAAGAACGTCAGCTACAGCTGGGATGTTCAGAACCGACTCTCCCAGATTCGCTACACGGACGCCTCTCGTCCCAACTTCATGCCTCAGCTCAATGAGAACAGCCTGACCTTTGCCTATGATGACGCGGGCAATCGAATCAAGAAGACCGTCAACGGCTCCGACTCGACCTACTACTTCAATGATGGGCTGACCGTCCTGAACGAGCTCAACACCAATGGTGGAGTGGAAAGGACGATCGTTCAGGGAGTTGGAGAGGTGGCAGAGATTGACGCCCAAGGACGAATCATCTTCGTACACTCCGATGCCCTCGGCTCCGCCGTTATGTTGAGTAATGAAGCCGGTGAGATCACTCAGCAGTACGACTACGATCCCTACGGAGAGATTATCGGTTCGCTTGGAAGTGATGAGACCCGCTACCTCTTTACGGGCCAGGAGTACGACTCCGAGTCCAACCTCTTCTACTACAACGCCCGCTACTACAACCCAACAACGGGCCGCTTTATAAGCCGCGACAAGTACATGGGGGCAGTTGGTAGTCTGATCTCAAGGAACTCCTACGCTTACGCAAATAATAACCCCTTAAGGTATACTGACCCGACGGGAAATGAGTCGGAGGCGGTAACGGAACAGATTATAGAAGATAACTCAAGTTATGCCTCGACACCTATCTTACTTGCCAGTTCCTCAGCATCTGCAACATCAGTTTGCTCCATCTGTTTTGACCCAACGAGTGATCTTATCCAGAAGTTGAAAGCTAACGGGAAAGAGATGGCTAATGCTTATCAGCACGACTTGTTAGTACGTGCGGAAGCACTGAAAGAGGCGAATAAGATACCATGGTGGAGGCCCGGAGCAAGAGTGGGGGCAAAAGCTGCAGCCGGGTTACTATATGAGGCGGAAAGAGCATCAACATATATTCAGTTTTTTAATCACGTCAAACCAGGTGGAGATTGGGATTATAAAATTCAGGATGTAAAACGTTTTGGTTCTACAGAGCCGGTTACATTAGCTGGTGTAACTGACAACAGAGTGCTTTTTGATGCCAGAGGCAATATAAATTTTGGTTACACAGGCGCAGCAGCTGGAATACCCTCCACTACATTGCTTTCCGGTGCTGGTGCCGCACAAATATATAGCCGTACTTCTGACACCGACTGGTATGCATCTTATTTTGACGATCCAACGGATCAGATGCTTATTAAAACCGGCATAACTTTGTACCAAAAATACGGTTTAAATATTGATGACCAAAAACTCAACAAAGCACTTGAATATGAGTTAGGGTACACTTTTATTTCTGCTCCCGGCTATGATTACTGGAAGACTAAATAAGCACTAGCATGACATACCTTTACTTTCTCCTATTTTTATCGGCACTTAATGTTATCAACCATTTTTTGCAAAAAAGGTATGCGGAGATAATTTTTTTCCCTAGAAAATATATGCTGCTACTGAGTAATGTATTTTTGTTATTCTTATTTATGGTACTATCGCCATTTATTGAGAACGCATTTCTGTCTCGTTCATTGGCTCAATACTCCCCACTCGTACAGGCAATAAATCAATATAAATTGGATCTTGGTGAATATCCTGTGGGTATCTCAGATTTGGTTCCCAAGTATGTTGTATCTGTTCCCGATCCAGACGATGCGCTAGGATATGATCTCCTCACATACGAACCCAGCGTTACCGCGAGCAAGGAGGTTTCAATTATTGGCTCAAGTCCAGCCTTCGCACTCAGTTTTTTTAAAAGTTTTGGAGCAATAGGTGGAGAAAAGATGATACTTTATTGTCCGCAAATTTTTTCATGTCTTTACGAGGTCAATTTTCCTATGACGGTTCGTGGAAAAGTTGTACTTGAAAGGAGAGAGTTAGCACCTGAAAGAATTGATGATGAGTGGGTTTATATTAAAATCTATTAATCCGTATATGATTATTTTCAAAACCTAAAGCATGAAAATCACCATAATAACACTTCTCTCACTTACACTACTGATACTCGTGGCTGCCTGCGGACGATCTTCCGGTACCCTTTGGATCACACCGGATGGAACCAGGGTGTCGTTCAGCAGGGTTGAGAATGATTCACCGGGCCGAGACGATACTAAGAGGTTGGAGGTAGTCTATCCGGACGGAGAGCACCAAGCCTATAGTTTTGGGCAGAACCATGCGGGATACGGCCGTATTGAACTACGTCTAAGTGATAATGCTCGTTACGTCTGCCTATTCGACACGACGAGCCCTAATATAACGAAAATGGGGCCCTGTATCGATTTGGAAGATAAGATTTTTTTTGACGAAGATGAGCAGAAGCCTGAAGCAGTGCCTTCTCCCGATGCACACCTAATCCAAGCCAATTAGTACTATCTTAACCACCCCCATGAAAAAATCCATCTCACTCACCAGCGGACTTCTGCTTCTAACCCTTCTTGTCGGGACTCTTCCCGCTCATGCGGCCGTTGGTGCGGGAGGCGAGAGCGGGCAGCTCAGCGTCGTCTCTGAAAAGGCAACGGCACTGGGAGTCGATCTGGTGCGGGCTAAAAATCGTCGTACCGTTTACGTCGTAGAAAAGGGCAGGCGGGTGGCTATTTCTTCAAAAACACTCAGAGAGTTGGGACTCAGCTATCGTGATGCTCGGCAGGTCTCGTTCCGCGAGCTCCTAAGGCTGCGACGAACGACTTTTGTTCGGTCGGCTGAGACGGAGCAGCTCTATCTTATTCAGTCTGCTCAGAAGGTCGCAATTGATCAGGGCTATCTGGAGGCCGATCAGCGCCACTCTGAAAAAGATGTGGTAACTCTTCCGGAGGTTCAGCTCAAGACTTATAAGGAGGAGGCTTATACGATCCAGCAGAGTCGGAAGCTACCCAAGCTCTACCTTCCCGAGGGGGGAGTGCTCGAGCTGGAGTTGGGGACCGATCATCTTTCAAATGGCGACCTCCACCTTAATAGTGAAGGAGCACTGGCCTTTGAGGGCCATCTCTGGAGCAATGGTAGCTCCCGGGCCTATTCTACCGACTCCAACTACTACTACGTGCCTTTCGATGTTAATAGTAAGGGGCAGGTTGTGGGAGTTGTTGGTGGCAGAGAAGGAGACACTCCTAATCGCCCCTTCCTCTGGGACGATGGCAAGATCACCTTAATTGGCGGCCGCGGTTTTGAAGGCACAGCTACTTCAATTAACGATCTTGGACAGGTTGTTGGGGATCAAGTCTTGAGGGGCGGAGCCGAGTCTGCCAGCTTCCTCTGGTACGATGGGGCATTTCATAATGATGAGCTTCCAAACAAAGGTAAAAACATCTCCGTCTTTCGCATCAATAACAAGGGCCAGATGATCGGCACGATGCCGAGTAAGCCGGATTCTGCCTACGATATAGGTTTCTTATTTGATCATGGCACGCTAACCGTCTTACCGACCTTTGGCGGCGCGAGGAACACCCCGCTCGAGATCAACGAACAGGGGCAGGTGGTGGGATTTGCCGAGGAGCCTGCCGAGCCTGATAACGCATTTCCCTCCGCTACCTATCTTTGGCAGGATGGTGTAATGAAGAAGCTCTGGGAGGGTGCAGAAAACCTCAGCCTCAATAACAAGGGGCAGGTGGTTGGATCGGGCCTTGTTGAGGATAAGGCCTTTTATCCCCGCATGCGTCCTCTGTTATGGGATGGCGAGAAGGTTGTGCAGATTGAGAAACTTCTTCCCGAAAATCTGGACTGGCAGACCTACGAGTGGGGGCCGTTCAGTTACACGGTCCAGTCGATCAACGACGAGGGCTATATTATGGGAGTTGCCAATAAAAAAGATTACACGCCCCTTCCCTTCCTCTTTAAACTCCCCGCAACAATCTCTCAGCAGCAGCTCGACCAGTGGATCGCTCCATGGGAGAGAGAGCAAGAAGATATCGACCTACAACAGTAACTGACCCCTTAATTTCCCCCACTTTATGGTTATCCCAATCCGTAAAAAACTCGGTCTGCTGGCTCTGCTGGCGCTCACCTCACTAATCGTGGCTTCCACAACGGCGCTCGCGCGTGAGAGCAGTTTTCTGCCCACCCTCGGTGAGCTCGATACTACCTCTCCCGGAGCCGAACGCTTCGCAACAAGCAGCGATGGAGCTCTTCAGGGCTACTCATATGAGGGGAACCTCCTGAGCGGCTTTCCGATCTTTATAGATAATGCCGTGGTCGTCTCCTCACCGGTGATGGCCAATGTGGCGGGGAATGGACTTAACGAGGTCGTTGTAGTCACGCGAACCGCCCAGAACGTCTACAGCCTTAATGCCTTTTCATCAGGCGGCAATGAGGTTGTTAGCGCACTTATCGCGGGTGATGTTCACTATGATCCCGTCGTCTTACGTGGCGTAGCTGGTGCTTTGGATTCAGTTGTACTTTCGACAACAGGTGGGGCTGTTGTTCGTTATGACTATTCTTTGGTGAACGGTACCTGGACTTCTCTACCTCTCTTCAATCTGGGTGAGGCCGGGGCCCTCACTGCACCATCGGAGGGGGGTCTTGCCGTCGCTCTTCCCGGACAAAATCGCATTGAACTGTATGCCGAAACTAATGGTCAGTGGGCCCGAACGGCTCAGTTTGCAACGCCTTCAGCAGTTGTAGAACCTCTTGCTGAGGATGGAGATAAACTTTTTGGTGTTACGCGAAATGGAACTCTGCTCGGCTTGAGTAAAGCCACAGGGCAGGCGCTGGCCGGCTTTCCGGTGAACGTAGGTCAGTCTGTTGGTGCTCCGGCTGTTGGAGATGTTAATCAGGGAGCTCAGGGGAATGAGATCGTCGTGACGCGCTCCGATGGCTCGGCTGTTGTAGTCGCCGGTGATGGAACAATTCTTCCCGATGGCTCGGGCGTGAACTTCGCCTCTCTGGGACTTGATACGGCTGATGTGGTCGCACGTGCTCGCTTCAACCTCCTCCGTGGTTTCTTTATAAGGATTTTTGACGGTAATATTACGCGCGTTGCGACTTATCTGGGACGCATTAAGATTCCGGTTGTCGAAGGGCAGCCCAGCATTAAGCTGACGGTGAATGACTCCGTTCGTTCTACAGGAGGTGAGGCGAGTTTCGGTATCTTGGCGCCCGATGAGGTTGGAGAAGTTACGATTCGCCTTTCAAATCTGGGAACCGATACCCTCTTGCTTACCGGTAATCCACGGGTAGCTCTTACCGGAGCTGAGGCTGAGCTCTTCACTTTGGTGGGAGTGCCTAATGATGCTCTTGTCGTTGGTGCCTCAACCGAATTTAAAGTGCGCTTCTCCCAGCCCAATCTTGGTGAGCGTACTGCCCGGATGACGATCAACTTAAACGACCCACTGGTTCCTTCATTTGTCATCAACTTGAAGGCGCAGGTCTCAACAAACTTGGTTAATGATGGAACGATGGAGTCTGCCGGCGTCGCCGCATGGCGCAGCTGGGGAACGCCAACGGCCAAATCTAAGAGCACGACTGAGTTCTCAGCCGGACGCCAGAGTCTCTATCTTGATGCGAGAAATAGGCATGCCGGAGTGCAGCAGCTTGGTCTTGCCGTACTGGGAGGACAGGCTTACAAATACAGCTTCAGATACAAACTCAAGTCGGGAACCCTCGAAACGAACTTGGGCATCCACACCTCGAATGGTGACCTCGAAAGCAAGGTGACCGTTCTGAGTGCAGCGCCGGATGAGTGGCGTACCTATGAGCGCTACTTTATGGCTCCGTCAGCTCTAGCGGGCGAGGGTGTAATCATTCCGGACTTCCGAATGGTACTCAGAGTCCGTGGTGGTGAGGCCTTCCTTGATGATGTGAATATTGAAGCGGTGGATGCCATAGAGTATGTGAGTGATGGAGATATGGAGCTTCCGGGGCTGGACGCTTGGAAGAGTTGGGGCAGGCCTGTCACTCTTGAAAAGACCTCGGCAGAGGCGTCGAGTGCCTCCCAGGGCATCTACCTCGATACACGTGGTAAGAACGCGGGAGTTCAGCAGCTCTACCTCCCGGTTGTTGCCGGAAAAACCTACCGCTATGCCTTCAAATACAAGCTGGTTTCGGGTAAGCTCTCGACCACGCTTGGTAACCGCTCATCAAATGTGGATATTGAAGGAGTACAGGTCAACCTCCAACCAACGAATGGTGACTGGAAGACCTACGAACGCTTTTTCACGCCCGAGGCTATCGGCGTAAATGCCGATGGTACTATCAAGGACTTCCGTCTCGTTATCCGCATTAACAATGGTGAGGGGTACCTAGATGAGGTGCTGATCGAGGAGGTTCCCGAGCTCGCCTTTGTCCGAGATGGTGATATGGAAGCTGATGGTGTCGATCAGTGGCTGCCTTTTGCCGGCCCCGGTATCTTCCAGAAAGTGAGAGATGTTGTTCACTCCGGTGAGCAGGCTCTCTACATTACGACGCCACCTGATCCGATCCCCCAGCGCCGCGACGATGCCGGTACGCAGCAACTTGGCATTCCCGTTAGAGCCGGCCAACAGTATACCTTCTCCTTCTGGTACAAGGTAACCGGCTCGGTGACGCCTCGTCTAGGTATCGCCAACTCAAACCAGGACTTTGAGCTCGTTGCCTTTGAGGAGCTGCCTATTCTCTATACCGTGAACGACTGGACCTACTACGAGCGAACCTTCACGGTTCCCAACAACTACGAGTCAGACTTCCGCCTAATTTTCCGTTCTTCTGACGGAGAGGTCTCCGCCGATGGCCTCCGCTACATCGACCACGAGGTCGGCGAGCTGTGGATCGATGACGTGGAGATTGTCGAGGTAGAGTAGGCCCAATAGGGTGGCCCCCTCACAGGAAGCCCCAAGGCCATTAGGACTGCGTCCGCCGTCGTTCAGGCAGTTGTCCTCGGCTGGCTCGTCTCCTCATCCTACATGGCCCTTACGGACGCTCTCGGATGCGGTAGCCGGCGGGCTGATAGGCACCGCTCTGGGGCTGAGTATAGCAAAAAGCTACCGTTAATTTATTGCTGCTGCCAAAAGAGCCCCTAATCATTTGTGAACCTCCCGTCGTGCCTGTCCTTCGCGCCGTCTTAACCCTTGAGAGAGTAGACGTTACGTCCCACACGCTCGAATATAGGCTTGTTCTTAAGGTTGAGAATGATCGTGATCCGCTTAACCTGCCGTCGCTTCAGTACTTCAGCTATGATGGCGTCGCGCTCGAGAGAACCATTGGTGCGGAGGATATCCGCAATGACATCAGCGACCGTCCCATCAACATATCCCCATGCACGGAGCGCATAGATCCCTCTGCCGATAAGAACGAAGGTCTCATCGCGAATCAGCTCGTTGTGAACAGCCTGTACGTTGATCATCTTCTTGTCGAACTTGCTCTCGGCAATGCGATTTGCAATTTCAACGTAGTGAAGGGACTTCCCATGATCCTTGAGGATGTAGGTTATCTTGTCACGGAGTGTGCGTGGATTAATCGAGCGCCATGAAGCGAGTCCCACGCCCTTTTTGAGGAGCTTCAGCCGTCGATCGAGGGAGAGGGCTGAGCTCATAAACTGCTTGCTGATATTCTTTGCAAACTCCTTTGAGTAAGCTGCAACCAGAGCATCGAGGGCCTCGACAGTTTTTTTCTTGGTCAGATACTTAAGGGCCCAGCTGGCGATACGATTGATCTCACTCTTCTCGAGTGTCTTTAGCTTGAAGTAGGGATAGCAGTTGATGGTATTTGGAACGCGCTCAAGATTGCTGTCCAGCTCGAGTGAGAGGCGAATTGAGGATCGGTCAACAGTCTCGGGAGAGCTCACGAGGCTTAGTATCTCACTGATGATTCTTTCTTCGAGGACGAGTCCTTCGTATTTTTGTATGATCGTATTGCCGAGCTGATTGAAGATGTTGAGCTTTGTGTTGACGACGTTTCTTGAGAGCTTCTTAAGTGCATTTTTTTCGATCTGCCTAATGCGCTCCCGGGTGACGCCGAACTCCTGGCCAATCCGCTCCAGCGTTGAGTGGGGCCGCCCATTCAGACTGTAGCGATTTTCTATAATATGTTTTTCTTTGGGGGAGAGGAGGATGAGCAAGTTGTTTACAAGCTCCTTAACTGCTGGTATTGCAGTCACAGCTTGCGTATCGTCTTGGGTCGTAAACATAATAACACGATGTTAGAGGGCATGAGGGAGGATGTCAATTTTGTTTGGACTCCTATTTAAGCATTCTACTGCTTGTTGTCGTATAGTCAAACTGATGTACTAGTTATAGAGTGAGGGGTTTATGGGGCTTCACAGAAACAAAATATGCCCGTGTCGTTTTTTTTTAACAACACAAACTCATCTTATGGCACGAGTTTAGACAGGCTCAGTTTTGTGAGCTGCTTACTGAGCTCCACGGCCGGCTGGTTCTGAAAGTTGATTCCGTAGAGGGAGCCGAGACAGGCAACCTGCAGTTCTAGAAGGTAAACGAGTTCTCCAAGCTGCGTTGTGGCTACCTCCTCAATGACAAGCTCCCCAAATGAGTTTTTCCGCTTCTTAAAGGCCCCTATTACGCCGCGATACTCCGCATCAAAGAGAGCATTGAGCGAGTAGCCTTCACCGGGAATCGTGAGCTGGGGACCATCGTTTTCCGCCTTAACAAAGAGGAAGAACTTGTCACGTGGGCCATCTAAAAACAGTTGAAGCTGGGCATGCTGGTCCTTAACTCCAACCGCCTTAAGAGGAGTGATGCCGACGGTACGCCGCTTGCCGATGCTCTCCGCCAGGAGCTGTATGTACCAGTCGGTGAGCTTTGAGAGGCGCTCGCTGTAGACGAAGAGGGGGAGGGTCGTGCGGCCTTTTTTTGCGTTGAGGTAGGTCTGTGCGGCGAGCTCTGTAACCTGCTTCCACTTGGTCTGGCGGGCACCCTCCACAAGTTTTTCAATGGGAACTCCGGCACAGGCCAGGGGAAAGAGGCCCGTCTCACTCAGGAGCGAGAATCGTCCGGGCACGTCGGCAGGAGAGTTGATGATCTGACGTATCTTGTGCTTCTCTGCCAGCTCCATCAGAGGGCTTGGAGTTGGGTCTGTGATGATTACAACCTGTGAGGGGCGGGCGATCTTTTCGAGCAGAATCCGTGCAAGACTTATCACCTCAATCGTTCCTCCCGACTTACTACTAATGATAAAGAGTGTTTCTTTGGGATCGAGGCCGGCCAGGAGCTGACTCACCATCTGTGGGTCGATATTGTCCAGAAAGGTTATCTTACTCACTCCCAGGGCATGAGCAATGGCCTTTACTCCCAGGCTCGAGCCGCCGAGGCCCACCAGGCAGATATGAGAAAAGTGCTTGTAGGGAGCGGCTAGCTTGATTATCTCCTCGGGGTCGTTGTCCTTTAGTCGTGCAAAGGGGAGTCCCTGGATCGTGCCGCGCTGGAGGTCGAGCTTAGCTCGGAGACTCTTGAGTGCAGCCTTATCTGTGGTGCTCGTTTGCGAGTAGCGGATCTTCATCGATTAGGCGTGTTGAAGGAAGTATTTTATCACATCTTCTTCTTTGCTGATCGTCTCGGGAATGTCCTTCAGGCCGTGCATGACGTGGTGCCGTTTGTAGCCCAGAGAGATGAGGGCCTGGATTATGTCCTCGCCCACTCTTAGCTCATCGGGCTCAGCCTCCTCCGCGCGTGCGGTCAGCTCCTCCTGGCTCATCTTGTTTTCAAGGTCTACACAGATTCGCTCCGCCGTCTTCTTCCCGATCCCCTGTATCTTTGTGAGGACTAAGATCTCTTTGCGGGCGATCGCCGAGCGGAGGCGCTCAAGGGGCGTGTTCATAATCTCAAGTGCGCTCCTCGGCCCAACTCCTGAAACCCCGATGAGGAGCTTAAAGAACTCGAGCTGGCGCATCTCGGGGAAGCCGTAGAGCGAGAGGTCGTCCTCTCTGACGTTGGTATGTATGAAGAGTTCAACGGCCTGACCTTTGTTGTGGAGGTCGTGAATGGCGCGTGAGACGTGTACCAGATAGCCCACCCCGCCCACGCCGATAATCAGCGTGCGCTCGTGCTTGTCGATAATGGTTCCGTCGAGATAGGCGATCATGGAGTGTTAGTTAAGGTGGTCCCACCAGTCGCTGAAGGCGGTTGTGGTGAGCTGTGTGTAGAGCTGCTTGGCGGAATCTGTTTTGAGCTCCTTGTGGCCATTTTCCAGCCAGCGCCAGGCCGCCTTGTAGCCGTTGTCGAACTGCTCTTTCGCCTCCAGCATGGTCTCAAGGAGGTCGGCGTCGCGAGCTACGTGAGAGTCGTGGGTCTTCTGGTCGTGGAACTCATCCCAGAGGCTGCGAACCTTCTCTTTGAGAGGCTCGGGGAGGTTTTCTGTCTGATCTATCATCGCCTTTCTCTCGCCGGGGCGGACCTCCAAGTAGCGGCTTGCGATTCGGTGGGCGTCTCCCACACGGATCTCCCCGATGTCGTGCATCAGGCACATAACGGCAACCTTCTCGGCGCCTGCCTCTTCCATCATCGCCAAAGCAAAGCCGATCTGTGCGGCTCGACAGCTGTGCTCACCGAGACTGTCCGGGTGTTTAACCCCCGCGAACTTGGTGCCGCAGTGCTCAAACTTTTTGAGCAGGCCCAGTTCGAAGAAGAAGTTAATGAGATTGAGAGTGGAAGCGCTCATAGATGGTGTGAAGACGATCTTCTTTGATCGCCTGTCGAATCTGTCGCATCAACTCTAACAAGAAATGGAGGTTGTGTATAGAAAGGAGTCGCGCACCGAGAATTTCGCGCTCGATCATAAGGTGGCGCAGGTAGCTTCGCGAAAAATTCTTACAGCAGGCGCAGGTGCAGGAGGCGATGAGGGGAGCCGGATCGTCTATGAAGGCCGCACGGGTCATTGAGATGCGTCTGCCGGTCTCGTCCCAGAAGGTCGCGTGACGTGCAAGGCGAGTTGGAAGGACGCAGTCAAACATGTCCATTCCGTACATGACGGCTTTGACCACATCGGCAGGATCTCCCACGCCCATGAGGTAGTGGGGCTTGCCATCCGGCAGAAAGGGCATGACCGTCTCAACGGCCCTCCACATCTCTTCTTTGCCCTCCCCAACGGCCACGCCACCTAGAGCGATGCCCGGCGTGTCGAACGAGGTCAGAAAGGCTGCTGAGGCCTTGCGGAGCTCGGGAAAGGTTCCGCCCTGAATAATGGGGAAGAGCGCCTGGTCTGACCGCGTTTTTGACTCGATACAGCGCGAGAACCACTGGTGAGTCCTCTCCATCGCACCCCGGGTGTAGCGCTCGTCGGCATCGGCGGGGGCACACTCGTCAAAGGCCATGATGATATCCGCGCCCAACTCCTCTTGAATCTTAATGGCCCGCTCAGGAGTGAGTAGGTACTTGCTGCCGTTAATGTGAGAGTTAAAGGTCACTCCCTCGTCTTTAATCTTACTCATATGTCCCAATGAGAAGACCTGGAAGCCACCCGAGTCGGTGAGGATGGGGCGATCCCACTGAATCCACTTGTGGAGTCCTCCCATCTTAGCAACCAGCTCACTGCTGGGGCGGAGCATAAGGTGGTAGGTATTGGAGAGCATTATCTGGCAGCCCATCTCCTTGAGCTCGTGGGGCATGAAGCTCTTCACCGTGCCTTTTGTACCGCAGGGCATAAAGCAGGGAGTCTCGATGATGCCATGGGGCGTCTGGAAGCTTCCCGTGCGCGCCTGGCTCTTGGGGTCACGGTCGTGAATGGTAAACTCAAACATAGGTTAGGGTATCTGCCGGGGTGGGTTATCGTGTGGGGCGAGCTTCTTTCCCTGAAAGATATCACTGACGATGTCTTCCATCGACTCCTCCCGGATCGAGATATCTTCGATGGGAAGGTGCTCCAGGAGCTGAGCGGTTTTTTCTCTCACCTCGTTGCGCGGAACCGCCAGCTTGCAGAGGGTCTTACTATACTCCACTAGCTCGCCAAAACGCTCGACCTCAGAGCGTGAGACCTCCTCCCTGAAGCTCATCTCAATTAATTTACTATCGGCAAAGTGCTCCACGAGTCGCTGATAATCGCCATCATAGAGAATCATTCCCGTTGAAATTATTATGACGCGCTCGCAGAGACGGCGGATGTCCTCCATGTAGTGGGAGGTGAGGATTATCGTCGCGCCCTCCTCTTTGTTGTAGCTACGGAGGAACTCCCGGATATTTTGTTGCGAGACCACATCCAGCCCGATCGTCGGCTCATCCAGAAACAGGACCTCCGGACGGTGTAGGAGTGCAGCTGCAAGCTCACACTTCATGCGCTCACCCAGAGAGAGCTTACGTACCTGAGTTTCGAGTACATGCTCGATGTTAAGAAGCTTCACGAGAGTATCTTTCTGGCTCGTGTAGGTCGTTTTTGGAATATCGTACATGACGCGGTTGAACTCAAGGCTCTCAACAACGGGGAGATCCCACCAGAGCTGGTTCTTCTGCCCCATAACAAGAGCAAAGCGTCTTTTGAACTCGTCGGCACGCTTCCATGGAGTAAACCCCATCACCGTCGCCTCACCTGTGGTTGGGGTCAGGATGCCCGAGAGCATCTTGAGCGTGGTCGTCTTTCCCGCACCATTTGGCCCCACAAATCCCACAAACTCACCTTTCTTTATATCGAAAGAGATCTCTTTTACAGCCTCGACAAGGCTCGACTCGCGGTGGAAGAGGCCCCGTATGGAGCCCCAGATGCCGGCCTTTCGCTTGTACTGGACGAACTGTTTTGTGAGATTCTGTACGTGTATAAGACTCATGGGGTGTCGGGTGCCGTTTAGTTGGCCGAGGTGTAGTGACGCATGCCATAGTACCAGAAGAGCCGACTGCCGGCGTAGAAAACAACCGTTATGCCGATCAGGTAAAGTGGTACGAAGGCCTCCGATCGATCGAGGGCGGCCTCGGCGGGAACAGTTGCGATCAGGGCTAGAGGAAGCCCAAAGGTAATGAAGCGTGAAAAGAAGGAGGTGTAGATCTGACGTGGGTAGCGAGCTAGCTGGGAGAGGTTGAAGATGAGCGAGTTGAAGCTGTCGTTTTTGCTGATCCAGAAGGTGAAGGTGGCGATGAGTGAGAGAATGCTGAAGTAGAGGAGGAGGGCGACGAGCATGAGTCCAAAGCCCGCGGCCAGTTGTGTAAGTGTGGGGAGAACTTCCAGGTTGTGAAGGGCATAGGCGAAGAGGAGGCCCGTGGAGATCAGGCTGGCGGTGTGATCGAAACGCATCGTCCAGAAAAAAGAGAGGAGGCGTGTGGGGGCCGGCTTTGTTATACGCAGGTCGAGGTCGCCTCGCCGAACCAGCTCGCCAAAGTTTTCGATATCGTCCTTGAAGAAGATGTCACTTAGGTTCTGAACCAAGTAGTAGAAGGTCATAATCATAAGAACCTCTCCCTTCCCCCAGCCGGCAAGGTCTGGTGTGTGGCTGAAGATCACCTCGATCAGTAGCGCGTAGGCAAAGACCCACATTCCCATCAAAAGCATCGAGATAAGGAAGCTCGCGCGGTAGGTCAGCAGCCTTTTAAAGTTAAGGTCGCAGAGCTTACTGAAGATGATGAAGGTGTGTCGCATAAAGGAAGATCTTATCGCCCGTGCACTATCGTCCAACGGCCTCGAAGTGGCGGACGCCGCGCCTGTAGAGGAACCACATGAGCAGGCCTATAAGGCTAAGGTAAAGCCACTGAAGCCCAAGCTGGGGCAGAAACGTTAGGGGGTCGGCCGGGTTCTGAAAGACCTTCGCCGGGAAGTAGAAGATAAAAGCGAAGGGCAGGTTGAGGACGATCTCCTTAAAGGGCTCGGGAAACAGGTCGAGGGGTATCATCATGCCCGAGAAGATGGTCAGAATGCCAAAGTAGATGAAGGTGAGGCGGTTACTGCTCGTGATCCAGAAGGCGCTTAGTGCAATGATCCCCACGATGAAGAAGTTGAGGAGGTAGGCCCCGATCATACTCAGAATTGCGATCCCCAGGCGTGTAGCCGTTAGCCCGGGAAGTTCTCCGACAAAAGCTATGACGACCCCAAAGAGGAGGAAGGTTAGGATCGTCCGGAAGGCATTACGTGTCAGCTCATGGACCATTCTCATCCCGACATAGTTGATGGGTTTGAGGAGGAAGTTCACGAAGTCGCCACGATAGATATCCATCGCCATTACAAACGAGACCCTCGAGAAGATAAAGCTCGAGAGAATCTGGACGACCAAGAAGTAGACCATTATTTCCGGGAAGGTGTAGCCGCCGACCGTTCCACCAGAGGCTTGTGCGACCGCCGCCCAGAGAAAGAGGGCTATAACGAGCCTGATACTCCAGCCAAATATTCCGATAAAAAACTCCGTCCGATACTCAATGGCGTCGAGCCAGCCGAGCCGCATAATGGAGAGGTATTTTGAAAACATTAGGGGGTATAGGTTTAGGCGACGGGTCGGGTATTCTTATTTTTTGCTATCATGCCGTATGAGCTGCGATGGCCTGTTCGAAGAAGTCGAGGACGTGGGCCTCAAGATGTACTCCCTCATGACTGTTTATGAGAACCAGGCCTGTGGGACTTGTAACGTTAATCTCGGTTACAAAGGTTCCAATCAGGTCTATTCCCGCGAAGACGATTCCCAGTTTGCGGAGGCGCTGTGCGATCGTGAGGCAGATTTCCTCTTCTTTTTCACTGAGCCTGGCGGCGGCACTCCTCCCGCCTGCGGAGATATTGCTTCGGTAGTCATCGATAGCCGCCAGCCGGTTGTGGACTCCCAGAATCTCCCCGTTGAGAACGAGGACACGTCGGTCGCCCTGACTTATCTCGGGCAGAAAGCGCTGAGCCATAACATAGCGCTGCTCCCCACGGGTCATTGTCTCTAGAATGACATTGCGGTTCTTGTCATCCTTGTGCAGGACGAAAATATTGCTTCCCGCAAAACCGTCAAGCGTCTTGAGGACGATCGTCCCCTGTGTCTCTTGGAAGGCGCGGAGCTCGGCCTTTTTCTTGGCAACAATAGTCTCGGGGATGAGTTCGGGGAAGAGGAAAATTCCCATCTTCTCACTAAACTCGCGGAGCCCCGAAGGCTTGTTGAAGATGAGCGTCTTTTCCTCATCCACTAGAGAGAGGATGTAGGTCGCCATAATGTAGTCCATGTTGAAGGGCGGATCTTTGCGCATGAAGATAAGCTCCATCTCATCAAGAGGGCGCTTCGTCTCCTCTGACTCCTGCCACTCAAACTCTGCCGGGTTAGTTATATTCAGTCTGCGCATCGGTGCCGTCGGTCGAGAGCCAGCCATCATCAGCTCATCGATGGTAGTCGTCCAGACCTCGTGGCCCCGTCGCTGTGCCTCGGCCATGATGACGAAAGTCGTATCCGTCTCAAAGTGAAAGGTCGGAAGGGGATCGATGATAAAGAGGAGTTTAGATCTCATGAAGTGGGATAGAGTTAATTTCACAACCGGCTGCCAGTGAGGCAATGCGAGCAGTATACTTGTAGACCATGCTGAGGCAGTCCATGTCACAGGCCTTCTCGTAGACGTTTTCATAGCCTGTTAGCTCGTGGAAGCAGAGCTTACTGAAACGCATGCCCGGCTGATTCAGGTTCCCGCGCTCATCAACGGAGTCGTGAAGGCGGAAGAAGCCGCCACAGGCTTGGTTGTTTACAAGGTAGACGACCGGCTCGGCGACGAGTCCTTGAAAGCGGTCGACGGTAACGAGCCCCTCTTGAATAATGAGGCTCGTTACGGACTGACTTCCTTTGCCCGTTTTCATGTTTTTGCGCTGCTTCTTATTCAGCTGAAGAAACTCATCGCCCGAGTGGGCGGTCATGATGGCCATACCGTAGGTTCCCGCATTGTTTTTGACAAAGACGAAGGGCTCATCTGAAACTCCGTGAGCGTGGTGCTTCTCTCGAATGATGGCAAGGAGGCGGTCAACTTCTGCGGCCAACCGCTCGGTGCTCGAGCTCTCACTGAGATTCAGCTCGTCAACCATACTGAACTCTGCAAGCATGAGCCAAGGGTCGATCTCGATGTGCTCCGCAAAGTTTTCGATGAACTTCCGGTAGTGGGTGAAGTGGTCGCTCTTTTTCCTTCTGTGCCAGCCAATATGCGGAGTGGGAACCATGGGCTGTTTGACCCGTCTAATGACCTCGGGGAGGCCGGCTGAGAAGTCGTTGTTGATCAGGATGAGGTCGGGGAGGAAGGTCGAGGTCTGGAGTTTGCCGTTCTTCTCGGCAGCACGAGCGATCGTCACCTTCTTGCCCGAAGCGTTCTCGAAAAAGTTTTCTTCAGCGGGTAGATCCGTGGATAAGCTCCCCACGACAACCTCTATGCCCGCCGCCTCAACAATAGATTTGAGTGCGTGCAGATGGTCGAAGTAGAAGAGATTCCGGGTGTGTTCCTCGGCCAAAATCAGGATCTTTTTTATCTCGCCACGGCCTCCGAGCAGCTTTCGGTCGATTCCGGGCGCGCTAAGAGCCTCCTTGAAAAGCCGAGTCGCCTCGCGCTGGAAGCTGGGGCAGAGGTTATTAAAGCCTGCGGGGAAGATGTTCGTGTCTACCGGAGCGATCTTGTATCCGGCATTCCTCAAGTCCACCGAGGCATAGATAGGCTCGGAGCCGATCTGGCTCTCGTAGTAGGAAAACCACTCCTGAATTTTAGAGTCATGTTTTTTGAACTGTTCGACAAGGTAGGGAAGCATGCCTCAAGTATACCGTGCTGGCGGAAAACTTCGAGAGCTCTTCACTCTCTCACGGCCTTAGTGCGCACCGGCCGCTCCACTAAGATCATCACCGGCAAGAGCCTCGGCCACACGCTGTTTGCGCGCTCGTCTGGCTGCAACTCTCTTTGCCAGCTCCGCATCCTTTGCAGGACGATCGATTCCAAAGAAGGCATCCCAGACACGCTGTACGGCTGCGGTTGTTCTGCTCGTAACACGTCCGGGGATGCTGGTGGCATAGTCAATTGTTCCCCCGACGGCCTTACTTACTGCACTGTTTGTTCTCTCTACGACATCACCAACCCGTCTGAAGGGACCGGTCCCCTTCTGCTCAAAGCCCATGCGCTGGGCGGCTTCAGCTAACTCTCCGGTAACCTGTCCGTACGTTGCATCCACGGCTCCGCCAACCGCGCCCTTTACGCGTCGACTAACAAAACCGGTTACACCTTTAACACCTTTCCACAGACCACGTCCAAGCGCTTTTGGCCCCTCAACGATGAGGCGCCCTTTTTCAGCTTTACCTGACTCTACTTTTTCTTCTGCATTTTCTGCCATGGGTGTAGTACTAAATAGTATTCAAGCCTCTCAGTTGAATATAATAGCACTTTAGGCTAATTATGTCAATTACTGCTCCTCGCACTGCAGCTCTATCAAACCTGTTAGGCGGCACTCTTGCCCAGGTAGGCTTAAAGACCTCCTCGACAATCTTTGGAGCCAGGCCGATCGAGGGCTCATCAAGAAGAATGAGTCGTGGTTTGAGGATGAGAGCGCGGCCCAGAGCGAGCATCTGCTGCTCTCAACCCGACATCAGCTTGGCCTTCTGCTGACGGCGCTACTTCTCATAAACGTAGTCGATAGCGGCTGTTACGGTCTCTCTGTCACTCATAATGTAGCCCCCCATCTTGAGGTTCTCCTCAACGGTCATGCTCGGGAAGATCGCGCGGCCTTGGGGGACGTAGCAGACACCGCGGGGAAGGGGACTTTATCTGGACAGAGAGCCCGATAGCGGAGGAGGTGGTCTAGAATGACGATCGCCGCCATGCTCTCCGCAACAGGTATAAAGCGGGGGATTATGCAGGGGTCGTGTCGCCCGCCCACTTCGAGCGTGATCGGGTTTCCATGGGCATCCACCGTCTTCTGCTCTTTGTTTATGCTGGAAGGGGGCTTGACCGCTATGCGCATGACGATATCCTGGCCGGTTGTAATGCCTCCGGCGATCCCGCCCGCATCATTTTTAGCCAGTCCGATGCCCGCCTCGCTCTCCTTATCGGCAACAAATGTGTCGTTATTTTCCGAGCCCTTTTTTGTCGCCACGTCGAATCCCGCGCCGAACTCAATCCCCTTTACCGTTGGAATAGAGACGATCGCCTTGGCCAGGTCGGCATTGATCTTGTCGAAAACCGGCTCACCCAGACCCACGGGCGCGTTTTGGATCAGGAGCTCGACGATCCCACCAACCGAGTCACCCTCCTCTTTTGCCTTGAGGACAAGCTCCTCCATAAGGGGGGCCTTGTCGGGGTCTGCCGTCCGAACTAGATTCTTCTCAATGGTGCTGAGGTCTATTTTTTCAGCTCGAATCTCCCCGATCTGCCTGCTAAAGGCGATCACGCTGATCCCCAGCTGGCCCAGAATCTGTTTTGCAATGGCACCGGCCATAACGCGTGCTGAGGTCTCGCGGCCCGATGAGCGGCCACCGCCACGGTAATCTCTGATGCCATACTTCATCTGCCAGGTGTAGTCGGCGTGGCCGGGTCTGAAGACGTCTTTGAGCTTACTGTAGTCCTTTGACTGCTGGTTGGTATTCTCGATCATAAGGGCGATCGGCGTTCCGAGGGTTACTCCCTCAAAAATGCCCGAGAGTACCTTCACCTTGTCTCCCTCGTTTCGGGGCGTCGTAATATCCGACTGGCCGGGCCGCCGGCGATCCATCTCATGCTGAAGAAGCTCAAGATCGATCGGGAGGTTGGGAGGGCAGCCGTCGATAACACAGCCAAGGCCGGCTCCGTGTGACTCGCCGAATGTTGTTACCCGAAAAAAGAGACCAAAGGTATTACCCATTGGTCTCAGTATAGTTCAGCTAGTTTAGTCGGGCAAGGAGCTGTCTTACTCAGCCGTCTCTTCCTTGGGAGCCTCCACTTCAGGAGCAGTCTCATCGGCGGCTGCCTTTGCTCCCATAGCACGCTCCAAAACCTCAGCCGGAACCTCTTTCTCCTTGTATACCTTTGGTGCCTTCTTATCGGCGGTACGCTTCTCTTTCTCGGCCTTAAGGGCCTCTGCGCGCTTTCGCTTGAGCTCAAACTTATCAACACGACCGGCAGTATCAACGAGCTTCTGCTGACCTGTGTAGAAAGGGTGGCACTGTGAGCACAACTCAGTCTTGAGCTCTTTCTGTGTGGAGCCGACCGTAGTCGTGCTGCCGCATGAGCAGATAACGGTTGCTTCTGTGTAGTAGGTGGGATGTATAGCTGTCTTCATGGGAGTTCGTTAGGAGTTCTTGGATCTTTTTGCCGCCTTAGTGGGACGACGCTTACTATAGGTAACTATTCCCCAAATTGCAAGGGCTACAAGCAGGAGCAGAATGAGGAGCGAGATCCAAGGTACAGTGGGAGTAATAACATAGATGGCAAACTCCTTCTCACGTGACTCGCCTTTATCGTCTGTGAGTTTTACGGTTATGAGCTGACGGCCGGACTCGGCGAAACTTTGCTGGAGCTCAGCCCCCTTGCTCTCAACGCTGATACCGTTTATCTTCCACTCAACTTTGGTTATCTCTCCATCCGGGTCGCGGGAGTTACCCGTCTCAAAACGGATAGGGTCGCCGACGAAGGCTATCCTCTGAAAGGTCGTGCCTTCGGAGTCAATGACGATATCGGGACCTTGGTTGGAGTCATCGACGTCCTCATCTTTTGGGATTCCATCATTATCCGCGTCGAGGTCGCGCTCGTCGCTGATTCCATCACCGTCCGTGTCGAGCGTCTGGCTTGGGTCTAGAGGGAAGAGATCCTGAGGGTCGTTAACCCCATCACCGTCTGTATCCGCTTTGAAGGGATCGGTACCATAAGCAACCTCCTCAATGTCGCTCCATCCATCATTATCGTCATCGGGATCCTGGTTGTCTCCCACTCCATCTTTATCGTTGTCGAGTACCTCGTTTGCATTGAGTGGAAGGTTGTCCAGCTCATCTGGGGTGCCATCATTGTCATCATCAGGATCAGCGTTGTCCCCAACTCCATCGCCGTCAGAGTCGAGCCACTCGTTTTTATTTAGAGGGAAGGCATCCTGTGCGTCCGGCACGCCATCATTGTCATCGTCATCATCGTTAATGTTGGGAACTCCATCTCTATCGGTATCAGCCAGAACCGAGACCGCCTTACTCACCTCATTATTGTTAGGATTCTGATCTTTTCCATCGAATGAGACGATCGTCACGCGGAGATTCTGAGGGCCGGGGACGGGGGACCAGTCAACAAAGACCGTGTCATCTTTTCCCGCCACAACCGAGATCGGCTGGTCTGCTCCAATGGGGCTGTTGTTTGAGAGGAAGCGGACAAAACCCAGAAGGTCGCTCGTCCCCTCGTTGCGGACCGTCGCGTAAACTCGAACGGACTTTCCCTCGATCAGCGTTTGGGTAGAGAGAGAGACGTGAGCGTCATCAATTATCAAGTCGTTTGCGAAAACGCCCTGCGCCAAAGCGAGAGTAAGAAGACCGACAGTGAGCGAGGTGATTGATATTCGTTTCATGGTCTGACTATAGCACAACAGATAGAGAAATTCTTAGAGAAGTGCCTCTTGTTCTTCAGTCGTTTTGACCGGCTTCACAATAGGCTTACCCTCAGCGTCGACTTCGGTCTCTTCGTCAAATTCATGGGTGATGAGGGAGGTCGAGGCGACGTAGTCATTTTTTTCAAGACGCATAAGGTAAACCCCCTGAGTTGCACGCCCCTGAGAAGGAATGTCGTTGAGGTTGAGACGTATGACGACGCCACCCTTTGACACCATGATCAGGTCGGCTTCCTCTGCACCGGAAGAAAGCACCTTTGCTCCAATGATCTTTCCGGTCTTGGCTGTCACACGAGCCGTCTTTACGCCGCTTCCTCCACGTCCCTGCAGGCGGTAGTTGCTAATCTTCGTCGACTTGCCAAGACCATTCTGCATGATGATGAGAACCTCGGCATTCTCGGGATCGCGAACGACATCCATATCGACACAGTAGTCCTCGCCCTTGGTTCTAATACCTCGGACACCCATGCTGACGCGTCCCATCGGGCGGACGTCATCTTGATTAAAGCGGATGCTCTTTCCATCTGATGTTGCCATGAAAATCTGCTCGCCCTCGTTGAGCTCACGAACCCACTCGAGTGCATCGTCGTCGCGAAGCTTGATGGCGATCAGTCCGTTTCGGCGGACATTTGAGAAGTCAGTTACCGGTGTTTTCTTGATGGTGCCTTTGCGGGTTGCCATACAGAGGTACTGGCCGGTGAACTTCTCGGGAATGTTAAGAATAGCGGTAACAACCTCATTCTCCTCGAGCTGCAGGAGGTTTACGATCGCCTGGCCCTTTGCCGTTCGTGAAGACTGTTGGATCTCGTAGACGGGGAGTTTAAAGACGCGCCCTCGGTCGGTAAAGAAGAGAAGATCTTCGTGATTGCGTGTGTGACGGATGATCTTGATCTCGTCGGCATCCTTGGTCTTCATTCCAATAATACCCTTGCCCCCCCTGTGCTGGGTGCGGAAGGTCGATGGAGGAATTCGTTTAATATAGTTCTCGCGTGTCAGGACAACTACCATCGGCTCATTGGGGATCGTATCTTTGCTTGAGATCTCGCCAACGGCGTGAGGAATGATCTTGGTGCGGCGCTCATCACCAAACTTCTTTTTGAGCTCCTGCAGCTCGTCCTTCATGATTTGGAGGACCTTGCTCGTGTCAGCCAAAATGCCCTTGAGCTCTTCAATGAGCAACTTTTTCTCGGCGAGCTCGTCGGTGATCTTCTGCTGCTCAAGTCCGGCAAGAGTCTGAAGACGCATCTCGAGAATGGCCGAGGCCTGTTTCTCGCTGAGCTTAAACTTTTTCATCAACGCCTCATGAGCAATCTCCTTTGTCTCGGACTTCTTAATGGTCTCGATAACCGCATCAATATTGTTGAGTGCGATCTCCAGTCCTTCGAGGATATGAGCGCGGGCTTCGGCAATCTTAAGCTCGTACTCGGTGCGACGCGTGATCGTAACCTTGCGGTGCGCGATGAAGTACTCCAAAACCTGCTTGAGGTTGAGGAGGCGGGGCTGAATGCCATCGACGAGCGCTATCATGTTCATATTAAAGCTCGTCTGCAAGTCGGTCATCTTGAAGAGCTGATTGAGGATCTTGCGAGGGTAGGCATCTTTCTTGAGCTCAATAACCACCTCGATTCCCTTACTACTGGACTGATCTCGTATATCACTAATTCCGACGATCTTTTTGTCGCGGACGAGATCTGCCATCTTCAAAATGAGGTTGGACTTGTTAACTTGGTAAGGGATCTCGGTGACCATAATGTCGAAGCGGTCGTTCTTCCGCTCTACGATCTCGGCCTTTGCGCGCATGATAATGCCACCGCGACCATTGAGGTACATATTTTTTATAGCATTGAGATCATAGATCATGCCGGAGGTGGGGAAGTCAGGGCCCTTGATGAACTCCATCAGATCTTCAATAGTCGCCTCCGGGTTATCTGCGAGGTGAGAGATCCCATCGACCAGCTCAGTGAGATTGTGTGGGGGGATCGAGGTAGCCATACCAACGGCGATACCGGAAACACCATTAAGGAGGAGCTGGGGAACCTTTGTAGGAAGAACGGACGGCTCTTTGCGCGTTCCGTCGTAGTTGTCGTGGAAGTCGACCGTCTCCTTTTCTATGTCTGCCATCATCTCTTCGGCAAGCGCTTCCAGCTTTGCCTCGGTATAACGCATGGCAGCTGCGGAGTCTCCGTCGATCGAGCCGAAGTTACCCTGGCCGCGAACGAGGGGATAGCGCATGGCAAAATCCTGAGCCATACGAACCAAGGAGTCGTAAACGGCGCTGTCGCCATGGGGGTGGTATTTACCGAGCACGTCTCCAACGACCGCAGCCGACTTTCGGAACTTGGCACTCGAAGAGAGGCCCAGCTCGTGCATGGCATATAAGATACGTCGGTGTACCGGCTTGAGACCGTCACGGACATCGGGAAGAGCACGTGAGACGATAACGCTCATCGCATAGTCGAGGTAGCTCTCTTCCATCTCTTTGGTAACGTCGCGATTCTCGTACTCGGCGTCTACCTGAAGCTGGGTCTGCCCCTCTCCATCGTCGTTTCCGTCAGACTGTTCATCCTCGGGAAGCTCATTCTCCTGATCGTCGCTTTTAATTGTGGTCTTTCGTGGCATAAGTTGATTTCTTCTAGGGCTGCGAGATCCATCTCGAAAATACAGCCTTATAGACTGTATAGTTTTTCAATCAAAAAATCCACTTTTTTTGGTCGCGGAGTGGGGCTTTCTTATCGCAGCTCCGGGATTGAGTCGAGCTCTTCATCCGTTGGGTCTTCTTTCTGACGCCTTGTCTGTATGAGTTCGTCGGTCGGCTGGACTCCTTCACTCAGAATCTCCAGGCGAATACGCCCCTCTCTGTAGCTATTCTGGTCAACCATCATGTCTCCATAAGTCGCCATCGTATTGTTGGCATCCTGAAGGTCTTGGATGAAGTCGGCGAGCTCTGCGGGCGAGTCGTCGGGACTGAGTTTAGTCCGCTGGTTGAGGATCGCCGTGAGCTTTGCCGGCGTCATGCTCGTGCCCGAAAAACCCGCAATAATCTCGGGCATCGTCCGCCCCGTCGCCTCTACTTTCTTCCAGAGTTCGGCGATATCTTCAGGGAAGAGTGGAGTAGCACTATCAACGAGCCCACTTGCAGCTTCGTTAAGCCGCCCCTCATCCTCACTCCACGTTGTGCCACTCACCTCATGGGCTTCCGCCCCCGCTTCGTTCGCTGTGGTCGAGGCGACGGCGCTCTTTGCAGGAAGCAGCTCCCCGAACTCCTCATCAAAGTCGACGTCGATATCTTGAAAGCCCTTTTCTTTCATCTTGTCGTCGGCTTTTAGGACGAAGCCATCATGTGGAGCCGCCTCATCTTCCCAGGTGTAATAGGGAATGTAGCGGTAGGGGGTGCCGCTCTGGTAGGCAGCGTTGAGGGCAGGGATGATAGTCTCCTGCATGAGCCGGCTGTTGGCGATCCGAGCGCGAAGCTCACCCGATTGGGAGAGGGCGCTGAGCTCTTCTCGGTTCTCGTCGTAGTAATTCTCCTCCTGCTGGGCCTTTTGGTGCTGAATGGCGCGTCGAACGATGCTCGTGATGACGGCTCTAGCGCGCGGGTCAGCTTCGGTTTTTTCCAGAGCCTGAGCATCAGTGCACTTGCCGAGGGCATCTTCAATAAGATCCTGACCTACTTGGTCGGGATCTCTGCTCGTCTCATTTTTGGCGCGTTGATACTTGCTGGAGTCCACCTGTTCGTTATTTTCCGGAGCGGGCATAGTTTTGTTTTTAGTTGGGGGAGGGTTCTGCTAGGGCTATTGACATTATAGCACTTTTATTTTTAATTAGCAATTTCGTCTCGTAGTCTATCGTCGTAATCAGCACTAGGGCTGGAAAAAACTCTCATTTTTTGCTATACTCATTAGATAAATTATGTCTGAACTAGAACAAAAACAAACAGGAAGTTCGAGCGGCCAGACGGGTGATCCGGCAAGTGCAGACACACCTCTGCCCGTTCCCGCTGCGACACTCGCACCGCCAGTACCGGCGGTGGTTCAGGTTTCTGCTCCCGAGCCTGCTCCGGTGGAGCTTCCGGCGACTCCCGCCGAGGCTCCATCAGAAGCTCCGGCTCCCACGCCCGAGCTGCCTTCAGCGAGCTCTGCCTCTGTCGATGCCCCAGCAGTCCCACCAGAAAATCCCGCTGCGGAACCAGTCGCGGTAGCCTCTCCTCCCTCGGTCCCCACTCCAGAGTCGCCCCCGGTAGTACCGGCTGTCGCGCCCCAAGCTCCACAGGTTCCCACCGGTCTTCCCGCCTCCACCGCAACGCCAACCAGCAAGGAAAAGGCCGAGAAGCTGGAAGACAAAAAGCTTGGCTTCCTCGGCTCACTAAAGGCACAGTGGGCTGCCCACGTTGAGAAAAATAAGGCGAAGGCCGAAGCTTCCAAGGCCGGCGACGAGGCCGGCAAAACCATAGAGAAAACTCTGAGCTCCAGTGAGAAACTCACGACAGAGGAGCGCAAAGATATTCTCGACGCCGAGAAGGTCTTTCAAGATGGTCTCGCCAGTATTCGCGATCTTATCGCTCCTTCTTCGATGGACATCGGTTACAACCAAGTGAAGCTCTCTGGCATGTATGCCAAGACATTTGTGATCTTTACCTATCCGCGCTTTCTCGATACCAACTGGCTCAGTCCACTGGTAAATTTCGACGCAACCATGGATGTAGCTCAGTTTGTCTATCCGATCGACTCGGCCGCGATTATGCGTGTGCTTAAGCGCAAGGTAGCCCAGATGCAGTCCTCACTGAGAATTGATGCCGAGAAGGGAAATGTCCGAGATCCCGGTCTAGAGACGGCTCTCCAGGATGCGGAGGAGTTGCGCACGCAGCTCCAGCGTGGCCAGGAGAAGTTTTTTCAGTTCGGGATGTACATAACTCTTTATGCAAAGTCCGAGAAATTACTCGATAAGACCGTCAAACGCATCGAGAGTCTACTGGGAGGAAAGCTGATCCTCACTCGGGGAACGGAGCTTCGCTCCGAGCAGGGCCTCAACTCAACCTTGCCCATGGGGCTCGATGAGATCGAGGTTACGCGTAACATGAACACCTCGCCTCTTTCTTCCACCTTCCCCTTCAACTCCTCAACACTCACGGGGAACGATGGAATCCTCTATGGTATCAACCGGCACAATGACAGCCTTATCATCTTCGACCGCTTTACCCTTGAGAATGCCAACTCGGTCGTCTTTGCAAAGTCCGGTGCGGGAAAATCTTACGCAGTTAAGCTGGAGATTTTGCGCAGCCTTATGTTCGGAACCGATGTGATTATTATCGACCCTGAAAACGAGTACGAGACGCTGACCCAGACAGTGGGGGGAACCTACCTCCGCGTCTCTCTTACCTCAGATCGTCGCATTAATCCTTTTGATATCCCACCGCCTCTTGAAAATGAGGAGGTTCAGCCCGGTGATCTGCTTCGAAGTAATATTATAACCCTCCAGGGCCTGCTCAAGCTTATGATGGGGGAGCTATCGCCCCAAGAGGAGGCGCTCCTCGATAAGGCCCTCAACGACACCTACGCGGTTAAGGGTATTACCATGGACGATCTTGATCCTTCCCAAAAGACGCCACCGACCATGGAGGATCTCGAGTCGATTCTCTCCTCGATGGATGGAGCTCAAGATCTTGCTCAGCGCCTCCAGAAGTACACGACCGGTACCTACTCGGGAATATTCAACAAGCCCTCGAATGTCGATCTGAGCAACGGGCTGATGGTCTTCTGTATAAGAGATCTTGAGGATGCTCTCCGGCCGATCGCCATGTATATTATTTTGAATTACATATGGACGCGCGTCCGCTCTAATCTGAAGCGTCGTCTCCTTATTATTGATGAGGCCTGGTCGCTCATGCAGCACGAAGACTCGGCGCGCTTCCTTTTCGGTTTGGTGAAGCGGGCTCGTAAGTACTACCTTGGTGTGACGACGATAACGCAGGATGTTGAGGATTTTGTGAAGAGTGAGTTCGGTAAGCCGATCATCACCAACTCCTCCATGCAGCTGCTCTTGAAGCAGGCACCGTCGGCGATTGAGCCGCTCGCCAAAGTCTTCAATCTCACAGAAGGGGAGCGCTACCTTCTTCTTAACTCAGGCGTGGGCCAGGGACTTTTCTTCGCCGGCCTCCAGCATGCGGCGATACAGATCATCGCCTCGTATAGTGAGGACAAGCTGGTCACGACCAACCCTCAGGAGGTCATTAGCAATGAAGAGCAGCTCGCAAAAAGCTAGCCCCTTTCGGTAGCTAGCTTTTGGGTTTTTTCGTTATTTCTCCCCGGGCCTGCTCGCGGTTTCTTACTGCGCCTTAGCGGAGCTGGTTGAGGGCCTCTTGGAGCTGTCGGTCTGCTGAGTCGTCAAATCGCTCTTCATCACTGAGGGGGACAAGGACGTCAGGAACGATTCCCTTGCCGTCGATGCTCACTCCATTTGGAGTCAGCCACTCTGCAATCGTTAACTTGAGTGTTGAGCCGTCGTAGTACTGATCGAGCTCCTGAACCGTTCCCTTTCCGTAACTCGTCTCCCCCACAATTTTCGCAAGATTGTAGTCGCGAAGAGCGCCGGCAAGAATCTCAGAGGCCGAGGCGCTGCCCGCGTTAATCAAGACGACTACCTTTGTGTCGTGGAGTTGTGCAGCGCCATTTGCGGCGAGGGGCTCGTTGCGATTCGGGTAGCGAATGGTTGTTACAAGGTCTCCGTTAAGGACGAAGTAGCTCGCGAGGTCGACGGCTGTCGTGAGGAACCCTCCCGGGTTGTTGCGTAGGTCGAGGACGATACCTTTTGGAGCATTTGTCTCCATGCCCGCTACGATCTTGGCGAACTCCTCGTTGGTATTTTGAGCAAAGTTGTTAATCTTTATAATACTGTAGTTGTCGTCGGTTCGGCGTTCAGTAACGGAGTGAACGATGATCACCTCACGCTTTATAGTGAAACTCTTTAGGAGCGCCCCACGCTTAACGGTAATTTTTACAGATGTGCCTCGCTCACCTTTAATCAGCCGGGCAACGTCGGTGAGGCTGAGCCCATCAAGAGGCTTCCCGTCGATGTTCGTGAAGACGTCGTGTGGCTTGAGGCCGGCCTTAAAGGCCGGTGAGCCTTCCAGAGGAGTGACGACGACAATCTCACCCTCCTGATCTTGGATGATGACGCCGATGCCCTCGACCTGTCCGCTCAGTGAGTCCGCGACACTGGGGTCGCCGGGCCGCTCAAAAGTCGTGTGCTTGTCACCGAGCTCACGCACCATGCCTTCGATGGCCGCGTAGATGAGGTCTTTTTTATTTACCTTATCTTTGTGGAGGTAGTCGCGAGTTATGCTGTTCCAGGCAGCGGCGAAGGTATTGAACTGTGGCTCGCTAATGAGCTCACTATTCACTGTCGGGGCCACTGTAATTGTAAGGACGCCCGTCCGTGACTTTACCTGGTGGAGGAAGTGAGCCGCTTGTGCGCGAGTAAGGCGACGTTTTATCCAAACCTTGCCCGGCTCGAGCAGGCCGAGCTCGATACTTTTATTGACTATCGGTGCCAGTTTATCCTTGGTTTTAAGATCTGTGGCCTGAAAGCTGTCTTCCTCAAAGATTTTTGGAACGGGTATCCCCTCAAGCTGGAAGAGCCAGTCGAGGGCTTCCGCCTTATAGAGGGCCCGATTTGGACGGAATTTTTTAGACTCACCGATCGTAATAATACCAAGATCAACAAGGCGGTAGACGAAAGGGGCCTGAGGATCGAGCTTCATGGAGACATCATCGAAGCGCTCTTCAGTCTGAGGAGTGTAGTCCAGAGGTGAAAATCCCGCATTGCGTAAGATCCACTCGGCATAATCTTCACGCGAGATCGAGTGAAGGGGGTCGAAGAGCGTGCCGGTTACGATGCCGCTGTCCCAGAGGTACTGAATATCTTCGCGGTAGAGAGTCGTACTCGTGACGTCTTCGAACTGTGCCAGTGTCGTCAGGGCGCCGTTAACAAAGAAGAGAAGGCCGGTTGCGAGAGCGATTAGTTTTTTCATGGTGCAACTATAACGCTCTTCAACGACGTTGACTACCGCTTTTCGCTTGATTCCCAGCCTCTTTGCGTGGGACTCTACACCTTTGACACCGGAGGCACAAAAGAGTATAATTAACAGATTATCTTGAGTGTAAAAGGCGCGAGCATAAAAAGGTCAAAAATGGAGCAGCTACAAAAAAACAGTCAGGGTCCCGATCGCCGGAAAATCTTCAGATTCGGTGTGGTCGCCACAGCGTTTATCTTGCTTGCTGGAGGGTACTTTATGGACGGCTTCTTCTCAGCTAAAGTGCAGTATGCTCAGAGCTCAGCTCTCACGGCGCTAGCCGGGGAGTCGGCAGCCGTAACTGAGACTGAGCGCGGTCTGAGTGTCGCGGTCACCTCTCAAGAACCTCTCGTTCTCACTCTGGACCGGACGATTGTGCTGCGCTTCTCTCCCGGAACGAAGGCTGAGGTGAGCTGGGAACGGCTCAGCCCCTTGGACGGTCTAAATCTTGAGCTCACCGCCGGGAGGCTCTGGGTTAATACACAGAATCATACGACCTCGACGAATGTAACCGCAGGCCCGATGGTCTCCGCTCTCTTTGAGCCGGGCGTTGTGGACCTTCAGCTCGGTGAGGGGAAGCTCCTCATCGCATCGGTACGTCATGACGCGCGCGCCACTTTTGCCAATAAGACGATCCTTGTCCCTCAAGACAGGCAGCTCTCTCTCCTACTGGCAAAGATTCAGCGCTCACAGAAGGAGCTTGCACAGCTTCACTACGACAAGCTTATAAAAGAATTTCCACTGGACGTTTTGGACAAATCGGATCCCTGGACGAGCTACAATACTCGTGAGGATGAGGCCCACGCCCAAAAAGTCAGGTTGAGCTTTGCCGACCACGTTCGAACCTCGGGGCCTCGCTTCCCGCTCAGCGGCGAAAACCTCCTCTCGTCTTTTGAGGGCGTTCTGAAAAGTATCTCTCTCTCGCTTACTTTTGATGGGAAAAAACGCCTTGAGCGCTCAACTCAGACGATCTTCGACTATCTGGATACGGCGCTGTACGCCCTCGTTGTCGGCAATCAGCGTGCTGCGGATCTCTTTCTGAATCGTTTCAATCAAGAGGCGACTGCGGCGGGAGTAGCGCCCTCGGATCCTCTCATGGCAAGCTATCGTGCTCGGCTGGCTTTCGCTCAACCCCGGGATGCTTTTTTCAAGGCCCGTGAGGCTGTTCGTAAGCTCAGTGCGGACACGTCAATAAAGAAGCTCGGGCGACTGTTTAATGATGTTCTGGACGCTGCCGTCAGTGATCCCGCTACGGAAAGGAATGAGCAGATGACCCTTGGTATGCGGCGTCTTACCCAGGCGATCGATGGGAGTTTTCTCTCATCACTTGGTCAGGCCGATGCAGAGGAGCTTCTGCTCTTTTCAACTCGATACATGAGCTTGTTACGTAATCAGCCGATGCTTATCACGGAGGAGTTTCTTACGGTTAACGAGAAGCTGCAGGAAGTTCACCTGAACTTCCTCTCTCGTGCGGATGCCGTCGATCGTCAGCAGTACTTTGTTTCCGAGAAGCTCTCGCTCATAAAGTTTCTCAAGGCACAGCTTGAGGCCGAGAAGATAGACTTCCAGCCCACGCGCCGCGCTCTTCTGTACTTAGTCTCTCGTATTGATGCGGTACGTCCTGTCTTCTCCGAGGCGGCCTATCTGACCTATGTCGATAGCCAGCTGATGCAGCTCGCCGACTTTATCGCCTTTGTCCGCTCTCCAGAGGGTGAGCAGGCAAATGGCAGTTTTACCGAGGAGCTCGACGTTTACAAGAAGGCCGTTGAGGAGGCGCAGAAGATTCGAGAACTTCTCTCTTCAGCCGATGGAGGCGGAGCTATCTCGCCCTTCCGCCGCGAGGAGCTTGCCGCCGAGGTCTCAAAGGACCTCTATGGTATAGGTCTCAAGGATATTAAGGTCCAGCTGCCCGACTCCGAACAGAATCCGGTTGTGCGTATCGTTACCGCGAAGTTCGAGTCGGCCACCTTTTCAGCCAATTACGACACCAACCGCAAGCTCTTTTCCGAGGTAGTCTTCAGGGGGCAAGAAGTGGGGAACTCGATCAGACTTGAAAATCTCAAGACCTACATGCTCGTCACTCTCGGCAAGCTGGTCCTCAAGGACGGCAAAACTACTGAGACGCTCGTTGAACAGGATGCGCAGTCTGATTTTGAGCGCGTTGCACATATCACTCTCGCGAACGCGCTGGCTCGTGTTGGGGTTAAGGTAGAGGAGCAGTACCTTGATCTTTCAGACCTCGCATCTGATGTTATTCATATTCGGCTCGCACGTCTTGGAGAGGGGGAGTCAACTCGGCTCTTCTCCTTCGATATTGATAGTAAGGCATCACGGGTCTCTCGCCTTGAAATCCAGACTGTTGCCGGACCAATACCGGTTAACGACACCTTCTCTCTTGCCGAACTCCCCAATCGAGTAGAGCAGGTCTACCAGCGTGCTCTTTTTGAGAAAGAGAAGGATGACGAGGTCAAGCGTCTTCTCCAAGGAACCCCCGGGGCTTGATGGCACCGGTGTAAGTGCGGCTCTCTGGTGCCTAAGGCTCAAGAATGCGCCGGCTTGTAATCTAGACTGAGATGAGTTTATCCGGCCCGTTTTTCATAATTGGTTTTGCCTAGAGTCTGCCTGATATGATACACTCCCCGCGGTTATAACTATGCCTGAAAAGAACAACTATACCGCTGAAGATATCCAAGTCCTTGAGGGACTGCAGGCCGTTCGAAAACGTCCGGGAATGTACATTGGTACGACCGATGTTGCCGGCTTCCATCACCTTGTCTGGGAGGTCGTCGATAACTCTATCGATGAGGCCATGGCGGGCCACTGCAAAAATATTCTGATAAAGATTCATAAAGATGGGTCTCTTTCAGTTGAGGACGATGGCCGTGGTATCCCCGTTGAGAAACACAGCAAAACAGGTAAGTCATCGCTCGAAACCGTTATGACGATCCTCCACGCCGGAGGTAAGTTTGGTGGTGGCGGTTACAAAGTTTCCGGTGGTCTTCACGGAGTTGGAGCTTCAGTCGTTAATGCCCTATCAGCCTACACAAAGGCGGAGGTATTCCGCGATGGGAAGGTCTACATGCAGGAGTACGCTCAAGGAAAGCCACTGGGGGAGCTTCAGACTACGGGAGTGAGCAGTCAGACCGGAACGCGCATAACCTTCCGTCCCGACCCCGAGATCTTTGGTGATACGGTTGAGTTCAACCTCCAGACGATCATCAATCGCCTTCGCCAGCAGGCCTACCTCACGAGAGGCGTAACTATCGCCATTATTGATGAGCGTGATAATCGCAAGTACCGCTTTTACTTTGAAGGTGGAATCGCCTCATACATCTCATACCTCAACAAGAACCGTGAGCCCCTCTCACAGGTTATAGCTGTCGAAAAGGAGGTGGAAGAGGGGTACGTCGAGGTCGCGCTCCAGTACACCGGAGCCTTTCAGGAAAATATCTTCACCTTCGCCAACAACATTCACACACCGGAGGGAGGCATGCACCTCACCGGCTTCCGTTCAGCACTGACACGCACAATTAATGCCTATGCTCGCAAGGCCGGACTTTTGAAGGAAAAGGATGAGAACCTCTCCGCCGATGACGTGCGCGAAGGTCTTACGGCAATTATCTCCGTAAAAGTTCACGATCCTCAGTTTGAAGGTCAGACCAAGAGTAAGCTCGGCAACCAAGAAATGCGCGCCGCAGTGGAGAGTGTCTTTAGTGATTTTCTTACCGTTTTTCTTGAGGAAAACCCCAAGGACGCTCAGTCAATTATTGGAAAGTGTGCCCTTGCCGCTCGGGCACGCCTCGCGGCTCGTGCGGCCCGCGACTCTGTCATAAGAAAGGGAGCTCTCGAAGGTATGACCCTTCCCGGCAAGCTGGCAGACTGCTCCTCCAAAGACCCCTCGAACTCCGAGCTTTACCTCGTTGAGGGAGATTCGGCTGGAGGCAGTGCCAAGCAGGGACGTAACCGGGACTTCCAGGCCATTCTTCCGCTCCGCGGTAAGATTCTCAATGTTGAGCAGGCCCGTCTCGACCGTATCGTTGCTAATAACGAGATCAAATCCCTCATCATCGCCATGGGTGTTGGAGTGGGGGAGACCTTCGACATCTCGCGCCTCCGCTACCACCGAGTTGTGATTATGACCGATGCTGACGTAGACGGAGCTCACATTAGAACTCTCTTGTTGACTCTCTTCTTCCGCTACTTCCGCGATCTGGTTGAAAAAGGACATATTTACATTGCTCAGCCACCCCTGTATAAGATTACGCAGAACCGTAAGTCGGCCTACGCTTACACCGAGGAGCAGAAGCAGCTTATGCTCGAGAGCGACTTTGACTCCTCGATGAAGGTCAACATCCAGCGCTACAAAGGTCTTGGAGAGATGAATCCCGATCAGCTCTGGGAGACGACGATGGATCCGGTGCGTCGAAAAATGTTGAAAGTTACTATTGAAGATGCTGAACAAGCTGATATGATATTCGACACATTGATGGGTTCAGAAGTTGCACCTCGTAAGAAGTTCATCCAGACCCATGCAAAGCGCGTTAAAAACCTAGATATCTAACTTATTTACCTCATGATCGTTCTCTACCGAGACCCCAAAGAGTCCAACGAGAAGCTCATCTCTCGCTTTCAGAAGAAGGTTCAGGGAAAGCGCATCCTCTCCATTGCAAAGGAGCGTATGTACTTCAAAAAACCTTCAACGAAGCGCTATGTCCGCAATGCGGCCATGATGCGTGAGCACTACCGCGACCTTCGGGAAAAGAAGAAGTACCGATAGTCCTACTTAGACAGAAGCATCGCCCTACGGTGATGTCTTTTGCGTAACTGAAATTTTTTGTGAAGACAGTTGAGGCTATTCGTCAGGATGCGCGTGAACGGGGGCTGGCCGGTCTGGAGGCGGAGCTCTTATTGGCGCACGTCTTGGGAGTCTCAAGAGAGCGGCTTATAGCCTACCCTGAGAGGGAGGTCTCGACGGCTGAGGCTGAGGCGCTCGGTGAGCTTATGAGCCAGCTTAAAGCAGGTAGGCCACTGGCTTACCTGCACAATAGGCGTTCTTTTTATGGTCGCAATTTTTACGTCGATGAGAACGTCTTGATCCCCCGTCCCGAGACGGAGCTGCTCGTTGAGATGGCCCTTGAGTACGCTGAGAGTGAGTCGGCTCCAACTATCTGTGATATCGGAACCGGTTCGGGTTGTATTGCAATCTCTCTGGCGCTTGGGCTTCCCGATGCTCAGATAACTGCTCTGGAGATCTCTCCCGGGGCACTTAAGGTGGCACAGCGGAATGCACGAACTCACGGTGTTGAGTCACGTATCAACTTTATTGAGAGTGATCTGCTTTCCGCTCTCCACGAGCCCGCTTTCACCGGAATTGTTGCCAACCTCCCCTACATAGCTGAGCTCGCTCCGGGAGGTGAGCCGGAAGCCGCTCCTTCTTATATTGAGCGCGGAGTCCTTAACTCCGAGCCACACAGTGCGCTTTTTGGCGGTGTTGATGGGCTCGAACTCTATGGGCGGCTTCTTGAAGAGATCAAGGGCCTCAGCCACAAACCACGCTGGTTGATTGTTGAAGTCGGCTTCGACCAGAAAGAAGCCTTTACTGCCCTTCTGGAAAAGCACTTTGCCCAAACTCCCATCATATGGAAGAATGATCTGGCGGGTATTCCCCGTATTTGTATCGCCGAGCTCAACTGAACCATGCTAGAAAAACTTGAACAACTTGATTCCGAATATGAGGAGCTGATCGCAAAAATGAGCGATCCGGCAATTCTGAGCAACCAGCAGGAATACAAGCACTGCGGACAGCGTAAAAGTGAGATCGAGGGAGCGGTTTTTCTGTATAGGGAGCTGAAAAAGGCGCGACAGGAGGTCGGCGAGGCTCATGAGCTTATGGAGGGGTCCGATGCCGAGATGCGCGAGCTCGCCTCTGATGAGTATTACGAAGGCAAAAAGAAGGTTGAAGAGCTTGAGGAGAAGCTCCGAGTTGAGCTCATCCCAAAAGATCCCGATGACTCTAAAGACTGTATTATGGAGGTTAGGGCCGGAACGGGAGGTGAGGAGGCGGCTCTTTTTGCCGGTGAGCTTGGTCGTATGTACATGCGCTTTGCCGAGGGGCAGCGTTGGAAGGTTGAACTGATGAGTCAGAGCGAGGCCTCGGCCGGTGGAACAAAGGAGATGATCTTCTCGATTAAGGGCAACGGCGCCTATGGAAAATTGAAGTACGAGAGTGGTGTGCACCGTGTCCAGCGCATTCCGGCGACGGAGGCAAAAGGGCGCATCCACACTTCTACGGCAACGGTCGCCGTCCTTCCCGAGGTTGAGCCCGTCGATATTGAGCTCAAGGCAGATGACCTTGAGTTTGATACCTACCGTGCCGGTGGTGCCGGAGGCCAGCACGTTAACAAGACAGAGTCGGCCGTTCGTATCACTCACAAGCCCACCGGAATTATCGTCGCCTGTCAGGATGAGCGCTCACAGCTGCAGAACCGAGCTAAGGCCATGGATATCATGCGTTCACGTGTCTATGTCCATCAGAAAGAGGTGCGCGACCGAGAACGACGCAACACGCGCCTCGCTCAGATTGGCACGGGTGAGCGAAGCGAAAAAATCCGAACCTACAACTTCCCCCAGGATCGGGTCACAGATCATCGCATTGGGGCAAGCTTTAGTAACCTGCCCGGTATTATGGAGGGAAATATTGAGGATATTATGCAAAAGTTGATGATGGAAGATCAGGCGCGGCTTCTGGCCGAGGCAGGTTGATGAAATAGGCTAAAAATGGTAGAATAAAAAGAAATATAAACAAATCTATGTCCCAACGTGCACACCCCATTGAGTTTAATGAAGCTCCCGGTCAGATAACCGTGCCTTTTATCTACCGTGCCCCTCACCTCCCGGGCTCCACGGTTCGCATTCGTTTTGCGCTCCCCGGCCAGTCCTGGCAGGATCAGCAGCTCACCGATAATAATGGCCTCTTTGAGACCACAGTTGAGATGCCCGAAGGGGCACAGTTTTACTATCAGTTTGAGATTACCGAGCCGGGAAAAAATCCACAGCTGAAGCCTGCGACGCCTCAGCTCGGGCTGGCCCAGCCCGCCTCTCCACAGGCTCCTGGCTCACCCGCACCCGTATCGCCACGTGCCGGAGCAGCTGCACCTGGTGTAAGCCTCTCTTCTTTGCCACCTTCAGGAGGTCGTCCGGGCCAGTCCCTAACACCTGTCGACTCGCTCCGCTCCCGCGTAAAGGGGCCCCTTCAGACCCTTCTCAAGCGGACTCAGACACCTGAGGGGAGTACAACTCTCGACGGTATCTTTGATGAGCTTGGGCTTACCCTTGAGCAGATACGTGACGCTTCGCGAAACCCCGAGAGCATGTCGAATATGACACCTCTGCTTATTCAGCTTCTCGGTGAGGCCATTTGGGAAGATAACGCCTTTCCTCAGGCCCTCAGAGCCGAGTTCCCCCCAAACCGCCCTGTGACCTCTATGGCAGACCTTCAGTCTCGCATCACAAAGGGGAGCGACCTCTACCGTCGCAAGGTTTTTGCTAAAATGAAGCAGAATCCCCGTGCTGCTGAGGTTTTGGGAATCAAGCCAACCGCTGAGTATAAGCCGGGTGGTGGAGCCTTTAGTGATGCCTCGTCACGTGAGCTCTTCGATCGCCTCTGTTCCCAGCGTGATCTGGGCCTGCTCTCTCCCCATCTGCCCGTCGCTTTCGCGAGTGTGGCGGAGATGGATCGTCGCAGTCCAGAGCTCGAAAAGCAGCGTCGTGATCTACTCGAGCGTGTGGTAAAAAGGGTTGATCCCACAAAGCGGAACCTTCTGGATAGAATGAAGGGTGGAGGAAAGGGACGGATGCTCGACATCGCAGTGCATACCGGAGCAACTGGTGCGATTCTTGCCGGCTC